>Ga0208454_1000009_pt1 | contig 323613 bp, 265 predicted proteins | sample EasRivMeERMZT100_FD_187530 | JGI IMG/M metagenome (GOLD analysis project Ga0208454, IMG submission 187530) | Soil microbial communities from meander-bound floodplain in the East River, Colorado, USA - East River MetaG ERMZT100 (SPAdes) (version 2) | ecosystem: Environmental > Terrestrial >...
CGACGTTCGCGGAGGCCGCCGCCGCGGCGCGCGCGCTCGGCGATCCCGCGTTGCTCGGCCGCGCGGCGCTCGGCTACGCCGGCCGCTGGTCGCAGCTCGGCCGCGTCGAGGACGACGTCGCGGCGCGTGATCTTGGCCGCCATCAGGCACGCTTCCGCGAGCGCCGACGCGCCGTCGTACATGGACGCATTCGCCACCGGCAGGCGCGTGAGGCGCGAGATGTGGGTCTGGAACTCGAAGATGACTTGCAGCGTTCCCTGGCTCGCTTCAGGCTGATACGGCGTGTACGCGGTCGCGAATTCGGGCCGACTGGTGATGTTCTTCACCGCCGACGGAACCGTGTGGTCGTAGATGCCGCCGCCGAGGAAGCTCACGAGCTTGGTCGCGGGCGCGTTGCGATCCGCCAGGCGTCCCAACATCCGCAATACTTCGGGCTCGGTGCGACCGCGCTCGATGGGAAGGAGCGCGCGCAGGCGGTATTGGTCGGGGATGACGTCGAGCAGGTCGTCCTCGGACTCGAGTCCGAGGGCCTCGAGCATCGCGCGGCGATCGTCGTCGGTGTGGTACGTGTACGGCATTGCTACTTTCCGATCATCCTTTGGTATGCGGCGTGATCCATCAGTGCATCGAGCTCCTTGCGATTGGAAACCTTGACGCGCACGAACCAACCGTCGCCGAAGGGGTCCTTGTTGACGAGGTCCGGGCCCTGCTCGAGCGATGCGTTGATCGCGGTGACCACACCGGTCACGGGCGCGAACAAGTCGGCCACGGTCTTCACGGCCTCGATGGTCCCCATCGATTGCATCGCGGTGACGCTGGCTCCGACTTTGGGCAGCTCGACGTAGACGATGTCGCCGAGCTCGCCGGCGGCGAAGTCGGTGATCCCGATGGTGGCTTCGTCGCCGTCGACGCGAACCCATTCGTGCTCTTTGGTGAACTTGAGATGCTTGAGATCCATGCTGGCTCCTCGATTTCTAATCCCGTGCTCGACTCTTATAGAACGGCAGCGGCACCCGCTTGACCGGTACGGTGTGCGCGCGCACTTGCACGGTCAGGTCGGCGTCGATGCTATCGGCGTCGACGTAGGCCATGCACAAACCCTTTTTTAGAGTGGGTGCGTGCGTGCCGCTCGTCACCTTTCCCACCATGGCGTCGCCGCGCATCACGGCGTAGCCCTGGCGCGCAATGTTGCGCCCGTCGAGCTCCAAGCCGACGAGCTTGCGCTTGATTCCCTTCTGCTTCTGTTTCTCGAGCGCAGCGCGTCCCACGAATTCGGGCTTGTCCAGCTTGACGAGCCACGACAGGCCCGCTTCCAGCGGCGAGGTCTCGTCGTCGAGCTCGTGGCCGTACAAGCACAGCGCCGCCTCGAAGCGCAGGGTGTCACGCGCACCTAGCCCCGCCGGTACCGCGCCGTAGGGTTTCCCAGCAGCCAACAATTCCATCCAGAGATCGGCGGCGCGGGCCGGCGGAACAAAGATTTCGACACCTTTCTCGCCGGTATAACCCGTTCGCGAAATCAACACGCGGCCGCCGGGCGATTCGAACGAGCGCCAGCGGTAGTATGACAAGCCATCGATTTCGTCCCGCACCGGCGCCAGCATGGGCGTTCCCTTGATCGCCTCGAGGGCGAGCGGTCCCTGCACCGCGATCAGCGCCCACTCGTCGCTCGCGTTGTGGAGTTCGACCCGGCTGCGCGACAAATTCGACGCCGCCCACTTCATGTGGGAAAAGTCCTTGTCGATATTCGACGCGTTGACGACCACCAGCGCGCGATCGTCGGCGAGCTTGGTCACCAACAAGTCGTCCACCACGCCGCCGTTTTCGTGGCACATGGTGGTGTACAGCACGCCGTCGGCAGGAAGTCTCGAACAGTCGTTGGTGACGACGTGGTCGAGATACCTCCACGTATCCGGACCGGAGACGATGAACTCACCCATGTGGCTCACGTCGAACAGACCCACGCGCTCGCGCACCGCATTGTGCTCTTCGATACCGCCCGCGTAGCTCACCGGCATCTCGTAGCCCGCGAACGGCACCATCTTGCCGCCGGCCGCGAGGTGTGCGTCATATAACGGAGTGCGTTTCAGCATGCTCAGAGTAGAGGTTAGGCGACGGTTTCGTCGCGGGGCGCACCGGCAACGAGCGGCGCTCGCGCTCCCGCCATCTCGCGCAGCATGGCGCCGGTGTGCGACTCCGCGCACTGCATGATGTCGTACGGAGAGCCGGTCGCCACCACCTCGCCGCCCGCGTCGCCGCCCTCGGGACCGAGATCGATGATGTGATCGGCGGCCAATATTACATCGGGGTTGTGCTCGATCACAATCACTGTATTTCCTTTATCGACAAGCCGGTCTAGAACTTGGAGCAGCATGCGGACGTCCTCGTGGTGGAGGCCGGTGGTGGGCTCGTCCAGGATATAGAGCGTGTTGCCGGTCCCGCGCTTGGACAGCTCCGCGGCGAGCTTCACGCGCTGGGCTTCCCCGCCCGAGAGCGTGGTCGCCTGCTGTCCCAACTTGATGTAGCCCAGTCCGACGGACACGAGCGTCTCGCACACGCGTTTGATCAGCGGAAAACTGGAGAAGACCTCGGCTGCTTCTTCCACGCTCATGTCCAATACATCTGCGATGCTTCGTCCCTTGTACGTCACTTGCAACGTTTCGTGGTTGTAGCGACGTCCCTTGCACGCTTCACACGTCACGTACACGTCGGGCAGAAAGTGCATCTCAATCTTGATAACGCCGTCGCCCTGGCACTTTTCGCAGCGACCGCCCTCCACGTTGAAGCTGAAGCGGCCCACTTTGTAGCCGCGCGCGCGCGCGTCGGGCAGCTGCGCGAATAGATCGCGGATGGGCGTGAACACGCCGGTGTAGGTAGCCGGATTGGAGCGCGGCGTACGGCCGATGGGCGATTGGTCGATCTCGATCACCTTGTCGATCCGGTCGACGCCCATCAGGGCGTCGTGCGCGCCGGGGAGAACATTCCCACCGTAGTGAACTCGATGCAGGGCACGAAACAGAATGTCGTTCACCAGCGTGCTCTTTCCCGACCCGCTCACACCCGTGACGACGGTGAATACACCCAGCGGAAAATCGACGTCGATGTTCTTGAGGTTGTTCTCGCGCGCGCCGCGCACCACGATGGCTTCCTTGATCAGGTGACCGCGCGCGCCGCGCGTGATGGGCGGTCGGTCGTCGCGGAGGTATTTCCCGGTCAGACTCTCGGGTACCTTCTGGATTTCCTCCGGCGTTCCCACCGCGACCACTTCGCCCCCGTGGATGCCGGCCCCGGGCCCCAAGTCGATGACATAGTCTGCCGCCAGGATGGTGTCGCGGTCGTGCTCGATGACCAGCACGGTGTTGCCGATGTCGCGCAATTCCTTGAGCGTCTTGATCAGACGCGCGTTGTCGCGGTGGTGGAGGCCGATCGACGGTTCGTCGAGTATATAAAGGACGCCCATCAGTTTGGACCCGATCTGGGTCGCGAGTCGCAGGCGCTGCGCTTCGCCGCCCGCCAGCGTGGTGGCACTTCGGTCCAAGGAGAGATAACCCAGCCCGACGTCGACCAAAAACCTCATGCGCGAAACGATCTCGTGCAGAATGGGCGTCCCGATCACCGCCGCGTTCCCCTTCAGCTTGAGCGCGTTCATCTCGAACAAGGAGCGCAACACACTCATGCGGCACACGTCCGCGATGGTGTGGGGACCCACGCGCACCGCGAGCGCTTCCGGCTTCAAACGCGCGCCGCCGCACGCCGCGCACGGCTCGATGGTCATGAAGGTTTCGACCCACTTGCGAATGCTCTCCGACGACGTGTTCTTGTAGCGGCGCCGAAGCCACGGAATCAAGCCCTCGTAGGTGGTTCGGTATTCGCCCTGCACCTTCGCGAAGTCCATCTTGACCGAGATCTCGTCTTCGATGCCGTACAGGATGGCGTCGCGCGCACGCTTGGGTAACTTCGACCAGGGTGTGCTCAGTTGGAAACCCACGTGGTCGCCCAACGCGTCGAGCTGCGAGCGCCCCCAGTCGCCCTTGAGCTTCCCCATCGGCGCCAACGCACCCGCGTCGAGCGAGAGCTCGCCGTTGGGAACGACGAGCGCCTCGTTGAAGTCCATGCGCGAGCCCAAACCGCCGCACTCCTCGCACGCACCGTAGGGAGAATTGAACGAGAACAAACGCGGCGACAGCTCGCCGAAGCTCGTCCCGCAGCTCGCGCACGCGAACTGCTGCGAGAACACGTGCTCTTCTCCGCCCGCGACGACGGTCACGAGCCCGCCCGAGAGCTTCGACGCCGCTTCCAGCGAATCCGCGATGCGGCGCGCGTTCTTGCTGTCGACCACGAGTCGGTCGATCACCGCGTCGATGTCGTGCTTCTTTTGTTTGTGGAGCGCGGGAACCTGATCGATCTCGTACATGGTGCCGTCGACGCGCGCGCGCACGTAACCCTGCGCCTCGATGGTCTCGAGTACTTTCTTGTGCTCGCCCTTGCGGCCGCGGATGAGCGGCGCGAGGATCGCGACGCGCGCACCCGCGGGCATCCCGAGGATGCGCTCCTGCATCTGCTGGATCGATTGCTGCGAGATCTCGCGGCCGCAGGTGGGACAGTGCGGCGTTCCCGTGCGCGCGAATAGGAGGCGCAGATAGTCGTAGATCTCCGTCATGGTGCCGACGGTCGAGCGCGGGTTACGCCCGGTGGTCTTCTGCTCGATGGAGATCGCGGGCGAGAGGCCTTCGATGCGGTCGACGTCGGGCTTCTCCATCTGACCAAGGAACTGGCGCGCGTACGCGGACAGCGACTCCACGTAACGACGATGGCCCTCGGCGTAGATGGTGTCGAAGGCGAGCGAGGACTTCCCGGAGCCGCTCAAGCCGGTCACGACGACCAGCTGGTTGCGCGGGATCGTGACGTTGATGTTCTTGAGGTTGTGTTCGCGGGCGCCCCGGACGACGAGGTGTTTCTGCTTCATCGTGGGTGCCGCTAAGGTAACAAAAGTCGTCGCGCCGGGCAACCGACCCAGTTTCCCCGGTTACCGGTACAACGACTTGATGCCACCCCACGTGCTGTAGCGCACGGAAAGGGGCGCCCCGACGGTTTGCCCGCGCGCTACGACTTCACCGGAGCCTCCAAAGACGAGAAACGGCGAACCCGCCGGTGAGCTCACGCCGTGGCCAGCGGACGAAGCCCGGCTCTCAATGGGATAATTGAAGTACAAACCGGTCAGCACGGCCCCGTCCACCAGCGGGGGATTGGATGCCAGGACGTAATAGATCAGCACTTGCGTGTGCCCCGGAAACTCCGTCGCAAACGGTAGCAACGACGTGTCCGGCATCGGAAAGTCGGTGGGGCGTTTCGGCCAGTCGTTCGCATCCCACTCGTCCTGGGAGATGCGGTCCGGATGCCAGACACCCACCAAGTCGGGGTACCGAACGACGACGAGGTCCGCGCCCGTGTTGCCGACCGCGACCATGTAGAGTTCGACACCGGTCAGGTTGCTGACCGTCAACTCCCAGTAGCCGCCGGCCTCCCAAGTCGGGTCGACGTGGAACATCTCGGTCATGACGACGTCGGCGAGCGACGAGGTCGGGAGACTGGCGGAAAGAAAGCCACAAAGTATGATCGCACTGATTCGCATACGCTCCTCCTGGATTGGGTCCCAGAAACCGCTCCGCTATGGTACATCAGATGGGACGTGCGCGGGTGGGGAGGCGACCCAGGCCGAGATTGCTTGGGACCGGGCGTCGATGTAAGTTATAGTCGCCTATGCCAATTACACTCCGCGTCGCGTGTCGCGCCGAGGCGGAGCGCTGGATTCGCGGCTAGCTCAGTTTCTCGAGCATGGCCTGGAAACGTGGGTCGTCGCGGAGGGAGTCGTAGTCGGGGTCGTGCTCGATCCAGTCGCGTTTGCCGAATCCGCGCGCGAAGGTCTGCTCGAGACACGCGAGTGCCTCTTCCTTGCGGTTCAGCTTCGCGTACATGCAGGCCGCGTTGAAGTAGACGCTGCTGTCGTCGGGCGCCATCGCGATGGCGCGCCCCATCCACTCCAGAGCGCGGTCGATCTGGCCGTCGTGCGCGAGCGAGGACCCTCCCAGCGCCAGCGCTCGCAGATTGTTGGGCTCGATCTCGAGCCAGCGTTCCGCGCGCCGAATCCCTTCCCGGTTGGCCTCGCGTGCTTCGGCCGCGCGTCCCAGCATCCACAACGATTGCGCCATCAAGACCGGGCACTGGAAATCCTCGTGACGCACCTCGCCGCCGCGTTTGAACAATTCCGCCGAGCGCTCGATGTTCCCGGCCGCGAACGACGCGCGCGCGTAGAGGTAAAAGGCCTCGAATGAGTTCGGATTGAGACGGATCGCTTCTTCGAACTCGCGCGCCGCGTCGTCGTAGAGTCCCCGCTGTGCGAACGCCGACCCGCGCGCGGTGTGCGACTCGGAGAGCTGCGGCGCCAGCTCGAGCGCCTTACGGCTGGCCTCGTCGGCGGCTTGCGCCGCGGGCTCGCCGCCTCCCCACCACTCGAACTCCCACGCGTGCAGCTGGGCCAAGCCGGCATGCGCGGGGGCGTAGTTGGGGTCGACCTCGATCGCACGGTCGAACATCTCCTTGGCGACGATCGCGTTGGTCCGCGACAGCGCGTGCATGGCCTGCCGGCCGCGCAGGTAGTGCTCGTACGCCGCCGCTTCGGTGCCGGGTCGCCGCAGCGCGTCTTTCTCGCGGCCGCTCAACAAGCCGCGCAGTGCGGTCGCCACGCTCTCCGCAATTTGATCCTGGATGTCGAATACGTCCTCGATGGTGCCTTCGAACCGGTGCGACCATCGCTGGTAACCATCGGCGACGTCGACCAGCTGCACCGTGACCCGCAGCCGGTCCCCGGCCTTGCGCACACCTCCCTCGAGCACGCTGTCGACGCCGAGGCGCGCACCCACCGCGCGCGCGTCGGCGCTGGAGGACTTGAATTGGAAGGACGTACTGCGCGCGGCCACTCGTAGTCCGTCTACGTGCGTCAGCGCGTTGATCAATTCGTCGGCGATGCCGTCGCACAAGTAATCTTGATCGCGGGCCGCACTCATGTCGAGGAACGGGAGCACGGCGATCGAGGTGGAGTTGCCCGACGGCACGCTTCGCTGGTGGCTTCCGCGCGCCGATTCCAGGGCCGCGACTACTTCGGTTGCGCTCCCGAAACGGTCGGCGGGCTCTTTGCGCAAGCACCGCTCGACCACGCGCACCATCGCGGCCGGGGCGCGTGCGTCCAGGTCCGGCGCGTCGTCGCGGAGAATCGCAGCCATCGTCTCCGCCAACGTCGCGCGCGCGAACGGATTGTGGCCGGCGATCATCTCGTAGAGAATGGTCCCCATCGCGAACACGTCCGAGCGCTCGTCGACCAGGCCGGCGCGAACCTGCTCGGGGGCCATGTAGGCGGGGGTTCCGATCAGCAAACCCGGCGACGACATGCCGATCGTTTTTCCGTCGGGCTCCAACGGCTGCTCCTGCAGCTTGGCCAATCCGAAATCTAGGATCTTGACCGTTCCATCGCGCGTGATGAGCAGGTTCTCCGGCTTCAAGTCGCGGTGGACGACGCGCAGCGAGTGCGCCGCCGCGACCCCGCGCGCGAGCTGGAGCGCGATCGACAGCGTCGTTTCGGCGTCGAGCGGACCCGCATCCAAGCGATCGCGGAGCGTTTGCCCGTCCAACAACTCGCACACCAGAAAGGGGGCGCCGTCGTGGGTGCCGATGTCGTAGATGGTGAGGATGTTGGAGTGAGCGAGGAGTGCGGTCGCGCGCGCTTCGCGCTCGAAGCGCGCGAGTCGCTCCGCGTCCGGCGCCGCGTTCAGCACCTTGACCGCGACTTCGCGTCCGAGGCGAGGGTCGCGCGCGCGATACACGTCGCCCATTCCGCCCGAGCCGATGGGCTCCACGACGACGTACGGACCGAGCGACGTTCCCGAAGACAAGCGCATGGGCTCCATAGTAGCACGGCCCGCCGTCTCGAAAACGGCGGGCCGTCGTGGTTCGCCTGAAGGGTCGAACGGGACTACGAGCGCTTCTCTTCCGGCTGGGGAACGATGCGAAGATACGGCTTCGGCGACTTCCAACCGCCGGGGAATTTCTTCTTCGCGTCCTCTTCGGAAACCGACGCGAGGATGATGACCTCATCGCCGCGCTTCCAGTTGACCGGTGTCGCGACCGAGTACTTCGAGGTGAGCTGCATCGAGTCGATGACGCGCAGCACTTCGTCGAAGTTCCGCCCCGTGCTCATGGGGTACGTGAGCATGAGCTTGATCTTCTTGTCGGGACCGACCACGAACACCGTGCGCACGGTGGCGTTGTCGGCCGCGTTGCGCGTCGACGCGGCTCCGGTCGCGTTGGGATGGATCATCCCATAGAGCTTGGCGATCGACATTTCAGTATCGCCGATCATCGGGTAGGTAACAGCGGCCCCCTGCGTTTCCTGGATGTCGTTCTTCCAACGCTGGTGGTCGTCGACCGAGTCCACCGAAATGCCCATGATCTTCACGTTACGCTGGTCGAACTCGGGCTTGATCTTCGCCATGTAGCCGAGCTCGGTCGTGCACACGGGCGTGAAATCCTTCGGGTGCGAGAAGAGAACGCCCCACGAATCGCCGAGCCATTCGTGGAACTTGACCCGGCCTTCGGTAGTTTGGGCATCGAAGTCGGGGGCGATATCGCCGATTTGTAATGACATGGGTTCCTCCTTGAATTCGATTTTGGGCGGGCCGAGGGGTTCACGGCTCCCGCGTGGACTGGCTTACCGACGTTGGACCATCATACACCGATTACGTCACAAGAAATATTTCGGTTCCCGATTAGTCCCAAGCGAAATCGTTATGGCGTCGGGAACACGTCCTTCCAGTCGTTCTTCATGTCGACCACGGTCCAGCCCTTCGCGGTCGCTTCGTCCCATGCCTGGTCGAGCTTTCCGATGTGACTTTCGCGGTCGTAGGCCCATTCGCGCTCGGCGTCGGTGTGATGCACGATCCCCATGAAGCGGGCGCCCGCGCCGGCGGCCGTCCATTCCAACATCTGTTGGTCGCCGTCGGAGTTACCGAAGGCGAAGATGGGCCGGCGCCCGATGAACTTCTGGATGCCGACCGGCTTGCCCTCCTTGTCGTCGATGAAGTCGATTTCCGGCAGTTTGACGATGACCGGCCCGGTGTCGCGCATCTCCCATTTGAGTTTCCCGCTGCTGCCCACCACTTGCTCGGGCGGGATGCCATACACGTTCTCTACCCACGCGCGCATGAACTCGACCCCACCCCCCGAGACGATGAAGGTCTTGAAGCCGTTCGCGCGCAAGTAATCGAGCAACTCGAGCATCGGCTGGTAGACCATGTCGGTGTAGGCACGCTGGGTGGTGGGATGCTTCGCGCTCGCGATCCAGTCCTTCACCGTCTGCTCGAATTCGTCCGTCGTCACGCCAGCGTGCGACACCATCATGATCTCGCCCGCCGCTTTGTTTCCTCCCGCCAGCGCGCCCGCGACGTCCCCCTTCAGGAGAGACGCGAATGGCTCTTGCGTGGCCCACTCCGGATGTTGCGGTGCGAGCGCTTTCACGCGATCGAGCGCGAACGCGAGTTGGAAGTAGAGGGGCTGCTCCGCCCACAAAGTCCCATCGTTGTCGAAGGTCGCGATGCGCTCCGCTACCGGGACGAAGTCGGGACCGCCTTCGCGCGTCACCTTTGTGACGAACTCGATGATGGCCTGCTTCGACCCAGTGTCGTTCCAGGACGGAAGCGGATCGGTCGCGACCGGCTGCTGCACGACTTCGGGTGCGCGCTGGCAACTCGAAACGAGAAGTGCCGCGGTCACCACCGTACGAAGCAGGAAACCCTTCACGACAGTCCTCCTACTTTTTCCGCTCTTCTCGGTTGGGGCGGCGTTAAAGGTCCGCGAAGGCGTGCTTGCGCTTCAATTGCAGCACCCGTACGTCGGGATCGACGACGACTTTCTCGGGATCGAAGTCGCAGTGGATGGTGAGCGACTTCGATTCACCGGCGCCGAGCGTAACGATGTCGCGTGCATCTTGGTACTCGGGATTCGCGACGTAGTCCCCGTCGGTGGAGTCGGGTTTGTTCCAGCGCTCGCCCGTGGTCGCGGCGATTTCGACCGGCATGAGGCCGGTGCCGATATTCTCGACCGTCACCGTGACGTCGAAGCCGTCACCATTCGCCGTCTTCTCAGCGCTCGCAACGCGGTACTGCGGCACTACCTTGTCTTCGAACCACTGCTTGGTGAATGCGTCGTACGCAATCGGATCTTCGGCATACGGACGCATCGCGATCACGAAGTCTTGCAGCGCCGGGTGGTCGCGGCTCGTGCTCCAGGCTTGAAAGAAGTTGCGATACGCGGCCTGCGCGCGCTCGGGCCCCATGAAGTCGTACAGCATCCAGAACACCCAACCGCCGCGGTCGTAGATGATGGTGTTGTCGGAGTCGCGCTTGCCGTCGACGTCGTACATCGGACGCTCGTCGTCCGCACGACGCCGGTCGTTGTAGCGCGTCTCGATACCCTTCGCGAACTCCATGCGACCGCGCGGGCCCTTGACCTGCTCGAACAGAAGCAGCACGGAAAAGTGCGCGGCACCTTCGGAGAGAAAGTCTCCGCCGGGACCGTTGGCAGGGGTGAGCATGTTGCCCCACCATTGGTGGGCGGCTTCGTGCGCGGTGACGAGGAAGGTCGCGTCGGTCTTGGCGTCGTTCTTGGTCAGGAAACCAATGTTCTCGCTGAAGGTGATGTTGGTGCCGAAGCCCTGGGCGTAGCTCGCGAGGCCCGGGAACTCGGAGAGCTTGAGCTCGCGCCACGGATAGGGCGTGAACCACTCCGAGAACCAGCGCCGCGACGCGTCCAGCGCTTCGACCATGTCGTCGACGTTGTACGGATGCCCCGCGTAGTAGTACACCGCCGTGCCGTCGCCCTCCTTCACCTTCCAACGCCCGCCCACGATGTTGAGAATCTTGACCGGGTAATCGGTTTCCCACACTTGGGTGCGTTGTCCGTCGGTCACGGTGTTGCTCGTGCACACCCCCACGGAGTTGAGCACGTACGCTTCGGGTCCCGTTACGACGATGCGCGCGGGAAACCAAGCCGTGGCGCCATAGCTCGCACGCGTGATTCCCTTCCAGTAGTCGCGCGAGTACTGGCGCGGGTCCATTTGATTCTCGCGCGTCATGCCGACTTGTTCTTGATAGCCGATGACCGGCATGAAGCTGGGGCCGAAACCGGTGAGGACGATTCCGGATGGAAGAATGAACTCGGAGGTGTTTTCACCCTTGCGCGTAATCCCGTCCGGAAAGCGCCCGTCGAATTTCCACCCCACCACGATGCTGTCGCCTTGGGCAAGCGGACGCGGGGGTGTGAATATGAACAGCCGCTGGCTATCGTCGGGCGTGTACTCCGCGCCGTTCATCGTCCACGCGAGGTTTTTCCAATGACGGCCGCCCGTCAGTGGAATCTTTGCCAGCGTGGTATCGAGGGAGTTCACCAGCGTCATGGTTCCTTCGCTCTCGAGCCAGTGTCGTTCCGGGTCCACCGTAACGGCGATGTCGACGCGCGCGATGTCGGGCACGGGGGCATCGAGCCAGGTCTTGAGATTCTTTCCCCAGTAGTTCTTGTCCGCCTTCTTGGCGGCACCTCCGCCCATTCCCTGGCTGACTTGGTAGACGAGAATGATCGCGGCGATGATCGGCACCGCGGCGTAAGGGAGCAAGCGCAGTGCGGTGCGACCGACCCGGCTCGGTGCGAGTCCGTGCATCGTTCGCACGGCGTCGCCGCCGCGACGCGCGAACAACTTGACCGCGACCACGGTGAAAAACACCGCGCAGCCAAGTACCATCACTCGGTTCCAAATCATGGCTGTGCGATCGGCCTCGAGCAGCCCCAGGTCGCTCCAGCGCCCGGCACCCCACAACATCCAGTTCCCGGCCCAGCTCATCTTGTCGGTGAGGGCGCGATATCCTGTGAAGATGAGGAGCGCGAGGCTCAACGCGTACGCGCCGTAGCGGTTACCGACGGCGGCGTAAGCCGCCGTCACAAAAGCTGTCCACCCGATAAAGGTCGGCATTAGCAGCAGTCCCCACACGATGGCATAGGGTTTGAGCGAAAATGGGACGACCCCTTGAATCGCGAGCGCGATCGCGCACGCGAGCAACGACGCGAGCAGCACCACCAGTACCACCACGCTGTTCGCGAGCGCTTTACCGGTGAGGAACGCGGCCGTGCGCATCGGCGTCGAATACAGAATGGGCGCGAAGCCGGTGGTGCGCTCGCGCTCCAGCGATTCGACGGTGTAGAACAGGAGCAGGAGGCACACCAGGGTGGACAATTGGTTCGCCACGGTCGCGGCGGTAGTACCCGGTGTCAGCAGGAGCGGGGTGTCGAAAGCCCCCACCGCGAACATGATATTCCCGATGGATTGAACCAGTATCAACGGCACGAAAATATAAAGTCCCGCTTGGCGTCGAAGCTCGTGCAGCTCGGCGCCCGCGACGCGCCGAACGGTATCGAGAAAGGTCGGAACGCCGCTCGTCATCCCCAGCGAGCGCAGCGCGCCCGCGCGCGCCTCTTCCCACTCGCTGGCCTCGACGAGCTTGCGTCGCTTGCGCAGGGCCCGTTTCGACACCACCGCGCCGCGAACCGACTTTTCCATCGAGCGGACGGTGACGAGCACCGCACCCAATCCCAGCAGCACCAGCCACAGCCGGTTCAGCGCGAACAGCCCGTCGTACGGAACGCGCTGCGTGTTGTAGAAGTCGACGCCGCGGTCCACCTTGAGGTGGGTCTCGTTGAGCCATCGGTACCCCGAGGGCTCGATCACCTGCAGAATCTGATTCACGCGCAGGTCGAGCCACGACGGCGACCACGTCCACAGGAAGAATCCCGAGATGAGCAGTGCTGCCACCGGCAGCACGAACACGAGCACCGCGCTGCGCGTGCGCTCGCCGACCGCCATCGACACGCCGGTGAAGAACACCAGGAACGGCAGCCCGATGGTGACGATCGGTGTGACGTAGTTGGAGAGTGCAAAGGGGCCGCGCATCTCCTGCGCATCGGCGTTGGGAATGGCATGGTTGAAGAATGCGGTCGCCAACACCTGCAAGCCCATCAAGACCACGAAGCTCCCGATCACGGCGAGAAAACGTCCCCACACGTACTCCGCCGGTGTGAGCGGCGTCGAATGTAGCAGCACGTCCACTTTGACTTCGCGGTCACGGATCAGCGTGAGACCCGCCGCCACCGCGATGAAGAACGCGTAGTAGAGCAGCACGAGGTAGCTCATGGTCTGCGTCTGCGCAAACTCGGACGTGATCCACGCCTTCTTGCCGCCGACCGACGTCTCGCCGGAAGAGATCTGCATGTGACCGCTGGCGAGGCCGTACGCGGTCAAGATGACGATGAGCGCCAGCATCACGAACAGCGGCCGGCGGAAGGTGTGCCAGAACTCAACCGCGAAACAAGCGTACAGACGCCGGAAATTCATCGCGCCCCGCCTGCACTGACGGTGACGCCGTTCGCTTCCCTGCCGATGCCCGGCAGCTCGGCAAGTCGCATCAGCACCAGGTACGCGTCCTCGAGCGTCACGGGAACCGGTGAGAATCCGCTCGGTGGATTGCCCTTGGGCTCGTAGATACGCGCACGATTGCGTCCTTCCACCAAGAGCGCTTGCGTGACGGTGCGCTCGCTGCGCAGCCGCGGAAGATCGTCCGCGTCGACGGTACCCTCGTAGACGTGGCCGGCGATCGCAGCGCGCGCCTCACTGGGAGTCGTGAGCGCCAGCAATCGTCCTTCGCGAATCACCGCGAAGCGCGGGCACAGCACGGCCACGTCTTCCACGATGTGCGTCGACAAGAGCACGATGCGATCGGCCGCGAGCTCGGACAACAACTGATAGAAACGCAAGCGCTCTTCCGGATCGAGGCCCGCGGTGGGTTCGTCTACTATAATGAGGCGGGGATTCCCGGCGATGGCTTGTGCGATCCCGAGCCGCTGTCGCATACCGCCCGAGTAGCCTTTCACACTCCGCTTCGCGGCGAAGGAGAGATTGACGCGATCGAGCAACGCGGCGACCAGCTTCTTCTGCCCTTGCGGCGCGTCGACGCCTTTGAGGGCGAGCAAGTGCGCGAGCATTGCTTCGCCCGACAAGTGCGGATAGAAACCGAACTCCTGCGGGAGGTATCCCAAGCGCGGCCACAGCCACTTGGGATCCTTGAGAATGTCGACGCCGTCGAGCGTGACACTCCCAGAGGTCGGCTCGAGAAGCCCGGCGAGGATTTTCATGAAAGTCGACTTGCCGGCGCCGTTGGGACCCAGGAGGCCGAACATACCGGGCGGCACATCGAGATCGACGCCATTCAATGCCGTGACCGGACCCGGATAAATCTTGGTGAGCGCGCGAGCGGAGAGCACGGGGACCTCCTGGTTGGGAGTGGGGATGGAGCCAGCCGCGCTACGTTAGCACAGGGGCCGGGCCCAGGCTCGATTGGAAACGGGAGTATGTACGAAGGTGGGAGCCGCGAGGTTGCGCCGCTCTCAACGCGAGCGGGTGGGCTTCGGCGCCTCCTGGTAACGATCGGGCGCGTATCGACTCGCGAGCAGCCCTGTCGCCTTCGCGACGTCGATCGCGTGCACCAGGACCCCTTCTTCCCCGTAGGGCAAGTACGCTTGGCACTCGCCCGACGGAGCAATGAGACTGGTGGCCGATTCCTGGAAGCGCAGCGCGTAGTTGACGCTGGCGAAGTAAATGGTGTTCTCGCGGCTGCGCATCATCATCGCGTTCTCGTAGTAGGGATTGTCGGCGGCGCCCCACTTCGTCAATCGCACACCTTCTTTGTCATTGCCCGTGTGCTGCGGATGAAAAACGATCTTCGCCCCGCGCACCGCCGCCCATCGCACGGTCTCGGGATAGCGCCAGCCTTCGTGACAGATCGCGACCCCGAATTTTACTCCGTCGATCTCGAAGAGTTGGCGCGTGTCGCCGGGTATGTAGAACCGGTCTTCGCTCGGATCGAGCTGATTCTTGGTTTGAATCCCTTGCAGTGCTCCGTGCGCGTCGATCACGAAGGCGGCGATCTGGCGGCCGTCGTTCGCGACCCTTTCCATCCCGAGAATCGTCGTCACCGAATAGGCGCGCGACCAATCCGCCACAGCTTTGAGCGCGCGTTCCTGCTCTTTCTCGCCGAAAGCGAACACGTCGAAGTCTTGGCCGCGCAACCCCGGCAGATACGCTTCGGGGAAGCACACGATCTTGGCACCGCGGGCCGACGCTTGGGACATGAGTCGTTTGATCTTGTCCAAGCCGTCGTCGAGCGACGACGCGACGCGGGGCGATGCCAGCGCGACGATCACCGGATCAATTCACCCTTTGCAAGGGAGGTTTCTTCCACGTGCCGTCGAACGCTGCCGGCTTGGGCAGGTACAACCGCATGACGACGAAAAAAGGTCCGTTCGGAGCGGGAAGCCAATTCGATTGCTTGCCCGGTCCGGGAGAGGCGTATTGAAAATAGATCGTCAGCCCGCCGTCCTTGTCGCGCTTGAGTTTGGGAAGCATCGCGGAATTGATGAGATATCGCTCGAGCGGGTTCTTGACCAGGAGCTTCGACTTCGCGTCGTACATGGTGAGCGACCAAAACGCGTTGACGGGCGGCAATTGATCCTTGGCGAAACGCAGCGCGTAGCGACTCGTGGATCCGTCCAATCGTTGACCGGCCGAGTCGACCAGGTAGAACGGATACAGGGCCTCCTCCTTGGAATTCCCGTAGATGCCGTCGACCGCGCCCGCCATGCGGTACAGGTAGTTGTTCTGCAAGTATTCGCGAGCGCCGAAAAGGTCGGCGCTGGTCGGTTGGCCGGTTGCCATTTGCTGCTCCAGGGAGTCGTACGCCTGCCACGCGTCGGCGCCGCCGTCCTCGATCGCCTGGCGAATCTCGGGCTTCAGCTTGTGCGCGTCGAAGGCGAGTCCCGCACCGACTCCGACTTTCGCGAAGCGACCCATCAGTGCCCTTTCGGTCGCATGCGTGGGACAGAACTGTAGCACGAAATTCAAGAGGTCGAAAAACTCGAGCGACGTCCGTTCGTCCTGGGCGCTGAGCGGTTTCATGAAATCGACCGTCGTCAGGGGCGCGCCGGCCGGCTGGCCCAAGAACTGGGAGAGCGGCCGAACTTTGTAGCCTCGCTGGATGGTTTCGACGTTCTCGATGTCCTTCGGATCGTTGAAGAGCTGTGTACGGTAAATCACCAACGCCCACTCCGTCTCGCACGGAATCACCCCGTCGACGCCTTCGGGCTTCTCTCCCGTCCAGCCGGGACCCGTGAGCAGATACGTTCCCCCGTCGTTACCGGTCGCGCGGCTTCCGACGTACGCAAAGTTGTGCGTGTACAGATCGATGAACTGCAGCGAATAATAGCGTCCTTTGTCGACCGCGGGCACCGTGAGCACCAGCGGTTCGGAGCGCAGGTCCGCACCCAGGAAGGAGTACGGCGTGTCGGAGTTCGGCGTTTGCACGGCCTTGTCGTCGGGCGTGAACACGCGCGCTATGCTGTTGATTTCGTTGGAAGGCCCCTTGTACTCCGGGTGGCTGGTGTCGATCACGTACGAGTACAAGACTCGGTAGCTGTCGACGATCGGGAAGCCGTACGTGTACGCCTCCTTCGCGATGGTGCGCACCTCTTGCGGAGTGACCGCCTCCCGCCTTGCGCACGACGCGAGTGCCACGCACGCGGACAGTATCGACAAAAGAAAAATCGTCTTGGACTTCATCGACCGGCCTCCCAATTGTGGAGGCCAGATGCTAAACGACCCCGGGCGGATTGTCCACCCGGGGTCGGTTAGAAGCTTTGCGCGGGCCGCCCGCTACGCCGCGGCCGGTATCTCGTCGCCGTTCTCGTCGACCGTAGGGGTCGCGCGTGTGCGCGTCTTCGCGACCAGCATGTAGATCGCGGGGACGAAGAAGAGCGTGAACACCGACCCGATGACCATGCCGCTGACCAGCATGATACCGATCGAGTTGCGCGCACCCGCGCCGGGTCCGTGGGCGAACACGAGCGGAAGGTGTCCCATTACGGTCGCGGCCGTGGTCATCAAGATAGGACGCAAGCGCGTGCCGGCCGCTTCGATCACGGCGTGCAGTTTGTCTCGGCCTTCCATTTGCAAATGGTTCGCGAACTCGACGATCAGAATCCCGTTCTTCGCCACCAAGCCCACCAGTGTAATCAGTCCGACTTGGCTGTAGATATTGAGCGTGGTGAGCCCGAGGAACGAAAATGTCAACGCGCCCGAGAGTGCGAGCGGCACCGACCCCGCGAGAATCACGAACGGGTCGCGGAAGCTCTCGAACTGGGCCGCCAGCACCAGGTAGATGAGAATCGCCGACAGCAAGAAGACGGCCATGAACTTGCTGCCTTCGGTCCGAAGCTGTCGTGACTCCCCGGCGTAGTCGATCGAGTAGCCGGGCGGAAGAATCTTGCGTGCCTCGTCCTCGAAGTACGAGAGCGCCTTGTCGAGTGAGGTCCCCCACGCCTGCACGCCCTGAATGCGCACCGCGTTGAGCTGCTGGAAACGCTTGAGCTCACGCGGGCCGGTCGAGGTCGATATAGTCGCGAAGGTCGAAAGCGGCACCAGGTTGCCGTTGCCGCCCGTCACGTAGATCTGTTCCAGCTGGTCCGGCGTCAGACGCTGGGCGCGCTTGATCTGCGGGATCACCTTGTAGCTGCGCCCCTGGATGCTGAACCGGTTGACGTAATTCCCGCTCAAGAGCGTCGAGAGATCGCGCCCCACTTCGGACATGTCGACGCCTTCCGAGCGCAGCTTGTCGCGGTTGAAGTCCACCCGCGCCTGCGGCTGGTCGAACTTCAAGTCGGTGTCGGTGAACATGAACAACCCGCTCTGGTACGACTTCATCACCAGCTGGTTGGCGAAATCCGCCAACTGCTCCGGCTCCCCGGTTCCGAGTATCACGAAGTCGACCGGGAAGCTGCCACCGCCGGGCAGCGCGGGCGGAATGATCGGGATCACGCGCACGCCCGCGATCTTCGAGAGCGCCACCGACGACTCCATGTGGAGCTGCTGGGAGGTTTTCTTGCGCTCGTTCCACGGCTTGGTCACCATGCCGCCGAAACCGCCGGTCGGAAACGTGAGCTGGAACGTCGCCTTGGTCTCCGGGAAGGAGGCGTACACGTCGTAGACCTGGTTGGCGAAAAGCTTGGTCTGGTCGAGGGTCGAATTGGCGGGGGTTTGGATGATGCCGAATACGACGCTCTGATCCTCGTTGGGTGCGAGCTCGCGCTGCGAGAACATGTAGAACGGTATCATCAGCAGGATCACGATCACCCACACCACATACACGATCGGGCGGTACTTGATTACCGAGGTCAAGGTTCGCATGTACAACTGCCGCAATCGCTCGAAGCGATGGTTAACGAAACCCGCGAAGCCCTTCTCCGTGTCGCCGGCGCGCAGCATCTTCGAGCCCATCATGGGCGACAGCGTCAGCGCCACCACACCGGATACGATGACCGCGCCCGCGAGCGCGAAAGCGAACTCGCGGAACAGCGCACCCGTCAAGCCACCCTGGATGGCAACCGGCGTGTACACCGCGGCCAGCGTGATGGTCATGGCGATAATCGGCCCCACCAGCTCGCGCGCCGCTTTGATCGCGGCTTGAAACGGTTTCTCCCCCAAATGAAGGTGACGTTCGATGTTCTCGACCATCACGATGGCGTCGTCGACCACCAAACCGACGGACAGCACGATGGCGAGCAGCGTCAGCAGATTGATCGTGAAACCCGCCGCCGCCATGATGAACACCGCTCCAATGAGCGAGATCGGGATAGCGACCACGGGGATGATCATCGCGCGCAGAGACCCCAGGAACAGGAAGATGACGGCGATGACGATCAGGAGCGTCTCGCTCAAGGTGATCAATACTTCGCGGATGGCGTGCGAGATGTACTCGGTGGAGTCGTAGGGGATGCCCCCCTTCATTCCCGCCGGTAGCTGGGCCTGGATCTCCGGCATGGCCTCGCGCACGCGCCCGATGACTTCCAGCGAGTTGGCGGTGGGCAGCACCCACACCCCGATGAACGTCGCCGCTTCGCCGTTGAAGCGGACTTCCTGCTCGTAGTTTTCGGCGCCCAGGACCACGTCGGCGATCTCGCCCAAGCGCACCACCACACCGCCCTCTTCCTTGACGACGAGGTTACGAAACTCTTCGACCGTCTTGAGGTCGGTGTTGGCAACCAAGTTGACCGACACCATCTGTCCCTTGGTAGCACCCAGCGCGGACAGGTAGTTGTTGTCGGCGAGCGCGTCGTGCACTTCGGAGGGCGCGATGCCGAGCGACGCCATGCGATCGGGCTTGAGCCACACGCGCATCGCGAACGTGCGCCCGCCCAGGATATCCGCGCGCTGCACGCCGCTGATGGAAGACAGCTTCGGCTGCACGACGCGGGTCAGGTAGTCGGTGATTTGGTTCTCGTCCAGGTCCGCCGACGAGAATCCCAGGTACATGGCCGCGAACTCGTTGTCGGCGGTCTGCAGGTCGATGATGGGCGCTTCCGCTTCGGGCGGGAGGTCGTTGCGCACCTGCGCCACTTTGGCTTGGATCTGCGTCAGCGCGGCGTTGGTGTCGTAGTTGAGCTTCAAGTGCACGATGATGGTGCTCAAGCTCTGCGCGCTCGAGGACTCGATGTAATCGATGCCGTCGGCGCTCGCGATCACGCGCTCCAGCGGGGTGGTGATGAAGCCGCGCACCAGGTCCGCGTTGGCGCCGATGTAGGCCGTGGTGACATTGATAACCGCGATGTCGCTGCGCGGGTACTGTCGTACCGAGAGCGAGCGGATCGACTGCAACCCGGCGATCAAGATCACCAGGTTGACGACCATCGCGAGGACGGGCCGTCGTATGAATAGGTCCGTGAACTTCATCTAGCTGTCCTCGGGCTTCGGGTCCGGATCGTTGGACGGCATCACGCTGTTATTGACTTCGATCGCAGCGCCGGGCCGAAGCTTGAACACCCCCGACGACACGATTTCTTCGCCGGGCTTGATGCCCGACAAGACGGCGACTTGATCGCCGCGAGAGCCACCGAGCTTCACGAATTGCTGGCGAACCCCGCGGTACGTGCTTCCATCTTGCCCCGTCACGTCTTCGACGATGAATACCGAGTCGCCGTACGGTGCGTAGTTGATCGCGGACGCCGGCAACGCAATCACGCTGCTGCTCTCCTTCCCGACCACCTGCACTTCGACGAACATTCCCGGGCGCAGCTTCTGGTTCTGGTTGCGGAACGACGCCTGTACTTCAAGGTTGCGGGTGGCCGCATTGATCAACGAATTGATCGCGCTGATCTTGCCGGTGGCGACGACGCTGTCGGCGCCTTCGACCATCACGTTCACTTCCGCGCCGACCTTGAGCGCCGCTACCACTTGTTGCGGGAGGGAGAAATTGACGTAGATCGGGTCCAGCGACTGGAGCGAAACGATGGGGTCGCCGCCCGCCAGGTACTGTCCCAGGTTGATCAGCCGAATTCCGAGGATCCCTGCAAACGGCGCGCGAATCGTCTTGCGCGCGATCGTCGCCCGGTAAGATTCGGCGGTCGCTTCGGCCGTTTTCGCCTCGGCGTCCCATCGGTCGTATTCGGCCTGCGAGATAACCTTCTTCTCGCTCAGCTCCTTGGCGCGCTTGAGGTTCATCTCGGCCAAGTCGCCCTGTGCTTCCGCCGCGGCCAGCTGGGCGCGCTCTTGGCTGATGTCCAGGCGAACGAGCACGTCGCCTTCCTTGCACCAGCGGCCGGAGTCGAATGTGATTTCTTTGACGACGCCGGGCAGGTCGGCGCTGAGTGTCACGCCGTGCACGGCAACGACGGTCCCGATGGCGGCCTGGCTCGTCAACCAACTCTCTTCCTTGGCGACGACGGTGGTCACGGCCTCGGGGGGTGCGGCCCACGATTGGCTCATCGCGGTCATGATCTGGCGGTATTTGATGAAGCCGAGCATGCCGACGATCGCGAACACGATCCCCAGCACGATGAACATTCGCTTACGCATGTCGAGAAGCCCCTCCTAAAGGGCAACGTGTCGAGCGTCGCCGGCGGGCGACGTCACAAACCGATCGGATAACGGGCGGCCCGCGAAAGTAGGCACCCGTATGGACTCCCCGGGTCACCAAACGAACCGCTTGCTAGAAAGAGGCGGTGCGGACTGCGGCTCAACTAAGATAGATCGTAGAACGGTTTCCGAGCAAATTGGGATTATTTTTTCGGCGCTCTTGCGGGCTCGAGCACACCATCGCGACGCGCCTTGTGGTACATAGATTTACTAAGATTTGCCAAATCCGGGTTCGTCGGGCTCCGAGGTGAGCCATGTGATCGCGCTCTCGAGATCGCGGAACACCTGCACATCGACGCCCACGCCCTCACTATAAACGGAGCCCAGCCGGCTCAAGCCGAAGTGGACGTCGCTCGACGCCACCATCGCTGCGCGCCCGCCGATCCGCTTCGCATAAGGTCCCAAGTACTCCGCGACGCGCCGGATATCGGCGACGGCAGCACTCGCAAGCGTTTCGGATCTGCGCACGTCGACCAAGAGCGCCATCGGGTCTGGACATTGGGGGTCTTTCAACGCGGTCATGAAGGTCGCGATGACGTCGTCGGGCGCGTACTGCCCCACCAGTTCCAACTTGAGAACGTTGCCTTGGCATACATACGTCACGGGCATGGGCACCTCAACTCCAGAATCGTCTTGCGAAATGCCGGCGGTGTCGGGCTTTGCTGCGCGTGCGCGCGTCGGCGAGTACTTAGGACGATGCTTCAAAGATAGCAGAACTACCGGGCGGAGTTCACTTGAGCAATACCATCTTTCGTGTCCGTCTTTCGCCGGCGACGTCGAGGACGTAGAAGTAGACGCCGCTCGACACCCCTTCTCCCCGCTGGTCCTTGCCGTTCCACTCGACCGAGTGCGAGCCGCCCGGCATCTTTTCGTCCACCAAGGTCCGAACCACCCGGCCGGTCGCATCGAGGACGAAGAGGCGCACGCTGCTGGTCCCGGGAACCTCGAACGGAATCGTGGTAACCGGATTGAACGGATTGGGGTGGTTCTGCCCCAGCGAAAGTCGCAACGCCAGGGTGGTGACGGTCGCCACTTGCGAGCGGTATTCGTCGCCGTCCTGGGTGCGGATGACGAGCTCGTAGCGGTAGGTCGTACCGGCCTGCACCGTGCGATCGGTGTAGGATCGCGTGAAGTTCGCGTCGCCGGTTGCAATCGCGACCGGCAAGGCGGCGCCGGCATCGCGCCGGTACAACGTGAAGCTTTCAACCGGCTCATCGCTCGAGAACTCCCACCGGACTTCGACGTCGTCGCCCGCGGGCACGGCCTCGAAGCGGGAGATGAACACCGGAAGGCCACCACCGTCGCGGCTGACGCGAATCGTGAGCGGATTGGCCCCGAATAGATCGTCGAGAAAACCGTCGAAGCGCGCGTAACCTTCCACACCGCTCGTCAAGACGAAACGCATCTCCACGAGTCCCACCATACTATTCGCGGGTACGCTCGACAGTGTGTATCCACCGACCGTCGCGGGAATGAATCCCGGGAGCGGCGAGGGAACGGTCAGCAGCCCTGGCCAACCGTAGGTCGCGCCGAAGCGTACCGCGCGGATTACAGCCACGTTGAAGTCTGTATGGACTTGGAAACCGAATGCTTCGAGCGATGGGACCCCGTAAACGAATACTTGCGTGACCAATGTGTCGCCCACGGCCCAGGTCGGATACGCGAAGAGCGCTGGAATCAGTTTTTCGTCGCGCGCGACCGGTGGTGGTCCACCCCCGCAAAACGTGCACGAACCATCCACCACCTGCTTGTGGATGCAACGCGCGTCGCGCGGTGTGGCGAGACCGTTGCAATCCACGTCGGCTCGCCCCAGCGCGCCGGCCCCGCCGCACGCAGCGCCGAGTGAAACCCTCAACGCGCAGCGCGCATCATCGACGGTAAGCACGCCGTCGTTGTCGACGTCGCCGTTCCCCCCGACGTTGGTGGTGAACGTCCATGTGAAGCCGTTGGTGAATGCGCTGCCGTCGGAAACCCGGATGCGCCAGAAATATCTCGTCCCCGCAGCGAGTGTCCCCGGGGCGTACGATCGCACCGTCAGTCCGACCGCGGCCAGCGGCGGGATCGAGTCGGTTCCGAAGTACACCTGGTATGTGAGCGGATCGTCGTCCGGGTCGCTGGCCGACCACGTGAGGACCGGCGTGATCGACGCGGTGCCATGGTTTGGCGGGTTCGGATTGGACGGAGGATTGGGCGGAGTGTTGACGTTCGACCGCGTCGTGAAGCGCCACTCGGGCCCGCTCGTTTCGCCGCCCTGACCATCGCGGGCGACGATTCGCCAGTAATGAACGGTCAGCGTCGACATTGGCCCCGGCTCGAACGTCGAGGCCGGTATGTTGCTCGCCACCAAGGGCGGCGGCGACACGGTGCCGAAATACACGTCGTACGTGAGGGGGTCGCCGTCGAGATCGGAGCCATGCCATGCCAAGTTTGCATTGACGTTGACGTTTGTCTCGAAGTGCGGGGGAGCCGGCGACGAGGGCGCGTTGGGCGCGGAATTGTTGGGGCGTGTCGTGAACGTCCATGTCGGACCCGATGATTCGGCAAGGCCGTCGCTCGCCACGATACGCCAAAAATACTGAGTGGCGAAATCCAGCTGCGGCGGCGAATAGCTTCGCACCGTGTGGTCCTGCGCGACGAGCGGTGGGTCGGGCAACGTGCCGAAATACACGTCGTACACGACCGCGTCGCCGTCGGGATCGAGCGAGCCCCATCCCAACGTCGCGTCCAATGCGACCAAAACCTGCCCGTTGAGTGGGCTCGGGTTCTGGGGAGGAATCGGCGGCGCGTTGGTGCTGCGGGTCCGGAAGGTCCACACGGGCCCGGTGCTTTCGAGGCCCCGCGCGTCACGCGCCACCACGCGCCAGTAGTACAGCTGGTTCAAGTCGAGCGGCGCCGGCACGTAGTTCGCTTCGACGAGGCCGGAAGCGACCAGCGCCGGCGATGGGCTGATGCCCAAATAAAGGTCGTAGTCCGTCAGGTTGTCATCGATGTCGTATGAAAACCAACTCATGAGCGGTGCGGCGCCCTGCCCCGCGGTGTTGTCTTGCGGGAACGGATTCGACGGCGCGCTGGGCGCGCTGTTCCCGGTGCACGCGCACGAACTGTCCGCGTTGAGGTAGCTCACGACTCCCGCCACGGGAAGATCCTGGAACGCGCAATCGGTGGCCTCGATGGCGGTGAGCACTGGGTCGGGGAGGATGGGATACTCGCAGCACGGTGTCGTACCGCCCGTGCGCTGATACAGGATCTGCAGCACGTTAACGGGGTGGCTGGCACAAGACGGCAACGCCACCGAAATACCGGTTTGCGAGTCCCCGATCAGGATAGCGCCCGCAACCGCAATGTCGGCGATGAAGGTCGCGCCGAAGCAAGCCGGTATCGGAGCCGCAAAACGGACACCGGTGACGCCGCGCGCATCGGGTCGAATCACGACGTACGCGGTGACGAGGCCGGGATCGTCGCCGGTGAAAGAACACGTGTTGCCGCTCGCGTCGCTGTAGATTCCGACCGACGCGTTCTGGGCGGATACCGGACAAGCTATGAGCGTTGCGACAAGGCTCGCGCTAGAGAAGACTAGAAGCGCCGCGCGGAACGACTTGCGGCTCGGCCAGAGGGGATCCGGCATGGGGCATCAGACGCCGGGTTGAAACGGTGGCGTCGACAAATAGTGTACGCCTGTTGCTAACCCGTCGTCAACCTGCTCAATATAGAGACGCGATCAAGATCCGCCGCTCATTCCGATTCAAACGACGGCGGCAGCATGGTTTCGACGCACGAAACGTCGAGCCCGACGGTGGTTCCGGCGCGGAGAAACTGGAGGATCAACTCGTCGAAGCACTCCATGTTGACGACACCCTCGGGGAGGTGACCGAGATAGTCGATTACGACCACGCGGCTGTCGGAGAGCCGCGACGAAACCTCCTGCGCCCACGACACCGGTGCCACGTAGTCCATCGCGCCCGCGAGCAGAAGGGTCGGAATCGAAGCGGTCACGGGCTGCATCGATTCGTCCGCCAGCGCGACCGTCGGCCACTCGTTGCACGCGGCGATTTGCCGATCGACGCGATAGCGACCGAGAAACGTTCCCGCCGTTTCACTCGCGATCTCGTCGCTGGTGATGCGCTGCGTCCCTTCGGGACACGTGACGCACAGGTACATCCCTTCCGCAAAAGGCGAGGAGCTGCTGTCCGGGCCGACCGCATCGAAGAAGGGCTGAAAGTCGCCGCTCGCCGCGCGGTGGACGATGAACGGGATCCGGCGCTGCAACGAAGTCGTCAATAGTAGCGTGCGAAACGCTTCGCAGAACGGTCCGCGCTCGAGCGTCACCAGCCGCGTGTCGACGGAGTCGGAGTAAATCGCCTTCACCGGACCCGCTTCGAACTCGTTCATCAGATCGTTCCACTCGCTTCGCAACGACGGGAACTTGTTTCCGCACGTCGGATCGCGATCGCAATCGTCGAAGAGTTTTTGCAGAACTTCTTCGCCGCCGCGCGCATGATGGAGCGGAAGTTTTTCGTCGATCGGGACGGTGCCCATGAGCACGGCACAGCGAACATTCTGTGGGTACTCCCTCATATACGCTTGCGCGACGGTGGTGCCGTACGACAATCCCATGAGGTCGATCTTCTCGTAGCCGAGCGCCTTGCGAACGTCGTCCAAATCGCGCACGGCGGCCAGTGTTCCGTATTGCGTGAGGTCGGCATTCTTCTCGAGCTCTGCGCGACAGCGCCGCACCGCGTCCAGGTCGTACATCGTGTCCAGCTTGCGCGCGGCTTCCAGCTCGGGGCAACGGAGCGGATTCGACAATCCGGTACCGCGCTGGTCGACCAAGACGATGTCGCGCGTCGCGCGATAGCCCGTGCTGTCGGCCGCGTACCAGTCGGCGTTCGAGGTCGCGGCCAGGCCCGGCCCGCCCGCGATGTCGAACAGCGGTGCGTCCTTCGCACCCTTGGTCAGCGCGGGAACGATGACGATGTGGAGCGAGATCTTGCGGCCGTCGGGTTGCTCCCGATTCTCGGGGACTTCCAGCGTCGCGGTGAGGAGTGTCTCCGCGAGTCCTTCGGCGATGTAGTCGGTGAGTTTGAGCGTGCGCGGGCGCGGGACACTGTGCTGCTCCGGCGGCGCGTCTTGAGCCGGCGTCGTGGCAGCGAGGAGAAAAAATGTCGCGGTTGCGAGGGGCGTCCGAATGGAAATCATCGGACGGGGACTATATCAGAGGATTCGACGGAGGGGCTACTTCAGAAGGACGAGCTTCTTCGTCAGGCGTTGACCGCCCACGTCGAGCACGTAGAAGTACACGCCACTCGACACCGACTCGCCGCGGTCGTCTTTGCCTTGCCACTGTGCGCGGTGCGAGCCGCCGGATTGATCCTCGTCCACCAAGGTGCGCACGATGCGTCCCGAGATGTCGAGAATCCACAGCCGAACGCGCTGCGCCCTGGCGGACGCCGGGAGTTCGTAAGGAATGACGGTCTGCGGGTTGAACGGGTTGGGGTGGTTCTGACCCAGCGACAGCGTCATGGCCTGCGTCGACGCGGTCGCGATGGGTGAGCGAAATTCGTCGCCGTCGGTGGCTCGAATGAGCAACTCGTAGTGGTAGGTCTTCCCGCTTTCCACCGACGTGTCCACGAAGGAACGTGAGGTCGCCGTGACTGGCCCCTGCGCGACGACGATCGGCAGCGCCGCTCCGTCCCCGCGACGATAGAGGGTGTAACTCTCCATCGCCTCGTCGCTTTGCAGCTCCCATCTCACGTCGATACCGCGATCGACCGGGGTCGCGTCGAAGCGCGTGATGAGCACGGGCACGCCGCCGCCACCGCCAAAGAAAGTTAGCGGCGCCGCTCCCTCCAGGTCGTCGGCGAAATTGGAAATGACGATCGTTCGATCGAACCAGAAGTCGGCGTAGAAGCGAAGATCGATGAACGCAACCGTGGAGCCAGCCGGCACCCCCGACAGTGCGTAACCACCGACGAATCCGATTCCGCCAAACCAGCTGTTGCGAAGCGCGGTGAAGTTGGTGGTCGCACCCCGGCGACTGGCGCGGAAGTAGTCCGTCGCCTGCGACTCGACGATGAAGCCGAACGCTTCCAAGGAAGGCACGCCGGTTACCGCGAGCCGCACGTACACCGTGTCGTCCACCTCCCACGTCGAGTCGAGCGAGACGATCGGAGGCGGGTTGCTGGTCGGCGTCGCTTGCAAGCTCAACTCACAGAACGTGCAGCTACCGTCGATCACGTTCTTGTGGATGCATCGCGCGTCGCGCGGCGTCACCATGCCGCCGCAGTCGACGTCCGCCAGAAGCGGCCAAACGGCGTCGCACCCGCTGTAGTCGACCAGATAAACGCCGAGCGCGCACGACGCGTCGTCGAGGTCCACGACGGTGTCGAGATTGACGTCCCCCATGGGGGCAACGGTGAACTGCCACGTCGGTCCGCTGGTCGAGGCCAACCCGTCGGATGCCACCACGCGCCAGAAATACTGTCCGATTGCCAGTGTCCCCGGCTCGTATTGCCGATCGGTGAGACCGCTCGCGACCAAGGGCGGCGGCGACGTCGAGCCGAAGTACACGTCGTACGTGAGCGGTTGCAAGTCGACGTCGGTTGCGAACCACACAAGCACCGGCGTGGGGTCGCTCGCGCCGTGGTCGATCGGGCTTGGATTCAACGGCGCACCCGGCGGCGAGTTGGCCTTGGTCGAGAAACTCCAGGTCGGACCGCTTCGCTCGAGGCCATATGAATCCCGCGCGACGATGATCCAATAGTACGTGGTCGTAAACGCCAGCAATCCCGGATTGTACGACAGGGTCGCGATGTTGCTCGCCACCAGCGGCGGTGGCGTCGACGTCCCAAAGTAAACGTCGAATGTCATCGCGTGGCCGTTGGGCTCCGTGCACTGCCAAGCGAGCGTTTGCGTGAGCGGGCGATTGACCGCGCCGTTCGTCGGCACGGGATTGGTCGGCAGGTTCGGAGGCAAATTGACGCCGGTGGTGAAGGTCCACGGCGGACCGTTGGTCTCCGCACCCAGCTCGTCGCGCGCGATAATCACCCACCGGTACGTGGTCCCGAAGGAGAGAACACCGAGGTTATACGACGTGGTGGTGATGTTGCTCGCGACCAGCTGTATGTCTAAAGGAGTACCGAAGAATACGTCGTAGGTGACGGCGTGTCCGTCCAGGTCGCCGCTCTGCCACGAGAGCGTCGGCGTCACCGATACGTTGACGGCGTTGTTGGCGGGGATCGGCCCCGACGGCACGTTGGGCGGGAAATTCGATGGTCGTGTCGTGAAGGTCCACGTGGGCCCGGACGTTTCGGCGCCCTGGAAATCGCGCACCACGATCCGCCAGTAGTATTGCGTCTCGAACGCGAGCCCCGCCGGCGCGTAGGTGGTCCCACTTTGTCCTGTCACCACGAGTGGCGGGGGGTCGCTGGTACCGAAGTACACGTCGGAAACCAACGGCCCGGGATCGTTGTCGCTAGCAGTCCACTCGAGCGTCGTGTTGAGCGGTCGATTCAAGGCGCCGTTTACGGGTGCGAGCGGTGTCGGAACATTGGGAGGAAAGTTGACGGGCCGCGTCTCGAACGACCACACCGCACCCGACGTCTCGAGCCCACCCGTATCGCGCGCGACAATCCGCCAGTAGTACGTGGTTGCGAAGTTCAAGGGACCGACCGTGTATTCCGGATCGTTGAGAGCGGTCGCGACCAAGGGCGGCGTCGGCGACGCGCCGAAGTACAGGTCGTAGACCAGCACGTCACCGTCCATGTCCGAAGAGATCCATCGAAGGACTGCTTCGACCAAGATTCCGGTCGCTCCGTTCGCCGGCGATATCACCTGGGGAGCGTGCGGCGCCGAGTTGGACGCGCGCGTGGTGAAAGTCCACGTCGGGCTCGCGGCCTCGAGGCCCTTGTCGTCCCGCGCGACCACGCGCCAATAGTGTTGCGTCAATCCCGCGAGCGGTGCAGCCGGAGTGTAGCCAGCCGTGGTCAGACCCGCGGCAACCAGGGGCGGCGTCGGCGTCGTTCCAAAATACAGGTCGTACTCCGAAATATTGTCGTCGACGTCAAATCCGAACCAACTCAACGACGTCAAGGTGCTGACCGCGTTCTCGCCGTCGAACGGCGAGGGGTTGGTGGGCGGAACGGGCGGACTGTTCCCCACGCAGGCGCACGATGCGTCGGCGTTGAAATGGCTCGCGACCGAGACCATCGGAATTTCCTGAAAGAAGCAGTCGGACGCGGCCAGGGTGCCGACCGCGGGGTCGGGCGCGATGGTGTATTCGCAGCAGGCGTCCGTCGACCCCGATCGCATGTACGTGATCTGCAGCACGCTGATCGGACTCTGGCTGCAGTTCTGCAGCGCGATCGACATGCCGGTCTGCGACGATCCCAGCGAGAGCATGCCGGGCGGAACCAACTCGCTCACGAAGGAAGATCCGAGACACGCCGGAACGGGTGCCGAGAACTGCACCGCGCTGACGCCGTTGGAGGGTCTCACCACCACGTAGGCGGTGAACAGACCGGGATCGTTACCGGAGAAGCTGCACGTGTTGCCGGAGACGTCGCTGTAGAGGCCGATCGACGTTTGCGCCGCGGTGTACTGGGCGGTGGCGGAGAGCGACGCGCACGCGAGGGCGAGGATGAGCGCGGGTGAGAACCCGCGGGTACGTTCGGGGTGCGGCCGAAACGTGGTCATGGATGCCGTGGATCAGGGACGAACCCACCCGATGGTGGATTGTTAAGCGCAAAGCGTACACCCGAATGCCCTGCCGGTCAAATGAAGATTCCGGCGCTCACTTCAATAGCACGAGCTTTCGTGTCCGTCGCTCTCCACCCGCATCGAGCACATAGAAGTAGACTCCGCTCGACACCGACTGGCCGCGATCGTCCTTCCCTTCCCACCGAACCTGGTGCGGACCGCTCGACTGGTCTTCATCGACCAGCGTCGCGACGATACGCCCCGAGATATCGAGGATCGACAAGCGAACCCGCGCGCGCTCCGACGTGCTCGGCAGCTCGTACGAGATCGTGGTCTGCGGGTTGAACGGGTTGGGGTGGTTCTGATGCAGAGCCAAGCCCGTTTCGACAAGCGGCACGTCGACCGATGTGCCGAGTGAAACTAGCAGTGTCGCCATGCCGGACAAGTCGTCCACGAACCCGTCGATTATGAAGCTCCCCGGCAATCCGTGACTCATGTCGAACAGCAGCTCGATGAACTCGACGGGCGAGGTGACCGGAACACTCGTGAGCGAATACGCGCCGACCACCGCAATGAACGTCGCCGGTGTCGAAAACTCGAGCGCGGTGAACGCACCCGAGGCGCCGGTGCGCCGCACCCCGATCATTTTGAGTTTCGGGTCCGCGGAGGTATAGAAGCCGAATGCGCCCAGAGAAGCGACGTTCGACACCGAGAGTCGCACCGCCAGGGTATCCTCTCGCGTCCACACCGAGCTGACCGCGACCAGCGGAGAGATAACGGATTCATCGAGCGCAGCGGCCACCGTGGGATCGCAGAACCCGCACGAGCCGTCCACGATCTCCTGGTGGATGCAACGAGCGTCGGCGGGCGTGACGCTGTTGCTGCAATTGACATCGGCCAACTGTTGCCCGTGGGGTCCGCCGCAGGGCGGATTCCACATGTAGATCTGCATCGCGCACGACACGTCATCGAGGTTCACCACGCCGTCGACCACCACGTCGCCTGGCAGAACACGGGTGAACGTCCACAGCGGCCCGTTGGTCGCAACAACCCCGTCGCTGGTGACCACTCGCCAGAAGTACGGCGTTGCCACTTGCAGCGGCCCCGGATCGTACATCGTCGCAGTCAACCCGGTAGCGACGAATGGCGGCGGGTTGGTGGTGCCGAAGAAGATGGTGTGCACGAGCGGCTGGGCGTCCACGTCGGTTGCGGTCCACGTCAGCAATGGAGAAAAAGTCGTGAAGCCGTTGTCCGGCGGAAACGGATTGGAAATCACGGGCGGCGAGTTCGCCTTGGTGGTGAACGACCACAAGGGACCGGTTCTTGTCGCCCCGTGGACGTCGCGCGCCACGATTTGCCAGCGATACGTCGTCGAAAACGAGAGTGGCCCCGGGTTGTACGACCTGGTCGTGAGGTTGGTCGCCACGAGAGGCGGCTGCGCGGGCGTGCCGAAGTACACGTCATAGGTGATCGCGTCCCCGTTGGGATCGGTGCATTGCCACGCGAGCGTGGAATTGAGCGGACGGTTGGTCGCCCCGTTGGAGGGGGACGGGCTGGAGGGCAGGTTCGGCGGCGAGTTGGTCGTGGTCGTGAACGACCAGGTGGGACCCGAGGTCGAGCCGCCGATCCCGTCGCGCGCCACGATGCGCCATCGGTACGTCGTCGCCGATATTAGCGTTCCCGGCGCATACGACGGCGTGGTCAGGTTGGTCGCCACCAGCGGCGGGTTGGCCGCGGTTCCGAAGTAGACGTCGAACACGATCGGGTCCCCGTCCAGATCGATGCATTGCCACGCGAGGGTTGTATTCAATGGTCGGTTGGTCGCTCCATTGGCGGGCGACGGATTCGACGGCGTGTTGGGCGGGAAATTCGCGGGCCGCGTCGTGAACGACCAGGTGGGGCCGGATGTCGTGGCACCGTGGCTGTCGCGCGCGACGACGCGCCAGTAATACAGCGTCGAGAAGGTCATGCCGGGGGGCGCGTAGCTCGCGACCGGCACATTGGTGGCGACCAGCGGCGGCGGTGACGAGGTCCCGAAGTACACGTCGAACACCAGCGGGTCCCCGTCCGAGTCGCTCGCCGACCAAGAGAGCGTCGCGCTGAGAGAGACGCCGGTGGCACCGTTGGCGGGGAGGGGGGTGGCCGGCGGGTTGGGCGGATAGTTCTCCAGGCGGGTCGTGAACGTCCACGTGATCCCCGACGTCACGCCGCCGTGCTCATCGCGCACCACGATTCGCCAATAATACTGGGTTGCGAACGCGAGCCCCGCGGGGGTGTAGCTGGTAAACGGGGTGTTCGACACCACCAAAGGCGGTGAAGCCGAGGTTCCGAAGTACACGTCGAACCGCAGCGTGTCGGAATCCTGGTCGGTCGCAAACCAACTCAAAGAGACATTGAGCGGCTGTCCGTTCGCCCCGTTGGGCGGTGCAATCAACACCGGGGGATTGGGCGGGAAATTCACGGGGCGCGTGACGAACGACCACACCGGCCCCGAGGTTTCCTGCGACAGCGGGTCGCGTGCGACGATGCGCCAGTAGTACGTCGTGTTGAAGGTCATCGCCCCCGGATCGAAGGAAGAGATGCTGACGTTGGTCGCGACGAGCGGCGGCGCCGGCGAAGACCCGAAGTACACGTCGTAGACCAGCGGGTCTTCGTCGATGTCTCCCGCCTGCCAGTGCAGCGTCGCTTCGAGCAGCACGTCGATCGCGCCGTTCATCGGTACGGGGTTGTACGGAGGAATCGGCGGCGTGTTGAGCGCGCGCGTGGTGAATGTCCACGTTGGACCCGATGCCTCGAGACCGAACGCATCGCGCACGACGACGCGCCAGTAATAATGAGTGAACGGCAGCAGCTGGCCCGGGGTGTAGGTTGGCTGAGGGAGCGCCTGGGCCACGAGCGGAGGCGTCGGCGTCGTGCCCAGGTAGACGTCGTGCTCGATAATGTTGTTGTCCCAGTCGGATGCGAACCACGTCATGACCGAGTTGACGCTCTGCCCCGTGCTTCCGTCTTCCGGCGTCAAAACGGATGGGAGCGTCGGCGCACTGTTGCCGATGCACTCGCAGGTTGCATTTGCGTTGAAGCGGCTCGATATGGGTGTGACGGGAACATCGTTGTAGGCGCAATCGGTGGCCTCGATCTCCCCCACCGACGGATCGGCCACGATCGGAAACTCGCAGCACGGCGTGGTTCCGCCGTTGCGCTGCACCTTGATCTGCAAAACGTTCACCGGCTGCCCGTAGCATCCCGGCAATGCCACCGAGATTCCGGTTTGCGAATTCCCGATGGTCAACATTCCGGGCGGAGCGACGTCGCTGATGAACGTCGCGCCGAAGCAGTTGGGAATGGGAGCCGCGAATTGGACGCCGGTTACACCGTTGATGTCGGGGCGAAAGACGACATACGTGGTGACGATGCCGGGCTGGTCGCCGGTGAAGCTGCACGTCGAGCCGGAGGCGTCGGTGTAGAGACCGATGCTGGCGCCGTCGGCGTGCGCCGGTATTACCGAAACGAGGGTGAGGAACGCGACCGCGACCGCGACGGCGATGGAAAGCGACTTGACCATGCGGGGCGCCTCCGGCGGGATACCAGGTCGGACGGCTAACCAGATCGGAGGTATGTGCGCCGAAACGCGGGGTTTCGGCTAATTGAATGGGTGCGATTCTTGAGCGGCCGTTACTTGAGGAGCACCATTTTGCGCGTCCGCCGTTCGCCGCTCACGTCCAGGAGGGCAATGTAGACGCCGCTCGAGACCGCGTCGCCGCGGTCGTCCCTTCCCTCCCACACCACCCGGTACGAACCGCCCCGCTGTTCTTCGTTCACCAAGGTCCGAACCACACGACCGCCGACGTCGAGTATCGAGAGTCGCACCGGTTGGGACGCATCGGCGAGAGGCAGGTCGTACGAGATCGTGGTTTGCGGGTTGAATGGGTTGGGGTGATTCTGCAGCAAGGCCAGCGCGCGCGCGAGCGTCGTCACGGTCGCGATGGGCGAGCGGTACACTTCCTCGTCGAGCGTTTGCACGACGAGCTCGTAGTGGTACGTCTTCCCCGCGTCGACCGCCTCATCGCGATACCATCGCGCGTGCGCATCCACGGTTGCGATCGCTTCTGGTGTCGATTCGGTAGTGCGACGGTACAGCGTGATGTTCGCGATGGGTTCGTCGCTCGACAACTCCCACGTCACCTCGACCGCGTCGCCCACTTGGCCCGCCTCGAACTTCGAGATCAAGACGGGAACCTCGATGACGTGGAACCTCCAAAGGATACTGCTGGTGGAGAACGTGCCGTCGGACGCTATCACGCGCCAGTAGTAGACAGTGTTCAACTGCAGCCCATCGACCGCGTAGGAGCGCTCCGTGAGCCCGGTCGCGATCTGCGGCGGTGGATTGGTCGATCCGAAAAGGAGTCGGTACGTCACCGGTTGTAGGTCGGGATCACCCGATCGCCAGCGGAGGATGGCCGTCGGCCCTGACAAACCTAGGTTCGTCGGATGGGGATCGAAGGGTTGGATGGGTGGTGAATTGTCCCGGGTAACGAACGACCACACGGGACCGGACGTCTCGATTCCGGATTGATCGCGTGCCACGACGCGCCATCGATACGACGTCTCGAAATCGAGCAAGGGCCCTAGATAGAAGAGGTCGGAAATATTGCTCGCGACCAGCGGAGGATCGTCTTCGGTCCCGAAGTAGACGTCGTAGGCGACTGCCCCACCGCAAGTCCAGGTCAGGACCGCGGTGATCGCCTGTTCAGGCGCACCGTCGACGGGTCGCGGCGCAGAGGGCGCGTCGGGTGTGTTAACGAAGGGTTTTCGCGCGAGGGTCGCAGTTGCGGCTAGGATGCAAAACGCCGCGCAGAAGACGATGAGGAAGGGTCGAAATTCGGGGCCTCGCCAGTTCGACGTCGGCATGGTCGCGCCTCCCTTGGCTGGAGGCAGGAGCATACACCCGGTCGTGTGCCGGGGCTACCCAAACCGCAAAGGTTCTTTTCATCCCGTCCTGACGGGCTCTCACGGCGCACCCACCCGGTACTCGCCGAACAGCTCCTCGCGCATCTGATCCCATTCGAGAATGTCGATCGTGCGCGACAACACCGACGGCTCGAACTGAATTCCGTTGTCGCCGGAGAATGGCATGCGATGGTCGCCGAGCTCGTACAAAATGCGGCTCGGAATTCCGTTGGGATACGCTTCGCACGTGACCATTCGCTTCTCCCCGTCGTCGACACCGATGCGGTAGTGCTTACAGTAGTAACACAGCGGGACGATGGTGTTGATCATGGGACGACCTTCTTTCGTTTTCTCCTCTCCGACAAAGAAGATCGTAAAGTCGGCGCGCGCACCCCACTGTTCGGCGCGTTACAACGGCTCGTACATTCGACGTTATGAAAAACAGTTAATACGTTCCGCTGTCGACGTCGCGTATGAAGCGGATTACACCTTCCATGTACGTTGCTTGATCGTCGTACATCGAAAGATGGCTGCCATTCGGGCAGGAGAGATAACGTCCGCGTTTCACTTCGCGCGCCATCATCTCCATGTGAGCGGGATCCATGGTGTCGTGCTGCGCGCCGATAACGAGCGTGGGAACCGTGATACGGCCCAAATCGGCCGTACGGTCCCACTTCTCGAGCTTTCCGCTGGTGTCGAGCTCGCTCGGCCCTTGCATTGGAATGTAGACCGCTGGATTCATGTGCTTGAACGCACGGTTGACGGGATCTGGCCAGTTTTCGGCCGGCATGCGCAGAATGTGGTGTTCGTAATGATGCGGAATCAGTAGTTCCATGTAACGCGGATTCTGGTAGTCCTTCGCCGCCTCGATACTTTGCAGCTCCGCGAGCACCGCCTGGTCCATCGTCGCCTTGAATGCCGTCTTGGCGTAGGCACTGTACGCGGGAATACTGGCCATCATGTTGGAGATGATGAGGGCCTTCAGGTGCTCTTCATATTTTAGGGCGTATTCCATGGCCAGGATTCCGCCCCACGAATGACCCAACAGATAGAAGTTGTCCTGATTCAGTCCCAGTGCCTGGCGAACTTGCTCGACCTCCTCGACGAAGCGCGCCGTGTCCCACAACGAAGAGTCGTCGGGCTGGTCGCTGTAGTACGAGCCGAGTTGATCGTAGTAGTAGTACTCGATGCCTTCGCCCGGCAGATAGGCGTCGAAACATTCCAAGTACTCGTGCGTGAACCCCGGCCCCCCGTGCAGGAGCAGCAACTTGACGCGCGGATTGTTACCGATACGCTTGGTCCAAACCTTGAAGTTTCCTTTCGGCGTGTCGATGGCGACCATCTTGACACCGCCGCCTAGCACGTCGTCGCGGCCGGCGTGGTCGAAGTAGGCGCGCTGGGCGGCGTCCCCCGGCTCCGACTTCTCGGTGCACGAAGCCAGCACGAACGAGCCGAGCGCGATCAAGATGAGTGATTGAAAAACCGACCTGGGTCCGCGAATCATGGGCGCCTCCTTCCACGCGACAATCGACGTGGCAGTCTATCACGAGCGCGGTTTCAATTGCCGTTGCGCCCCGGGCGGCCGGTTCGAAACTGTAGCGACAAGCCGGCCTCGAAACGGTCGAAGAGCCACCCTCGACTCGAGGCCTCGGCGTACAACATTCGCCATTCCAGTCGCGTGTAGATTCCGAAGTTGACGTCGTCGTCGGGCGTCACCAAACCTCCCAGCTCGAAGCGGCGCCAGTTCCAGTTTCCGACGGGCTCGAATGCGAGGCCGAAACGCCCTTCGATCTGTCGCGACGGAAAGAATTCGGTCTCCTTGTTCCCATAAAACGCGGCAATCGGTGCCCGCACGTGCCAGCACAGTCTCATGACCTCGTGGTTCGTGATGGGGATCGGCAATCCCTCCGTGCCAATCATGGTGTAGATGACCCCCGCGCCGACGCGCTCCTCGCCGCCCTGTGCGGCGACCTCGGCTAAGAATCGAAACGTCAGCTTGGGCGGAAGCGGCCCCGTTTCCAACCCTTGCATCGCGAGATGCATGAGCGCATCGACGCGTTCGTTTTCATTCTGCAGATCGCTCGCGCTTGGAAGCGGCGTGTCGGCCACCGACAGTGTATCGGGCACCGGCACGTCCGCAATCGATGCCATTTTTTCTAGCACTGCGTTCGCCATGACTTGGTGCGTTCGATACGACGGGTGATTGAGGTCGGGGCTGAAGTAGGGAGATGCGGGCGACGAGAACGCCGGATCGTCCTGCAAGCGCTGCGATACCTTCACCATGTCAATCACCGTGAAGCCGCCCGCTCGCGCAATGTCGACGATGGCCGAGTTGTAATCGGCGGCGCGCTGTCGCACCCCTTGCAAATCGTCGGGAGTGAGCACTTCCTCCGCCTCGAAATGCGAACGAAACGGAATCAAGAAGGCCGACGCCTTGGTTCCCGCCGGATAGTGCTCGCCGGACCCGTTGTCGGCCGCCAACGGAATCTCTTGCAGGAAGGGCAACACCGTGACGTCCGGCAAAGTCGCGACCATCAGTTGCGTGGGAGGAGAATCCGGCGCCATTCGTGCGCGCAGCCTTGCGGTGAGTTCGCCATACTGCGCCCGGAAGGTTTCGACTTCGGTTGGTGGCGCGTGTCCGACGATGCCGAACGAAGCGAGAAGGTCGTTGGCACCGATGAACACCACGATCCAGCGCGGCTGCTTCTCCCATTGCTCCACCGTTTCGATGGCCGACCATCCCTTCGGCAGCAGAATGCTGGCGAACGTCCAACCGGCGGATCCGCTGTTGAGTTTGTGCGTCTTCGAGGATTGCAGGAGCACTTCGCCCACCGTCTGACCCGGTATTGCCATTACCACCCGCTCCTCGCCGCCGCCGAATTGCGGGTTCCCGGGAAACAGTGCGCGACGGCCCTCCCACGCATAGTCGAGCCGGAGCGTCCCGAATCCTTCGGTGGCAAGTCTCAAGTGATCGATCGGATAGGGGCGGTCGAAGGGAGCCATCGGCGGCTCCATTCCGAGACGACGAAGGACTTGCCCCGACCACGACTGTCGAATGCTCTCTTGGTCGAGTTGGAGGAAATAAGTTCCCGACGCGACGCTATCGCCGATTATGAGGAGTTCGGATGGATCGCGAGGGAGTTGCGACCACGCGATCGAGGGCAGCGCTGCAAGCGCCGCGAACGTCGCCACTCGTGTAACAAACCTTCCCAACATGACAAACCGATCGAGGGGATGGCCGAAATATATCGCGTGAAAGCGAGAGCGCTAGTAAGGAGAGTACGTATCGAGGCAGAGCGGAATGATTCTCCGTGTCGGTCCGTGGGCAGTCTAACACCTATCTTCGTACCGTGCCAGCGGATTACTTGAGCAAGACCAACTTCCGCGTCTGGCGCGTCCCGCGCGCATCGAGCACGGAGAAATAGATCCCGCTCGATGCGTTTTCCCCGCGATTGTCCTTCCCTTCCCACGTGACGCGATACGAACCGCCCGCTTGGTCTTGGTCGACCAGGGTGCGCACCACGCGCCCGGTGACGTCGACGATGCGAAGGCGCACCCTCTCAGGTTGGGCGGAAGCAGGCAAGTCGTACGAAATCGTGGTGAGCGGATTGAACGGATTGGGATAATTCTGATGGAGCGCCAAGCGCGACGGGATCGTCCCGACATCGACCATCGTGTCGAGCGGCAGCAACAGCAACCCGGCGCCGGCCAGGTCGTCCACGAATCCGTCGATGAGGAGGTAGCTCGGAAGAACCCCGCTTGCATCGAAGCGCAGCTCGACGAACTCTGCGGTCGTCCCGAGCGGCTGGTCGGCGAGCGAGTAACCGGCCACGTAGGAATACGTCGACGTGACCTGTCGTCCCTCCAACACGTCGAAGTTGTTCGAGGCGCCACGGCGTTGCGATTGCAGCAACGGCAAGCTGGGGCTCGACGACGTGTAGAGCCCGAACGCGTTGAAGACCGGCGCTCCCGACAGCACCAACCGAACGACCAACGTGCTTCCTTCGAAAAACCACGAGCCCAACGATACGGATGGACCGATTTCCTCCTCGTCATTCGGGGACGACGGCACGATGGCGTCGTCACAAATGGCGCACCCGAGACCCAGTACTTCGCGGTGGATGCAACGCGCATCCGCGGGCGTCACGTTGGCGTCGCAGTTCGCATCTGCAACCAAGTAGCCGGTCGCGCCCCCGCACTCCGGATTCCACAAGTAGATCTCCAGCGCGCATTCCGCGTCCTCGACGGTCAGCACATTGTCCGCCACGACGTCGCCCGGTTGCCGCGCGCCGAACGACCAAATGGGTCCGCTGGTCGAAAAGAATCCGTCGGAAGCGACCACGCTCCAGTAGTAGGTCGCGCCTGGCACCAGAGTGGGCGTCTGAAAGCTGGCTCCCGGCAACGATGTCGCAACGAGCGGAGGAGGAGATGTCTGGCCGAGGTACAGATCATAACTGAGCGGCTGCAGATCGATGTCACCGCCGGACCACGCGAGCAGAGGTGACGTGCTCGTGATCCCGTTGTGTGCGGGATGCGGGTTCGTCGGGGGGTACGGCGCCGAATTGGCTTTGGTCGTGAACGTCCAGAGGGGACCGGTCGCTGTCGCCCCTTGCGGATCCCGCGCCACGATTTGCCAATAGAACGTGGTCGTGAACGGCAGGTTGGCGTAGTAGTAGTAAATGTAAGTGTCGTAGTCCTCGAAGATCGTACCCACGAACGGAGGTGGCGACTCGGTCCCGAAGTAGACGTCGAAATACATGTCGTAACCGTCCGGATCGTCCGATTGCCAACGCAGAGATCCCGTTACCAACGCGGTCGTAGAACCGTTAGGCGGGTTAGGACCGCTGGGTGTCGTGGGAGGGGCGTTCGTGGCCTTGGTCGAGAACGTCCACTCGGGTCCCGCGGTCTCCGCCCCGTGTTCGTCGCGCACGACGATTTTCCATCGATACGTCGTTCCGGGCTGGAGGGGCGGCGAACGCATCAATGTGTACAAAATGTTGGCCTCGACGAGCGGTGGTGGCGATTCGGTTCCCAGGTACAAGTCGGAGCGAACGTCGTCCCCGTCCGGGTCGGACGCATGCCAATACAATAGAATTTGCAGGAGTGTATTCGTCGCCCCGTTCGCGGGTATGTCGAGAGTTGGTGGGTGGGGCGGGCGGTTGACCGCCGCGCCGGCGGGCGGGATTGCGACCAGATATGCGAAACCGACCGCGGCCGCAAAGGCAAGCCGCTCCATTGAACGATTCGATTGCATGGCGCCTCCTATCCCGGAAGGTATGTGCGCCGAATCGTTCCGTTTCGGCTAATCCCCTATTTAAATCGTTCGGGCTGGCTCAACCACTCCCTGTCGCGTCGAGCGGATCCAGACCTCCGCTACCGCGAGATGGAGAAACAGCGCTGTCGTTATAGAGGCGTTGAAAACATCCTTCAAGTCATCTAGCGATGGATCGTTTGACAGAGCGATCACGGCGGTGCCGATGATCCGTGTGGTCGCAATGGCCAGTGCGATCGCGAAGGCACGAATCATCCACTCGCGGTGTGACTCGATCCGCTTGGCGCGAATGGCGCGGACCCCCTGCGCGAGTGAATACAGATAGAAGATCGAGAAGCTGCCCACGACGATGCGCTCCGGCCAGCCCGCGACCGGAATCGCCACCGACATGAAGAGCGCGGCCGTGCCAATCAAGGTGCCGATGGCAGCCAGCGTACGACCCGCCCACCGGTGATAACCGATGGCGCGCGAACGGATGGCAGCGACGAACTGGAAAGGCGCGAATATGAGATAGCCCGCGCCCAAGGCAACGTGAATCCAGACGATCAAAGAGAACTTCGCGTAGCCGGGGTTGAAGGCCTCGCGAGAGGAGTGGGATACGGAAGCCAGGACGGCGACGGCACAGAGCCCCGCGATCAGGGTCGCGAGGATCAATCGGACCGGCGCCGGACGCGTTCGATCCACAACCACTGCGCCCTACATCTTGGAGATGATCTCGGCGCGCTTCGTTTCGTATTCGCTCGCGGAAATGAGTCCCGCGTGGAACATCTCCTTGAGCGCCTTGAGGCGTTGGACCGGGTCGGACGCGTCAGCCGGTGACAAAGGACCACCCGCGTGCGGACTCGCGACGAAAACCCCGCCCGCCGCGGCGCGCTTCTCTTCCAAGTCGCGCGCGCGACGCTCGTCGCGCATCTGCTCTTCCATCTCCTGCGCGAACGCGTACAGGCGTCGAGCCTGCGCCTTGGGTAAATGCTCGATCGTGAGTAGCTGACCGGCGACCGTCTTCAAGGTGAACGTCGCGCCGAGGACATTCTCCTGCATTTTCGCGTCGTGGAGATCGCGCCAGCCGTGGTCTTCGAACGTGACCCGGCCCAGGAGCTTGGGACGATAGACAATGAAACGCCGGTTGGTGAGCACGGCGCAGTCGGGAGACATCTTGGCGAGGGGTCCCTTCTGGACCGCGACGTATAGCACGTTCTCGCCCGACGTCATGATCTGCTGGACGCGTTCCAGAACGGTTTGCACCAGGGCGGGATCCTGCTCTTCGTTGGTCAGCGCGCGGATCAGCTCTGCCGCCTTGGCGGACGGTCCGGAGTTCGTGCTCATGCCGGTTCCCCCTTGGGCCTAATAAGACTGCATTGGACGGAACTGTGGATCGAGTAACCGGTGCAGAATGCGTGCCAGGAGGGCCCGCAAGAAGGCGAGCGAGGGGATCAGAACACGTCCGCCCTTAGATCCCAAAACGGGCCGCGCCGCGAACGATCATTTGAGCAACACCATCTTGCGCGATTGACGTGTGCCCTCGACGTCGAGCACGTAGAAGTAGATTCCGCTCGCCACGTCCATCCCGCCATCGTCCTTGCCTTCCCACTCTACCCGATACGCGCCGCCCGTTTGACCCTCGTCGACGAGCGTGCGCACTACGCGCCCGGCCACGTCGAGAATCAGCAACCGCACATGCGTCGACTGGGGCGCCGCGGGGAGCTCGTACGGAATCACGGTCCGCGGATTGAATGGGTTGGGACGATTCGGGCCTAGAGTCAACGCAAGCGCGCGCGTGGTCACGCTGACGGATTGGGAACGGAACTCGTCGCCGTCCGCGGCGCGCACGAGCAGCTGGTAGTGGTAGTTCTTCCCAGGCTCCACGCCGCGATCGAGGTACGCCCCGGTTGTGCCCACCGGTCCTTGCGCGATCGCGGCCCACGTCGATGAACCACCCTCGGCACGGTAGAGCGCGTAGCCATCGATGGCCTCGTCGCTGTGCAGCTCCCAGCCCACCGCTACGCCCCCGTCGACGGCAACCGCGTCGAATCGCGTGATGAGCACGGGCACCGGCAGCCCGACCGCAATTCTGTCGAAGTAATACTGCAGGCCTTCGCCGAAGTCGACCGGCCACTGTCTACGCGTGTCGCTCCAGACGACGTAGGCAGCTTCGTCCCCCACGGCCACGCCGATATACTCGAGGAAATTGCCCAGGTACCGAAACTCGTTGTCGACCGAGTTGTTGGAGGGGACGTCCGCGACCGCCTCGTTGGACTCGAAGCTTTCCCCGCCCGTGCGGCTCAGCGCCGAATACACCCTGACCGACCGGTTGAGCGGATCCTCGCGCGCGTCGTAGAACACCACGCTGAGCACCCCGGTGGTGCGACCCGTATCGAGCCACGGGAGAAACTGATCGCGCGCCGTGGCGTCGTCGTTGACGCGCACGGGCGCCGACCACGATTGCGCCTGGTCGTCGGAGAAGCGCAGGAGAATGTCCAAGCCGTTTGCCCCTGCTTGGCAATACGCGATGTAAATGCGTCCGCGGTAAACGCCCGCGCTCACGTCGACGTCCAGGACCGGCGCCGCGCCTACACCGCGATCCGGCTGCGCCGGTATGGGCGTGCGCCACGCCATGGTAGCGGCCTGCACGAGCACGTCGGTCCCCCATGTCACGCCGGCATCGAAGGAGCGATCGACGAAAATCGACGCGTCGGTAGCGTCGATGTCGTTCCAAGAAACGTAAAGCTCTCCATTCGGACCGACCGATGGATCGGCGACGAGCGCCCGGTCGCGCCCGTTGACGGAATCGTCGTTGATCACGATCGGCGTCGAGAACGTGAGTCCGCCGTCGATCGATCTCGATACCGATATCTGCTGATCGACGTTGCCGGCGGGCGTGGGGATGTTCCACGTCCACGCGATGTAAACGTTCTGGCGTCCTGGAACCGCCGGGTCAGGACCGGTGGCGAGCACCCACTTGTCGTGCCCCGGAACATTAAGGACACGATTCGCGGTCCCAATGATCACTGCTTGGTTATACGTGCGACCGCCGTCGGTGCTCTTGCACACGACCAGTGACGTGCGCTCCGTGTTGCCGACGAAGTACGAAACGCCGTACGCGACGTAGACGTTGCCATCCGCGTCGAATGCAACCGCGGGATCGAAGCGGACGTGGAACCCGAGATGATCCTGGCTGTCGCCCACACGGACGAGCGTCCATGTTTGACCGTTGTCGAGCGTGTAGTACGTCGCCATGTGATCCAGCGTATTCGAGTGCCCGCAGATTACGAGATTGTCCGGGTTGGTGGGGTTCACATCGATGAGGACTTCGGCGAGGGCTTCGTAGTCGCCGCTGACGCGAATGTCGAGCGACGGCGGCGAGACCGCGTCGGGTGCTTTAACGGTCGGCTGAATTTGTACGGGTATCGGAGGGAAGGTCGACGCGGGTGGCGTTTCGTCATTGCTGTGTCCGGAAGCGATCGCGGTGAGGAGAACGGTCGATACTGCAACGACGACGAGCGGCGCGAGGGAGCGAATCGTGCGCATGGTATGACGCCTTTCCGGTGAGAAATGAATAGTGGTTAGTATACCCTACCGGCGTCGCACCGGGAACCATCACCACGCGTCCGACTTCGGATCCCAGAACGGGCCCGTGAGCCCGATGCGCGCGAAGATCTCCACCATCTCGTCCGGCTTCGGGCGCCGCGAATCGACCGTGAGGCGGTTCGCGTACCACTCGGTCGCGAGCACCCACAGTTGATCGAGGCTCACCAGCGGTCGCTTCGGCAGTTCGCGCGCGGCGCACCACGCGTCCACCGTCTCTTCCGACCGGAAGAGGAGCATCGTGCTTCAGGTGTAGATGATGTCGTCCCACCAATGCGCGGCGGGGACGGCGATGTGGATGACGCACGGCTCCAGAACCGGTGCGCCGTTTCGCACCACGAGCGTGATCGGCTCGCCGGTGTGTCCGTCGGCGGCGTGGACGACGGCGTCCTGGTGGAGTGCGGCCGGAATTCCGAGCGAATCCCACGCGCACGGTGCGAAGTAGACCTTGCCATCGACCGTCACGCGAAACGCCGTCTCGATTCCCGAGAACGGCGGCGCCATGCGAATGCGCGTCTTGTCGCCGGGCTCGGGCACGAGGAGTCGCTGCTTATGGAGCTCATCGAAGGCGGCTTGGACTTGATCTAGCGGGGCGTCGAGTTGCTTCGCGATGTCGGAGACGGTGGGAGCTTTCGCGGTGCGCGCGAAGGTGTCGTAGATGGCGAGTTTGACGGGGGTCGCGAGGGACATCTATCTGCCCCTCGCGACACGCCCAAATCCTCTGAATCGCATATTCCCTTGAATGCGACGATTCACGTTGTCGCGTCGAGCGCCTCCCCTACTGTCCCTGCACCGTCGTGTCCGCCGGCGCGGCGGACGGTGGCGGCATCATCATGACGTCCGAGTTGAAGGAGTCGACGGCGACCTTCCACGACCCGTCCGCCTGCTTCTTCCAAATCGTCGCGTACTTGCCGTAGTCGTCGAGGGGCGACCCGTCGGGCATCGTGATGTGGAACGTGAAGTTGCCGTAGGTGTAGCCCATCTCTCCCGACGCGGCGACTTCCGCGCTGGTCGCGGTCCACGTCACGGCGAAGCCCGGAAACGACATGCTGGTGTCGATCCACTGGCGAACGGCTTCGATTCCGTTCATCTGGGGAAGATGAGGCGCCTGCACGATGGCATCCTCGGCGAAGAAGCTCGCGAACGCCTCGGCGTTGTTGGACGCAACCGCCGCCGCCCAATCCGCGTCAGTCTTCAAGAGCGCGGCACGCTCCGCTTCGAGGTCCACTTTCTTGGCACAGCCGGAAACCGCGAACCCAAGGACTGCCAACGCTACTAGTACGTTTCTCATGACAACCTCCTCTTTGGTAACAATCGCTTACTGACCAGATGTTCGTCGTTTTTTCGCGCGACCCGATGAGCGCTGAGCCGCCTGGCGCGTCGCCTTGATGAACTCGAGCAATGAACGAAGCGCTTCGTTCACTTCCTTCGAAGTTCGGAAGGCCTTCGCGACGTCGGGGTCGAGCACGACGACGTTCGATCCCTCTTTGATGAGCCTCTTGTAGTATTTCCCGCGGACACCTTTCGAATAGTCGAAGTCGTACTCAGCACGCATTTCATCATTCGACTTACTTTTTGCTTTCATGATTGTTCCTCTCACTCTTCGTAGCGTCGCGAGCACCGACTATCCGCACTTGTCCCTTTCGATCAACATGATATACGACGAGGAGTCTACCAGCTGACGAATAGCCAATCGTCAGAAACCTAGGTTCGCTATCCGAGTGAGGCGGATCATCGAATGTGATCGCCATGCGATCGTTGAAAATGGTAACGGCTTCTTGAAATGACACTCCATGCTTGTGCTCATTGGACTCGGCCTTCCCTGCGTCCCATTCGAACTTCATGTCCTCCTCCCATCATCCCAACCACCACCCTACGGACTCAAACGATTCAACATTCTCGGGAACGGGATCGCTTCGCGCAGGTGCGAAAGACCACAGAGATACGACACTGTCCGTTCGACCCCGAGCCCGAAGCCGGAGTGCGGGAAAGTCCCGTACTTGCGCAGATCCAGATACCACTCGTAGGCGGCGCGTGGGAGGTTGTGCTCCTGGATGCGTCGCTCGAGCAAATCGAGATTCGCGGTCCGCTCTCCCCCGCCGATCACTTCGCCATAACCCTCCGGTGCCAGCATGTCGACCGAGAGACAATACTCGGGCTCGACGGGATCCGGTTCCATGTAGAACGCCTTAATCTGGGTCGGATAATGATGCACGAAGATGGGCGTGGTCTGGGTCTCGGTTAACACGGTCTCATCGGTGCCGCCGAAGTCGCCGCCCACTTCGAACGGCACGCCCTTCTCCAATAGGAACTTCGCGGCCTCCTTATAATGGATACGCGGGAAGGGCTTCTTGACCGCTTCGAGCTTCGAGATATCGCGCTCCAATACGTCGCGAATCTCCGTCCCGCACGTCTCCAACACGCGCGCGATGATGTAACAGAAGAAATCCTCCTCGAGGTCGATCAGCTCGTCGAGGCGCATGAACGCGACCTCGGGCTCCACCATCCAAAACTCCGTGAGGTGGCGCCGCGTCTTCGACTTCTCGGCCCGAAACGTGGGTCCGAAGCAGTACACCTTCCCGAACGCCGCCGCGGTCGCTTCGTTGTACAGCTGCCCGCTCTGCGTCAAGTACGCCTTGTCGCCGAAGTAGTCGGTCTCGAACAGCGTGCTGGTTCCCTCGCACGCGTTGGGTGTGAAGATGGGCGTATCGAGGTTGATGAATCCGTTGCTGTTGAGATAGTCGCGAATGGCCTTGATGGTGTGGTGACGCACCAGCAATACGACGTGCTGCTTCTTGCTTCGCAACCACAGATGCCGGTGATCCAAGAGAAACGACGACGAGTGCTCTTTGGGCGTGATCGGAAAGCCTTCCGCGTGCTGCACCTCATGCACACTCGCGAGTGTCAACTCGACCCCACCGGGCGCGCGCTTGTCTTCGCGCGGCGTTCCCGTGACGATGACGCTGGATTCCTGCGTGAGCGCTCCCAGCGTCTCGAAGTCGGCCGCGGGAACGTCGGACGCACTGGCGACGCACTGCAGATAGCCGGTGCCGTCGCGCAGGATGAGGAAGCGAATCTTCCCGCCCGAGCGCGTGTTGTACACCCAGCCGCGCAGCTCGACGAGCGTTCCGGCGTGGGCTTTGAGGTCTTTGATGTAGACGACGGGTGCTTTGGGCATGGGCGGCATCTTAACGCAACTCCTGCCCATTGGCAAAGCGCCTCCAAACGCGAGGGGCCGCCCGGCGGCGGCCCCTGCTTCGCGTTGGAAAGCGTGGATCGGGTTATTTGAGAAGCACCAGCTTCTGCGTCGAATTATAGCTTCCCACGATCATCCGACAGAAATACACCCCGCTCGCCACGGGCGATCCCTGGTCGTCCCGCCCGTCCCACTCCACGGAGTATCGCTCTCGCTTGCGGTGCTCTTCGACGAGGGTACGAACGCGACGCCCCGCGGCGTCGAAGACGACGAGCGAGATATCGCTATCATTCGCCAACGAAAACGCGATCGTCGTCGAAGGGTTAAAGGGGTTGGGGCGGCCCGCGGACATTGCTGTGATGACTGGCAAGTCGCCGGACTCGATCGGCATGCGGAAGTCACCGCCGATCACTTCGGTCTCGCTGTCCGGCTCTCCGCATAGCGGACGCACCAGCGGTGTCACCGTTACGATGTACAACCCCTGGCTTGGCGCCTGGCTGCTATGACTCGTTCCGTACGCCGTAGTGGTCGACACATACTGCGGGCCGTCCCAAACGACCGAACACTTGACCTTGACCGGAGTCGTCCACGTAACGACCGGGCCGTTGAAGTCGAAGTTTTGAATGTAGTCCACCGGTCCGCCGCTGCATGGATCCGTCTGGCTGCTCAAGGAAAGCAAGAACGTCTTGAGATCCGCGTAGTCGGTCGGTGAAAGCGCCGACCCGACCGACGACCAACCGGTACCGGGTGAATTCGCAGCGTGGGTTCGGAACTTGAACAGATTGCGGTTTATCGCATTGAACAGGCTATCGATGTCTCCATTAAATGCATTGTCGGGCACCGTGGGCGCGGTGACCAGCGACGCCGCTCGCGAGGCATCGTCTTCCTTGAGCCAAGTATGGGAAAGCACATCGTCGAGCGTGCGGTATCGACCGTCGTGCATGTATGGGCGATTGTCCCATGCCCCCGCCAGGGCCGGCGTGTTTATTCCGATCTGTTCCCCGTCGCCCGAAGGCCGGGTACCGACGTCGGTCATGTTTCGCAAGCTCAAGTTGTCATTGGGCGAGTCCACCCCGCTGATGAACACTTGCGTAGCGTCGTGAAGGAACGGGTTGACCGCCGCCAACCCACCGAGGGGTCCCTCCAGCGGACTGGGGGCTTCGGGGTCTTGAGTCCGGGTGAACGTTAGCCCCGTCGGCCCCATATGGCATCGGCTGCAGTTCATCGATTCGAACACGTACCGGCCGCGCAATGAGTTCGCGGCCAGCGTTCCCGTCCAATTGTGCGGCGAGCGAGGTGACGCCAAGGCGTTTGTGAACGCCTCGGTATCGTCGAAGAACGAAGTCGCATCGCAGTAGTTGCAGTCCGTATCGTCTTCGAATTCGCCGTCGACAATCGTGCGAGTGCCTTCGAAGAAAATCCATTCCGTCTCCTGCACATCGAAGCAGGATGGGACGGCGACCGGCTTTCGGAGCGAATTGGCGGGCAGCTTGTTCTCTAGGCGGCGCTTGGTGAGTCTTACCTTTCCGTCCAAATGTCCGTCGACGTGGCAGGTCGCACACGTCTGATTGCCCACCCGAGGCTGCTCATCGCCGATTTTTCCGTGGTCCAACTCCCGAAATTCGAAGCCGCGCCCAAAGCCGAAGAAGTTTCGTTGATCGGTCGACGCTACCGCTGCCCCGATGGTGAAACGTTGCGTGATGGACGTGGAGTAGTCCGTGGCCGTCACCCGAATGAGCTCGTTGTCGAACTGCGTGGCGACCCACACCTTGTCGGCGCTGGGGTCGTACGCGATTGCACGAGCGTTCGAGGTGAATGTCAATTGTCCGGAACGTGACAAATCGACGTGGCTCACGTTGAACGTGCCGGCTTGGTCCGTGACTATCTGCAAGACGGGGAAAGCGAGTCCCGTCTGATCGTGGATCGTGAAAGTATTGTCCGTGTTGCGCGTCAGTCGGATCGGCACGACCATCTCAGCCCCGTAGGTAAGGAGTCGGCCGTTGGAGTCCAGCGGAGTCCGGCTCAACGTTCCGGAGCCCGAGTTGACGACGAAGAGCTCGCGCTTGCGCTGCCCCCCCGATGTGTAGTCGCGAATCGCGATCTTGTCGGGGAGCACGACGGGAAGACCGTCCATGGCCCCTAAGCTCGTGCTCGGCGCCCAATCCGGCTTGTGATTGAAGACGGCGTTTTGAACCGACTGCAGCGCGTGCGACGAGTTGTAGTACAGCTCGCTGATCACGTTTGGAATCTCTCGTCCGCCGAACGCGGGCGACGTTCCGGGGTCTTCGCTGTTTGCATTATCTCCCACGCTCGTGAAGTAAACGACGTAGGTCCCGTCGGTGTTCCCGCTACAGGCGATCCCGCGCACCGGGCTTCCCACGCCGATGCGTTCCCCGCTCGAGGGCAATTCGGGCTCTTCCCACGAAGAAATATCGTAGACGAGTATCGACCCGCCGTCGCCGAGGTAGGCACCACCCTGGTAATTGTCGGCGAGGGAGTTGTTCGGCGTCAGCGGCGGGCCGCCGAGTGAGCCCTGTATATGTCCGACATACAGGCGATTTCCGTCTGGAGAAAGAGCGAGCGCTCTCGGCTCCCTTTCCGTCACCATCGTGCCGGTGATCGCGTCGCTGTCAACGTTCACGCGAATTATCGCGTTCGTCCACGACTCCTGTCCATTCAGCGGCTTCCCGCGATTCGCCGCGAATACATCGTTCGTCCCCGGCTTCGCGATCACCTCGGTCGCGTAGCGACCCTGGTCGCCGATCTCGACGTCACGATCCTTGCTGAAGCTCCCGGACAATTTCGGCCGCGTGAGCACAGAGAGAATTGTCGCTCCGGGGTGGGTCACGACGACGACGTTTGAGGTGACGAACGTGATCCCCCAACTCGGCTCGTCCACTTCGATATAGGAGATCACGTAGCTTAGGCCCGACAGTTTCACCTGTGTAACTTTCGTCGAGCCCATGCTGGTCGCCAGGATCACGTTGCCATTCGGCGACACGGCGACGTTCATGGGTCGGCTGCCCGGATCCTCGCTGGATGCGGAACCTGCGAGAATCGTGACCATGACGATGGCAGTTGAAAGGATGGCTGAACGAGACATGATGACAACTCCCTTGTGGGTCGGTCATGCAATGCGTTCAGGAAACGGGATAGGTAGGTCCGACAGCGGATGCGCCCATCTCCCCAGTGAGCGCCAAAAGCCTAGCATTCATTTGGATGGGCGATCAACCGTCTCGTTTTCCGCCTGAAGGGCAGTGAGCCGCCGCACTAGATTAGCCGGGAAAGCCAATGGACCACGTTCAGCGCGAATTGGCGGTTCTCCGGGTCCGAGTTCATGCCGAACGGACGCCCACTTTCGACCTGTGCGGTCAGCATCCCCGCCTCACCCAACACCACCACGCGGCCCTGGCCGAACTCGAACGCGAGCCCCTGCGAGTCACCCGCGGGCTGCTCGGCGAAGTTGGGCGGCGGGGGCACGAATTCTTTCGCGTAAACGGGGAGGCTGAGCAATGGGATCGCATCCCGCGGCCCGTCCAGCGACTGTCCGGTGAACGTCCTCACGCGATTGATTTTTTCGGGCAGCGAACGGCCGTTGGTAATCACGTTGTCGAGCAGCATCCCGTTGCCGCGCATGATCTGGATCGAACCGGGATCGGTTTGGCCGGGGTATTGGTTGGCGATTTCCGCAAAGCCGCAATGCATCGTGACGCCGAAGCCTTTCGCCAGTGATGCCGCCGCGGAACCGAACGGATAGTGATCCGCGATCAACAAGAGTGATCCGCCTTCGCGCACCCATGCCGACACGATATTCACCTCCGCGGGCGTAAATGCCGCGGCGTCGCGCTCTCCTTTGCGAAGGAATGGGAGATTGATACCACCGAACTGCGGGTTGGATCCTCCCGACGCATTGACGATCACCAACACGTCGGCATCGCGAAGCGACTCCGGGATGAACGGACCCGTGTGTTTGCGAACCTCGTAGCCGTCGCTTCTCATGAGCTTCGCGAACGGCGCGTACTTCCCGCCGCTTCGGTGCGCGTTGTGGTGTCCTTCGTCGAAGAGAATCACGGGATGCTGCGCTGGGTACGCGGGGCTTGCGACGCTGGTGTCGAAGTCGCGATCGGGCCGCGCCCCGAACGGATTTAAATAGAGATAACCCGCGCCTAGGACCAATAGAACCACCAACACGACTAGCACCGTCTTCATTACGACCTCCAGTCGCCGGGATGCTCTTTCGACCGCCCGGCCGCGGACTGCGTTTCATAAAAACACCCGCCGTCCCGGCGGGTTGATCTCCGGCACGCTTCTTGCCGATTGCCTTGGAACCCAAGAACTTAGAGCGCCGCGGCGGACGCGGGCTCCAGACCCGTTGGGGTCGAAACGACAATGAACACACACCTCCGGTTGGGCAATGCGGCGGGGCCGCTTGGGCTGCGTCGCCAAGACGTGGTTGCATTCTGCATTTGGGTGGCGATTCTCATCGCCTCGGCCTGCGTGGCGAGCGCGCAGGAAAGCCCGTCGGACACCACGTTCAACGCCGCCGACTTGGATTCCTTCTTCGCCGCGGGCTCGACCCCGAGCGCGACGCCCATCGAGACACAAGCGCCCGCGCCGGTCGAGGCGGTCCCCGCCCCGGTCGCGGCTCCGGTCGAAACGACGACCACGCAGGCCGCCGTCGAACCACCCGTCGTAACGACTCCGCCCCCGGCAGAACTTGCCCGGCACCTTACGCAGTATCAAGACGATCAGCTTCGCGGCGGCGCCGTGACGCTGCCGGTCGCAGCCCAGGTGCAGTACCACCGAGCGCTCGCAGCTATCACCGCTGGCGACCGCGAGGCCGCCGAGAAGGATCTCCGCTCCGCGCTCTCGCTGGCGCCCCGCTACAGCGACGCGTACTTCACACTCGCGCGCTTGCACGCGATGCGCTTCAGCCCCGATGCCGTCTACTACATGGTCGAAGGCGTCAAAGTTCAAATGATCACTTTCGAAGGTCAGCGCGTGATGGCGTTGAACGCGCTGGTCGGGTCGACGCTGATCCTCCTCATCGCTTCCGCGGTCGTGTGGATCGCGCTCGCGGTTCGCTACTTCCCCTTCATTGCGCACCGCATCTCCGAGTCGGCACGCAACAAATTCAACGCCACCGGCGGCCGCGTCGCCGCAGCACTCCTGCTGCTGGCGCCGTTCGCGCTGCTGCCCGGGTACACGTCGGCAGCCGCGCTGATTCTCATTCTCACCTGGCCCTTCATGCACAAGCGCGAGCGCATTCTTTCGATGGTGATGGCGGGGTTGTTCGCCGCGTACACGGGGCTCTCTCCGCTGCTCGATCGGTTCACGGTAGTCGCGGACCCGACCTCGTTGACCTCGTTGATCGCGCGTGCCAACGAATCGGCCGCCGACAATGAGCTGGCGGGTTTCATCGTCGACTCGCCCGTGAAAGACCACGAGATCGACGACGACCGCTACACCGCGCTCGGCATGCTGGCGATGCGCGGAGGCGACTCCGAAGGTGCCGTAGCGAACTTCCTGCGTGCGATCTCGGCCAACAAGAACTCGGCCATCGCGTACGTGAACCTGGGCAACGTCTACTACCAGCAAGGCCAGTACAACAAAGCGCTGGAAGGCTATCGCAAGGCGGAGGAAGTCGATTCGACCGACGCGGTGGGCCAGTACAACTTGGCCCAGGCCTACATCAAGTCGCTGCTCATGGGCGAATCGTCGCGCGCGCTCTCGCGCGCGTCGAAGATGGGACTCGACGACGCGCGCAACGCCATCGCCGAGCCGGCGCGGGCGCGCATGTCGGTTTACCAAAAAACCTACTCGAGCGCCCAGCTGTGGCAGATGGCGTTTATCGAGGGCAAATACCGCAACCCCGCGCTGGTGTCGAGCATGCTGCGGACCGCGACCGGTCACGCGACCCCGGTCAGCGCCGGCATCATGATAGCCGCGATGATCCTCGCGTTCGTCGCGAGTCAGACTCTAAAGAGCCGCAAGCTCGCCTTCCAGTGCGCGAACTGCGGCGACCTCACGTGCGAAGGCTGCTGCAGCGACGAGCTGGGCAGCGTCATCTGCCGCGCGTGCGCCGAAGCGGTGGAGGGTGTGTCGTCGGATCGTGTGCTGGAAGCACTCCTGCGCCAGCGACGTCAATCGGTGATCGTGCGCCGGCGCAAATCGATTCGCTGGGCGACGGTGTGGCTCCCGGGCTTGCGCCACGTTTTTTACGGACGCTTCGTGTCGGGGTTCGTGGTCGCTTCGATCTTCGCCGCCAGCACGATCGCGCTTTGGACGCGCGGCAACGTCTTCCCGTACTGGGACTCCGCTGAATTCAAGGTGCCGCTGTGGAAGTGGGTCGTGCCGGCCTTGGGAGTCGTGGTGGCGTACATGGTGGCCCTCATGTCGCGTCAACTGTACGAAGCGCGCAACACGCGCACGGTGACGGTTCGCGGCAGCAACACGGACGAGAAGAGCGACTCGACGTCGCAGTCGGCGTAAAGGCAGGTGAGACGACATGGCCCTCGAGGGAAATCTAACTAGTTTCAAGATCGAAGAGATTCTGCAGCTCATCGCGGTGCAGCAGAAGACGGGCATGTTGTCGGTGGTGGCCAACGACAAGTCGGCCGTACTCTTCTTCCGCGACGGCAAGATCGTCTCCACGCGCGACCGTCGCAGCAAGACGCGCGATCCCTTTCGCGAATACCTGACGCGCTACGGCTGCTTGGGCCGCGAGGACCTGACGCGCATCACGCAAATCATCGCGCAGTCGAAGCTCGATCTGCTCGACATTCTGCATTCGGAGGGCTTCTTCGACGAGAAGCAGCTCGGCCGCCACTGGCGAAACCACATCCAGGAGACGCTGCACGACGTCCTCACGTGGGACCAGTGCACGTACAAGTTCGTCTCGGGCGAAGACATCGTGGGCGGTGTCAAGAGCCTCGGCGAGTACTCGGTCGAGCCGCTGCTCATGGAGAGCATGCGCCGCATCGACGAGTTCCCCGCTCTGCTGCAGGCCTTCCCAGCGCAGGGCATCAGAATCTCCGCCACCGGCAAGGAATACAAGGGCGAAGAGCCCATCACCGAGAGCGAGAAGTTGGTGCTCTCGCTATTGAAGACGGCGCGCGCCATGCGCGACGTCATTCAACGCGCCAACATGCCGACCTACGACGCGTATGAATCCCTCAAGATGCTCAAGGAGAAGGGACTCATCGTCGTCCAGGAAGACGCGCGCGACGGTGCGATTGGCGAAACACACTTGGGTTCGCGGGCGATTCGTCGCAAGCGCGGAAATCCGATGCTGCTCGTGGCCGCGTCGTTCGTGTTTTTCGCGTGCGTGGTGGTGGGTGTTTGGCAGAAGACGGACAACGTCGCGCTGGTCGCGCGCGACGGCGTGCTGCGCGCCGACGGCGCCACGCGGGCGCGCGTCGAGCAGCGGATGCGCTGGCTCCTCGAGACCTACCGCGCCGAAAACGGCACCTACCCCGAGTCCCTCGACGACCTCGCGAAGAGCGGCATCGCCGCCGGCAACATCACCGCTCGCGCCGCGACCCATCGCTTCGAGTATCGATTGACGCGCGACGGATCGGCCTATACGCTCCTCTAGTTTTCACACAAGCACTCTCATCCTCCCGTCCCGACGCCACGCGGGTGCTCTTGCGCGCCGCGGATTTTCTGTTTGTTCTCCGTCCGCTCATCATGGTGCCGGCGTGGAGCTTTTACGCGCTCGGCGTCCACATGGCACCCGTGCGCGAGCGCACGGAGCTGTTCTCGGTCATCGTCCAACCCGGCTTCTGGTGCCTGACCGCACTGCTCGCGAGCGCTTACGTCGCCAACCAGATCTTCGATCAAGCGAGCGATCGGCTGAACGGCAAGGGGCTTTTTCTCACCCACGGCGTGTTTCGCACCCGCACCATGATCGCGATTTCGCTCGCGTGCTTCCTCGGGGCCTCGTGGTTGTTTCAACGCGTCGACAGCGCCCAGGAGATTCCGCTGATCGCGTCCATGCTGCTCGCGTTCACGTACTCGCTGCCGCCGCTTCGACTGTGCGCACGTCCGGGGCTGGATTTGATCGCCAACGCGATCGGCTACGGCGGGCTCGCGTTCGCGGCCGGCGCGGGGGGCGTTGGGTCGTATCCGCTGGCCGCGTTCCTCGACGCGTACCCGTGGATGCTGCTGGTAGGCGCTGTGTTTCTCCACACCACGATCCTCGACGTCGACGGCGACGCGGCCGCCGGCAAGCGAACCACCACGGTGAAGATCGGCGTGATGCGGTCGGCGCAGATCGCCACCGCGCTGGCCGCGATCGCGGCGGCGGCTACCGCGTGGCGTTATTTCGGTAAAGACGGATCGGTGGTCGCGGCCGTGGTGGCAGCGCTTTCGCTGGTCTTCGTCGTCCTCGGACACGTGAGGCTCGCCGATGCCGAGAAGCTGGAATCGGTCGCGCGATCGGCGGCGCGCGTTCGTGCAAGTTCGCTGGTCGTGCAGTCGATCACGGCGCTGATCGCACTGTGGGCGTGCCTTCGCGACCCGATGCTGATCGCGCTCTTCGTGCCGCTGATGGTCGCCGCTCGCTTCTACTACCGCGCGCGCTTCTCGATTCGCTATCCCGGCTAGCGCGACTTCAAGAGCGGTGTTAGCACCGCGACCGCGTTGATGGCGCGGCACTTCATCTCCTCGATTCCATACAGCGGGTTCTTGCACAGCTTGGTCTCGACCATCGAGACCGGGTCGATGATGTAGACCGCGTCGCGGCGAAGCGCGAATCGGTCCGTGGTCGCGTTACGATGCGACGGATACAAGGAAAACGCGGCTTCGAAACCGGCCGCGCGCGCGGCTTCCCGTGCGGCATCGTGGTAGCGGCCGAAGGGGTACGAGAGGGTTCGTGCGGGTTTGCCGGTCGCGTCCTCGATCGAGCGCCGTGAGCGTCTGAAATCTTCGAGCACGCGCTCGCGGGGCTCGCGCGTTACATCCGCGTGCGACGCGGTATGAGAACCGAAGGTGACGCCGCGCGCCGACATCTCGCGCACCGCCGGCCAGTCGAGGTGGCGAAACGGCGGCCGTCCGAGGGAAAGGTCCCACGCGTTCTCACGCCCCGCGTAGTCGGTGACCAAGAATACGTGTAAGGGAACCCCGCGTTCGGCGAGCACAGGCCACGCGATATCGCGAACCTCGGTGTAACCGTCGTCGAAGGTGAGAAAGATCTGCTTGCTTCTATCAACTGCAGGCGCGTCGAGTGCAGCGAGATACTGAGATTCGTCGATGAACGAATAGCCGCTCTGTCGCAAGCGATCGATGATGGCCACGAAACGCTTGGGCGTGGTCCACGTGCCTTCGAAGAGAAAGCGGCGCGAGAGTTTGTGGAAGCAGAGAACGCGCGGGACGTGTTCGGGCGGGTAACCGTAGCGCGCGCGCCACACCGCGTGGAGCGCGAGGGGTACTGCCGCAAGACCCAATGCAAGATACCCCGCATGCACTCGTTAAAACTCGATGCCGACGCCGAGAATGAACCCTCTCGCGACCATGTCCCAGACGAAACCGTCCTTGTCATAGTCTTGCTTGAGGTACCGGTATCCGGCGCTGGTCGAGATGCTGTTCGTGAAATGCCAACCCGCCGCTACCAGCCACTGATACGTGACATCGGATCCCACGCCAAACCCGCCGACGTCGACGATCGTCGTCCCGAACAGATGGTCGGTGACTCGTATCGTCGTGCGCTTCCCGATGACCGGGTCCCACCAACTCACGTCGCCATCGAGCTGTCGCGTTCCGTTCGGAAACGACGGGATGCTGGTGGTCGAGGTGAGCGTCATCTCGGTGTCGAGACGCGTGTAGCGGGCTGCGACGTACACGTCGAGCAGCGGCGCGTCGGATTCGGCGAAGGCGCGGTACGCGATGGTCGGTTGGTAGAGTTGCTGGGTCACCGTCAGATCCACGGTGCCTTCAACCGTGATGACGCCAAACGGTCCCGATACCGTCTTGCTGTCGGCGCCCGATAGCTTGAAATAGAGGGCGTCGAGGCCCAGGATCCAGCGGCCTCTTCGCGCCGTCGCGGCCATCATGAAGCCGGCGTCGAGGTGGTCGAACACTTCGCTGAACGGCACGTCGATGTCGGTCGTGACGCTGGCGACACCCGTCTTGCCGTCGAGGCCCGCGGCGAGGAAATACGGCGTCACTTTGAATTCCCAACCTTCGTCGGGCATGTCGTCCGATTGCGCGAAGCACGATCCCGCGAACGCGAACGACATCGCGAACACCATCAGCGCCGACAATTGTCGAGTCATGCAGTTCCCTCCCGTGGCCAGGGTACCGGCTTTGACGCTCGTGCGCAAACCTGATAATCTCGACGCTTCATACCCACGACGGAGGTTCCTCGAGAATGATCCAGCCGGCCAATCGTGTTCAGAACTCTGGCCGCTACGTGTTCGAAGAGATCGCGCGCATGAAGCGCGAAGACGCGCGCCCCGCCGACGACATCTTCGACCTGGGGGTCGGCAGCCCCGACCAACCGCCCGACCCCGCCATCATCGAGATGATGGCGAAGCAGCTGCGCGCGCGGCCGTTCGAGAACCATCGTTACTCGTCGTTCGACGGCGCCCCCGAGTTCCGCCGCGCGGTCGCGAATTGGTACAAGCGCCGTTTCAACGTGACCGTCGACGCCGACAAAGAAGTGTTGCCGCTCATCGGATCGAAAGACGGCATCTCGAAGCTGATGCTCGCCTACTTGGATCCCGGCGACACCATCGTGGTTGCCACACCGTGCTATCCCGCGTATCTCGGTGCTGCGAAGATCGTCGAAGCGAACGTGATCGAGCTCCCGCTTCGACCCGAGAACAACTACCTCCCCGATTTCGCCGCGGTTCCGCACAAGGTGTGGGACCACGCGAAGTTTCTGTTCTTGAACTATCCCAACAACCCGGTGGGGGCGGCCGCCACCATCCAGGTATATAAGGACGCGATCACGCTGGCCGAAAAGTACGACTTCATCGTGGTGTCCGACCTCGCCTACTCCGAGTTGGCACTCGAGCCCAACGTACCGACTCCCAGCATGCTCCAAGTTCCCGAAGCTTCGGACGTTGCGATCGAATTTCACTCGTTCTCGAAGAGTTACAACATGGCGGGCTGGCGCCTGGGCTACGTGCTGGGCAACCGCGAAGTGATCTCGAACTTGGTGAAGATCAAATCGAACATGGATTTCGCGGTGTTCCTCGCCATCCAGCGCGCGGGCGCCGACATCCTGGACAGCGGGATCGACTTCGCCGAAGCGCAGCGCAAGCGCTACCGCGCGCGTCGCGATCTCTTCATCGAAGGATTCGGAAAGCTGGGCTGGAAGCTCACCCCGCCACCGGCCGCGATGTACATCTGGGACCGCGTGCCGAAGCGCTACACCGACGCGACCGAATTCGCGAAGGACTTTTTCAGAGCGACCGGCGTCATCGTGTCGCCGGGATCCGCCTTCGGATCGCATTCGAAGGAATTCATGCGCATCTCGATGGTGGTCGACGAGCAGAAAATCGAAAAGCTACTTGGCAAGGTCAAGGCGAGCGGCTTCAAGTTCGACTAATTCAATCCCGCGCCCGACGGTCCCAGGCTCACCATCACGTAGCGGTCCGTGTCGAGGAGTTCGCGAGCGACCTCGGCGACGTCGTCGCTCTTCACCGCCGCGAGTCGCTTCAAGAGCTCACGCTCCGGGACCTGGCGGCCGTAGCTGATCTCGTTTCGCGCCAGGCGCATCATGCGCGAGGCGGACGTTTCCAATCCCAACAGAATCCGCCCCTTGATGTGGTCCTTGGTGTCGCGAAGCTCGGTGCGCGTGAGCCCGCCCTTGCGAATCGTCTCCAGCTCGTCCGTAACGGCTTCGATGGCGCGACCCGCGGTGGCGGGGTTGACGGCCATGTAGGCCGCGAACATGCCGGTGTCGCGGGTGTGGTCGACGTAGGTGTAGACGTTGTACGCGAGCCCCATCTCTTCGCGAATCTTCTGGAACAGCCGCGACGACATCCCGCCGCCCAGCGCCGCGTTCAGCACCATGAGCGCGTAACGGCGATCGTCCAGGTACGAAAACGTGCGGGCACCCATGCACACGTGCTGCTGGTGCAGCTTGCGTCGCACGTGGCGGCGTCGCGCGAGCGGCGCGGGAAAGCGCGTGCCGTCGCGCACCAGCGTCCCCTTCGGGAATGCAAAGCGCGTCTCGCAGATCTTGGTGAGCTCGGCGACGTCAATGTTGCCGTACACCGCGACCACCAAATTGGAGGAACGAAACGCGCGACGCGCGTATCGCAACAGGTCGTTGCGCTGGAACGCCGCCACCGTCTTGCGATAGCCGAGAATCGGGCGCCCGAGCGGGTGCTGGGGATACATCTCGGCCGCGAACAGCTCGTGAATCAAATCCTCCGGTGCGTCGTCGACGTCGCCGATCTCTTCCACCACCACCTTGCGCTCGAGTGCCAGCTGTTCCTCCGCGAAGCGCGACGCGGTCAGCATGTCGGCGATCAGGTCGATCGCGATGTCCTTCTTGCTCTCGAGCACCTGGGCGTAGACGCACATGGTGTCTTTGGTGGTGAACGCATCCAGCGAGCCGCCCACCTTCTCGATGTCGGTCGAGATCTGCTTCGATGTGCGGCGCGCGGTACCCTTGAACAACATGTGCTCGAGGAAATGACACAAGCCCGCCTCGCGTGCGGCCTCGTCGCGCGCACCCGTGCGCGTCCACACGCCCACGCAGAAGGCCTTCGAGATGGAGTTTTTCTCGTGCAGGATCGTCAAACCGCTCGGCAAGACGATCTTGTTGGCAACTCTAGCAGGTGTCATTCATCCCCTCCCAACGTCCAAAACGATCGCGCCCGCCCACAAGATGTCTTGGAGGCGGGCGTCTTACAAGCCTGGATCCCGAACGGGTCTTTACCGCCGCGAGCGTTCGTGGCGACGTCCGCCACCGCGGTCCCCGCCGCGATCGCCGCCGCGATCTCCGCGCGGGCGCTCGCTGCGCGTCTCCTCTTGATACCCTTCGGGCTTCTCGAGAAGTACCTTGCGGCTCAAGCGAACCTTACCGTCGGGTTGGACCTCGAGCACCTTGACCTTGACGATCTCGCCCATCTGAAGCTCGTCTTCGACGCGCTCCAAGCGGCGGTGCGCGATCTCCGAGATGTGCAGCAATCCGTCGCGGCCCGGCATGATCTGCACGAAAGCGCCGAACGCCATGATGCTGCGCACTTCGCCCTCGTACACCTTGCCGACTTCGGGCTCGGCGGTGATCTCCCTGATACGGCCCAGTGCTATCTCCGCGGCCTCCGTGTTGACCGCGATCACGCGCACGGTTCCGTCGTCCTCGATCTCGATCTTGGCACCCGACTCTTCCTGGATGCGCTTCACGACCTTGCCTCCCGGGCCGATGATCTCGCGGATCTTGTCGACCGGAATTTGGATCGTGGTCACCTTGGGTGCGAACGGCGAGATGTCCGCGCGCGATTGCGAGATGGCCTTGTTCATCTCGTTCAAGATGTGCATGCGGCCCGTCTTGGCCTGGTGCAACGCCTTCATCATGATCGCGTCGGAAATGCCCGCAATCTTGGTGTCCAGCTGGAAGGCGGTGATGCCGTCCGCGGTGCCCGTCACCTTGAAGTCCATGTCGCCCAAATGATCCTCGGCGCCGAGGATGTCGCTCAGCACGGCGACGCGGTCGCCTTCGAGTACGAGGCCCATCGCGATGCCCGCGACCGCCTTCTTGATGGGGATACCGCCGTCCATCAACGCGAGGCTTCCGCCGCACACCGACGCCATCGAGCTCGATCCGTTGGACTCCAGAATCTCGGCGACGATGCGGATCGTGTACGGGAACTCTTCCTTGGGCGGAATCATCGGGCGCAGCGCGCGCTCGGCGAGTGCACCGTGGCCGATCTCGCGACGTCCCGGACCGCCGAAGCGGCCCACTTCGCCCACGCTGAAGGCCGGGAAGTTATAGTGGAGCATGTAGCGCTTCCAGCTCTCGCCCTCGATGGTGTCGAGCATCTGCTCGTCTTCGGTGGTACCGAGCGTCGCCGTCACCAGGCTCTGGGTCTCGCCGCGCGTGAACAGCGCGGAGCCGTGCGCGCGCGGGAGCACGCCCACTTCGCTGGTGATGGGACGAATGTCGGTGGTGCCGCGACCGTCGAGGCGCTTGCCTTTGTCGAGGATGGTGTGGCGCATGAGCTTCTTCTCGATCTCATCGACGATCTGTGCGATATACGCGGCCTTCTCCGGAAACTCGGCTTCGTACTTCGCGAGGGCTTCCTTGTGGACGGCCTTGAGAGCGTCCTGACGATCGAGCTTCTTGGCCACCGACAACGCCTCTTGGATGCGGCCGTAGAAATCCTTCGCGATCATCTCGTCGAGATTGAGGAAGCGCTCGGGCTGCTCCACAACGCGCTTCTGCTTGGCGCCGGCCGCGGAAACTAGTTCGCGCTGGAGCAAATTCAGCCGCTTGATCTCGTCGTGGCCGAAGCGAACCGCGGCCAGCATGTCTTCTTCGGAAACTTCGCTGCAGGCGCCTTCGACCATCATCACGGCGGCCTCGGTACCGGCGATGATGACGTCGATGTCGCTGGTTTCGAGCTGCTCGACGGTCGGGTTGACGACCAGCTCGCCGCCGACGCGGCCTACGCGCACGCCCGACACGAAGTCCTCGAAAGGAATGTCGGATAGTGCGAGTGCGGCCGACGCGCCCACGATGCTGATGACATCGGGTGCGTTGACGCCGTCGTAGCTGATCGGCGTCGCGATGACCTGGGTCTCGGTCATGAAATGCTTATCGAATAGCGGCCGGATGGGACGGTCGATGAGTCGCGAGGTCAAAGTCTCGCGCTCGCCGGGGCGTCCCTCGCGCTTGAAAAAGCCGCCGGGAATGCGGCCGGAGGCGTAGAACTTCTCGCGGTACTCGACCGTGAGCGGAAAAAAGTCGCGGTCGGTTTTCTTTTGTGCGGCCACGACGGCCACCAGGACCATCGTGTCGCCCATGCGCACGACGACGGCGCCGTCGGCCTGCTTCGCCATGCGGCCGGTCTCGATACTGAACGGCTGGCCGTTGACGATTCGCTTCACTGTATGAATTGCCATGTTGATTACGGACCTACCTAACGGTCTCTATTGGTAAGCGCGCGTGCACACGCGCGCCCGAGAGAAAAGCGATCAACCTACAGTCCCCGAGGGACTACTTCCGCAAGTTGAGCTGCTTGATCATCTCCCGGTAGCTATCGATCTTTTGATTCTTCAGATAATCCAGAAGCTTTCTCCGGCGACCGACCAACTTCAAAAGGCCGCGACGGGACGCGTGATCCTTTTTGTGAATCTGGAAGTGGTCCGTCAACATCCGGATGCGCTCTGTGAGGAGAGCAATTTGAACTTCTGCCGACCCGGAGTCTTTGTCGTGGAGCTTGTACTTCGCAATGATGTCACTCTTTTGCTGCGGAGTCATTACCATCGTCTGATCACCTCCTGAATCGGTACGCGACACGATGGTTACAGCCGGCGCAGTGCCAGCCGTTCGACTTGGCGGGAACCCTACCATAGGCCCCGGGGGGTGTAAAGTGGCAAAAAGCCCGTGCTATCCCCCGCCCAGGCGCGCGCGGGCGGCCCGCCGGTCTTGGTTGAGCTGGTCGATCAGCGCGGTGACGGTCGGGAAGCGGCGCTCGGGTCGAAGATAGCTCTCGCAGTACACGGAGATCTCCTCGCCGTAGATGCTGTGGTCGAAGTCGAAGATGTGGACTTCCAATTCGTCGTGGTCGACGCGCTTCATGGTCGGCGAGCGCCCGATGTTCATCATTCCCTCATAGATTCGGTTCCGCCACACCACGCGCACCGCGTACACGCCCGGCGCGGGCCACTGCTTCTGCGGATCGGTGACCGCCACGTTGGCGGTCGGGAATCCGAGGTCGCGCCCGCGTCCCTGCCCGTGCGTCACCGTTCCGCGCACCAAGTATGCGTGACCCAATAGGTGACTGGCGCGCTCGAGGTCGGCCGCTTGCAACGCTCCGCGGATGTTGGTGCTCGAGATGACGTCGCCGTCGACCACCACCGGGGGAACCACGGTGACGCCGAAGCCGCGGCGCGCTCCTTCTTCGCCGACGCGCTCGGGACTTCCTTCGCGCTGGTAGCCGAAGTGGCAGTCGTAACCCATGACGAGCTCGCGCATGTCCATGGTGTCGAGGAAGTAGCGCTGGATGAAGTCACGATAATCGATGTGCGCGGTGGCCTGGTCGAAATGCAGCACGAACAGCCCGTCCAAATCGAACGATGACAAGAGCTCGATGCGCTCGGAGACGGTGGTCAGGATGCGCGGCGCTTCGCGCGAGTGCGTGATCACCAACGGGTGCGGGTCGAATGTGACCGCCCACGCGCTGTCGAGCTTTTCGCGCTCGCGACAGGCGACGAGATCTTCGAAAACTTTGCGATGCCCGAGGTGGACCCCGTCGAACACTCCGATCGTCACGGCACTCCGCTGGGGCGCGAGCGCGCGCAACTCTTCGAGGGTGCGGGCGACGGCGAGAGAACGCATCGGCATCGATCAGCGAGCGAGACGCGAGACGCCGGCGGGTGCAGCACCGCCCTCGGCGGCTTCGACATAGAGGCGGAACGAGTCGCACACGCGAAGCGGATCGCGCGGGTGGTCGCCGCCGCGCGTCCCGATGGCGAGCAGCGTTCCCTCTTCGTCTAGGATGCGAAGTGGGCCGATCACGGCGCCGATGCTCGCCGCCCCCACGGTTTCGACCACCTCGGTGCGAAGCGGTGATGCGCCGAACAACATCGCGCGCTTGGCGCGCGTCGACACGACGACGCCGGGGAGAAACGACAGGGCCTCCCCGATGTCGAGGCCGCCTACTTCGTCGGAGCGCTCGGGCGTCAGGCACTCGGACGAAACCGCGTCTTCGACGCGGTACGAACCGATGCGCGCTCGCTCGAGACTCGCGATCGACGCCGGCACTCCGAGCTTGTCGCCCAGGTCCTTCGCGAGCGAGCGAACGTAAGTCCCCCGCGAGCAGCGCACCACGCAACGTACGATGGGCAGCTCGAGCGAAGCGACTTCGAAGCCGTAGATGCGCACCATCCGCGGGGCCGCTTCGGTGGGCTCACCCGCGCGCGCGAGGTCGCTATAACGCTTGCCGCCGCGCTTGAGGGCGGAGTACGCAGGCGGCGTCATGTGATACTCGCCCAAAAACGTGCGCGTCGCGGCGCGAATCTCGTCCATCGAAAACGGAGGAACGTCCGCTTCGCGAACCACTTCGCCTTCCGCGTCGAGCGTGGTTGTCTCCACGCCCAGCCGAACGTCGAAACGATACTCCTTCTCCAGATTCATGAAGTGCTCGACCGCGCGCGTCGCGGTGCCGGTGCACAACAGCAACACGCCGCGCGCGAGCGGGTCCAAGGTGCCCGCATGCCCGACGCGTCGAATCCCCGACAAACGACGCAGCGCCGCCACCACATCGAATGAGGTGGGGCCCGGGACCTTGTCGATCACGAACACGCGATTATCGAAACGATTCGTCATTCTTTGCTGCCGTCGTCCTTCTCGTCGCTCGCGGCGGGCGGCTTCCCCGTCGTCCCGCTGTCGCGCAGCATCTGTTCGATGCGGAACGACCGATCCAGCGAGTCGTCGTAAAACCAGCGCAGCTCGGGTGCTATTCTGACGTCCATGTGGCGCACCAGCACGCGACGCAGGAACGGTGTGGCCGCCTTGAGCAGCTTCTGCGTCTGGACGCGTTGCGCCTCGTCGCCCATCACGCTGAACAATACCTTCGCGCTCGAAAGATCGTTGGTCACGCGCACGCCCACGATCGTGACCAGGCCGATGCGCGGATCCTTGATCTCCGTCAACACCAGCTCGCTCAACACTTCCTTGATGAGCTCGTTGACGCGTTCAACTCTGTGGTTCGATCTGGTCATACAAAGTACCTGCGTCCTTACCTGAATTCCTCCAACGCGTCCGCCAGCTCGACGCGGTGGTCACCTTCGATGAAACGGCGCACTTGCGAGCACGTGCCGTCCACCGACTCGCGATCGCACCCCACGATCGCCACCGCGATCATGCAGCGCTGCCATTTCTCTTGATAATCGACCTCGGCGACGGAGACGTTGAAGCGGCTGCGGAGCCGTTCCTTGAGGCTCTTCAGCACGAAGCGCTTCTCTTTCAACGAAGAAGAGCCGGGGATTAGAAGGTCGACGGTCAAGAGCTTGACCAACATCGCACCAACCGCGAAGCGGCCGCGGCGCCGTTACACTACGCGGGCTTTCTCCTCGACGACAAAGGCTTCGATGATGTCGCCTTCGATGAAGTCGTCGAAGCCGGAGACACCGATGCCGCACTCGAAGTTCTGCGCGACTTCGCGCACGTCTTCCTGGAAGCGCTTGAGCGAAGAAATCTTGCCCTTGGCGATGACCTCGCCGGCGCGAAGGACGCGCGCGCTGGCGTTACGCTGCAGTGTCCCTTCGACCACCATGCAGCCGGCGATGGTCCCGAGCTTCGAGACGCGGAAGAGCTTGCGCACTTCGGCGCGCCCGAGCACGCGCTCGACGAACACCGGTTCCAGCAATCCCTTGAGCGCCTTGTCGACGTCCTCGATCGCCTCGTAGATGATCTTGTAGCTGCGAATCTCGATCCCCTTGAGCTTCGCGATGTCCTTCGCCTTCGGCGTCACCTTGGTGTTGAACGCAATGATGACGGCGTTGGTGCTCTGTGCCAGCAGCACGTCGGACTCGGACACGCCGCCCACACCGCCGTGCACCAGGTTGATCTTGATGCCCTCGATGTTCAGCGGGAGCAGGCTGTCTCGGAGCGCCTCGAGCGAACCGTTGGTGTCGGCCTTGAGCACGACGTTGAGTTCCTTGGCCGCGCCACCCTGGATCTGGGCGTAGAGCTCTTCGAGAGTGAGCGCCTTGGTGGGCTCGAGCCCCTTGGTCCGCATGTTTTCCTGGCGCTTCTGCGCTACTTCGCGCGCCTCGCGCTCGTTCTTGACCGCGATGAACTGGTCGCCGGCTTCCGGCATGCCGTCGGCTCCGAGCACGACGACTGGGGTCGACGGCCCCGCTTCACGCAGCGCGCGCCCCGCGTGATCGAACAGCGAGCGAACTTTTCCGTACTCGGTGCCCACGACGAACACGTCCCCGATGCGCAGCGTCCCTTGCTGCACCAGCACCGTGATGAGAATGCCGCGCCCCTCTTCCTTACGGACCTCGACCACCACACCCTGGGCGCGCGCGGTGGGGTCGGCCTTGAGCTCGCCGAGCTCCGCCTGCAGGAGGATCATCTCCAGCAGTTTGTCGATGTTCTTGCCCGTCTTGGCCGACACTTCCACCGACACCACGTCGCCGCCGTAACCCTCGACCAGCACGCTCTGCTGCGCAAGCTGTTGCATGAGTGCCGCCGGGTTGGCGGTCGGCAAATCGGTCTTGTTCATCGCGATGATCATCGGCACTTTGGCCGCGCGCACGTGGTTAATGGCCTCGATGGTCTGCGGCATGACGCCGTCGTCAGCGGCCACCACCAGCACCACGATGTCGGTGCTTTTTGCGCCGCGCGCGCGCATGGCGGTGAACGCCTCGTGGCCCGGCGTGTCGATGAAGGTGATCTTACCGGGTGCGCTAACTTCGTACGCGCCGACGTGCTGGGTGATGCCGCCCGCCTCGCCGCCCGCGACGTTCGCCTTTCGAATGTAGTCGAGAATCGACGTCTTGCCGTGGTCGACGTGGCCCATGACGGTGACGACCGGCGCCCGCGGCGCGAGCTTCGCGGGGTCGACTTGCGCGTCGAGCTTGAGCTGGGTCTCGCCGAACGAGGCTTCGACATCGACGCGACGACCCATTTCTTCGGCCAGCAACTCGATGGAGTCGCGGTCGAGTTTGGTCGTCGCATCGGCCTGGATTTCGAGCTGTGCTATGCGCGTGAGGATTTCGTCGGCCGAGATGCCAAGTGCGTAACCGAGATCGGACGCGGTGGCACCCGCCTGCACACGAACCGGCGGAAGATCCACGCGCTCGACGGGACCGGAGCGCGTCTTGCGCCGCTTGGTCTTGCGCGTGGTCTCCATCTTGGCCAGCGTGCGACGAACGCTCTCTCGCACCTGTTCGGCGTCGCTCGCCTTGGCGTGGCCGTGGCCGTGGCGCTGCTTGTGTTCTTCGTTCGCCTCCACCAATTCCGCGGCGGCCTCGGCCGGGGTGTCGGGCTCGATCGCGATCAGCGGCTCCATGGGAGCTTTTTCCAACTCGTCGAGCGGGGTGAGCTTCTTGGGCTTCGGCGGGGCTTGCGGTTTGGGCGCGGGCTTGGGAGCCGGCACCACGTGCACCGCGGCCTTCTTCTCTTCGCCCTTCGCGGGCTTGGTCTCCGCTTCCGTTTTCTTCGCGGTCTTGGCGGGCGGCGCTGCCGTAGCGACCGAAGTTTTCGCCTTCGCCTCGCCCTTGGATTGCTCTTCGACGGCGACGGCGGGTTGCGGCACCGCCTTCTGCGCCTTCGCGAGCTTCACCTTGGGCCTGTCCTTGGCGGGCGCTTCGACCGGGGCCGGCTCGGGCTCCGCACTCTTGGCCTTGCGCAGCTTGACCTTCGCCTTGGCGTCGGTCGCGGTCGCAGCCTTCGACGTTTTCGTACCCGTCTTGGCCTTGCCCTTCTTACCCGACGTTGACCAACTGAAGTGCCGATCCAGCGCCGTCAGCATGTCGTAATCGACGGCGCTGCCGGTGGCGACTTCGTAGCCCGCGTTCTTCAGGAGCACGATCAACTCGTCGTTGGTGACGTTGTACTTTTTGGCGAGCTCGGAAATGCGCATTTAGTCCTTTTTATCCTCGGCTTCGACGTCCGATTCCGTAGCGTTCTCGCTGGGCGTTTCCGCGGAGCTCTCCGCGGGCGCCTCTTCGGCCGTTGCGATCTCGGTCGTCGCTTCGGCCTTGGTTTCGGCCGGCGTTTCCTCTTCGACTTCGGCTGGGTCGCGGAACAGCATCGCCGCAGTGAGCTTCTTCTCTCTCTTTGGCTCTTCCGTTTCCGCTTCCAGCATGCTCTCGTCGAAGAGCGGCTTCTCCTGCCGCTTCTTTTCTTCGCGGTCTTCGTTTTCCTTGCGGATCAACTCTTCGAGCGCCTTCTGGAGTTCCTTGACGGTACCGTTGGCGGTCTCCATCAGCTTCTCGATGGTGCGTTCGCCGAAGCCCGGAATCGCGGCCAGCTTCTCGGCCGGAGTCTTGAGGAGCTTTTGTACCGTATTGATGCCGGCTTCGCGCAGCTTCTCGGCCATCTTGTCGGAAACACCGACCATCTCTTCGATCGGCATGAGCAAGTGCTCTTGCAGGCGCTGGCGCTGCTCGAGCTCGCGCGACGACACCAATTCGATTTGCCAGCCGGTGAGGCGCGACGCGAGTCGCACGTTCTGGCCTTCTTTGCCGATCGCGAGCGAGAGCTGGTCTTCCTCGACCACCACCGTGACGGTCTTGGTCTCGATGTCGGGACGGACCTGCGTGATCTTGGCCGGCGAGAGTGCCCGCGACACGAAGGTCTGCACGTCGTCATTCCACGGCACGATGTCGATGCGCTCGCCCGAGAGCTCGTTGACGACCGCTTGCACGCGCGAGCCCTTCATGCCCACGCACGCGCCCACCGCGTCGACGCGGTCGTCGCGCGAATAGACCGCGATCTTTGAGCGTCCGCCGGCTTCGCGCGCGATGCTCTTGATCTCGATCAAGCCCTCGTAGATCTCCGGCACTTCCTGGAGGAAGAGTGCTTTCAAGAATTCGGGGCTCGTGCGCGAAAGGGTGATCATGGGCCCCTTCGCTTCCTTGTCCACCTTCATCACGACGGCGCGGATCGACGACCCCTGCTGGTAGCGCTCGCGGCGAATCTGATCCTTCTTGGGCATGAACGCCTCGGCGCTCCCCAGGTTGACCAGGATGCCGGTGCGATCGATCTGTTGCACGCTGCCCGAGACGATCTCGTTGACGCGGTCCTTGTACTCTTCGAACACGCGGTCGCGCTCGAACTCGCGAATCTTCTGCATCAGAATCTGCTTGGTGACCTGGATGGCGTTGCGCCCGAACTCCTCGAACGGGAGGTTGATCTCGATCGCGTCGCCGGCCTCGGCGCCCTCGGCGTATTCCTGCGCGTCGGGGACCGAAATCTGGAGGCTCGGGTCTTCCACCTCGTCGACCACGTTCTTCACCAGGAACAGCTCGATCGACCCGTGCCCGTCGTCGTCGATCCGCACTTCGGCGGTGGGGCCGTATTTCCTGCGCACGGCCGACGCGAATCCCTGCGTCAGCGTGTCCATGAGGACGGCGCGGTCCAACCGCCGCTCGCGGATGAGCTGGTTGAACGCTTCTGCAAAATGGATGCTCATTTACTCTTCGCCCTTTCGGCCCGTCCACTTGGCGGGACGACGTTCCTTTTCTCGCTTCTTGTCGATCTTGTATTCCTGATTGATTACGTTGGCCCGCACGACGTCGCGCAATTGAATGACCGCTTCGCCGTTTTCCGTCTCGAGCGTCAGCACGTCGTTTGCACAGGAACGAATGCGTCCGATGTGCGTGCTTCGCCCTTCATTCGCGCGGTCCACGACCACCTTGGCGTCGTGCCCGACGAAGCGCTGAAAGTGCGCCTCGGTCACGAGCGGCCGGTTGCTTCCCGGCGACGAAACCTCGAGTAGGAAGCTACCCGGGAACGGATCCTCGCGATCGAGCACAAGCGCCAGGGTCCGGCTCACGTGCGCGCACTCGCCGACGGTGACGCCACCCGGTTTGTCGATGAACAACCGCACGACGGGGTGTCGCGGGCTCCCGACCACTTCGAGCTTCACGCATTCGAAACCCAGCGTGTCGAGCTCGGGTACGATCAGTTTCTCGAGTTCGCTTTCGGTCACGATCGGCCCGGACAGCGGAGACGAACCGGACGGCAATAAAAAAGTGGGCGGCCCCGCCCACTTGACCAGCACACCCGCAACACACGGAATTTCTAGCACATCGGTTGCGAAAGCGCAAGGGCCCCCCTCGGCGGGCGTCGCAGGAGTCGGCGCGCGGGTGGCGCCGAATCTGTTCGGGCGTGGGTGGCGTCCAGCGGGCGCCCACGAGTCCGGGACTACTCGTGCGTAGGCGCGGTAGGCCCGGCGAAGTGGGCTGCTGGACGACAGGACCCGCGCGCGAACCCCGGCGATACTTGCAGCGCAGCCTCAGTCAGAAGGATAGCGCAGGTTGTAGACGATATCTTGAAGCAGCGTAAGGACTTGGGAGAGCTTGGCGGGGTCGACTTGGGACAGGTCGTCACCCAGGGTGTGCCAGGCCCCGAAGTCGTAGCCGAACAGATCGACGGCGGGGATGCCGACCTGGAGCAGCGGAACGTGGTCGTCGATCATGGGCTCGCCGTCGGCGGCTTCGAAGTAGTCGAGATTCAGCGCCGCCGCGCGCGCGAAGACGTAGTCGAGCCAGCCGGCGGCGTGCTGTTTCGAGAATGGCTCGCGGCGAATCCGCGTTCCCTTTCCGCCCACCATGTCGAGGAGGATCGCGCACGTCGGGCGATAACCGCCGAGGTTGGCGACGAAATACTTCGAGCCCAGCAAGTAGTGGTCGAGATCGCCTTGCCGGCCGTAGTCCTCGCCGTCGAACAACACCACGTCGACGCCGAGGTCGCTCGGGTTGCGAGCGCCGACCACGCGAGCGATCTCGAGCAGCACGCCGACGCTCGCCGCCCCGTCGACCGCTCCCGGGATCGGCCGCGACCACAGCGTCGAATCCACTTCTTGATCCGCCCACGGACGCGAGTCGTAGTGCGCGCAAAGCATGATTCGTCGCGATCGCTCGGGCGCGAAACTGGCAATGATATTGATCAGGTGAAGCCGGTCGTTGGCGTAGGGATCGTCGACCTCGAAAGATTGCAGCGTCACGCGCGCGCCGTAGCGTTCGAGTGTTCGCGCGAGATATCGCGCCGCGTGATCGCGGGCGGGGGTACCCGGGACGCGGGGACCGTACGCCACCTGGCGCTCGACGTGCACCATGGCGCTGTCGACCGACCCGGCGGGCGGCTCGGTCGCACCGCAACCCGCCGCGAAGGCGACCAGCACACCGCTGAACGCAAACGCGCGCGCACGAGGCGTCGAAGTTGCCGCCCGCGCTCGCATCGCTAGAAGTTGATCACCGCCGTTACGCCCAAGCGAACCGTGGTCGTGGTTTGGCCCGTGGTTTCCATGAACGAGCGCCCATAGCCGATGAACGCGCTCCCGTTGATGTTCTTCGAGAAGGTATAACGGACCAGGGGGTCGATGCTCAAGGAGGTGATCTTCGGGATGGGCTCGGGCAGCGTCGAGCCGGGCTGGAAGCGCTGGCCGCCGCTGCGCGCAAACGCCGCCGTGACGGTGGCTTCCATCTCGTTGGTCCAATCGAGTCCCTTACCGAACAACTTGAGTCCCCCGCCACCTCGGAACGTTTTCTTCAACTCGAGCGCCACCGACATATTGTCCGTCTCCGACCTCGAGCCGCGGGTGTCGCTGGTATTCGACGAGAAGCTCACGTTGAGCGAGCTGTTCAGCTCGTTTTTCCACGCCAGCACGAGCGCGGGCGTGAACGTGAAGGTTTCGGTGGTGGTGATGGGAGTCTCGTCCTTCGGCCCGGTTTCGATCTTGGTCTCGCGCCAATCGACGCGCAGCTCGCCCTGTGTGACCGACTGATCCAGCACACGCAACCTCTCGAGTCCCGCCCAGCGCGCTTGCAAGTCGGGCCACGTGGTGCTGGTCGAGCGCGACTGGCTGGTCCGAAAGTCGTTGTCGTTGATGGCCTGGCTGTAGCGCGCTTGCACGTCGAGGTCCTGGCGCAGCACCGCACCGCTTTCGAGATTGTAGGTGAAATTCGAGTTCTTGTTTTCGGGTCGTCCGATGGATTGTCCGTTCACCAGGATGCCGGTGTTGTTGTCGAGTCCGAGTTGATACGACCAATCGGGGCGATCCGGCACGCGCAGGTAGTTCGAATTCTTGCGGCGCTGGACGTTCGCTTTGATGGGACGAATGCTGGTCAGGATGCGCGCCAGTCCACGAAACGCCGTGCCGACACCAGGGCGCTCTCGGGTAGCGCGCGTGGTATCGGGTGGACTCACGGGCGGACTCACGCCCGCACGGGCGCTGTCGGGCGGCGCGGCGCTGCCGCCCGGAACCGCCGGCGAGCGCGGCTCTGGCTGCGAGGTCGCGACGTCCCACCCGACCAACCGGAACAAATTGCCGAATTGTCTCCCGAGGTCGAACCCGATGCGCCCGGTGTCGTTTCTCGAGGCACTCACGTTGCGCGTGCCCTTGGGGTCTCCCGGTCGCTGGACGTTCGGGCCCGAGTCCTCGTTGTAGCTCGATTGCACCTCGACGCTGGGCTTCTCGAGGAGGCGCGAGAGGCGCCACGTGTCGGGCAGCACGTACGAGACGCGCGCGTTGTTCGCGAATTGGATCTCGGTGCCGATGTTGTATCCGTTCCAAAAGTGGTCGATGGCGAGGTCGCGCGTGTCATTCACGCCGAACGAGGTCTCCAACGATCGGAACGGAATGTACCGCACGGTGCCTTGGTTCCGCATGGTGGCGGAGTACTGGTACGGATCCCTTCGAAACTCCCCGTTGACGTAGCTCCACCGTCTTCCGGTCTGCCGCGTCGCTGAAGTCGACAAGTCGAGCTGGTTGATCCAATAGCGGAATCGATTCTTGCCCAAAAGAGGAAGCGAGTTACCTCCGCCCGACCATGTCATCTGGTAGGTGAGGCTGCCCTGCATGTTGGTGGTGGTATCGCGCGAGGCGGGGCTGAACCCGCGCGCGTCACTGTACGCGAACGTCGGACGAAGGCGATCGAAGGTGTACCGCATCAAAAAACTGTTGGACGGGCTGCGGCGCGCCAGCGACACGTTGAAGCCGCGCGTCTTGCGCACGGTCTTGAGGCTGTCGCTCACCGCCGGGTCGGTGATCTCGGTGTCGCTGTTGGGCGGGAACTTGGGCAGCGACGTGGCCTGCGAATAGTTGCCGGAAACCGGAAGCGAGAACCCCATGAGCGGAACAAAATACTGCAAGTCGGTCTTGGCGTTGAGACCCAAGACGGTCTGGTCGGACCCGGAGCCGCGGGTCTGCCGCAGGCCGCGATAATCCGCGCCGGTGCGGGCCCAGTTTCCGCCGACACTGATGGCGCCGCCGGCCACCGACAGGTTGGCGGTCACCCGCTCGGCGTGGTCGAAATCGCGCAAGACGTCGCCCACGTAAATGTCGTTGATCCATATCTCGCCCGCTTGCGGTTCCGGGTTGGAGACGTTGCGCACGCCTGCGTACAGGAATCGAACTCCGTTCAAGCTGGGCGTCCCGCGCAACCGCGTGGGATAGACCTTGGACGGGTCCGCAATGTCCTGTGCGGTTCCGTAGACGATTTCGGCCGGCGGTGCGAACTTCAAATTGGTCAGCTCGGCGAGATTGAATGTGACGCGGGCCCACCCGGTTTCGTTGAAGTGGGTGCTCGTGAACGGGACCGCGACTTCGTAGTAGTTGGTCTCGTTGGTCGCCATCCGAAAGTAGTATTCCACCCCCGCCCGCAATGAATCGGTGTGGACCCAAAAATTGATATCGCGATACAGCGACATGTTGAGACCGGCACCGACGAACCGTTTCAGAATGCGAATCTGCGTGCCGTCTTCGAGTGCGGCGTAGCGCATGGCCAGCGAAGATTCCTTGTCGGAAATCTCGTTTTGCACGTTGGGCACGACCGGCGGCTGGTACACGCCTGGGTCGGTCTTGGTGCTGATGACGCCGATCGCGAACTCGGCGGTGGCCGTGTCGCTCACTGCATCCGTCACATTGTCGCGCACGCCGTCGATCTCCCACCGGTTGCCCTCGATCGAGAACTCGGCCACCTGGAAGCGCAAGGTGCCGACCCCGTCGGTGCGTACCACCTCATCCAGCTCGTCGAGCCAAATGCGAACGTGACGGATTTCGTCCAAGCGCGGCTGGATGGCGGTGTTCGTGCGCACGACATGGTTCGACAGCCTGATGCGGTACAGGCGCCAGGAATCGTTTACGTGCTCGGGTTCGTTGAACCCCTCGTAAAGGGGGTACTGCGCTCGGATATCGATCTCGGCCGTGTCCGCGAGATCGATCTCGTAGCTGAAGTACGCGTTGACGCGCCCCAGCTGACCGTTTCGGTCCAGGTCCTCGGTGTCGTAGCCCAGGTTCGCCTCGGTCCCGTTGACCTTGGTGAAGTTCCCGGTGGGGATCGGGGGGATGCGCGATAGATCGATGTCGTCGCCCGACTTGTCCTCGTCCGTTCCGCCGGGCAGGAGCACGGTCTCATCCTCGTTGAAGAGCCCGTCCAAGCCGGTGTCGTCGAAGGCGGCCGCGAAACCGTCGCGATCCTTGTCCTCGTCGTTGAACACACTCGCTGCGACGTCGTGGTAGTTCTCGTCGATGATACCGAGGTCGATGCGGAGCTTTCCGCCGCGCGCCGCTGCATTGGGCTTGAAATCGTTGATCCAGATCTCCAGGAACTGCCCCTGCGTGATGTCGAGTCCGCCGCCCTGAAAGCCGAGCATGACGCCCGCGTACGGAACCGAGTCTCCGACTTCCGGTGCGGTCGAGAGCTCGAGGTCGAGCGACTGCAGTAGCGTGTTCTCCTCGTCCTGGAGGGTGGGGTTCAAATCGCGCCGATGGAGGCCGAGCTCGGGCTCGATGTTGTACCAGAAGAAGCCGACCCGGCTGGTGTCCGACTTCACTACATTGTTCTCTTCCACGGGAAGACTCGCCGGATACCACGAACGTCGCGCCAGCCCGATACGATCCGTGTCTTCCACGCCCTCGAAGTCGTCGATGTACGCCTCGCTCTTGGTATTCGGATTGGGGAGACTGCCCGCGACTTCGCCGTCGAGGGATAGCGTGCTGGGTTGGTCGCTGTCGACGTACGGGAGCCAGTTGGCGACGTCGGTCAAGATGCGCGACTGGTGTTGATAGCTGGCCGTGATCCCGCCCACGATCGCGCGCGATGGTTCCTCGCCCAAGCGCGCCTTGTCGGCGCTGGTCTGGCGCGACTCGTACAGCAGCGTGGTTCCGATGCGCGCGTTCTCGCCGAACTTGGAGGCCGAGCTCATGCCGGCCAGCGTGCTCGACCCCACCCCGCCCAGCGGCTTGAACTGATAATCGATGAGTAGCCTCGAATCCGGCGTCAATTTCGAGAGTGCGGTGTCTTTGAGGGTCACCTCGCCGGTCGTGTAGTCGATCTCGTAGTCCGTGCCGCGCTGCAGTCTTTCGCCGTCCAAGGTGATGGTTTCGCTCTGCTCGACGATATTGAGCGCGTTGATGCGAAAAGATTTCGAGGTACTGACGGCGCGCACCTGGATGAGGTACTGGTGAACCTCCTGCTCACGGGTCGAATTGAGCTTCTGGTTGTAGATGTCTCGCGCCTTGTCGTACTGCGCTTGGTACGGACCAATGAACTGAAATGCGGTGTCCGTCCACACGGTCACGAACGAGGTATCGGGCGTGAACGGTTCCAGGGTCGGGAACTGCAGTATGCCGGCATCGAGGTTGACGCGACCAAACGTCAAATCGATGCGCCCGTCGGGGGGGCCGGTGCCCGAGCGGTCGGTCTGGTCGAGCCCGAAGATCTTCAAATACAGGACGTCGCTGCTATCGGGGTATTGCGGATTCAATCGCGATCGCAAGTTGTCGACGATGGAAATCTCGAGCGAGCTTCCGTCGATGTTGGTAAGCCCGAGATTGTAGATGTTTCGGAATTCAAGATCCCAGGTGGAGCCGAAGATTCCGTTCGGATCCGGGTCGGGCGCTTTGATCATGCGCAAGAGCAACGTCCCCGGAAGCCCCACGCTCGCATTCACGCCCAGGGATTCGAAGGTTCCTCCCACCGGTTGGCCGTCGCGCAGCTCGTACTTCACCGCCAGGGTTTTCAACGCCGTGCTCGAAATCGCTTCGAACAGCTCGATGCCGACCAACGAATCGGTTGCCGCATCGAGAATGAAGGTGTAATCGACGCCGAGCGTGAGGAGCTGAAACTGAGACACGTGCACGTTCGGGGGCCGGTTGCCGGCGTTGAGTACCGCCACCAACGCTTCGATGGGGTCGCCGGTTCCGGTCGAATCGGGAACCGCGAATCCGTCCAACGGAGTCGTACTTCCAACCTCCTCCGGACGCAATTCGCGATAGACCTCCACCGTCGCTTCGTCCGGCGAAAGCGCGGGATCATAGAACGTGTTGAAGTAGAAATACTTGTGGTGCACGTAGTCGACGTCGCGGATCTCGCGAAATTCGGTTTCGCCCAGGGCACCCCCGATGGGCGAGAACTGCGCCGACGAAACCTCTCCCTCCTGCTTGCTCGCGATCACCGTCAAGTCGGTCGACCCCATCTTGGCCAGCATCTTGGCGCCGAACAGTCCCTGCGCGTTGGTCGATACACTCACCAATTGCGAGCCGGGCAGCGACAAGCTGGTGTTGCCGAGCTCGATCAACTGGATCACTTCGTCCTCGTAGCCGGTGTACGCGAGCCGCACCCGGTTGGCGTCGTCGGAGATCGCTTCGCTGGAGTGGTCGACTTGGATCGAGACCTTGTCGCCGATGGTGCCGGTGAGACTCACGTCGAGTCGCTGCTGCATGTCGAGGGACGGAAAGAGGGATTGCTCCTGCCTCCCCTCCGCCCCGAGGAACGGGTTGACCACGCTGGTCTCACCCGCGATCGTGATCTCTTCACGACCGCGCAGCGTGATGCTGGTCTTTTCTCCCGGGCCGAAGATCGACTCGAGTTGCTTCGGCATGGGGACGGGAATCTCGAACCGGATCCCGCCCGTGGTCGTTTCCTGCACGGCCTGGCGCGCGCCCACGCTGGCCAGCACCATCTCGCGCCAGGTTTGGCGGCGAGACCGGTTCATGATGTCGGTCGAAACCTGGTCCATCGATCGCAAGTCCAATTGGAGATCGGACACCGAGTAGTCGCGCGGCTCGGTGAGGACCAGCTCTCCCGCCTGTCGTTCGGTGGGCTCGAAGAACTCGGAGCGCGGAACCGTCGCGCGCAGCTGGTAACCCGGAATGGCGAGATAGTCGACTACTTCGTGCGTGGTGCCGAAGTCGCTGATGAGGAAATGTGGGACCTTGTAACCAAGCTCGCCGAAGGGGACGCGCTTGTAGTCGTATACCACCACCGAGTCGAGCCGCATCTCGTCGGTGACGCGATCGCGGTAGAGCGTGTCGTAGAGCTTGCCGACTTGTTCGAGATCGATCGAGAAGCGGGATACTTGCGCGTGCGCGGTGTTAACAGAAAACAGGACGGAAGCGAATGCGAAAGCGAGGACCGTTGTCCAGAGGCGCAAGGTCGCGTGAGAGATTCTGGACAACACCGAAATACAAAGGCGCGGCACGTCGTTACCAATCGTTTAGAGTTTCCGGATCACCTTCTCGTTGGGCGTCGTACGTCGATTCGGGTGGGGTTCGGCACGTCTCGAATCAAGGACGGAAAATGCCGAAAGTGTCGCCGATCGGCGACAGGTCGGGACAAACGGCTAGACGCCCCCACCTACCCGGACCGTTCGCACTCGCGCGGCGTCGAAACCAGCGCGGCCTCAGGGGGCGTCGTCGATAAAACGTCTTGTCGGCAAACCCGTTATCAGTGATTATGCGAACGTCTCTTGGAACCGTCCCTCCCGGTGAGCCCGTCGCCCGATGATCTTCGAGCGCTACATCCTTCGGAACTACCTCGGCCCCCTCGTCTTTTCGATCGCGGTAATAACCTTCGTGTTCATAATGGATTTCATTCTCCGCTACATCGATCTGTTCTTGGGCAAGGGGGTCAAGTTTCACATTGTGCTGCAAGCATTTGTGCTCTCGTTGGGGCACATGTTCGCATTAATCATACCAATGGCTGTATTGCCCGCGACCCTAATGACTTACGGCAATTTGACGAGCGAAAACGAGATCACCGCCATGCGCTCGTGCGGGTACAGCACCTATCGCATGATCCTCCCCGGGGTGTTCGGCGGCGCGCTCCTCGCCATGGCGCTCGTGTTCTACAACAACCACGTGTTGCCCGAGTCGAACCACCGGCTCATGAACCTCTTGATCGACATCCAGCGCAAGCAGCCGACGGTCGAGCTGTCCGCCAATCGCTTCATCGACGACGTGCAGGGTTACACCATCTACTTTCAGGAGAAGAACGACCGCACCGGCGAGATCGAGGAAGTGCAGATCTTCAAGCGCGCGGAGCACGACGCGCTACCGACCACCATCGTCGCCGAGTCGGGCCGCCTGCAAATGATCGAGGGACAAAACGTGCTGCGCGTGGACCTGTACAACGGCGAGATCCACGAGCTGCCGGTGGCGGAGGACCGCGGCACCTATCGGCGCACGACCTTCAAAGAGTACACGCTCAACATCAAGGACGTGGACCGGTCGCTGCAGCGCAGCGAGCGCGACTACCGCGGCGATCGCGAGATGAGCATCCGCATGATGAACGACAAGATCCAGGAGATCCGGACCGACTTGGCGCTGTCGCGCCAGGAGATCATCCGGCACGCGAAGGCGTCGATGGACGACACCTTCTCGTTGCTGAACGCCGGCGCGCGCGCGCGCCGCTGGGCGGAGAAGGCCGACACCGCGAGCGCGTCTTCGAGCTCCAACGACGGGCCCAAACCCCGGCTGGCCGTGCGCCCGGGACGCGGTGCCTCCGCGCGCGCGCCGCTCGCGGCGCGCGGCGAGTTCCTCGCGCGCCAGCGCATCGAGACCGAGGTGGGAAAGCGCGAATCGTTCGAGAAGCAGATTCGCCGCTACCAGGTGGAGATTCAGAAGAAGTACTCGATTCCCTTCGCGTGCGTCATCTTCGTGCTGGTGGGGGCCCCGCTCGCGATTCGTATGGGGCGCTCGGGCATGAATATGGCCATCGGATTGAGCATTCTCTTTTTCTTGGTCTACTACGTGTGCCTGATCGGAGGGGAGAAGCTGGCCGACCGCGGCTTCGTCGACCCCTTCCTCGCCATGTGGGCCCCGAATCTCATCTTCGGCGCCATCGCGGTGTTCTTCCTGCGCAAGGCCGCGCGCGAGCAAGCCCTTGCGGACTGGACCGTGGTTTCCGTGCTAAGATCGCTCTTCCGCCGCCATGCGACCGAGAATCCACGATAGATATCTCCTCAAGCGCTTCCTCAGAATCTTCCTATATTCGGTGCTTGCGTTCGTCGTGATCTACATCACGGTCAACGTCTTCGAGGAAATCGACAACTTTCTCGACCACGAGGCCAAGCTGGTCGACATCGCGCGCTACTACCTGTTTTCGATCCCCTTCGTCCTCACTTACGTGGTGCCGGTGTCGCTCCTGCTCGGGACCGTCTTCGCGATGGGAATTCTCGCCCGCCGCAACGAGCTCACCGCGCTGCTGGCGTCGGGCGTGAGCCTGGCGCGGGTGTCGGCGCCCATTTTCGGCGTCGCCGTCTTGACCAGCATCGGCTCGATTTTCTTCAACGACGCCGTGGTCTCGCGCGCCAACCGCGTCAAGACCGACATCATGCGTCACGACATCGAAGGACGGCAGCGCGAGAACCCCGACGTGAAGAACAACTTTCGGTTTTTGGGCATCGACGGGTTCGTCTACCTGGCGCAGACCTACAGCCACGAGAACCTCGCCATGTACGACGTGGTGGTGCAGCAGTTCGACGGCAATACGCTGGAGCGCCGCATCGACGCGCGCAACGCGAAATGGAACGGCAGCCGGTGGGTGTTCTCCAGCGGTTTCGTGCGCACCTTCGAAGGCGGAGAGGCCGTCGAAGGCTTCGACACGCTCACGGTAGCGGCCATGCACGAGACCCCCGACGATTTTGCCCAGAAGGAAATCGACGAGGAGAACATGACCTTCGCCGAGCTTCGACGGTACATCGATCGGGTCGAAAGGAGCGGCGGCAGAGTCCAGAAGTACCTGGTCGACCTCCACTTCAAATTGAGCTTTCCGTTCGCGGGGACGATCTTCGTGCTGATCGGCGTCGCACTCTCGTCGGGCAAGCGCAAGCCGTCGATCGCGACCGGATTCGGCCTGACGCTGGTGGTCGCATTCGTCTACTACGCGGTTTTGCGCGTGGGTCAGACCCTGGGCCACAACGGCGTTTTAGCCCCGCCCCTTGCAGCCCAACTCGGGAACCTTATCTTTCTAGCCATCGGCGTCGCGATGTTGCGGCGCGCCAATCGATGAAGCACTCGGTCGTGGTTCAAGTCCGTATTCTCCTGCTGGCGGCGTTGTTCGCGGCGGCAGGTTGGTCGTCGCCCGCCGCCAAGGCGGAGTACAAGATCACGGCCGCCGAGCTGTCCCGTCTCGACCCGCGCATGCAGCGGGAGGTCGCTTCGCTGCAATACTTGATGAACCCCTACCAACTGCGCCAATTCTTCGCGCTCCCGTCGGACACCGCGCGTCGGGATTGGATCGCGCGCTTCTGGGCCAAGAGCGATCCCACTCCGGCCACACCCAAGAACGAGATGAAGACCGAGCACTACCTGCGCGCCGACATCGCGCAGATCGAGTTCCAGGTCCCCGAATTCCCGGGCTGGGACAAGCGCGGAGAAGTGCTGATTCGTTACGGCTTCCCCGATTATCGCGGCACCATGCCGCCGGAAGTCACGGCGCGACGCGTGCACGCGCCGGGAGAATTGTGGTTCTACAAGCGCCACCAAATGATCGTCCAATTTGCCGACCAAAGCCTGCGCGGGAATTTTCAGTATGCGTTGACACCGCTCGGAGACGCCGAAGGCGTGTCGCCCGAGCTGATGGAGTTCCTGACCTACGACGCGGACGAAACCATCCAGGAGCAGATCCCGCCCCAGTATCTCGAATTCTACGAAGCGCCCGAGCTCAACGACACCGGCCGCAACAGGAGCGGGTTCGAGGACGCGCTGCACGGCCTGCCGCAGGATACGCCGCTGCGCCCGCGCGTGTACGGTACCCAGGAGGACATCGACGAACTCAACAGCCCCGACTACGAGCGCAGCGTTCCCGACAACCCGTCGGACGTGTTCTTCCGGGACGAAGCGCAGGAGTACGCGTCGAACTTCGAGGCGGTCCTCGAGGATACCCCCTCGTCGTACCCGTTCAACTTCGCCAAGACGTCGTTCACGTTCTACTTCGGGGTCGATCAGTTTCGCGGCGGCGAGGGTGTCAACCGCGTCGAGGTGAACCTCGAGTTTCCGGTGCAGCCGGTCGAGGGGAAGTCGATTCCGTCCCGTTCATACCAGGCGGAAGCGGTTGTGATGGACAAGAACTATCGTGTCGTCGAGCGGCAGAAGCGCGACATCTCGCTGCCTTCCAACCTGGTACGGCCCGATGGAGGACGCTTGATGCCGGCACAAATCGTGTTTTCGCTGCCGCGGAGCTACTACCGCGTCGCGGTCAACATGGCGGACCTCGATGCGAAGACCGCCTCTGCGTACCGCACCAACGTCTCGGCGCGCAACTTCGACGACCAACTGGCCATCAGCGACATGTTGTTTGCGCAGAAAATCGCGCCCACCGGCGAGATGTCGCCTTTCACGCGCGGCGCACTCGACGTGGTGCCGCACCCCATCCGCCGCTACGCGGTCGGAACACCGGTGCCGGTGTACTTCGAGGTCTATGACCTGGGGCTCGACGAACGCGGGCTCTCGGACTACGAAGTGGAATACCGCGTGGTGCCGTCCTCCGACGACAAGAAGAGCATCCTCGACCGCTTCAGCGACGGCGAGACCGTGTTCGGGTCGCGCTTCGACGGCTCCGGGTACCACGCGACCGAGCCGCTCCACATCACCATCAAGAGCGAAAACCTGAAGCCCGGCGTTTACGACTTCATCGTGCGCGTGAAAGACAACCTCGCGCAGACGGAAACGCTTCGCCAGGCGACGTTCCGCATGGTCGAGAAGAGCGAGTAACCTTCTACGACGGATCGTTCTCGATGGTCGACTTCAAGATCGGCGTCTTGGGGTCGCTCACGTCGTAGATCCTCAAGTCGTCGAACCCGAGCACGTACAACAGGTCGTTCGACCACAGGAAATCCTTGGTCGGCCAGTCGGCCCACTTCTCTAGTTCTGCCGGCGCCGTCGGCCGCGTGACGTCGAGCAGTGTGTAGCCGCTCTGGCCCGTACTCACGTACAGGAACGGCTCGCGCAGCGCGAGGCCGTGCGGCGTGGCGAGCGGCTTCACGCCCACGACACGGGGCGCGGATGGGCTGCTGACGTCGACGATCATCAGCTCGTCCGGGGAGGCGCCGCACTGATTGCCGCCGCGCACGGTCACGTACGCGATGTCGCCCGACACGACCACGGGGTCGCACGCCCGAATGTGCTGCACCATCCCGATGAGATCCGGATTCGCCGGGTCCGCCCGGTCGCACACGAACATTCCGCTCTCTCCGCCGATGAAGAGATACTCCGGGGTCGGATAGATGGTTTCGATGGTCCAGTCCAGAGTGAGGCGTTGCAGCTCCACCGGTGCCGCAGGCGCTTGGATGTCGTACACGACGAGCTGGTAACGGTCGACGCGGTAGAGGTAGTCGTCGATGACGGCGAAGGTCGCGTAGGAGCTCCCCCCGCTCTGCGACGCCGGCATTACCGGCGATTCGTCGCGCGTCCCGCATACGCAAGCGAACGAGTACTCGTCGGGCCCCTCGTTCCACGGGACGTCACCGCCGTCGTAGTCGTATTCCGATTCCAGCGTGGTGACGAGCGTGAAGGTGTCGCCTTCGCGGCGATACACGTGCAGCTTGTTCTTCTCGCTCGCGTAGAGGATGTCGTCCTTGACGGCGCTACCGCGGTTGCCATCGAGCGCGATGGTGGTGACCGCTCGCGGCGCCGCCGGGTCCGCGACGTCGTACACGTGCACGCCGGTGAACTGATCGGACACGTACAGCGTTCCGTCCGATAGCGTCATGTTGAGGGGCGAAACGAGTCCGGTGGGGGTGGAAGCCGGAACGCGCCAACCGAGCGCGAACGTTAGCATCAAGAACGAGAGGATGAGGGGCGCAACGACGGGTTTTCTCATCTCGACAACCTCCGAGTGAACCTGCGGCCACGAAGGCGCAGCGCGTTTCACGTGGGGTCGATCAGGGGCGGCGGGGTGGGACGCGTCAATAGTAGCCTATCCGCGCCCTACCAGCAAGCCCGTACGCGGGAGCAGGCCGTATGATATCCTAGCGCGCTATGACGAGCGCCTATTGGCAGTGCACGAAGTGTGGAGCGTTGCACGCGAAGGATCCCGATACCCGCCGAAGCGCGGAGAAGTACATCGAGACGGGATCGCCGGTCTTGGGGCACGAGAAGTGTGCCTCGTGCAGCGCGCGTTACGACGCGGAAGACGTCTACCGCGGCCGCCAGGACCCGCCTCAATCCGACGGATTCGTGGCCGGGATACTCGCCGACGGATCGTCGGCGCAGTGGAACTCGACCTGCAAGGTTTGGACGCGCAAGACGACGCTGGCGAAAGACGTCGTGGTCGTGTTGGAGCTCGATCCTGCCACCGTCGCACACTACCGCGACTCCGCGTCGCCGCTCCAACTGGCCGCGGTCGCGCTGGCCAAGACGACCGACGAATCCCCCGACCTCCATACCGGTAGTGACGGACTCGTGGTCCCGGGCGGGCGCATCAAGGCGGACTTCCCCAGTTGGCGGGTGTGGCTCTCGTCGCGCGGCGACTTGTGGGTGACCAAGAAAAAGGTGGCGTGGGAGGATTACTCCGACGCCACCATTCCCGAGAACCTGAAGCGCGCGCACTGCGCGGGACCGGTGCCCGCGGTGCCCTACTTGGTAGGCTTGTGCATGGCAGCCGGTCTCGACCCCAACAAGCTTTCCCCGCTCGAGATCAAACGGTTGGACGAGGCGTCCGCGCGCCCCGCCTAAGTCCCCTGTTCCCAGCTCGCGAGGTAGCGCTTCTGCTGATCCGTGAGCACGTCGACCTTGTAGCCCATCGACACCAGCTTCAGGCGCGCGATCTCGCGATCGATGCGCTCCGGCACCGGAATTACTTCGGGTTTCAATGATCCGTGGTGGCTCACCATGTACTCCGCGGCCAGCGCCTGGTTGGCGAAGCTCATGTCCATGACCGAAGCCGGGTGGCCTTCGGCCGCGGCCAGGTTGATCAAGCGGCCTTCGCCCAGGATGTTGATGCGCTTCCCGTTCGGCAGCGTGTACTGGTCGACGTCCTTGCGCACGCGCTTCTTCTTGGTCGCCATCTTCTCGAGCTCGTCGATCTCGATCTCAACGTTAAAATGACCCGAGTTGCACACGATGGCGCCGTCTTGCATGCGCTCGAAGTGCTCGCGTCTGATTACAGCGATGTTGCCCGTGAGCGTGACGAACACCTCGCCGACCTCGGCCGCTTCCAGGCCCGGCATCACACGGTAGCCGTCCATGACCGCTTCCAGCGCCTTGACCGGATCGACTTCCACGACGATGACGTTCGCACCCATGCCGCGCGCGCGCATCGCCACACCGCGCCCGCACCAGCCGTAGCCGGCGATGACGACCGTCGAGCCGCTCAATAAGACGTTGGTGGCGCGAAGAATTCCGTCGATAGTGCTCTGACCGGTGCCGTAGCGATTGTCGAAGAAGTGCTTGGTCACCGCGTCGTTGACGGCGACGATGGGATACTTCAGGACACCTTCCTTCTGCATGCTGCGCAACCGAATCACACCGGTGGTGGTCTCCTCGGTCCCGCCGAACACACCCTTGAGCGCGTCGTCGCGCGAGGAGTGGAGCGTCGACACCAAGTCGGCGCCGTCGTCCATGGTGATCTGCGGCTTCATGTCCAGCGCTTGGTTGATGTGCTTGTAGTAGGTGTCGTTGTCCTCGCCGTGGATCGCGAACACCGGAATCTGGTAGTCGGCGACCAGGCTGGCGGCGACATCGTCCTGCGTGGAGAGAGGATTCGACGCGCACAGGCCCACCTGCGCGCCGCCGGCCTGCAAGGTGCGCATGAGATTCGCGGTCTCGGTGGTCACGTGCAAGCACGCGACGATGCGAACGCCGTTGAGCGGCTTCTCCTTGTGGAAGCGGTCCCGGATGCTGCGCAGCACCGGCATGCGGTCGTCCGCCCACTCGATTCGATCCTTGCCGACGGTCGCAAGCCCGATGTCCTTGATGTCGTGCTTCATTCTCGCTTCGGTTCCTTTCTCGAGGGTTGCCATGGTTGATCGGTCCCCTACGCGCGACGACGCAGCTCGTCCGCGAAGTCGGTGTGCTCCCACGTGAAGTCCTTATCGTCGCGGCCGAAGTGCCCGTAGGCCGCGGTCTTGCGATAGATCCCGCGGCGCAGCTTCAAGCGCTCGATGATCCCGTTGGGCGTCAGATCGAAGGTGTCGCGCACGATGGTAGTAAGCTTGTCGTCGCTCTGCTTGCCGGTACCGAAGCTGTCCACCATCACGGAGACGGGGTCCTTCTCGCCGATCGCGTACGCGATCTGGATTTCGCACTCGTCCGCGAGCTTCGCGGCGACCAGGTTCTTCGCGATGTGGCGCGCGGCGTACGAGGCACTCCGGTCGACCTTGCTCGGATCCTTGCCCGAGAACGCGCCGCCGCCGTGGCTGCCCATGCCGCCGTAGGTGTCGACAATGATCTTGCGGCCGGTCAAGCCGACGTCCGCCTTGGGACCGCCCTGCACGAAGCGCCCGGTCGGATTGACCAGCAAGCGGTAGCCGTTGTCCGGAAAACCGTACTTCTTCAAGATTGGCTGCACCACCTTGGTGTCCATGTCCTTGCGAATAGTTTCGTCTTTGACGTCTTCGGAGTGCTGGGTCGACACCACCACGGTGTCGATGCGGTGCGGTCTTCCATCGACGTACTCGACCGTGACCTGCGTCTTGCCGTCGGGGCGCACGTACGCGCACGACGGATCGTTGCGACGCACCCACGCCAAACGCTCCGACAATCGGTGCGCCAAGAAAATCGGGAGCGGCATCATGACGTCGGTCTCGCGGCACGCGTAGCCGAACATCATGCCCTGGTCGCCGGCACCCTCCCGGTCCACACCCATCGAGATGTCGGGCGACTGCTCGTCGATCGACGTGATCACCGAGCAGGTGTTGCAGTCGAAGCCGAAGGACGCGTCGGTGTAGCCGATGTCCTTGATGACGCCGCGCACCAGCATCGGAATGTCGACGTAGGCTTCGGTGGTGATTTCGCCCGCGACAAAGGCCAAGCCGGTCGTCACCAGGGTTTCGCACGCCACACGCGACTTGGGATCCTGCGAAATGATCGCATCGAGGACCGCGTCGGAAATCTGGTCCGCGATCTTGTCGGGATGTCCTTCGGTCACGGACTCCGACGTGAATAGTCGCTTCTCTGCCATGTCTCTCACCTCTATTTGAAACTGATCTCGCTCGAGTCTCCGACGTCGAGCTTCTTGAAGCCCCCGCGAATCACGGCATTGGCGCCGATCAAGCTCGACTCCAACAGGGCATCGGTCACGGTCGCGCCTTCCGAAACCACGGAATCGCGCACGACCGAGGAGTGGATGACGCACCGCTCGGCGATCGACACGTACGGCCCGATGATGGAGTTTACGATCTCGGCGCCCGGCGAAATGGAAACCGGCGGGATGACGATCGAACCCTCGATGGGGGGCGTGCTGGGGGCATTCTTCAACAATTTGCGGTTGGTTTCAAGCATCGCTTCGGGTTTTCCGCAGTCGAACCACTCGTCGATGACGAAGGGGACAAACTCGGCCCCCCGCCCGATCATGAGCTGGAGGGCGTCGGTGATCTGGTACTCGTTGTTGGTGGTGATGTTGCGCTCGATGATCTCCCGCACGGCATCGAAGAGGCCCTTGGCGTCCAGTAGGTAATAGAGCCCCACCAGCGCCAGGTTGGAGGGGGGGTCGGCGGGTTTTTCGACCAGCCGGGTGATGCGGCCGTTGGTCACCTCGGCCACACCGAAGCGGCGCGGGTCTTCGACCTCCTTGACCCCGAGCACGTGGGTCTTGTGTGCCACCACCTTCTTCAAGTCGGTCTTGATGATGGTGTCGCCGAGCACGATCAAGAGCGGCTCGCCCCTGTTCGCGACGTCGCGCGTCAAGTCCACCGCGTGTCCGATCCCGCGCCGTTCGTGCTGGAACACGAAGTCGACCTTCAATTGCGGATACTGCTTCCTGACGAACTGCTCGATCAACTCGCCCTTGTATCCGACGATCAGGACGATGCTGCTGGGTGCCAGCGGGACGACGTCGTCCAGTATGTGCGAGATGATGGGCTTGCCCGCGACGTACAGCAATGCCTTGGGCAGCGTGTACGTGTGCGGTCGCAGTCGCGTGCCGATGCCGGCGGCCGGGATGATTGCTTTCAACGCGCCAGCTCCTTCTTTAGAGCATCGATTTTCTTCACCGGGGTCGGGTCGACGCCGTTCAAATAGGCCAGGTAGACGCTCGCGAAGTCGCCCAGCAGCATGGTGGAGAGCATGCGCGATAAGCGCCCGCCTGCGGGCGCTTCAAAACGCTCGATTTTTCCGGCGTAGGGCTTCATAAGAGACAAACCCACCTCGGCGTGGCGCCGCGTCATCGGATGGTCGTCGCGGTCCTCGAGCGAGACGATGACCGCCTTCGACATGACGTCGCCCACCTCCCAACCCACGATCTCGTTGTGGTTCATCTCGGGGAAGAACGCGAAGTGCGCGAGCGTCTTCGCGTTTTCGTTGAATTGACACGACCAGCGTCGTGCGACCCCTTCCAGGAGCGAAGGTGCCGCGTACACGAACGCCATCTGGCCGTGGAGGGTGTGGGCAAGCGCGATGGCCCGGTTGCCCTCGCGAGAGGGGGAGTACTCCGCGCAGCGCTCGCGGGCGACGGCCAGCGCTTCCTCATAGTCGGCGTCGTCAAAGGCGGCCGTTCCGGCCGCCCGTAACACGTGCAGCATGGGGAAGAGCGAGAATCCGATGGCGGCACGCGGTGGCATCCCGCCCGGGATGATGCAGCACGGGACTTGGTCGCGCGCGCACCGCGCGGCCAATTCGCCGCCGCTCGTCACCGCGACCATGGCTGCGGCCACACCGCGCGCCGCGTCGTACGCGGCCAGCGTCTCGCCGGTGTTGCCCGAGTAGCTCGACGCCACGAACAGCGCCCCGCGCGCGACATTCTTCGGGAGCGCGTAGTCGCGGCAGCTCACGATGGGTGCGGTCGCCCGCTCTCCCAGGAACGACCGCGCAAGATCCCCCCCGATCGCGGAGCCGCCCATGCCGGCGATGACGACGCGCTCGAACTTCTTCGAGCGCAGCGACTCGGCCGCGCCCGCGAAGTCGGCGCCGACCTTCCACGCCGCTTCCATTTGCTCCGGAAACGCGAGCACGCGCCCGAGCATGTCGGTGGTATCGAGGCGCCCGCGCAGCTCCTGCATGGTCACGACACGGTCCTCCCGTTGTGGGCCGGCGCGTGGGCGCGCAGGAAGGTGTCCATCTCGGTCTCGATTTCTTGCGTGGTACGATACCGCGCCACGCGACGCAGGAGTGCCCGGCACTCGTCGAAAGTCACCGAGCGAATGATGCGCTTCACTTCCGGGATCATGTTGGGGCTCACACTGAACTCGTCGATCCCGAGACCGATCAGAATCGGGACCGAGAGGGGGTCGCCCGCCATCTCGCCACACACACCCACGTGGATCTTGCGCTTGCGCGCCGCGTCCACCGTCAAGCGCAGGAGGCGTAAAATGCTCGGCTGCAAATGCTGGTACAAGTACGCGATCTTGCTGTTCCCGCGATCGACCGCCATCGTGTACTGAATGAGGTCGTTGGTCCCGATCGAGAAAAACTCGGCGTCGAGCGCGAACTGGTCGGACAATGCCACCGCGGACGGTGTCTCCACCATGATTCCGATCTGCACGTTCTCGTCGAACTTGTAGCGCTCGCGCCGCAAGTCGTCGCGCACCTCGGCGCAGATCTCCTTCGCGCGCAGCACTTCTTCGATCTGCGAGATCATGGGGAACATGAGCTTCACGTTGCCGTGCGCGCTCGCGCGGTAGATGGCGCGCAGCTGGGTCTTGAAGATGTCCTTGCGCGTCAGGCAGAAGCGAATCCCTCGCCAGCCCATGAAGGGGTTGAGCTCGGGCGAGCGGTGGAGGTAGCTCGCGATCTTGTCGCCGCCGACGTCGAGGGTTCGAATGACCACCGGCTTCCCTTCCATGCGCTCCGCCACCTGGCGATAGACTTTGTATTGGTCCTCTTCGCTGGGTAGGTACTCCTGCGAGATGAAGAAGTACTCGGTGCGAAACAACCCCACGCCTTGACCGCCGTGGTCGATGACGGAGTCAATTTCATCCGCCGAATCGAGGTTCGCGCACAGCATGAATTCGCGGCCGTCGAGTGTCACCGCGGGGTAACCGGTGAGCGTCAGAAGCTGATCTTCGAGCTCGTGGAAGCGCGCGACTTCGTTTTCGTACTGCTCGATGGTCGCGGGGGTGGGATTGATGATCACGCTGCCGGCGTTGCCGTCGACAATGATGATGTCGCCGGTTTCGACTTTACTGACCAAGTTCTCGAGGCCCACCACGGCCGGGAGACCCTGCGAGCGCGCGATGATGGCGGTGTGAGACGTGCGACCTCCCAGATCGGTGGCGTACCCGAGCACGGTACGGCGATCGAGCTGGGCGGTGTCGCTCGGCGACAAGTCGTGCGCGACCACGACGCTGGGCTCGGTGGGACGATTGACCGCGCGCGTGCCCTTGCCGAGGAGCGTGCCGATGACGCGCTTCTTCACGTCCTGCACGTCCATCGTGCGTTCCTTGAGATACTCGTCCTCGATGCCGGCGATGGAGGCGATGACCCGATTGATGACCTTCTCGAAGGCCGCGGCGGCGTTCAAGCGCTCCTCGCGGACGGCACTCGATGTGCCCTCGACCAACATCTCGTCCTCGAGAATCAACAAGTGCGCGTCGAAGATGCGCGCGTGCTCTTCGCCCATGCGGCGCGCGATGTCGCTCTTGATCGCGCGCAGCTCGCGGGCGGTATCGGCCAGCGCCTGCTTGAAGCGCGCAACTTCGGCTTCGACCTGGGACGCTTCGACCAGCTTGCGAGGAATGTTCAAACGCTCGGCGTCGCGCACGAAGGCGGGGCCGATCACGATCCCGGGCGAGGCGGAAAGGCCGCGGCGCTCGAGCTCCGGCTTGGACGCCGGTTTGGCGTCCGATTTGGCGTCTGGGCGCGCGGAAGCGCTCGGGGCTGCGTTGAGTTTGTCGAGCTTGTTGCGTGGCATGTTCGTGCGCGTTGGACTCTACCGGGCTCGCGAAGGCGGGGTCGCGGCGGGCGAGTTTCGCCGCCGTCCCGCGCCGCGCTCGGCTTCCAAACGCTCAATCCTCGTAAAACTTGGCGTCGAAGAGGGCCTCGAGGGCTTTCCGCGCGGCGGCTTCGTCGGGCCCCTCGATCTCGATGCGTACGTTGGCGCCGCGCGCAGCGGCCAGGCTGGCGAGACCGAGGATGCTTTTTCCGTTCGCGAAGCGCTCGCCGTGGTAAACGCGAATCTCGCTCGAGAACTGTGCCGCGATCTTGACGAACTCCCCGGCCGCACGCAGGTGCAGACCGATCTTGTTGCCGACTTGTTTCGTGAACTCGACCATGTGGGATTCTACTTCACCAGCATCGCGATGACGATGACTAGAGGAAAGAGAACGATCGCGATGCGCCCGACGTTCACGCCGCGCTTCATGGCGAGCCACGCACCCGCTGTCGCCGCCGCGGCGATCGCGAGGTGGTCGGTCCCTTCCGAAAACGACCGTCGCGCGATCACGCCCACCAGCACCCCGCCCGCCAGAGCCGCGAGGCTGCGCGCGAGCATCACGACGCGCTGGACGCGCGGGCCGGTGAACGCTTCCACCACCCCCCATCCCCGCTCGTAACCGAACCGAAGTCCCCACGCGCGTCCCCCCAGGAGGGCGGCATTATAAAGGACCACGATCGCCACTAACCCCGCAAAAAAACTGTATATAGCAGACACTACCGCCAAAGTCAACGCGAGCGGCTTGAGACCTCCGACCACCAGCACGTCTCCCATCGCGGCCAAAGCACTGCACGCGGCTTGCTTGAAGCGCGGGAGTGCGGCGAGTGCCGCCTGTGTTCCGTCCTCTTCGATTCGAAGAACCCCCCCCACCACGATCGGCGCGGCGTTCGGGTTGGTGTTGAAATGGTCGGTGTGCCGGGCGAGCACCGATTCGGGGTGTCGCGTGAGCCTCGGCGCGGCCGCGTCGAGCGCGTGCAGGACGCCGACGTTCTGCATTCCCTTCCGATGCAGGGTCGCCTGCACGAACAAGAGTCGCGTAAAAACGTGGCGGAGGTCGCGGCGCGAAAGTCTCATCGAAGCCATCCGATGGCGATGGTCGCGATGACGCCCAGGGCCAAGAAGCGAACCAGAACGCGCGTGCTGAAGGCGCGCACGATGGCCGCCAAGCCGATGGCGGAGACGGCGACGAGCCACCACACCGCACCCGCCGCGGCGTCGGCGCCCAGGCGCGCTCCGCACATCGCCGTGACCCTGGCGGCGAGAGGAAGCAGGAGCAGAACCACGACGAAGTCGACCAATCCGACCCACAACGCCGAGGCGATCACGGTGAAAGCGAGCTTACGAGACGCGTCGGCGTACGGATGCGGGGGCATCTCGGGCAACCGGAAGCCGCCGAGCCAGCGCTCGCGCAACTCGCCGGTCGCGCGAGCGACCATGGCTCCCACTTCCGCCGCCACCAGACCCATCAGCACCCCGGCCGCGATGACGATGCTTTCGCGCGGGTCGCCGCCACGCGACAAGACGAGGCTCGCGGCTCCCGCGCCGACCACGCCGCCCACCACGGTGTTCGGCCGTCTGGTCCCGCGTGCAGCTCCAATCGAAAGCCACGCGAGCTGCAGCACGACACCCACTTTGAGCGCCTCATCGAGTGTTCCGAGCAGCGCGCCGATCGGCACGGCCACGAAGACGGGCTCGCCGAGCAGGGTCTGCCAACCGGCGCGGTCGTCGATGGCGAGCAATCCGGCGAGGATGGCGATGAGGAGAATGTCGGACATTCTTACACCACCAGCGAGTTGATAACCCGCGCCGGATTGGAGGGAACATCCTGCGCCGAGAGCGTGATACCGCGCTTTACCAGCTCGCGCAGGTAGGTCCGCTCTTCGGGGGTCACGAACACGAACGGCAACAGCTCGATCGCTCCTTCGCGGTAGTGGAGCCCGCCCACGTTCACTTCTTTCAATGGAACGCCGGCGTTTACAAACTTGAACGCATCCTCGGCGGACTCGAGCAGCACGAGCACCTGCTCGTCGACGAACTCCACCGAAGCCATCCGTTGCGCCGCTTCCTCGATCGAAAAGAACGAGGTGCGGGTTTCCGGCGGTACGCACGAGGCGTAGAAGCGGCGCTCCCAGTCGCTCGCGGCGACGCGATCGCACGCCACCACGATGCGGTCCGGCTTCATCACCGGCACCCAGCCCAATACGACTTGACCGTGGATGAGACGGTCGTCGATCCGGGCGAGCTTGACGGGCATGGCGGGATTACAACTGGTCGTTGTCGACCGCGTGGATGCTGTCGCGCCCGCGCGAAGCGAGCTCGGCGGGAAGCCGCTCGAAGCTGACGTCGGCGCGCTTGTTGAGGAAGGCGAGCAGCATGGGAAGATTGACGCCGGAGACGATGCGCACGTTGCGGCGCCGTCGTTCCACCGAGAGCGTCGCGTGACCGCAACTCCCTCCCAGGAAGTCGACCATGATCACGAAGCTGTCGTCGGGGCCGCCCGACTCGATGATGGCGTCCACCTCGGAGACCAGCGACTGGGGCGTGGAGTCGTCGTTGGAGACCGCGTACACGCCCTTGACGTTGCCGTAGATCTTCTGCGCCGTGGCGATGAATTCTTGCGCAAGCCTGCCGTGGGTGACGACGATCGCTGAAATCATCTTGGTGGAGACAGCCGTCTGCGTCATTCCGTGTCGTAGCGAAGGTACTGCTTCGTCTTGCGGTCGCTCTGCATGACGTCGATCAAGAGCGAGTTGAACTTTTCGGCCGCGTTGACGCCGTAGACCTTCAGCATGTGATTCATGGCAATCACTTCCGAGATTACCGTGATGTTCTTGCCCGGGAAAAGCGGAATCACGACCTGGGGGATGTTGACGCCCAGAATACTCGTCGTGCGATCGTCCAGGCCCGATCGGTTCCAGTCCTTCTTGGTGTCCCAGTCCTCGAGCAGCACCTCGACTTCGATGCGCTTCTGCACGCGCACCGCGCGGATGCCGAACAGGTCCTGCACGTTGATAACGCCGATGCCGCGGATCTCCATGAAGTGACGCAGGTGGTGGTTGCCCTTCCCGATCAGCACGTCGGCGGCGATCTTGGTGACGTGGACGGTGTCGTCCGCCACCAAGCGGTGACCACGCTCCACCAGGTCCAGCGCGATCTCGCTCTTGCCGATTCCGCTCCGGCCGGTGAACAAGAGCCCCACGCCGTACACGTCCACCAAAGAAGCGTGGACCTCGGTGGTGGGCGCGAAGAAATCGTCGAAGTACTTCGTGAGCTCGTGGATGAACGGTGTGGTCAGCATGGAGGTGCGCAGCACCGGCACGCCGTGCTTGGTCGCCGACTGCAGGAGCTCCTTGGGAACGTCGAGCGCGCGGGTGACGATGATGCATACCACCGGCACCGACATCAGCCGCGCCACCGCTTCGCGACGAACGTCGTCGGGGCGCGTGTTGAGATAGAGAATCTCGGTCTCGCCCAGCACCTGGACGCGTTCGTTCAAGTAGTTTTGCATGAACCCGGCCAGCGCGAGGCCGGGACGATGGATGTCGGTGACGGTAATGGGGAGCGGGCCCTCGTCGACGCCGTTCACCAGCTCGAGCTGCAGCCTCTCGCGGGTGTCCTCCAGCAGGACGCGAACCGAAAGTGTTTTCTTGTGCGATTTGCTCACGGTTTTCGCGTCCCGGCCGATTGCTATTCCTCGACCACGTTGCCGGAGATTTCGCCGAGCCCCGTCGCGCGCTTGCGCTTCTTGAGTTTGCTGCTGTAGCGCTTGAGCTGCTCCTCGAGCTTGTCCACCGCGCGGTCGACGGAGATGTACATGTCCTCGGACTCCTGCAGCGTCACGAAGTCCTTCCCGTTCACGTGGAGCGTGATCTCGACTCGCTGGCGGTACTTCTCCAGCGAAAAGATGAGATGCGCGTTGACGATGTGGTCGAAGTACTTCTTCAGGCTTTGCACCTTGCCCTCGGCGTAGTCTTTGAGGGCGGGTGCCAAATCGTAGTGGCGTGCGGTCGTAGTAATATTCATGACGACCCCTTTCTCAATGACGATCTGCGGGAGGAACACGGCGGTCGGACGCCGGCTTTGGGAGGGTGTATACGCGATGGCTCGTCTCGTTGACGTTGCGACGTGGATCATCTCGTGCTTCGAATATACGCCCGCCGCCCGCCCCCGGCAAGCCGGTCCTTAACACCTTCGCGCGGGTCCTGTCGTCCAACAGCCCACTTCGCCGGGCCTACCGCGCCTACGCACTAGTAGTCCCGGACTCGTGGGCGCCCGTTGGACGACACCCGCGCGTGAGCTAGTACTGTTTCCGCATGCGAGCCGGCAGAATGTTGAGCTGCTCGCGGTACTTGGCCACGGTACGGCGCGCGATATTGAGCCCATCCCTCTTCAGCATGTCCGCGATCTTCTGGTCCGAAAGCGGCGTGCGGTCGATCTCGGCTTCGATGATGCGGCGAATCTTGTCCTTGGCGCTCTTGGCCGACACCTCGCCGCCGTCCTGGGTACCCAAGCTCGACGAGAAGAAAAACTTCAGCTCGAAGACGCCGCGGGGGGTTTGCACGTACTTGTTGGTGGTGACACGGCTCACCGTGGACTCGTGCATGTTGATCTCGCTCGCCACCTGCTGCAGGGTCAGCGGCTTCAAGAACGCCGTTCCCTTGTCGAAAAACTCGCGCTGCTTGCGCACGATGCACTCCATTACCTTTACCATGGTGCGCCGGCGCTGCTCGATGGTCTGGATCAGCCACTTGGCCGACTTCAGGCGCGCGTTGATGAACTCGCGCGCCGCGCTGTCGCCGTCGCGCACCTCGCGCATCAATTCGTCGTGGTAGTGCTGGCTCACGCGCAGGCGCGGAATATTGCGGTCGTTCAAATAGACGATGTACTTGCCGTCGATGGTATCGACGATCAAATCCGGAATGACGTACTTGGGATCCTCCGCGACGACTTCCAACCCCGGCTTGGGATCGAGTGTGCTGATGAGCTTGCACTGGTCCTGCACATCCTGGACCGAGATGCGCAACTTGCGTGCGATGTCGACGTACTTCTTCTGCTTGAACTCGTCGAAGTGATCGCGAATGATGGCGGCGGCCATGGAGGCGTCCTCACCGCGGAAATGGAGCTGGAGCAGCAGGCACTCCTGAAGATTGCGGGCGCCGACACCGGGCGGGTCGAAGGCCTGAATCAGCTCCAGAACCTTGTCGACCTCTTCGACTCCTACCCCGAATGTGTTCGCGACTTCTTCCAAGTCGCACGTGAGGTAGCCGCTCTCGTCGAGCGATCCGACCAAGTAGGCGCCGATGACGAGCATCCGGGGGTCGTCGGTCGCGATGCGCAGCTGGCCCATCAACTGGTCGGTGAAGGTTCGCTTCGCGACCGGCACCTTCTCGAAGAACTCTTCCCTGTGCTCCTCCTCTGCGCCCGCGCGCCCAAGGTCGAAGCCGTCGTTGAAGTACTCGTCCCAGTCGACGCGCTCGTCGCCCGCTTCTGCGCCGTCCGTTTTGGCCTCGATGGGATCTTCCGAAGGCTCCTCGGTGGCGGGGGCGGTTGTTTCAGCCGGCGTGGTTCCGTCGCCGTTGGCAGCGCCGTCGGCGCCCTCGCCCGATCCGTCCGCGTGCTGTTCCGTCTCCTCGACGATTTCTTCGTACTCCTCGATTTCTTCCAGCAGAGGATTTTCCATGATCTCTTGCTTCAGCATCAGCTGGAGCTCGATCGCGGGCATCTGCAAAAGCTTCAGCGCCTGCTGAAGCTTCGGCGTCATTACCAGTTGTTGCCTCTGTCGAAGATGCAGCCCGATTTTCATGTCCATATATGACGTCGACCTCGTGGCCTTATAGTCTGAACGCGTTGCCGAGATAGATCTCGCGCACTTCTGTGTCGGCGGCGAGCTCCGCGGCGGTGCCCGAGCGCTTGATGCTTCCCTCGTACATGACGTAAGCCCGGTCGGTGATGCTCAACGTGTCGCGCACGTTATGGTCGGTGATCAGCACTCCCAGGCCCCGGTCTTTGAGCTGGCGAACGATGCTCTGCAAATCTTGAACCGCAATGGGGTCGATGCCCGCAAACGGTTCGTCGAGCAGCATGAACTTCGGTTTTGCGACCAGCGCGCGCGTGATTTCGACGCGACGCCGCTCGCCGCCCGAGAGCTGGTACCCCATGCTCTTGCGAATGTGGCTGATGTCGAGCTGTTCGAGCAGCCGGTCGAGGATTTCCTTCCGATCCGCGCGCGGGTACGACATGGTTTCGATCACGGCCATCAAATTGTCCTCCACACTCAAGCCCCGAAAGATCGAGGGCTCCTGCGGCAGATATCCGATGCCCAGGCGCGCGCGCTTGTACATCGGCATGTGCGTGATGTCGGCGCCGTCGAGGAGAATCGCTCCTTCGTTGGGCCGAATCATGCCCACGATCATGTAGAACGTGGTGGTCTTGCCGGCCCCGTTGGGACCCAAGAGCCCCACGATCTCGCCGCCGTTGACGTCGATGCTGACACCGTTCACCACCCGGCGGCGACCGTAGCTCTTCGCCACCGATTCGGTGGCGAGTCGCGCGCGCGCAGTAGCGTTCACCTGCACCATCGGTGATTCCCTAGGGGGTGATATCGTCGAGCTTTCCATCTTCTTCCAAAATTCGGGCGCGTACGTCCTTCTTGATGTCGACCGACTCCAGCGTGTGATCGGCTTCCAGCCCGATCCCGGTCACCACGTCCCGGCCGCGCGTGAGCTTGACGAAACAGTCGCTCACGATCTTGTCGGCCTGGTTCAAGTAGCGCAGCGTGTCCGTCTCCAGCACCTCGCCCTTGAACGTCACCGCGACCACGTCACCGTAGGCGAGCATGTCGTGCGTCGCCAGCGAGTATTCTCCGTTCTTGGCGGTCAGCGTCGTCTGCAGATTCCCCATCTCGTCGTAGAACTCGATCTTCGGGTTCTCCATGACGAACACGTTGCGCGCGTTGTAACGATCCGCGTGCGGCGCCTTCACCGTCCACCGCACCAGCCCGCTGTCCGACTCTTGGGTGTGAAAGTCCGCCACCGTCTCGTCGGGCAGCTCGGCTTGCACGGAGGACTCGCTCTTTTCCTCCTCGTCGCACGCGACCGCGTGCAGCGCGCACAGCGCGATCACGAACGCGAGTGCCGCGCTACCGCTGCGCCGCATACGCCACCTGCGCTTCGTCGTCGCGCTTCGACTCGCGCCAGCGGTGGTGGAACCACACCCACTGGGTCGGATCCAGCCGAATCAGATTCTCCACCGCGCGCGAGCACTCTTCCGTGATCGTGCGCACGGCCGCATCCTTGTTGGGCGCCTCCCGGAGGTGCGCGTCGACCGGTATCGCCGGCGACACGCGGACCACGTGGCGCCCGTTGCGTCCGAGGTAGATCCCCATCGGGAGGATCGCGGCGCCGCACGCGAGCGCCAACTTCGCCACCGCCGTGGGCGTGAACGCCGGGCGGTCGAAGAACGGGACGTACATCCCCGCCACACTGGTGTGCTGATCGATCAACACCCCGAGAGCCTCGCCGCGATGCAAGGACTCCAGCATGCGCCGCGGATTCTCGTCGCGATCGAGCGTCGTGACACCGGTCGAAGCGCGCAGGGCGAGCAACTTCGCATTCAGCCGCTCCGACTTCATCCGCCTCGCGACCACCGACACCGGATAGCCGATGTTCACGAAGTACGCGGGCATCAACTCCCAGCACCCGATGTGCCCCGTGACGACGACGATGCCCTTGCCCGCACGGTGCGCGTCGAGGAAGTGCTCCATGCCTTCGACTCGCTCGACGCGCTCGCGAATCTGGTCCGGCGACATCGCCGCCAGGCGCAGCGCTTCGAACGCGTTCCGGCCCAGCGCCTTGAAGCTCGCGCGCACGAGTGCTGCTCGAACCGGTTCGGGTACGTCGGGGAACGCGACCGCGAGGTTCTCGACCGCGCGGCGCCGATCGCGCTCGAACACCCGCGCCGCCAGCGTCCCCAGCGCCGCGAAGGCATCGCTGCCCAGTCGTCTGGGAGCCAGGCGGGCGATTGCCACCAGGCCCTCGACCACCGCTATCTCGGCGACGCGCTTGAGTTTCTTCCGCGTCCGCACTTCCACACCCCGCAGATCGTGCTCAAAAACCATCCGATCGACCGCCCCAAAAGCGGTCAAAACCATTCACCCGCAATTAGTTAGCACAATCCAGAGACGGTGTCAAGCAACGAGTGTGCCAAAGTGTGTAGCGGCTGGCAATTATGCGGAGGGATGCGGCTTCACGAGAAGCAATAGGAGCAGCCGGGTCGGGCGCGGCGGACGAGCTACTTCGGGAACAGCAGTGCCACCACGACCCGAATCTGGGTGTCGGCCGCCGTTGATGGGCGCTCGACGTTGCGGTAAAGCTGGACGCCGAAATTCATCGGCCGGCGATTGAAAACCGTGGTCCGGGTTAGGCCGACGCCGATCGGAACCGTCCACTTTTCCCCCGGGGGAGCGTCCCAATTCGCCGTGATGAGCGGCGCGAACGCGAGCGCCCAACCACCGCCGAAGTTGTAATTGATGAATGGCTGCACCACGAAGAGGTTCGTCTCCGGACTGCCGCCCTCGTCGTAGTAGTTCCAGAATTGATTCACCAGTCCACCGATCACCCACGGTCCGGTCATGGTCAGTGCGACCGCCCCGGGCCCGACCGCCCAGCTTCCGGTCTCGGCAAAATTGTTGGTCGCGGTCGGGAAGGAGAACATGGGACCGATACCCCAGATCAACTTGCCGGGATTCGATGGCGCGAAATAGACCTGCGCCTGGATGTCGCCGATGCCGGTCGCGCGCTCGCTGCCTCCGGCCGGAAAGCTGAGATACGGCACAATGGTCCGGAGGATGATGTTGAAGTTCTCCAACTTGATGGGTGCCACGGGCTGGAAGTTGAGATTGAAAAAGGTCGCATCGGCGTACGCACCGCCCTGGTTCCAGTTGAACTGGAAGGGAACGCTCACCAGGTCGCTGATGGGATTCTGCGTTTTCTTCGCGAGCTCGGTCGTGTCGACCCGCGGCTCTTGTGCAAACGCGCTTCCCGCACCCAACAGCAGCGTGACCGCAATGATTCGATCGATAAACCGAATGGACGTCCTCCTCATTATTGACGAACTATTCCGCGCGCAGTCCCGCGCGCAAGATATCGTGCAAGTGCAGCAACCCGACGGGTCGCGACTCGGCGTCGACGATGAAATACATGAGAAGCGGCCCCGGCATATTGAGCTCCATCTTCGCGAGCGCGTCGGCCGCGAGCACGCTGGGGTCGATGGTCTTCGGGTGGTGCGTCATCACGTCGGCCACCGGCAGATCCAGGGCGTCGTCGCGGTGGGCGAGGATTCGCTTCAGGTCGCCGTCGGTGATGATGCCGGTGAGACGCCCGCGTGCATCGATGACGCCGGTGCAGCCGATGCTCTTCTCCATGATCTCGAACAGCGCTTCGCGCAGCGTCGTGCTTTCTTGCACGACCGGAAGCGCGTTGCCGGTCCGCATCACTTCGCCCACGGTAACGGTCAGTCGCTTGCCCAGCATTCCGCCGGGATGCGTGCGCGCGAATTCTTCGGGTGTGACTCCCTTTCGCTCCATGAGCGCACTCGCGAGGACGTGCCCGAGCACCAGCGACACGGTGGCACTGGTGGTGGGTGCGAGTCCCAGGCAACCGGCCTCTTGCGAGGCGTCGAACTCGAGCACGATGTCGGCGTGCTGCGCGAGGTAGGAGCTGCGCGACGCCGTCATGGCGATGATGGTGACGCCGAGCTTTTTCAAAGCCGGCACGAAGTCGCGCAGCTCGTCACCCATGCCGCTCTTCGAAATGATGACGACCACGTCGTCGGAGTGAACGAGACCCAAATCGCCGTGAGCGGCTTCGAAGGCGTGCACGTAGAAGCTCGGGGTCCCGGTCGAATTCAACGTGCTGGCGATCTTCTTCGCGATCTGGCCGGACTTTCCGACGCCGGAGACGATGAGGCGTCCGCGGCACGCGACGATGGCATCGACCGCCTTCGCGAGCTCAGGGCCGAGGCGCTCGCGGAGTGCCTCCAGCCCCGCGATCTCTTCGTCGATCACGCGGCGGGCGCCGACCAGGAGCGCATCAACGTCGTTCTTCTTCTCCGCTTTCATGGCGGCGAGACTACCATGTTTCGTCGTCATTACCGACTCCTCGCCGTTCGGCGGTTACTTCCAAGACCTTCGGGCCAGTGCGATCGCCATGACAAAATGAATCGCGACCGCCGGCCAGAGCATCACGCCGCTGGCGAGCGCGCTCATCCCAAGCGATGCGAGATACACGCCGACCAGCGCGTTGTACGCGAGCATCGCGCGCACGGAAGTCCTGGTGGCGTCTCGCGGGCGACACGCGACCACGAGAGAGAACAACGCGATACCGGCGATGCGCGCGACCAGTATGCCCACGCCCGCCAGCTCGCTCCCCAACAGGAGTCGTCCGACGAGTGCCGGAGCGATGAGAAGCGCGAGGGCGGTGACGCCCTCGATCGCGGTCGTCCAAACCATCGGGTCGGTGAGTCGCATCGCCGGAGGCGCTACTTCGCCTCCACGGTCACCTTGACGATGCGGCCCGTGAACTTGTTGTTCCCCATCTTGTAGTCGTTGGTGACGGTGGTCTCGTTGTCGGTGCCCACGTCCACTCCCTCGTCGGCGGAGTACACGTACGGCATGGTGCGTTCGACACGCCCTTCCCCGGCCGGCTTACCATCGATGGTCAGCTTGACGGTTGCACCCGCGCCCGCTTTACCACCGTCGTACACGAATTCCTCGAGCACCGTGTGCTTGCCCGGCGCGAGTGCGGTCGGAGATGTCACGGTCCAGCGTTGCAGACCGCCGAAGTTGTAGGCGTAATTCACGCGGCCGTTCTTCATATAGAGACTCCAACCGCCGAAGCTTCCCGCTTGGGAGATGATGACGCCGCTTGCGCCCGCGGGCACGTCGATCTCCGCCGTGATGGCGGACGAACGGCCTTTGATGTTGATGAACGTGTTCTCCGTGATGCCGGTCATGCCCTCGTACAGCGTCAACGACGTGCGGGTCCCCATTAGATCTGGACGGCCCGCGATCTTGGCGTCGAAGCGCTCGGCGCGCCGGTCGTCCAGCGGATAGACGTGGTTCTTGACCGCTTCCTGGTCGAACAGCGCTTGCAGCTCCTTAAGCTTCTCGGGATTGGTCGCGGCCAGGTCGTTCGCTTGACTGAAGTCCTCGTCGACGTTGTACAGCTCCCACTTGTCCTGATCGAACGGGGTGGGCGGCCCCGCCATCAGCCATGGGATCGAGTGACGTGTCGCGGCCACCCAGCCGTTGTCGTAGATGGCGCGGTTGCCGAACATCTCGAAGTACTGCGTGGTGCGGTGACCGGGTGCGGCCGCATCGTCGAAGGTGTACACCATCGACACGCCGTCCATCGGATACTGCTTGGTGCCGTCGACCATCGTGGGCTGGGGCAAGCCCGCCGCTTCGAGCGCTGTCGGTGCGACATCGATCACGTGATGGAACTGCGAGCGCACCTCGCCGCGCGCGTTGGGAAGCCGCGCCGGCCAGTGCAGCACCATCGCGTTGCGCGTTCCGCCGAAGTGCGAGGCCACCTGCTTGGTCCACTGGAAGGGCGTATTGCCAGCATGCGCCCAGCCGATGGAGAAATGCGGGAACGTGCTCGGCCCGCCCCACTCGTCGATGTGCGATAGCTGCGACGACACATCGCTAATGATGCCATTAAGCGCCAGCATTTCGTTGTAGCTGCCGTCGGGCCCGCCTTCGGCGCTGGATCCGTTGTCGCCCACGATGTAGAAGAACAGCGTGTTGTCCAACTCGCCCATGTCTTCCAGCGATTGTACAAGGCGTCCGACCTCGAAGTCGGTCTGCTCGCCAAAGCCCGCAAAGGTCTCCATCTGGCGCGCGAACAGACGCTTCTGATCCGCCGAGCGCGACTCCCACGACGGAATCTCTTGCGGGCGCGTGGTCAGCTTGGTTCCCCCGGGAACGACGCCCAGTTCCAACTGGCGCGCCAGCGTCTCTTCGCGCAGCGCGTCCCAGCCCTGGTCGAACTTGCCCTTGTACTTCGCGATCCATTCCTTGCCGACGTGGTGCGGCGCGTGGGTCGCACCGGTGGCGAAGTACACGTAGAAGGGCTTGTCGGGCGTCAGCGCTTGCTGGAAGCGAATCCACGCCATGGCGTTGTTGGTCATATCGGTCGTGAAATGATAGTTCGGATCGTGGGGCGGCTCCACGCGGGTCACCCCGTCGTAGATGGCGGGAGACCACTGATTGGTCTCTCCGCCGATGAAGCCGTAAAACTTGTCGAAGCCCGAGCCCGTGGGCCAGCGATCGTACGGACCCGACACCGACGCCTCCCACGGCGCGGTCTCGTGATACTTGCCGAAGGCCGCGGTGCTGTAGCCGTTCTCGCGCAGGATCTTCGCGAGCGGCGCGACGCTGTTCGGCCGCACGCCGGTATTGCCCGGAAACGCGGTCGCGAGCTCCATGATGGCGCCGGCATTGTTGATGTGATGGTTGCGTCCGGTGAGGAGTGCGGTGCGCGTGGGCGAGCACAGCGCGGTGGTGTGGAAACGGTTGTACTTGAGTCCGCGGCTCGCGAGGCGTTCCAGGGTCGGCATGTGGATGGGACCGCCGAATGCACTCGAGTGTCCGAAGCCGATGTCGTCGATCAAGACGATCACGACGTTGGGCGCGTTATCGGGCGCTTTGACTTCGAAACGCGCGGGCGGCGTCGCCTTGCGCGCGTCGATCTCGGTGATGGCAACGACCGGCGGCTCCGCGATCGGCAGCACCGTTCGGTCCATGGTACCTCCGGCGGCCGGTGCTTGCGTTTCTTCGGCAACTTGTTTCTTGCTGCACGCCGTCAATGACAGCAACGTGCCAACGACGATTACTCTCAATACCAAATGATGGCGGAACATCGAGACCTCCCGTTTGGGGCAGATGGTACGCGAGGACGGGCGGGGCGGGCAACGTGGAATCGGGTCGCCGATACAGGACTACATCATGGCCTTGACGAACAATTGCATCAACTCGCGAAGGGATATCACAGTCAACAATAGGGGAATCATGGGAATCGCCGCCGCGGCCGCAAACGCGAGCACCGTGCGCCGGTCGAACGGCACCACACTCATTTTGTCGAGCCGTTCGTAGCTCCCGCCGATGTCGGCGAGCGACTGAATGTCTCCCGTGCCCAGCAAGGGTTCGCCGGGCGCACCTTTCCCTTCGATCCATTTCTGCTCGAATTCCCGAACGTAGCGGCCACCAAGGTCTCCGTATTTGATGATTCCCTTGCGCTTCACGATCAGGAGCGGTCGCATGAAGGTCAGCAAGGGGACGAGCGCGAGGACCACTGAAACCACGACGAACCCGGCCATCGCGGTCTGATAACTCTTGAGTTGTATTCCCTCGTAGAGCACGCGATTGGCGGCGGCGGCGGCGACCACCGCACTGGCGGCAAAGGCACACACGGCGAACGCGTCGTGACCAACGGTAATGAAGCCGAGTCCGCCCGCGCGATCGGGATGCGTTCCGATGACGCGCAAGTTGAGCTTTGACACCTTGCGAAGAAACCACGACCACACGAAGTAGCGCCACGCCCAGCGCAGAAAAAGGAAGAATGCGATGGGAGACGCGACGAACGCGTACCACCAGCCGGCCATCGACAGGTGATGCGCTCCGTTTCTTTCCTCCTCGTACCAAAAAAGAACGCCGTCGCGCATCAGATTCTCGACGCCGAGCCAGATGACGACGAAGGCGAGAATCGCGATGACCACTTCCGCCACGAAAGATTCGCTCATCTTGCGCGCGGAGCGCACCGCCGCGACGAATCGCGGCGCGTCTTCTTCCCCGATCAGTCCCGAGGTCGCAAACCCGGACGCAACCATGCGGGTTCGATGGCCCACGGTGGCCTCGGCCAGAATGAGAAGCGGAATCACGACCAGGAAGCGAACGTACGACGCGATGTCCTGGAAGAATGTGACAGTGGGTGTGCCCTCGCTGCGCGCGAAGAGGGTCATGATGAGCAGCGGTAGCCAGGCGAACAACGCGGTCGCAATCGCGCGCACGATCAAGCGCGGCGAATCGGCGGTGGGGATTCCCAGCCGCGCCTGCAATTTGTCGAGGGGGCCGCAGCCGGTCAGCGTGAAATCGCTGGCGTCGATCGGAACTGCTTTGGCTTCGGTCATCGTCGCACCGCCGCGATGATTCGCGCGATGTCTTCGAGCACTCCCGCCAGCTGGTCGAGCGGCAACATCGAAGCGGCGTCGGACTTTGCTTTCGAAGGCTCGGGGTGCGTTTCGATGAAGAAGCCGTCGACCGGGACCGCCGCCGCCGCGCGCGCCATCATCGCGGCCAGCCCGGGTTCGCCGCCCGACGACGCCCCCAGCCCGCCGGGTCGCTGCAGCGAATGCGTGACGTCGAAGATCACCGGGCAGCCGCTCGCGCGCATGCGGGCGAATCCGCGAAAGTCCACCACCAGGTCATGATAGCCGAACGACGTCCCGCGTTCGGTGAGGAGCACGTCGCGCGCACCCGCGGCGCGGACTTTGTCGACCACATTGAGCATGTCTTCGGGGGCGAGAAACTGCCCCTTCTTGATGTTGACCGGTTTCTTCGTGTTTCCCACAGCCTCGATCAGGCTGGTCTGACGCGAGAGGAAGGCAGGGATCTGTAGGATATCCAGTGTCGCCGCTGCCGCGGCGACTTCGCTCACGTCGTGGACGTCGGAAATCACGGGGCAACCCACGCGCGTGCGCACTTTTTCCAGGACACGCAGGCCCGCGTCCATACCAGGACCGCGGAAGCTGGAACCGGAGGAGCGGTTGTCTTTGAGATAGCTGGCCTTGAAGACGAATTGGAACTCGCGCGCGATGGGCAGCTTCGCGATGGTCTCGGCGATGGAAAGAGCCAGGTCTTCCGACTCGATGACGCACGGGCCCGCGATCAGGAGCGGCTTTTCGCCGTCGCCGATACGAAAGGAGCCGATGGACGCGGAGACCGCCACGTTCTCTAGGCGATCGCGCCTACGCGCTCACTTGGCGAGCCGACGGAGAGTGCGAGTTGCGTACTGTTTTTGCCGCGCGCACCAGGCCGAAGAACAACGGATGTGGCCGGTGGGGACGGCTCTTGAGCTCGGGATGGAACTGCGACGCGATAAAGTAGGGATGATCGGCGATCTCGATGATCTCGACCAGGCTCCCGTCGGGCGAAGTACCGGAGAAGGTGAGGCCGTGGCGCTCGAGCAGGTCGCGGTACTCGTTGTTCACTTCCCAGCGGTGACGGTGGCGCTCGCTCACTTCCGTGGAACCGTACAGCTCTTCGGCCAGCGTTCCCGGCTTCACTTTGCACGGGTACGCGCCCAGGCGCATGGTACCGCCCTTCTTGCCGCTGTGGGTTTGCCCTTCCATCAGGTCGATGACCGCGTTCGCGCAGTTGGGATTGAACTCGCTGCTCAACGCGTCCTTGATTCCGGCCACGTCGCGCGCGAATTCGATCACCGCGCACTGGAGTCCCAGGCAAATGCCGAGGAACGGAACCTCGTTCTCGCGCGCGTAGCGAATCGCCTCCAGCTTGCCGGAAATGCCGCGCTCGCCGAATCCGCCCGGGACCAGAATGCCCGCCGCACCGCGCAGCACCTCTTCGGGACCGAGCTTCTCCACGTCTTCCGCGTCCACCCACTGCACGTCGACCTTGACGTCGTTTTGTACGCCAGCGTGCGTGAAGGCCTCGATGATCGACTTGTACGCGTCTTGAATCTGCACGTACTTCCCGACCACCGCGATGCGCACGCCGTCCTCGATCGCAGTCATGCGCTGGATCATGCGCTCCCAGTCTCCGAGATCGGGCTCCTTGGCTTCGAGGTGCAAGATCTTCAGGATGATGTCGTCCAGGCCTTCGCGGTGAAAGTGGAGCGGAACGTGGTAGATCGAGGCGACGTCGCGCGCCTCGATGACGGCGCGCTCGCGCACGTTGCAAAAGAGCGCGATCTTGGAGCGGATCTCGGGACCGAGGGGCACCTCGGTTCTACACAACAAAATGTCGGGCTGAATTCCGATCTCGAGCAGGCCTTTCACGCTGTGCTGCGTGGGCTTGGTCTTGATCTCCTTCGCGGCCTTGATGTAGGGCACCAAGACCAGGTGCACGAACAAGCAGTTGTCGGCGCCCTCTTCGTGGCGCATCTGGCGGCACGCTTCCAGGAAGGGTAGGCCTTCGATGTCGCCGGTGGTTCCACCGATCTCGGTAATGATCACGTCGATGTCGCCGTTGGCACCCACCGCCTTGATGCGCGTCTTGATCTCGTCGGTGATGTGCGGGACCACCTGCACCGTTTTGCCCAAGTAGCCGCCGCCGCGCTCGCGCTCGATGACGGCTTGGTACACCTTGCCGGCCGTGACGCTGTGCCCGCGCGTGAGATTCTGATCGAGGAAGCGTTCGTAGTGGCCGAGGTCCAGGTCGGTCTCGCCGCCGTCGTCGGTGACGAAGACTTCGCCGTGCTGGAACGGACTCATGGTCCCGGGGTCGACGTTGAGGTAGGGATCGAACTTCTGGAGCGCGACGCGCAGGCCGCGTTGTTTCAAGAGCAATCCAATCGACGCGGCGGCGATTCCTTTCCCCAGGGACGAGACCACACCGCCGGTTATGAAAATGTATTTCATGCGTCCGACCTCGCTCCGTTGTGGTTCACGTCGTTCGCGACCCGTGCGTCGAGTCTAGTGATTCTTCCACGAACCTTTCAACGTTTTTTATATCGGCCGGCACGTCGACGCCGACGGTGGCGTGGCGCGTTTCCACCACCCCGATCGTCATGCCGTGCTCCAGCGCGCGCAGCTGTTCCAACCGCTCCGCGATCTCGAGCGGTGTGCGGGGGAGCTTCGCGAATTTGGCCAGTGCGTCGCGACGAAACGCGTACACGCCCACGTGGCGAAACGCGCGGGCGCCGTCGAACAGGGCGCCGTTCGGAATGGCCGCGCGCGAAAAGTAAAGGGCGCGCCGGCGCTGGTCGATGACCACCTTGACGACGTGCGGGCTCTGGAGGGATTCGGTGTCCTGGATGGGGTGACACGCGGTGGCGATGTCGACTTGCGGGTCGTGGGCCAGCACCGCAACCATTTCTTCCACCATGGCGGGGTCGAAGATGGGCTCGTCGCCTTGGAGGTTGACGACGATCTCGGCGCGCAGCGTCTTCGCCACTTCGGCCACGCGGTCGGTGCCGGTCTGGTGGCCGCCGCGCGTCATCACCACTTCGCCGCCGAACTGGCGCACGGCGGTCGCGATGCGCGCGTCGTCGGTCGCGACCAGCACGCGCGTCGCGCCGCGAACGCGCAAGGCACCCTGGTAGACCCATTCGATCAAGGGTCGACCGGCAATCATCGCGAGCGGCTTACCTGGGAAACGCGTCGACCCGAAGCGGGCCGGGAGCACGATGGCGAAGGATGGAGATGCGGGGGCCGTTCGGCCGGAGAAGCGTTTCTTCGAAGCGCTAGTTCGCTTCGACGACGCTGACGCGGCGGCGGTTCTTGCCAAAAGTCTCGAACCTGACCGTGCCGGTGACCTTCGCAAAGAGCGTATCGTCCTTTCCGCGGCCGACGTTGCGGCCGGGGTGAATTCGTGTGCCGCGCTGGCGCACGATGATCGAGCCGGCAGTGATGAACTCGCCGGAGAAGCGCTTGACGCCCAGTCGCTGACCGTGACTGTCGCGCCCGTTCTTGGAACTGCCTACACCTTTTTTGTGAGCCATACTTCCCTTACCGCCGTCAGCCGTTAACTGCCAAAACCCGTGAGGCGAATCTCCGTGTACCACTGCCGGTGCCCGTTCTTACGACGGTAACCCTTCCGGCGTTTCTTCTTGAAGACGATGATCTTATCGGCGCGGCTGTGCTTGACGACCTCGCCGTGCACCAACTTTCCCTCGACCAGAGGCGCACCGATCACCGTGCTGTCGCCGTCCGACCACAGGAGAACGTCGCTGAAGGTCACTTTGCCCCCGACCTCGGCTTCCATCTTGGGGACGCGCAGGATCGCATTGGGGGTGGCCTTGAACTGCTGGCCGCTAATTTTCAGGATCGCGTACATGATTGCTCCACTTCGGGTTCCGCCAGTCCGACGGCCCTGGCCAGTCGAACACAACCCCGTATTTTTAACCCATTGAGAAAGAAGTGTCAAGGGTCGGTTTTTGGCCGACCGGACGCGCGGATCGTTTATCGGAGGAGCATCACCTTGCGCGCCTGTGAGAAGCCCGGGGCTCGGAGGCGATAGAAGTAGACCCCCGATGCCACCGGCCGGCCGGCGCTATCCGACCCATCCCACCACGCGGATCCTTTCGCGTCCACGGAGCCGTCCTTCAATCGCCGGACTAGGCGGCCGTTGACGTCGAACACCTCGAGTGCCACTCGTCCGCCGCCGGGTGGCGCGTCGAAATGGATCTCCGTCGTGGTGCTGAACGGATTCGGTGTGGCGGCGCCGAGTTGGTATGCGGGTGGTGCTCCGTCGGCCACATCGGTCACCGATCCCCCGATGCGCATGTAGTACACGTCCTGCTCGCCGTTGAAGGTCGCCGCCCACGAGAGGTGGGCGCCCATCTCGTCGGAGATCATGTCGTAGTAATCCCCGATCTTCTGTTGGTTGGGCCAGCCCACGAAGCTGTCCCACGTCGGGCTCGCCTGTTCATTGGGCGACCAGGTCAATCCACCGTCGGTGGACGACGAGTAGAAAAGTTGAGATTGGTTGACGAGGCCGGTATTGCGCGTGTCGTTCCACACCACGTCGATGCGACCGGTGGACCCGACCGACATGGTGGCGAACCACTGCCACGCGCCGTTACCCACCGGGTCGTCGTTCACGCGCACCGGAGTGCTCCACGAGACTCCGCCGTTGGTGCTACGAATGAAGGCAACATCCAGCGGATCTCCCGGCACGGCGACCGATGCGAGCACATAGATGTAGCCCGCGGTGGGGCCGTTCGACTTGTCGATGGCGATCCATACCTGTCCGAGCAATCCAGCCGGATTTGGGCCGCCGCTGAAACCGAGCGGCCCGCCGAGGCTCACGTTGACGGACGTCCACGTCGGGACGGCCGAGCCGCTCTTGGCATTGATGGACCGACAAACCCAAAAATCGTCCGAGCCGAAGTCACCGGCGCCGACCACGTACAGCGTTCCGTTGGGCGCGACGTCGAGCGTGCCCCAGATCGGCGACGGCGGCAGAAATGTCGGTGCTTGAAACGAGACTCCGTCGTTGACCGATCGATTGAACGTGTTCGGCTCCCACGGGTTCGCGGCCGTGCTCCACGCTTGGTAGATGTTCCCGTGACCGACTCCGCCGGTGCGGTCGATCGTGATCCACTGCTTGTCGCCACCGTACGCAAATACGGACGGCCCCCAGGTTGCGCCGCCGTCCGTCGATTTGAACACGATGCTGTTGAAATCGTCGCGCAGACTGCAGTAGAAGAAATTCCCTTCCGCGTCGAAGTCCAAAACGGGGTCGCTGCGGAACTGGCCGGCATCGAGCTTGCCGGGGAATGTCCACGTCTGACCGCCGTTGGTGGAGTAGCCATACCCTGCCTGCCGGAAATTCGAATTGATGGTGTCGAATTGCCGCCAGCCGATTGCGATCAGGTTGGGCGATGTGGGATCGACGGCGATGGACGGCTCGTTGGCGGCGTCGCCCACTATATTCGCGCCGTTCGCATCGACGTTGACCTGCCAGCTGGTGAAGCGACCGAACTCGACCGACGCGGCGCGCGGGGCGCCTCGCACCGACGGTGCGGGGACGCCGGGTGGGTCGTCCGGACGCTCGCGCACCGGCGGGTTCGCCGCCGCAGCGACCGCGGCGAGAAGCAGACACGCTGATAGCAATGAGATGCGCGTCATGTTACTTCACCACGCCGCACGCGATGCGTGCACCGCCGCCGCCGAGTGCCGCGGGCTGGTCGGAATAGTTGTCCCCGCCCGCGTGGATCATGAGCGAGCGCCCCTTGAGGTCAGCGAGTTTGAGGCGCGGTGCCAGCACCGGAAGCGTCGCCGTCCCGTTCGCGTCGACGTAGAGCGGTGGGAGATCGCCCAGGTGGCCGTCGCCATAGGGACCGAGGTGCTTCCCCGTCTTACCAGGATCGAAGTGGCTTCCCGCCGCGTGGCCCGCGGTCATCTTGCCGTCCTTGTCCGCGGGACCGCATTGCGCGTGCTCGTGCACGTGGAAGCCGTGCATCCCAGGGGGAAGGTCGCGTAGGTTGGGCGTGAAGAGTGCGCCGTGTGCGGTGTCCTGCACCTTGATGGTGCCGACTTCCTTGCCGGGGCCAGCGTCGGTCGAGAGGTGAATGGTAACGACGATCTCGGCGGCGCGGGCCGGGGTGACCCAGAGCACCAGGGCGGCCGCGACCAATAGAGCGTGTTTCAAGACGGGCCTCCTCGGAAAGAGACGCCGGCTATTGTACCACGCGTGCGGGCGTGACGTTGTACGATGTGTTACAATGCCGCATCCCCAGTTTCGATTTGCTACCACTCTCTTCCCGCGGAGATTTTTCATGATTGCTCGTTTACGGCTCGTCGTATTCGCGATGCTCCTGTTCGGCCCGTCAACCAGCGCGCAAGCACAAGTCGACGCGCGCTTGCTGCAACACCCCGACGTCTCGCAGACGCACATCGTGTTTTCGTATGCGGGCGATCTCTGGATCGTGCCCAAAGCGGGCGGCACCGCGCTCAAGTTGAGCTCGCCGACCGGGGAGGAACAGTTCCCGCATTTTTCGCCCGACGGCTCGCGCATCGCGTACAGCGCCAACTACGACGGCAACCAGGATGTCTACGTCGTCCCGACCATGGGAGGCTTGCCGACGCGCGTAACCGATCATGGCATGAACGATCGACTGGTCGATTGGTATCCGGACGGCAAGTCGCTTCTGTTCGCGTCGTCGATGCACAGCGGCCGCCAGCGCTTCAGTCAATTCTATCGCGTGGCGGAGACGGGCGGTCTTCCGGAGGCGCTGTCGATTCCGTACGGCGAGTTCGCCGCGGTGTCGTCGGACGGCAAGACCATCGCGTACACGCCGATCACGACGGCGTTTCGAACCTGGAAGCGCTATCGCGGCGGCCGGGCGCCCGACATCTGGCTCTTCGACGTAGCCGGAAAGAGCGCGCGTAACGTCACCAACGATCCCGCCAACGACGAGTTTCCGATGCTCCACGGCAACACGCTCTACTTCTTGTCCGATCGTGGTCCGGAGAACCGCGCGAACATCTGGTCCTACGGCCTCGACAACCAACAGTTGAAGCAGATTACGAAGTTCTCCGACTTCGACGTTCACTTCCCCTCCATCGGGCCCTCGGAGATCGTATTCGAGGCCGGCGGCGAGCTCTATCTCATGAGCCTGGCCGACGAGACCTACCAGAAGATCGACATCACGGTGGTGACCGACAAGATCACGCTGCTCCCGCGCTCGGTGAATGCTTCCGAGCTGGTGGACGCGATCTCGCTCGCGCCGGACGGGAAGCGCGCGCTGTTCGGCGCGCGCGGCGAAATCTTCTCGGTTCCCGCCGAGCACGGGCCGGTGATCGATCTCACGCGCACCAGCGGTGTCGCCGAGCGCTATCCGGCTTGGTCACCCGATGCCAAGCGCGTCGCGTACTGGAGCGACGCGTCCGGCGAGTACGAGCTCACCATCAGAGACCTCGCCAAGCCCGAGTCCGAACAGAAGCTCACGTCGTTTGGACCGGGATTCCGGTATCGTCTCTTTTGGTCGCCGGACTCGAAGAAGCTCGCGTTCATCGACCAGGCGATGAAGATTCATGTCTTCGACGTCGACAAGAAGAAGTCGGTGGACGTCGATCGCGGTCTGTGGATGTACGAGGACGAGCTGGCTGGATTCGCGCCCAGTTGGTCGCCCGACAGTCGATGGCTCGCGTACCGGAAGGAATTGCCGAACCGCAACGGCGCCATCGCGCTCTTCGATACCAAGGAGAACAAGTCCCACCAGGTGACGTCGGGTTACTACAACGACGCGCTGCCGTCGTTCGATCCCGACGGCAAGTATCTCTTCTTCACGACCAATCGCTCCTTCGAACCGGTTTACTCGGACGTCGACGCGACCTTCATCTATCCGAACACCACGCACCTCGCGGTGGCGACGCTGAGCGACGACGTGCTCTCGCCCATGAGCCCGCGCGACGATTCGACCCTGGTCGATGACGGCGACAAGGATGAAGAGGAGAAGAACGACAAAAAGGACAAAGACAAGGACAAGGACAAGGACAAGAAGAAGGACGAGCCCAAGGCGACCCAGATCACAATCGATGGTTTCGAGACGCGAGTGGTGTTGCTCCCGCCCAAGCCGGGCAACGTCGGGCGGCTTCGCGCGGTGTCGGGGAAGCTCGTCTACCACCGCCGCCCCAACACCGGATCGTCGGCCGAAGAAAATCCGGTGATGTTCTACGACCTCGACGAGCGCGAAGAGCAGACGATCGTAGAAGACGCCGATTTCTATCAAGTGAGCGCGGACGGCAAAAGGATCATCGTCGGCAAGGACGACGAGTACTACGTGGTCGAGGTCGACAAGGACCAGAAGCTCGAGAAGAAGATGCCGTCGGGCGAGCTCACGATGACGGTCGACCCGCGTGCGGAGTGGAAACAGATCTACCACGACGTGTGGCGCTTCGAGCGTGATTACTTCTACGACCCCGCCATGCACGGCGTGAATTGGAACGCGATGCGCACGCAGTACGGGAAGCTGCTTGACGACGCGGTGACGCGCTGGGACGTGAACTTCGTGATCGGCGAGTTGATCTCGGAGTTGAACGCGTCGCACACCTATCGCGGCGGCGGAGATGTCGAAGAAGGCCGCGATGTGAAGGTCGGCTACCTCGGTGTCGACTGGGAGCTCGAAAAAGGCGCGTACCGCATCAAGAAGATCATTCGCGGCGCGCCGTGGGACACCGATGACCGCTCGCCGCTCGACATGTCGGGCATCGACGTCGACGAAGGCGACTACGTGCTCGCGGTCAACGGGCAGCCGCTCGAGGTCGCGAAGGGACCCTGGGCCGCGTTCGCGGGGCTCGCGAAGAAGCCGATGCTATTGACGGTCAACTCGAAGCCGTCGATGGACGGCGCGCGCAACGTGCTCGTCGAGACGCTCGACGACGAGACGCGACTTCGCCACCTGGCGTGGATCGAAGCGAATCGCAAGCGCGTCGACGAGGCGACGGACGGCAAGATCGGTTACGTCTACGTCCCGAGCACGGGACTCGACGGACAATCCGAATTGGTGCGCCAATTCGCGGCGCAGTTCGACAAGCAGGGCCTCATCATCGACGAACGCTTCAACAGCGGCGGCCAGATTCCGGATCGCTTCGTCGAATTGTTGAATCGCAAGCCGCTCGCGTTTTGGGCGGTGCGCGACGGTGCGACGTGGCAGTGGCCGGTGATTGCGAACTTCGGGCCCAAGGTGATGCTGATCAACGGGTGGAGCGGATCGGGCGGCGACGCGTTTCCGGATTACTTCCGCAAGGCGGGTGTGGGTCCGCTCATCGGCACGCGCACCTGGGGCGGTTTGATCGGGATCTCGGGCTCGCCCAACTTGATCGACGGCGGCGGCGTCACCGTGCCGACGTTTCGCATGTACGATCCCGACGGCAAGTGGTTCCGCGAGGGCCACGGCGTCGATCCCGATATCGAAGTGAAGGAAGACTACAGCCAGCTGGCGAAGGGCGTCGACGTGCAGCTCGAGCGCGCGATTCAGGAAGTGACGAAGTTGCTCGCCGCGAGTCCATCGCCGATGGTGAAGCACCCGGCGTACGAGAAGCGGTAACTCACCACGGATTCGTCGCCCAGACCGAAAGCTCCGGGATCATCCCGCGGTCATCCATTTCGAGCACCGACTTGATCGCGTGCGCGATCTCCATCGTGCTCAACTTGTTGGGGGCGGGCTCGCGTTCTTGGCCGTCCTCGCGACCGAAAGCAGTCGCCACTTCGCTGGGAGCGACCAGCGTGACGCGAATGTTGTGCTTGCGAAGCTCCGCCTGCCAGCACTCCGTCATGCCGCGCAGCGCGAACTTCGAGGCCGCGTAGATGGTGCCGCCGGCGAAGCCCTTGAGCCCCGCGGTCGAGCCGATATTGACAATGTGGCCCCGCGACTTCTGCGCCTTGAACATAGCTGCGGCGCGCGCACCCATCAGGGCGGCACCGTAGACATTGACGCGAAAAACTTTCTCGAACTCCTCGAAAGTCACCGACTCCATCTCGGAGAAACGGCCGAAGCCGGCGTTGTTGATGAGGCAATCGAGGCCGCCGAGGTGGCGTCGCACGTCTTCGAAGGTCTTTTCGACGTCGTGTGGATTGCCCGCGTCGGCAACAATGGGCACCGCACCGACCGACTTTGCCGCCTTGACCAAGCGTTCTTCGTGACGCCCTGTAATGGCGACGCGCGCTCCCGCCTCCGCCAAGACCTGCGCTGCTGCCTTGCCGATGCCAAGGCTTCCGCCGGTGACCAGGATTCTCGCGTCCTTGAGTTTCATCGCACGCCTCCATGCTAACGCCGCGCCTGCGGCGCGGTGTTACCCCGCTTCCGCCACCAGGTCCCGGAAGTTCGAGAGCGAGACCAGCTTGAAATCCTCGCGGTGCAGCCGCGGGTCGTCCTGGATCTCGATGCGCATGCGGTACTGCTTTTCCAAAGACTCCAGCATGGCGCCGCGCTGCTCTTCCAGGAACACGCCGAACGACGTGTTGACGCGCAGCTGGATGCGACGCTCCTTGGTACGTTGCCCGATCCGATGGACCTGCCGCTCGACCTTATTGGCCAGCGTGTCGAACGAGAACACCTTGCCGGTGCCGCGACAGTAGGGGCACTCCTCGCTCAAGAAATGCAACAAAGACGGCCGCACGCGCTTGCGACTGATTTCGACCAGCCCCAGATCGCTGATCGCAAACGCCTTCGCGCGCGAGCGGTCGCGCCGCAGGTGGTTGCGAAGCTCCGTGAGCACCTTCTTCTTGTTCGCCTCGCTCTCCATGTCGATGAAGTCGATGACGATGATGCCTCCGATGTCGCGCAGCCGCAGCTGCCTCGGCACCTCGCGCGCCGCGAGCAGGTTGGTCTCGAGGATGGTCTCCTCCTGGTCACGCTTACCGACGAAGCGCCCCGTGTTGACGTCGACCACGACCATGGCTTCGGTCTGGTCGAACACCAGGTAGCCGCCCTTCTTGAGCCATACCTTGCGCTCGAGCGTCTTCTCGATCTCGTTCTCGATGTTGTACTTCTCGAAGATGGGCGACTTGTCGCGGAACAGGTGCGTGCGCGCCGCGAGCTCGGGGCTCACTTGTCGCAAATGCCGCACCAGCCGGCGGTACTCGCGCTCGTTGTCCATCCAGATCTTGTCGATGTCTTCGGCCAACAGGTCGCGTATCATGCCGACCACCATGCCGACTTCTTCGTGCACCAGCTCGGGCGCTTGCGCCTTGTCCGCACGCCGGCGAACCTCCTGCCACAACTTGTGCAGATAATTGATGTCGGCGACGATCTGTTTGTCTTCCACCCCTTCGCACGCGGTGCGCGCGATGACCGCGCAGTTGGGCGGCTTCTTCTTGGAGATCAACTGCCGAAGCCGTGCGCGCTCCTGCCGAGACTCGATGCGCCGCGAGATGCCGAGGTAGTCGCTGTTTGGCATGTAGACCACGTGCCGCCCGGGAATCGACACCTGTGTGGTGAGCCGCGGCCCTTTGGTTCCGATGGCTTCCTTCGTCACCTGGACCAGAACTTCCTGACCCTTGGTCAGCATCTTCTCGATCGGCTGCACGGGCGGACGCTCGCGCATTTCGCGCCGGCCGCGATCGCCGCCGCGCCCCCCGCGGTCGTCGCGTCCGCGCCCGTTTCGGTCGCGGCGGTGGTCGTTGCGATGCCCCCCGCGATCGTCGCGCTCGTCCGACTCTTCGCGATCGGGCCCACGCCCGCGCCGTCCGTTGTCTTCGTCTTCGTCGACGTCGACGTCGCCTTCCATCGACTCGGTGTCGGCGACGAGGTCGCTCGCGTGGAGAAACCCCGCCTTCTCGTAGCCGATGTCGACGAACGCGGCCTGGATGCCGGGGAGGATCGCGTTCACGCGCCCCAGGTAGATATCCCCCACCAGGCGCCGCGTTGCCGCGCGCTCCACCATGAATTCAACCAGCTCGCCTTCTTCTACGATGGCGGCGCGGACCTCCTGCGAGGTCGAATTGATCAGTACTTCTTTCATATCGATACTTGCACGACTCCTTCGTCGAGCGGAGAGACCAGACGATCGCCGCGGGCCACATACTGTGCGAGACGCACCACTTTGATGGGCACACGAAACGATTCGGGGTCTCCGATGGCGGCCGAGACGACGTCCTCCGGGGTCACGATGCGACCGTTGTTCATGGTCGAGGTGTAGCGGATGCGCAGCGCGTCCTTGGATTGGACGACGTCCGCGTCCCGCAGCCCGGGCTCGGTTGATGTCTGTGGCCGGTTGGTATTGAGGAAACGATCCGAGATGATGCTGGAAACGGCACTCGCGTCCGCCGGGGCGTCGTCCGCCGCGACGGATACTTCGAGGGCGACCGCGCTCATGTCGGCGGCGAGCTTGGGCGTGCGGTCGTCGATCGCGACCACGCGTGTTATCACAAGCCCTTCGGGCAGCTTTTCGTTCACCGCCGACGCGAAGCCGTCCATGGAACCGTCCATAGTGACGTCCATGTATTCTTCGCGGCTCTCCCACCCGGTCCGCAACGGCGGGCCGAATGACATGCGCATGTGCGGATGGAAACCTTCGCTCCACGCGACGGGCACTCCGGCCGCGCCGAACGCGCGCTCGAAAATGCGCACCACGTCCTTGTGGGACGTAAAGCGAACCGTTCCCAGCTTCTCGAACTGGATCCTGATCTTCACACGCTGCGCGGACACCCGCGCAAATGGTTTAAAAGCGACCGGAACCGCCGGGGCTCTACGGCCCTTTGGCAATCGCGCGCTCGAATCTCCTAAGAACCGTCAGGCGACGGCGGAATCTTCGAGCACGGACTTGTTCAGGTCGGACGCCATCGGAATCGGATACTCGCCGCTGAAGCACGCGTTGCAAAAATTAACCGGATCGTCCACGACCGAGCGAAGGTCCGCGATGGTCAAGTACTCGAGGCTTTCGACCCCGAGGTACTGGCGGATGCCCTCGACGGGCGTCGACGACGCGATCAGCTCGCTTCGCGACGGGATATCGATTCCGTAGAAGCAGGGGAACTTGACGGGGGGAGACGCGATGCGCAGGTGGACTTCCTTCGCACCGGCCTTTCGGAGCATGACAACGAGTTTCTTCATCGTGGAACCACGAACGATCGAGTCGTCCACCACCACTACCCTTTTTCCCTTCAAGACTCCGTCCACCGTGTTGAACTTCAGCCGCACCGTTCCTTCGCGGAGGCGCTGGCTGGGTTGGATGAACGTACGCCCGACGTAGTGATTCCGAATCAGCCCAATCTCGAACGGAATGCCCGAGGACTGGGCGAAACCCAAGCTCGATGTATTACTCGAATCCGGCACAGAGATGACGATGTCGGCGTCGACCGGGTGGTTCTTTGCTAGGACGACACCCAGCTTGCGACGAACCTTGTCGACGTTTTCCCCGAACACCTTGCTGTCCGGACGCGAGAAGTAAATGAACTCGAATATGCACTTCGCCTGCTGCTGGGGCTCGAACGCCTTTCGAGACCGAATCCCCCGCTCGTCTACGATGACGAGTTCCCCTGGCTCGATGTCTCGAACATATTCGGCGCCGATGATGTCCAGCGCGCAGGATTCGCTGGTGATGATAGTCGCATCACCCTTGACGCCCATACAGAGCGGCCGGAACGACTGCGGGTCGCGAACGGCGATGAGCGAGTCCTTCGTCAACAAGAGGACGGAGAACGCACCCCGCAGCTTTTGCACCGCGTCGACGATCATCGCATCGAGATCCTCTTCCTTGCTGCGCGCAATGAGGTGGAGTATGACCTCGCTATCCATCGTCGTATTGAAGATGGAACCTTCGGCTTCCATTTCTTTGCGAAGCTCGCGGGCGTTAACGAGGTTTCCGTTGTGCGCGAGGCCGAGTTTCCCGGCGCGGCAGTCGACCAAGAGCGGCTGGATGTTCGCCACGCGAGGTTGACCGGTCGTCGAGTAGCGGTTGTGCCCGATGGCGGTTTTTCCCTTCAGACGAGCGATGGAGTCGTCGTCGAATACTTGTGCGACGAGGCCCATACCTTTGTGCTCGTACATCCGGTCGCCATCGGTGGAAACGATGCCGGCGCCCTCCTGACCGCGGTGCTGCAGGGCATACAAACCGAGGAACGCACTTTCGGCCGCTCCCTCGGATCCGTAAATCCCGAACACACCGCACTCCTCGTGGAGCGATTCGATCATGAGCGCACCCGCTCGATCCTTCCGGCGGAGACGAATTCGGCGCTTTGATAATTGGGGTTCAGGAGAAGCCCCTGGTCGCGCCGCGTCGTCACCGCGATCTGTCTGGCCGTGTCCACCGCCGCCTGGTCGCTCGAAGCCGCTATCGCGAGCCACCATACGGTGGCTCGTCCGGGGCACTGAACCCTCACGGGTCCGGGCCCATCTGGCGCCGATAGCTCTCGGGTGAGTTTGGCGGCGATGCCGTCCCGGCCGGCCGAGTCGTCGTCTTGGACAAAAACCTCGACCAAAAAGACCGTGGACTTATTCACAATATCGGCTTTGCTATCCCCCTTACCATCGAAATCTGTGCCAGCCCTAAGACGCTTACCCAATGACTGCCCGAATTGCTCGATCAGCGCGGGACGCGAGGGTCCGTCGACCCGCTCCTCTTTACCCCACCGGCACTCCAGCGAGTACATGTGCTTGTTGCGGTTATAGAAGGTGCTTTGGCGCGCGAGAGTTTTTCTTAGGCCGTCTACGACGGCCTGAGGCGGCAGAGCCGCCTTCAAGACGAGGTGGAAGAAATCCCACCGCTTCAGCCCGACCAACTGGGCGCCGAAGCCCATCTTCTCGACCAGTGCCAAGCGAGCCGTCGAGGCGGTCAGGTCCGGGCCCCGAAGGCCGACGAGGAGCTTGGCGTCGATGGTGGCAGAGGTGCGCTGAGCGGAGATCACGTATTCCGAAACCGTTGCTTCATGGATTCCCAAGGAGCGGCAGTGTACCACACGGCGGACGGAGGTGTGCGTGCACGCTCTTACGCTGAGAATGGCGAGCCCGGCCACCGAGCCCCGAGGACTCGATGGCCGGGTCTACTTATCGATCCAGGTGCCGACTATTTCAACATCACCATCTTGCGCGTGAGCCGCGTGTCGGCCGACGTGAAGTTCGCGAAGTACACGCCGGAGGCCACGGGCGAGCCGTAGTCGTCCACGCCGTTCCATTCGAACGTGTGGAAGCCCGGCGGCTTGGTGCCCGTGAAGACCGTTCGCACCAACTGACCGCGCACGTTGTAGATCTTGAGACTCATCGGCTGGCTGTACTTCGCCGGGATCCCGATCTGGATGCGCGTAGCGGGGTTGAACGGGTTCGGGTAGTTCTGCTGCAGCGTGAGCTGCTGCGGAATCTCGGGTTGCTTGCGATCGTCCTCGCCGGTGGCGGAAAACACCGTCGCCGTCGACGCGAGATAGTCGAGCGCACGCCCCAGCACCGCCGCACGCCGCGCCGGCTGCTGGATGTAATACAAGTTGAAGCAGAAGTAGACCGCCGCGTGCTGCGGACCGATGTAGCTCGCGCCGGCCAGCGAATCCGGTCCCGACGGCGCGAACGGCCACATCTTCGGATCCCACTCCTTGCCTTCCTTCTCGTAGAACTGACGATACTCGAGCTCGGTCTCGAACGCATCCGCCGCGGTGCCCACACCGGTGTACCGGTAGACGGCCTGCGCGCCCGGAAACGTGGTCGAAAAGCGAAGCTCGTCGGGGAAGCTCCCCGAGATGGTGAAGGTCTCTCCCGCGCCGATGGGATTACCCGGAGCCCCTGTGATTTGGAACCAAGCCGGGTTGTCCTTCACGAACACAGTGCCCGTGTACCTCTCCATGAAGGGCCGCGCGCTCGATCCGAACTGCATGTCGCGCCCCAGGAAGAAGACCTGCTGGCGCGTGCCGTCGTTGGTGTCGAGGAACGCGGTCAGCCGCGCAATCTGCGTCGCATCGAAGAACGAGCTCTCGTCCACGACGACGGCGTCATACGCGTTCAAGAGTGCGAGCGGAGGTACTCCGTTGTCGTCCCAGTTCCACAGATCGAACGTGCGTCCCAGAGTCGCGAAGGCCTCCTGATAGAGCAACGGATCGGTTTCCGCCGTCCCGCCCAGCACCACGAGGTAATCGCCCGACGGCAGCACACCGAACTCGTACGTCGTCGCCGGTGCGCCGGCCGGATCGAGCGAGTTGTTGCTCGCTACGTCCGCAGCCGCCAGGTACAGCTTGATGCGCGTCCCCGCCGGTTGTCCGGGGATGTTGCCGGCGTACTCGTTGGGATTGGCGGTCGGCGACATGGGTACCATCGTGAAGAGGGTGCCGCCGTCGGTGCTGTAATGGAGATTCACCGACGACACGCCCGCCAGCCCGTCCGTCACTACCGCCCTCACCGGGTACGGCCCCACCTCGTTCGTGCCCGCGAACGGGATCGTCCGTGACACGAACACCGGCGGCTGCGTGTCCTCGGCACCTTCGACACGTACATCGTCGATGGCGAAGCCGGAATACTGCACGCTGCCGTCGCTGCCGAAGTGCCAGCGAAGCATCACCGACTGACCCTTGTACGCGGTCAGATTGAAGGTGGCTTTCTGCCAGAACTGCTGCCCGTGCCCGCTGAAACACGGCTCGTTGGGAATACCGGCGTTGGTGGGACGTCCCACACCGTTGTAACCGATGTCCGGTGTGAGGATGGTCCACGAAGTCCCGCCGTCACTCGACACCTTGACGTTCATACCGTCGAAGTTGAGCTCGGTGTCGTACCACATCCAGAAGCTCAGCGTGGCGAACGTATTGCCGTCCGGCACGACGAGCGCCGGACTGTTGAGCCGCGAGTTCGAGCTCACGGAATAGTTACCGGCCAACTGCGTCGCCCACACATTGACGCCGGAGTGCGCGTCGCTGGGCATGGTGGTGGGGTCTCCCCACTGCCAATCCGGACCCAGGGTGGTGAACCCGCCGTTGTCGGCTTCGAAGTCCCACGCGTAGAAATTGACGATCTCGAGGCTGTGGAACCCGCTCGAGGGATCGCGCGCGAGATTGGGCACGGCCGCGATGTCGCCGGCCAGAATGAAGTACTCGTACAGGTCACCGAAGACCGACGGTCCCGGGATCGACGCTTCGTACGTGTCGCCTCCGGAGTTCGTCATTGATACGGTGGTCGCACTGCCTCCGTTCTTGCGCCACGTCAACTGCACGGATCCCACGCCCGCGTTGTCGGTGACGTCCGCTTCGATGACGTACGGGCCGGAGAGGCTCGCGCTCGTGTTCATCGGCGCGTGCACGATGACGGGCGGCGTCAGGTCCGCGTTCACTTCGAAGGAGTGCGTCTCCGCCGGAGCCGTGGGCGGGTGATAGCTCACGTTGCCGTCGAGGTTGGCGGCACTGAGGTAATAATCGACCGTCGTGCCGAAAGGTTGCGCCGGAATTGACGCCGACCATTCGTTAGGATTGGCCGTGGGCGACATGCCCACCTGGACGGTGCCGGAGCCGACGTCGTAATGCAGGAGCACGCGCGTCGGATCCAAATTGTCGGAGTAGACGAGAGCCGTGACGACGTACGGCGTCGTCGTGTTCTCGGTGTCCGGCAGCGGATCGTGCACGATCTCGGGCGACGCGATCCAGCGCAGCCCGCGATCCAGGATGCCTTCGCGGCGGAATGTCTCCTGGATCATGCTCAAGTCGAAGGTGAGATAGACCGAGCGATAGGTCGGACCGTTGTAGCGGATGCCGGCGGCCGCATCGAGGCTGATGGGCGCGTGCGGCATGACGCCGTCCCACTCCTCGCCCAACTTCTCCATCGTCTCCGCGTACTCCGCACGCGATGGAGCGGCGTTTCCTGCCGCGGTGAAGCGATACACCACGATACCGCCGGGATTGGCCACCGAGCGCTGGATCTCGTCGACCGACGTCCCGTTGATCACGAACGTCTCGCCGATGCCGATGGGGTCGCCCTCCTCGCCCGTGATCTCATCCCACGCCGCGTCGGTCTGAACGAACTCCGAGCGCAGGAACTGCGCCATGAAGGGGCGGTTCGACGCGGTGGCGCCGATGCTGCGCGCGAGAATCATGAATCCCTTCTTCACCCCCGGTGTGCCGGACTGCAGGTAGGCCTGGTAGGCCGTCATCTCCGCCGTCAGCATGCTGGCGGTCTCGTCGAGAATGATGTTCTCGTACGAGTTGAGGTGCGACAGCACGGTGGAGCCTTGGCTGGCCAGGTTCCAGAAATCGGCTTCGTAGCCGTTGGCCGCGAGTGCGGCCTGGTACTGCGCGATGGTTCCGCCGATGGTGGTGGAGCTGACCATCACGAGGTTCGGAGCGCTCGGCAGAATCGAGAACGCGTACGTGTCCGTGGGTGCGGTCGCCGGGCTGAGCGTGACGTTGCCCGCGTTGTCCGACGCTTGCACGTACAGGCGTATGCGCGAGCCCGCCGGCAGACCCGGGATGTTCGCGCTGTACGAATTGTTCGCGCCCGCCGTCATCGGAATCTGCGCGAACGCGCCGCCGCTGACACTGTAGTAGAGCGACACGCCCGCAAGACCCGAGAACAAGTCCACCACGGTGGCCGTGACCGCGTACGGTCCCGCCGTGTTGAACGTGCTCGCGGGAACCACCACGTTCGAAATCGACGGTGCCGCATCGTCGACGTCGCTGCTGCGCAACCGCACGTCGTCCACGTACCAACCGGATCGCACGACGCTGCCGTCGGTGCCGAAGTGCAAGCGAATGACCACTTGCTCGCCCGCAAAGGCCGACAGATCGAACTGCTCCTCCTGCCAGACCTCGTGGATGTTGGTGAAGCAGGGCTGGCTGGGAATTCCCGCGTTGGTCGTGCGGGCGATCCCGTCGTACCCACCGGCGGGCGTCAGGATCTGGAACGTCGCTCCGCCGTCGGTCGAGATCTTCACGTTACCGCCGTCGAATTCGTTCTCCATGTTGTACCAGTGCCAGAAGGAGAACACGGAGTACGGCCGGTCGGCGCCAACGGTTATGGCGGGCAGATCGAGGGTGGCGTTGGCGTTGTTGGGATAGTTCCCGGCCAGGATCGTCGCCCACAGCTTCGTGCCCGAATGCGCGCCACCCGGTCCGCTGGTCGGCGTGCCCCACTCCCATACGCCGCCGCTCGGCGTGTATCCACCGTTGTCGTTTTCGAAGTCCCACACGAACTCCTCGACGATGGTGAAGCGCGCGTCTCCCGTCGCCGGGACCCGCGTGACGTTGCCGTCGTACGATTCGTCCATCGCAAGGATGTGATAGTCGTAGAAATCGCCCACTTGCGACGGTCCCGGGATCTCGCCGCGATACATGCTCGGCGCGATGGGATCGGGGGGATGCATGCGCGCGCGGTGGTAGAGACCACCGTTCTTGGAATAGATGAGGTACACCGCCTCGACGCCGAGGTTGTCGGTCACTTCCGCCTCGACGACGTACGGTCCCGTGCGGTCATTGGTGTCGCGGAAGAAGGCGTGCACCACCTGCGCCGGCTCGCCGTCCGCGCCGACGCGGAACGAGTGCCGCAGCGCCGGTGCGCCGAGCGGGTGCGCGGAGGTGTGCCCCTCGACGTCGGCCGCGCGAATGTAATACTCGACGTCCGTTTCCGTCGCTTGCGCGGGAATGCTCGCCGCGTATTCGTTGGGCGAACCCGTGGCCGTCATCGCAACCGTGTGGTCGGAACCTCCGTTCGCGCGGTACACGACCGCGAAGCTGCCCGGATCGAGCGCGAAGAAGTCGGACGTAATCGTTGCCGTCACTTCGTACGGGTGCTGCGTGTCTTCTGTATCTCCAAGCGGCGTGTGCGCGATCTCGGGGAATCCCTGCAGCCAGTCGAGCACGCGGTCCATCACTCCGGTGCGATCGCTCGCGTTCGCGATGGCTTCGAAGCCGAACGCGAAGTACACCAGGCGATACACGCCTTCGTACGATAGTCCCGCGGTGCCCGAGCTCGTGATGCCATCTGCGCCGATGTCGGTCGCCGTCTTCATGGCGTTCTGTGCAGCCGCGACCGCTTCCGGCACGGCGGCGTTGTAGACGAACGCCGTCAGCGCGCCCCCGATGGGATCCATCTCGGACGGATAGAGCTGGTTGCTGGCCCCGGTGCCGCCCTTGATGTCGAACGCGAAGCCGGTTCCGACCGGACTGGCCGGATCGCCGACCACGCCGCCGAGCTTGACGTCGTCTTGCACGTACGCGGCGCGCAGATAATTCGCGTAGAACGGTTCGGTTCGGATGTCGTAACCGATGTCCTGCCCCGACATGAACAGCCGACCACCGCCGTCGAGGTACGCAGCCAGCGCCGTTTGGTCGGCGGCGGTGAGTGTGGTGGCGTAGTCGTCGCCGGTGAGCCAGACCACCGCGTCGAACGCGTTCATCTGCGCGACAGTGACCGGCGTACCAACCGTGAGGTAGGTGCGACCCGCGCCGACGATCGCGGCCTCGTAGGCCGCCTGATAGCCGTCGCCGCCATCGTCGTCGACGATGAGGATTTCCGCCGGCATCAAGACGACGTCGAGCGGTGTCGTCGCGTTTTCACTGACGACGATTCCCGTCCGCGTTGCGGCCGGGTACGGAAAGCCCGGCGTGAACACGAGGTCGTAGGTACCGACCGGGAGGGTGATGTCGTAGGCGCCGGTCCCCGCGTCCGAAGACGACGTCACGACCACGACTCCACCGAGCTTGACCGCGATCGACGCACTAATGCCCGCGCTGGTCTGCGAGTCGGTGACGAGACCGGCGATGTGGCCGGACGGAAGCTGATTGAGCGAGAAATTCTGCGTCGTCGTCGCATCGGCGGTAACGTTCACGTTCGCCGACGCGGTCTCATAGCCGAAACGGCTCGCTTCGATGGTATGAGCACCCGCGACGACGCGAACACTGTAGAATCCCGCTCCGTCGGTGGTCACGCGCTGGCCGCTGTCGACCACGAGGATGCTGGCGCCGGCGACCGGGAGCCCCGAGCTCGTCACGGTTCCTTCCAGCGTTCCGACGCCGACCAGTGCAGCGCTCACGGCGGCGAACGCGTTGACGCGTCCGAAGCCGTAGGTGTTGTCCAATCCCGCGGTGCCCAAATCGAGCGCGGTCTGCGCGAGAATCGCTTTCATCTGCGCCACCGTGATGCCGGGATTCGCCTGGCGCATCAGTGCTGCGGTTCCGGACACGTGCGGAGCGGCCATCGAGGTTCCGTTCCAACCGCTCCATTCCCATTCACCACCCGGCACGGTGGAAAAAATCTGCACGCCGGGCGCGGAGATGTCGGGCTTGGTGTACGTGCCCACGTAAGGCGGGACGTTCCACGTCACCGGACCGCGGCTCGAAAACGACGCGATCACATCGGCGAGGTCGGTGGCACCGACACCGTAGGCGCTCGGAACGTTGCCCGGGCTGCCGGTGGTGGACGCGTTGGGACCGGCGTTACCGATCGAAAAGCTCGGGAACACACCCGCGGCGACCATGTTGTCGGTCGGCGCTACCATCGCGGCGTGGGTGCCGGTGGCACCGAGCGACATGTTGACCACGTCGGCGCCGTCGTCGGTCAGCGGATTGTTGTCGGGGTCGATGATCCACTCCATGCCGCCCGCGACTTGCGTGAACGAGCCGCTGCCGCCGGGAATGACGAGGCCGTGCATCAGTCTCGCACCGGGAGCAACACCGATCGCCGAACCGCTCGCACTCCCACCGACCATGGTGCCGCTGGTGTGCGTGCCGTGCTGGTCGCTGTCGTGCGGAACGGATCCCAGAATGATGTTTCCGTTGGCGTCGAACTCTCCCCAACCGCCCGGGTAGGTCGGATCGGCCGGGTTGTTCGTCACCATCTTGCCAGCGATGTCGGGGTGCGCGATGTCGACGCCGGTATCGAGGCCGCCGACGCGCACGCCGCTGCCGGTGAGGCCGTAGCTCTGCCACACTTGCTTCGCGCCGATGTGCGCGATGTTGTCCCACGGCTGCGTCTGATGCGACTGCACGATGGGATCGCGCTCCCGCGGCGGCAGGGTGACGGTGTAGTTGTCGAACACTTCGGTCACGTCGCGACGGCGCGCGATCTGCTCGATCACGTCTTTGGGCGCTTGCACCAGGACGATGTTGTCGATCCAGAACGGACGCACCACACCGCGGCGCGCCTTGACGGAAGCCTGGTCGAGGAAGCCGAGCAGACCGCGCTGCGAGGCGTCGGCGTTTTGACGCAGCCCCGAGAACACGGCGGCTCGCCCCTGGCTCGACAGCGAGCTCGCGGGCGGCCCGGTGTCGCGGAGTCGCACGATGGCGGTCACCAATTGATCGGGTGCCGCGCGGTCGAGCTGTTCCCGCAGCTCAACGGACATCTTTTGCGCCGCAATCTGATCGGTCTCGGTCGCTTGCGATGCGGACACGGAGACCCACAGACACAGCACCAATGCAGCCAATTTGCAGACGGTATCGAATCGTTGCATGGTTGTGTTTCCTTTCAAGGGCTATTACTGGCCCGGGGTCTGGCCCGTGTGGACCAAATACGACAGGAGATAGTCCTCGTACTCGCCGAACAGCTGTGCGCCGCCCGCGCTCATGTCGAAGTCGTCGTACGAGAGCACGGCGCGGGCCCACATGTGACGCACGTCTTTTCCGGCGTTGCCGAACTTCTTGTTCGACTCCATGAGATTGGTCACGTCGGGCACTCTGAACGACGTCAGGTAGTAAACGACGATGTTGTCGGAGGCCGTCGGAAGATACGGCTGCAGATCGAGCGTGGCGCGCGTGGTGCGCTCGTTCTCCTTCCACGACTCGTCCTGGTTCCAGTCGACGAAGAGCGACAGCGTCAAATCCTGATCGAACTCGCTCGCCAAGCGCGCGGAGGCATTCGGGATTTGAATCACCCACAGGACCAGCGCCCTGCGGTTGGCCACGTAGTGCTTGTTGTGATTCAGGAACACCACGCCGTCGATCAGCGCGTTCGACGCTCCGATCTGTTCGAAGCTGCGCTCGGCGATGTTGATGGCAGGGAACGGCGGGGGCGCGGGGCCCTCTTGGAGGTCTTGAATGAGCAGGGGCTCCTCGTCGAGCGGTTCGACCGTGCCATCTGAGAGATAGAGCGTGAGGTCGACCAACGACGCGACGCTGGGGTCGTAGAGGTAGACGTTTTCGGCCGCCTGCGCGTCGGAAAATGCTGGCAGCCACAGGAGCGAGACGAGCGCAATGGCCCGCCACCGTTTCTCCGTCATGATGGACCCTCCCAGGGGTTGAATGTACGCGCGCGGACCGTTACACCCGCGCGTTCTAAGGCGCTAGACGCTCACCGAGTCCGGATCACGTCCGCGCGCGAAGGCCTGCAACGCGAATGAATGTTGAGTGGAAACGCGAGAACGCCACGCCGTACGATCGGGCGCAACCAAGCAGTTCTGAAGATGGAGTGGGATGAGAAGAGGCGAAGCTGCATGGGCAATCGCAGGCTGGCACAACGCCTGATGGTTAGAAACCACCGCGCAAGAACGCTAGCCCTATTGCCCAGGATCAGATTGCCAAGCCGATGCGATTCGTATCACGACGTACGCAGTCGCGTCAAGTGCTTCGTATGATGACGATGGGAATTCTCGAGCGTGAGCGCGCTCAGTTTTGCAATCGCTAGATTGCCCTTCGCAGCGACTCGAAGAAACCGCGGCCCGGTCCGGCGGCATAGAGGTCTTTCGAGCCGACGCCGTCGCGGCTGCGGCCCCACGTGCCGCCGACGCGCCGCGGCACTTGGTGCGCCCAGGCGCCGCGCTCGGGGTGCGGCATGATCGCCAGCACGTTGCCTTGCGGATTGGTGAGGGCCGCGATCGCGAACTGCGCGCCGTTGGGATTCTCCGGGAATTCTTTTGCGACCTCACCGTTCGCGGCGCAATACGTGAGCGCGACCCCGTCTCCTTTTTCGAAGTGTGCACGGACGGTTTCGTTCGAGGTGACGAAGCGACCTTCGCCGTGCGCGAGCGGAATCGGAATCGGATCGCTCGGTCGCTCTTCCATGAAGTCGGTGAAGAGACACTTCGCGGGTCCCTTCTTCACGTGCACCCAATTGCAGTAATAGCCCACGCGGCCCCTCATCTTATTGGGAGCGAGTGCGACGTCGATGCGTCCGTGTTCGAAGCCGGGCACGATGCCGGTCTCGACCAGCACTTGCGCCCCGTTGCAAATGCCCATCACGGGCACGCCGCGATCGGCGGCTTGGATGACGTCATCGAGCACTTTGTCTTTCGCGGCCACCACCCCCGCGCGAATGCGGTCCTGGTACGACCAGCCACCGGGCAGAATGATCGCGGGCGCGTTTTTCACCGCGGCCGACGCATCGTTCCAGCGTCTTATTTCACCGCGCAAGCCAACCGACTCGATCACACGCAGGCTTTCGTACTCGCAGTTCACACCGGGGAACTGAATGATGAGGACTTTGGATGCCATGGCTACCCGTACAGAATTTCGGCGATACGACCGGTGTGCGCGGTGCGGAGCTCGTCGAGGGAAACGGCGAACGAAGCGCCCGCGGTGTGAACCTGAAACGCCGGAGCTTCTACGGTACGGCCGATTTCGAGAAAAGGAACAGAGTGGTGTGCGAGTACGGCCGTAAGCTCTTCCCACGACGCGTCGCCCACTTCGACCACGATACCGCTCATTTCCGAGAAGCAGCTCGTGGCGGATGCATCCCCGAGGTCCAAACGCGCGCCGACATCGAATGGCGCACTCGCGATAGCCATCTCCGCGACCGTCACGAGCAATCCGCCCAGCGCGACGTCGTGCGCTGCCAGAACGAGGCGCTTCGCGAATGCGTCTACCAGCGCGCGCACCAGCGCGCGCTCAAACGAAAAATCCGGCTGCGGGGCTTTCGCGTGTCCATGGTTCCCAAACAGGCGCTCGTATTCCGACCCGCCCAGTTCTTCGTGCAACTTTCCGAGCAGCACGAGCCGCGAGCCAACTTGCTTCAACGCGAAGCCGCGCGCGCGCGAGGCGTCGTCCAGGCGCGCGGCGCACGCCACGATCGGTGTGGGCGCGATCGCACTCCCCTTTTCGCTTTGGTTGTAGAGCGAGACGTTGCCCGAAATCACCGGAAGCGGCGAGTTGTCGCCGAAGAGCGTCAGCGCGCGGCACGCGTCGCCGATGCCGCGAACGCTTTCTACGAACTCGTGAAAGACTCCCGGGTCCTCGGGGTCGCCGAAATTCAAACAGTCGGTGATGCACAGCGGCAACGCGCCCACGCACGCCGCGTTGCGCGTCGCTTCGAACACCGACCACGCGCCGCCGGCGTACGGATCGATGAGCCCGATGCGCGAGTGGCTTCCGATCGACGCGACCAGGGCGACGTTCGCACCCGGCACGAAGATTTCGACCGCCGCGTCCGCTTCACCGGGCCGCAGCACGGCGTGGCCTTGCACTTCGCAGTCGTAATGTTGATAGATGGCGGACTTGTCGGAGATATTGACCGAGCCCAAAAGTGCGAGTAACGATTCTCGGAGGTCGGTTTTCGACGCAGGAGTGGGCAGCGCAAGCTGTCGCTTGCGCTCCTTCCGCTCGCGTTTGTACGCAATGCCCGACGTGATGACGTCCATCGCCGCGTCGCACACCACGCGACCGCCGTGCGTGATCTGGAAACGGCCGTCGGTGGTGACGCGCCCGATCACCACCGCGCCCGCTCTCGTGTACAGGTGCGGCATTTCGAACTTTTCGTTGAAAATGCGCACGATGTCGCGCGACACGCGCGTCGGGACCGCGATCGCGAAGCGTTCCTGCGTTTCCGAGCACGCGATGACTTCGGGCAGCAAATTCGAAAAGGCCTTGTTCACTTTGTCGAGATCGATGCGCGCGCCGAAGCCGCTCGCTTCCGGCATCTCCGAGAATGCGCACGAGATGCCGCCCGCGCCGAGGTCTTTGAAACCGATCGGCACCTTGTGGTCGCGCGCGAACTTGAGCATGTCTTTGATCGCTTCGGCCAGCACGCGCTTGACGAACGGATCCGGAACTTGGACCGCACCCTGTTTCTCGGTAGTCGCATTGCCGTCCAACCGCTCCGATGCGAAGGCCGCGCCACCGAAGCCGCTCGCGTCGGTCGGTTTGCCGACCAGGATCAGATCGTAGGGGACGTTTTTCGCTTCCACGGGGACGCGGCTGCGAATGATGCCGCTCTCTTCCACGATGCCGAAGGCGACCACGTTGACCAGGCAATTGTCGTCGAAGGAGGCGTCGAAGAATGCTTCGCCGCCGTAGGTGGGAACGCCGAGTGCGTTGCCGTACTGCGCGATGCCGTCCACCACCCCGAGTGCTATGTCGCGCACGCGCGACGCGTTGGGCCCGTCCGGATCGCCGAAGCGAAGCGGGTCCATCACGCCGATCACGTCCGCGCCCATACAATAGACGTCGCGCACGATACCGCCGATGCCGGTCGCGGCCCCTTCGACCGGGAGAACTTGCGAGGGGTGGTTGTGACTCTCGTGCGCCATCACGAGGCAGTAGCTTTTTCCGCCCACCTCGCAGAAGCGAATGATGCCGGCGTCTTCGCCCGGGCCGAGTACCACGTGCGGCGCCTGTGTGGGCAAGTATTCTTTGAGAACCCAGCGCGAAGATTTGTAGGAGCAGTGCTCGCTCCACATCACGTTGAAAATGTGGAGCTCGACGATGGTCGGGCGCCGGCCGAGCAGCTCGCACACGCGCGCGTACTCGCCGGTCGTGAGCGACACGCCGTTCTTCTTTAGAAAGTCTTTGACCTTGCCCGCGTCGGTAGGTGCGACGGGAACCAGGTCCTTGAGGTCGATCATGTAAGGGGTCCGACGAAAAAAGAAATGGACGCCGCGCTCACGCGGCGTCTGCCGGTACTATACGACACGAAACGGGCGCGCGCAAGTCGAGCGTTGCTAGCGCTCTAGAAGCCGTTTGAGCGTCCGCAGGTCATTCTCGACCGTCGAACAGTCTTCGACGAATTGCAGAGCGGACATCTCCGTCGCCTGGAACAGCGTGAACAAGACTTCACTGCCGTCCTCGTTCGGTACCACGCGCATCGGGTTGACAACTTCCTTGCCGTCGGCAAACGTCACGATGTGATCCAACACGCCGAACGCGTTGCGGGGGACGAAGCGGAAGCCAATCTCACCCAGCGGAGACTCGAGTTTCCACGCGTCGCCGGAAGGACGAACGGAGCGTGCGAGGCCTCTCGCCCATTCCGGCAGGTTGCGTGGATCGACCACGAAGCCGTACACGTCCGAAGGCGGGCACTTGATGGAAACGCTGACGGTTCGCGACTTCACGGTCGCCTCTCCTTTACAGATATTGCGTCACGCGGTGCGCGTCGACCGCTACGCCGCGGGCCACATGTACCCGATGATCAGCCCCGTCACCAGGCCGTACACCAACCCGTCGAAGGTCTGCTTGATCACCGTGCTGGTCGATCGTTTGTACCAGATCCAGTTCTGCCACAGCGCCAGCGTATAACCGACGAAGGCGACGCAGCCCGCGAAACGCAGCGCGGCCATGGACGGACTCCCCGCCGGCAGCGCACGCCCCGTGATGTAGGCCGCGAACACGCTCACGACCAGGCAGTAGACGAACCACAAGCCGAGAGTCTTCCCCATGTTGAACTGACCGTTGGGCATGACCGTCATCAACATGACCGGACCCTTGTTCAGCTTGTCGAGGAATGCGGGCTCCTTCATCTGCTTCATGTTGTCGCAGCGCGGGAGCATGTACTCGCCCTGGGGTATGTTGAACTTCCGCAACGCCTCCTGCACGGCGTCCTCGTTGGGGACTTTCTTGAAGTCGTTGCTGTGGTACTTGAGCAGCATGTGGAGAATCCAGCTCACCAGAAACACGGCGACCGCGGAAACGAGAATCGGGAGCCAGAGAGATATCACGGTGACCATAGCGACCTCCTCTATCGGCTAATGGATCGTGTGGGGGGCTAGCTCTTCTGCAACTTCGCTACCGTATCCAGAATCGCTTTGCTGTCTTCGGCTGCGTTCACTTCGGTGTTCTTCGACGCGACCTTTCCGTCCTTGTCGATCACAAACGTCCAGCGCTTGATGGTGACTCCGCGCACGAACGGCACTTCCTTGCCGTCGACGGTGGCGTTGTAAGTTCCGCCCTCCGACGTCGGCACGCCGAACGCTTTCGCCACTTCGCCCTTGGTATCCGCGAGCAGCGCGAAGTTGAGCTCGTGCACCTTCTTGAAAATTTGATGGTTCTCGACATTGTCGCCGCTGACGCCGACCACTTCGACGCCCTGCTCTTTCAGTTTGCTCAGGTCGTCGCGGAAACCGCACGCCTGCTTGGTGCAACCGCCGGTCATGTCGGCGGGGTAGAAATACACCACCACGATGTTCTTACCGACGTGGTCCTTGGACTTCCACTCCTTGCCGGTATCGTCGAGCGCTTCGAACTTCGGCGCCGCGTCTCCGACTTTCAGGTCGACGGCAGTGGTGGTCGCGGCGGGGTCATTCGCCGCAACTCCGGCGACGAGGGCGGTGCTCAACAGCAATACTTCGAGTATCAAGTTCATTTTTCTCCTCCTGGAATTTGTCGTGTCGCGGATTATAGCACTGTCATGTCGTCAACGCACGCGCGCGAAGATGGTGTCGACCTCTTTGAGATAGTCGTCGAGATTGAAGACCGCGGCGAGCGACTTCGCGTCGAGCTTCGAGGTGATGCCCTTGCGCACGCGCACCGTCTCTTCGAACGCCTTCCCGGTCTCCCAGGTTTCCATCGCGGCTTCCTGCACCAACGCGTAGGCGTCTTCGCGCGAGAGGCCGGCGCGCGCGAGTTCGAGCAAGAGCTTCTGCGAGAAGATCAATCCGTGTACCTTGTCCATGTTGCGGCGCATGTTGTCCGGGTACACGACCAAGTCCTTCACCACCGCGGTGAACTTGACCAGCATATAGTCGAGCGCGATGGTCGCATCGGGGAGAATCACGCGCTCCACCGACGAGTGCGAGATGTCGCGCTCGTGCCACAGCGCCACGTTTTCCATCGCGGCCAGCGCGTAGCCGCGCAGCAAGCGCGCGAGCCCCACCACGCGCTCGCAAATGATGGGGTTGCGCTTGTGGGGCATCGACGAGCTGCCCTTCTGACCCTTCTTGAACGGCTCCTCGACTTCCAGCACGTCGCTGCGCTGGAGATTCCGGATCTCGGTCGCGAATTGCTCCAATGAAGCGCCGACGAGCGCGATCGCCGACACGAACTCCGCGTGCACGTCGCGCTGGATCACCTGCGTCGATACCGGCGCGGGCTTCAAGCCCATCTTCTTGCACACGTACTCCTCGACCTTGGGGCTCGCGTGCGCGAACGTCCCCACCGATCCCGAGACCTTGCCCACCGACACCGCCTCGATCGCGTCGCGCAGCGTTTTCTCGCGCCGCCCCAGTTCGTCATACCACACCAAGAGCTTCAACCCGAACGTGATGGGCTCGGCGTGGATGCCGTGCGTGCGTCCCACCATGACCGTCTTCTTGTGCTCGATTGCACGCACCTTGATAGCCGCGCGTAGGTCGGCGACGCGACGCAGCAGCAATTCGCCCGATTCCTTGATCTGAACCGCGAGCGTGGTGTCGAGCAGATCCGACGACGTCAACCCGAGGTGGACGTAGCGAGAATCGTTTCCGATGTGCTCGGCGATATTAGTGAGAAACGCGATGACGTCGTGGTGGGTGGTTTCTTCGATCTCTTTGACGCGGGCCGCGTCGAAGCGGGCATTCTTCTTGATGCGCTCGACCGCGTCGCGGGGGATGGAACCGAGCTCGGCCAGCGCTTCACACGCGAGAATCTCGAACTGGAGCCACTTGTCGAGCTTGTTCTGCTCCGACCAGATGCGGCCCATGTCGGGGAGCGTATAGCGTTCGATCATAGGGGCTGCATTCTATATATCCGACGGCCTTTCTTCGAGCACGACTTTCACGTCGATCAACTCGTCCTTGCGGTTGACCTTCATCACGAGCACGTCGCCCACACCCGATCCAAAGATGACGCGGTTGGCCTGGTAGCGCGAATCGAGGGTGACGCCGTTGATGACGATGATCTGGTCGCCGACCTTCAGGCCCGCCTTCTCGGCCGGTCCGCCCTCTTCGATGCTCTGCACCAGCACGCCGCTCGCGGTGGGAAGGTTCAGCGCAGCCTGGGTCTCGGGGGTGATGTCGGTGGCTGACATGCCGAGCCACACGTCGCGCACGCGACCGTACTGCACGATCTCGTCCATCACGCGGCGCGCGCGGTTGATCGGAATCGCGAAGCCCATGCCGACGTTGCTCGCGTACCCGCCCGTGTTGGGCGAGAAGATCAGCGTGTTGATCCCGATCACCTGCCCGCGCGTGTTGACCAGCGGCCCCCCGCTGTTACCCGGGTTGATGGCCGCGTCGGTCTGGATCATATCGTTGAAGATTTGCTGGCTGTCTTCCTCTTGCTTGATGTCGCGGTGGTTCGCGCTGATGACGCCCACCGTCACCGTGGGTTGGGTGTCGACCAAGCTGAACCCGAATGGGCTCCCGATGGCGATGGCCCACTCACCGACCAACAGATCGTCGGAATCGCCGAGCGGCGCGGTCGGGAATTCGTCGCCGTCGAGCTTGATGAGCGCCAAGTCGTAACTCGGTGCGCTGCCGACCAGAGTCGCGGGATAGGTCTTTCCGTCCGAGAGCGTCACCTGCAGGCGCTCCGCGTTCTGGATCACGTGATTGTTGGTGAAGGCGTAGCCACGTTTGTCGACGATCAGGCCCGAGCCCAGCTCCGAGCGCGTTTGCGAGCGACTAGGATAGTAGCGGTTGAAATACCAGTCGTACATCGGTCGGGTGCGCACGGTGTACGACGCCGTAATGCTGATCACCGCGGGTGCCACTCGCTCGGTCGCGATCACGATGGCGTTGCGGCGCTCGTCGTCGAGTCTCGCGCTCGACGTGGACGCGGTCTGCGCATTGGTGTTGAGCAGCGACTGCGCGTGTCCGTCGCTGTTGCGCTGCATCACCACCAGCGCGATGATCACGAGCGCAATCGACACGCCCGTCAGCCCGCCGAACACGAACGGGAGAAACCGAATCTTGCGCGGGAGTTTTTCGTTACCGTCGTACATTCGCCTTGCGTCGCTCCATGACCTTGGCCCAATCGCGATTGAACAATTCGATTCCGATGTCGGTCAGCGGGTGTTTGAACAGCTGCTGAAAGATCTTGTACGGCATGGTCGACACGTCGGCCCCCAGGCGCGCGGCTTCCACCACGTGCATCGGGTGGCGGATGCTGGCGGCGAGCACCTGGGTGCGAAACGCGTAGCGCTCGTAGATGTCGACCAAATCGGCGACCACCTGCATCCCGTCCATGCCCGCGTCGTCGAGGCGTCCGATGAAGGGGCTGATGTAGGTCGCACCCGCCTTGGCGGCGATTAATCCTTGGTTCGCGCTGAAGCACAGCGTGACGTTGGTTTTGATGTCGTCCGCGGAGAGCGCCTTGACCGCCTTCATGCCCTCGGGCGTCATGGGAATCTTGACCACGATGTGCTCGCTCAAGCGCGCGAATGCGCGCCCCTGGCGAATCATCTCGCCGCTCTCGTCGGCGACCACCTCGGCGCTCACGGGACCGCCCACGATGTCGCAGATCTCCTTCAAGACCGCGGGGTAGTCGTCGCCGTCCTCCTTCGCCATGAGGGACGGATTGGTGGTCACACCGTCCAGGACGCCGAGTGCGGCACCTTCGCGAATCTCGTCGATGTTGGCCGTATCGAGGAAAAATTTCATGCCGGTCGGTCCTTTCGTCGGGTTCCCTTCACGGGCTAGGACCCCATAGTATCACGGCTTACCGGTCCCCGGAAGCTCCGGCCCCGGGTCCGAATGGTAGCGAACGCGCAAAAGCGTCAACCCATGCGCCGCGGCGGTCGGGCCCGCCGCCCGACGGTCCTTTTTACGCAGCGCCTCGGCCACCTGTTCCGGCTCCGTGCGCCCCCGCCCCACTTCCATCAGAGTTCCCGCCATCGCGCGCACCATGTGGTGGACGAAGCGCGTCGCTTCGACCGCGATCAGGATGTGCGACCCGTCCCGCACGACCTCGAGCTCGATCACACGGCAGATCTTGTTCGCTTCGTTGGTGACGGGCGTGAAGCTCGTGAAATCGTGCTCGCCCACCAAATGCGCGGCCGCTTTCGCCATTCGATCGACATCCAGTGCATGGTGGGAATGAAACGCGAAGCGCCGCCACACCGCGGTCGGTGATTCCGTGACGCGATAGAGGTAGCGCCGCGAGCGCGCCGAGAAACGGGCGTGGAAGTCGGCGGGAACTTCTTCCGCGGTTACGATCGCGATGTCTTCGGGCAAGCAACCGTTCAGCGCGAGCGACAGGCGCGAGGCGGGCATATCGGACTCGGTTCGAAAGCTCGCAACGTATCCGAGTGCGTGCACGCCCGCGTCGGTCCGCGCGCAACCGACCACGTCCGCCGGATGACGGCACACGATCTGGATCGCGGTCTCCAGCGTTCCTTGCACCGTCCGCGCCCCGGGTTGCTTTTGCCAACCCTGGAATTCGGTGCCGTCGTACTCGAGGTTCAATCGAATGTTGCGCATGCGTTCAATCGACTACGCGGACGCGAGTGCCACCACGGCGATGGCGACCGCGGCCAACACCACGTCCGCGGCGCGCAGTCGGGGCGCTTCCATGGTATGCGGGAGTCGTTCGCGAATGTGCCGCAGCTCGACCGCCTTGGCCAGCTCGCCGGAGCGGTGGATGGCCGATACCAGCAGCGGAATCAACCACGCGCGGACGGTTTCCACGCGACGCCACGTGCCGCCCGAGAAATCGCCCCCGCGAAACGACTGCGCGACCCGAATGCGATCGAATTCGTCTTTGAGAAGCGGTACGAATCCCATCGACAGGAAGACGAACAGCGCCACGTGGCGGGCGGCGCGCCGAGAAAAGCGGCGCAGGGTGTCGTACGCGCCGCGCGCCATCGACTCGGGCGACGCGGTCGACAAGAACGCGGACACCGCCATCAGCATCACACCCAACCGAAGGGCGAAGAGGACGCCGTCCGCCAGCCCTTCGCGCGATACCACGCGGCGCCCGCCGATCGACAGCAACGCGTCTCCCGGGAGCAGCACCGCGTTCAGCGCGACGATCAGAATGGCGAGCGGGAGCAGGCGCGCCAGGCTGCGCGCGGTGACCAACGGTCGCCGCGTCACCACCGCGTGCCACAGGCATACGAAGAGCAGTGTGGCCGACATCGCCGGAGTGCCGCGAATGGTGGTGAGGGACGCGACTACCACGGTGGCGGTGACCAGAAACGCGACCCGCGGGTCGGCGGGACGAAAAAATTGCGAATCGGTGCGCTCCCCATCGGTTCGGTTCATGACCCAGAATATCCCGGCGCGGAAGCCATTACAACCCGCGCCCCGGGGTGGGCAGATTGAACGTTGACACGTTGCGCCTGCGGTGGAAGCATGGCGCCCATGACGAAACACCACCCGTTCATCGTGGCCTCTTGGATCGCGTGCGGTTCGATCGTGGTCGCGCACGCGCAAGCACACAGCGCGAGTCGCTATGCGCCGTTGATGGCGTCGACCGCGGGGCAGGATTCACTTCGCAATCTGGCCCTGTGGGAGGACCAGCGCGTTACCGGCGGCGACAAGATCTTCGCCTATCTGCAGCACGGGAGCCCGCTCGTTCGACGCCGCGCGGTCGAAGCACTCGGCCGCATGCAGGAGCCGAGCGATGCCGCCAAGCTGATTCCGCTCCTCAAGGATCCCAACCCGGAAGTCAGGCGCGAAATCGTGTTCGCGCTGGGACAAATCGGCAATCGCGACGCGGTCGCACCCTTGCTCGCGGCGCGTTCGGGCGCATTCCCCGACGACGTCGCGTTGATCGCGGAGGCGCTGGGCAAGCTCGGCGGCGACGAAGCGATAGCGGCTCTCGACGAGATGCAGCGCGACTTCACGACCCAAGTGCGCGCCGACGCCGCGCTGGGGCTCTCGCGCCAGAAGGATCCCAATGCGGCCAACGCGCTGTTGCTCGCGGTGCACGACCCGGATGCCGCCGTCACCTGGCGGGCGATCTTCGGGCTCGAGAAGCAGGTGCCGATGCAGCGCTCGTGCACGTCGATCGCACCGCTGCTCGAGAGCACCGACCCGCTGGTGCGCTCGTACGCCGCGCGCGCGCTGGGCAAGCTGGCGTGCAAACAAGCGGGACCCGCGCTCGCCGCCTTGCTGAACGACGACGACTTGCGCGTTTCCGTGAACGCCGCCCGCGCGCTCGGCGAGCTCGATGACAAAGAAGCCGTGCGGCCGCTGGCCAAGATGCTGGCCGAACATCCTTCCCACCATGGTCGCGCAGTGGCCGCCGAAGCGCTGGGCAAGATCGACGAAGAGGACGGCAAGGACGCGCTCGCGCAAGGACTCCTCGACAAGAGTGTCATGGTGCGAATCAACTCGATTCACGCGATTGCCGAAATTCTGGGAGAGGACAGCGAAATGTTCTGCGATCAAATGCGCCGCGACGGCGAGCGCCTGGTCCGCGCCGAAGCGATCCGTTGCTACGGGACCGCGGGCCTCGCCAAGCGCGCGTCTCAACTGGACGAGGTTGCGCGCACCGACAAGGATCCCATGATGCGCGCGGCGGCCGTCGAAGCGCTGGGCAAGCTCAAGGACCCCGCGATCGCGCCCCTGCTCGTCCCCGCGCTGCGCGATCCGGATTTCACGGTCGCGACCGCGGCCGTGGCCGCGATCGGCGAGCAGCAATACAAGGAAGGCGTTCCCGCTCTGATGGACGCGTACCGCGCGCGACCCGATCGCGAGTTCGTCGACGTGCAGCTGGAAGTCGTGCGCGTGATCGGCGAGCTGGGCGCGGCGGACGCGCAAGCGTTCCTCACCGAGGCGACATCGCACCACGACGCGCGCGTGCGCGTGACGGCCGTCGAGTCGCTGAAGAAGCTCGGCCTCGCGGCACCGGAGCTACCGAGCGAGCGGTCCTTCCACGAAGCGGCTTTCGACCCCGCGCGCAAGAAGCAGCTCGCGCCCCCGTCGGGCGTGCGCCACGCCGTCATCCAGACCCGCCACGGCAACATCGAGATCGAGCTGTTCGGCGACGACGCCATTCAAACGGTGGCGAACTTCATCAACCTCGCGAAGGGCGGTTTCTACAAGAAGCTCACCATGCACCGCGTGGTGCCGAACTTCGTGGTGCAAGGAGGCGACCCGCGCGGCGACGGCTCCGGTGACGCGGGCTACACCGTGCCGGCGGAAGCTTCGCGGCACCATTACAACGAGGGCTATCTGGGAATCGCGGACGCGGGTAAGGATACGGGCAGCTGTCAGTGGTTCATCACGCTATCGCCCCAGCGACACCTGGATGGCCGCTACACCGTCTTGGGTCGCGTGACCAAGGGAATGGACGCGGCGTGGAAGATCGATCAGGGCGACCAGTTCGACGTGAAGATCCTGGACTAGCCCCCTTGAGACTTTCGCAAGTCCTCTAGCGCCTGCACGTGTGCTTTGAACGCGATCTCTTTCGGGGTTTCATCCAGCGGAAAGAAGCAGGCGTCGACGGCATCGTCACCCGCGCGCAGATCCCCACCCACGCGCCGGCACCGATACAAGAGCAGAACGACCCGCACGCGCGGGTCGTCCATCGCCATGTAAGCGCCAAAGATTCCCTCCAGCGCGACGTCGAGGTTGGTCTCTTCCTTGGTCTCGCGAATCGCGCACTCCGCCACGTGCTCGTCGTACTCGACGAACCCCGCGGGGAGTGTCCACATGCCGACGCGCGGCTCGAACTTTCGCTGCACCAGGAGCACGCGCCCCTCTTCGACCAGCACCACACCCGCGGCCGGAGCGGGGTTTCGATACGCGATGAATCCGCAACTCTCGCACACCGCGCGCATCCGGTTGTCGATGCGGCGCGGCGTCATGCGGTCGCCGCAGCGCGAGCAAAAGAGTGCGTCGTCGCTCATGCCTTCGCCCGCAGCATCTGGCGATTTCTCCACGCCGTTTCGATCTCGCTCAACGGAATGCCGTACACCTTGTTGGTCGCCATCGCGACCGCGTCATACGAATTCATGCCGTTGATCGCGCCGTAAAACTCCATGAGCTTGTCGATGCCGAAGCGATCGACCAAGAACCCGACGAAGGACGCCGCGCACGGCATCGATATCTGGGGTTCGAGCACCGCGAACAGGTTGTAGTCGAGCAAGTTCTTGAGGGGCGGGAATGCGTTCGCGCGCACCAACCGCTTCATCGCTTCTTCCACCGGCACTCCATCGACGTCGTCGTGCAGCCAGAACACGGTCCCTTCCGCCAGCGCGCGCGGCGGCCGGCCGATCGGGTCGGTCATGAAGTGGACCACTTCGTGATTGTCGTTCGGGTTGACGGAATGAAACTCGACATCCTCCCAGCTTACATACTGGTAACCCTTCAAGCTCAACATCTGTCGGATGGTGGTCGTGTCGGGATAGAAATAGTAGTTGATCACGACGCTGCTCTCGATGCCGAGGCGCTGGGCGAGCTGGTCGAATATCGCCTGCTGGTTCGGTTGCGAGCCTTCCGGCATGGGATGACCCGGCAGCCAATGAAACACGAAGTTCTTGGTGGTGGCCGTTTCCCAGTCGATCGGCTCCGGCACCTCGAGCGAAACATTGTCGAACCAGGCTTGACCGCTCATAGCGAGCACGCACGAAACTTTCACAAAACGCGTGCCGCGCGGAACGCGAAAGGTCACGTTTTCCTCCTCGAACAGCCGCGACCCGAGGACGGGCCGCGTCCGCTTGTCGGAGATTCTCATTTCCTGGAAACGATGGCGGTTCTGGTCGTAAAACGTGAGCAAGAAATTGCAATGCGAGAACTGCTCGGGTGTGGCCATGTCGACCCCGTCCGCTTGGATCCAGCCGCGCAGTCGCACGTGGGTGGCGTCCGCGATTTCGACGTCTTGGGAGAGGCGGAAGAAGCGTTTGCTGTTGGGGTCGGCGGCGAAGAAGAACGACCGCTTGCCGTCCTGCACGATTTGTTCGTCGATGCCGTGGCGCGCGGCGAACGCGTCCTCGGGGCCGCGGAAAGGTTCGATGGTCCAACCGCGCGGGATTCCGTCTCCGCCCACGTCTTCGAAGGACCCGTTCACGAGCAGGTTGGTGTCGTAGCCCGATTCTTTTTTGCCACAAGAAGCCGTCAGCGCCCCCACCACCAACAAACTCGCCAACGCCGCGTAGCGAGACACCGTCATGACTCTCCTCATTTCTTCGCCACTTTCTCGGTCCACTCGTCGAGACGATAGGTCAACATGTTCTGTTCGGCTCTGACGATTCGTTTCTTCGCGTCGACATAAATGGTCGCGGGCCCCAGGCGCTCGCGCTCCGCCTTGTACACCGTGACGCGGGTTTTCTTGCCCAGCACGTCGATGGTTTGTTCGCCGTCCACGTACAGCTCGCCGCCGTCCGTTTTTCCCGACGACGGGTCGAGCCATTGGATCCGATGCCGTCCCTCGCTCGCCGAGTCGACCCAGAACAGGAGTTGATACCACGGGTAGAGCTGCCCGACCTCCAGGATCGCGGTTCCGCTGGGGACAACCACGCGACGCGAATCCTTGGTACCGCGCAGCTCGCTACCAAGCACGGCGACGTTGGCAATCATATCGACTGTGAGCGTGTGGATGAATTCTTCCTCGGGCTGTTTGATAATCTTGTCGGCGCGGTACGAGCGCGGGAAATAGGACTCTTCTTCGATGGTCAGGGTGCTCTTGTTGGTCATGGTGACCATGGCGTTGCGGATCACATCTTCCGCTTCGAAGCGGATGGTGTTGTTGTCGAAAACGCTCTTGGTCATCGACTCGTGCCCAACCACCTGATCGTCCGCCTGCACGATCGAGTACTTGGCGCGCGCGGTCGAAACCACGCTCGCCTCCTTGGTCTGGTGCATGGGCGGCGCCGCGACCGCCGGCATCGCGAGCAGGATCGCGACCGCGAGCGTCACTCGTGCCCTATTTGATTTGTTCCGCCACATACGCCTTCAATCTCGCCAGCAGCTCGTCCACGCGAGCGCCGTCTGGAAGTTTGAGTTGGGCGAAGCCGCCCTTCCCGCCACCCGAGCCGCCCAATTCGCGCGCCATCGCTGATGCAGCCGACGCGAGGTCGAGTGGGATGTCGCGCGCGGTGACGCACACGACGGTTCCATCGTCTGCGCCGAGCAGCGCCACCGTTCCCGGCTCCGATTGGAGCTCGGTGGCGAGCGAGCGCGCCAGCGCTGCATCGGCTTCGCGGTGCACGACGACGCGATGGGGACCCAACGGCGCGGCGCGCTGTAGCAGCGCCGGTTTTTGCGCCTCGGCCAGGCGTTGGACCAGCTGCTTCACGCGCTTGTTTGCCGCCTGTGCTTCCTCCGCCATTCGCTCCACCTTGTTCGCCAGCTCGTCGGAGGAAGTGGTCAAGCGATTCGCGAGCGCCTGCACGATGCCGTGCTTCTCGTGATAATCGTCGAGCGCCCGTTGTCCCACATTGAAGTGAACCCGGTGCAACTGCTTGACGCGCTCCGCGCGCAGCACTTTCACCAACCCGAGCTCACCGGTCGAACGCACGTGGGTACCGCAGCACGGAATCGCGTCGAAGTCGTGCACCGAGACGATGCGGGCGATGGTGACACCGTCCGGTACCTTGCGGCGCAAATCGGCCTGATCCAGCTCCGCCACCGGAACCAGTCTCACCGAGATGGAACGGTTCTCCGCCACCACGCGGTTGGCCAGGTCCTCCGCGCGACGCACCGCCGCCTCGTCGAAGCGCGCGCCGTCGAGGTCGATGGTGCAGGTGTCGTCGCCCATGTGAAACGACACCGTGGGAAGGCCCGCGACTTCGATGAACGCGCGCGAAAGGACGTGCTGACCGGTGTGTTGTTGCATGTGATCGAATCGGCGCGACCAATCGACGGTTCCGACCACCCGACCGGACGGTGGTAACTCGCCGTGCACGGTGTGCACGACGGATTCGTCGGAGCCTTCCTTCACGTCGGACACGCGCGCGGTGCCCAACACGCCCGCGTCGGCCAATTGACCGCCGGACTCCGGATAGAAGCACGTGCGGTCGAGGACGACTTCGTGCGCGTCGCCGTCCCCGGCGCGCGAGTCCACAACCGTGGCTTCGAACGCCGCCTGATAGGGCTCGTCGAGATACAACTTCTGCGTCATGGAACGAATGCGCGAACGGGCGGAAGCGACGGTCGAGCGACCGCCTCTAAGCGACGAACGATCGTCGAATAATCCGATTCTCGTCGTCGAGTTGTACGATTTTGGGCGTGTGCGTTCTCGCTTCCGCCTCGCTGTAGGTCGCGAACGAAAAGATGATCACGCGATCGCCGATGTGTCCCAAGCGAGCGGTGGCGCCGTTCAGCTCGATCTTGCCGGAGCGGGCCGGAGCCGGGATGGCGTAGGTCTCGAAGCGATCGCCGGTGTTCATGTTGGCGACGAGCACCTTCTCCCAGCGTACCAGGCCGACCTCTTCCATGATCGCGGAATCGATGACGATGCTGCCCTCGTAGTGCATGTCGATGCCGGTTACGGTCGCTTGGTGGATCTTCGATTTCAACAATAGGAATTCCATCGCCGGGTATCATAACGCGAGCGAAGGCCGCGCACAAGGGAGCCGCTAGAGGGTGGCAGTGGGCTGCTCGGTGGGTGCGCGGCGCGCGAGCACAGTCGCGAGGCCCAACAGGACCAGCGCGGCCAAGACGAGCACGAGGTCGCCGTGGCGCGCGTAGAAGGTCTGCTTGGAGAGGAGGGTTACGTCCAAGGTCAGAACGCCCTCCTTATAGAGGCTGATCGAGGCCACCACCTCTCCGGTGGGCATCACCGCCATCGACACCCCGCTGTTGGCGCTGCGCACGAGCCAGCGTCGAAACTCCACCGCGCGCACGATCGCCATTTGCGCGTGCTGGTAGGGCCCCGGCGTGTCGCCGAACCAGCCGTCGTTGGTGATATTGACGAACAACTCCGAGCCCTCGCGCACGCCGTCGCGGCACAAGTCGGGAAACACCGATTCGAAGCAAATCAGCGGGGTGAAGCTCACGCCTTCGATCGTGAGCGGCGCGCGTTTCGGACCGGGCTGGAAGTTGGCCTGGCCGAACTCGATCTTTCGAATCCATCGATAGCGCGAGCCGAGCGGGAGTGCCTCGCCGAACGGCAACAAGTGGCGCTTGTCGTATTTCTCGAGCGATCCGTCGGCGCGAAAGAGTCCCGACGAGTTGTAGATATTGATCGCGCGATCGGGGCCGTCGAAGCGATGGTCGAGAAAACCGATGTAGAAAGGCGTCTCCAGCCCGCGCGCCAGTTCGATCAGACGCATCTTGTTGACGGGGCTGTTCTCGATATACACCGGCGCCGCCGTCTCGGGAAAGATCACGATTTCGGCGCCGGCCTCGCGTGCTTGCGCGACTTGCTTCTCGATCAACAGGAAGGTCGAGTCCTTGAACTCGGGTTTCCACTTCAGCGCCAGGTCGATGTTGGGCTGCGCCAGCGCGACGCGTAACTTCCGGCCCTCGAGCGCCTGCGTGCGATTGAGCTGCCACTCGCCGTGCAGCCACATGGCCGAGGCCACCAACCCCGCGCACAATCCGCACCACGCCTTGGCGCGCGGGCCGCGCGCGACCACGCAGCCCGCAACCAAAGCGTTCACGAGCACGATCACGAATGACAGGCCAAACACGCCCCACACGTCGGCGCTTTGCAAGAGCGCCGGATGGTCCGACAGCGAGTAGCCGAGAACACCCCACGGAAACGCGAGCTCGCCGCGCGAGCGTGCAACCTCGAACAGCGCCCACGTGGCGGGCGCGGCCAGGAGAAACGGGAGCAACCGCCAGCGCGTCAGCGCGGCCAGCACCAGCATGTGGAAAGCGGGATAGAGCGACAGATACAGCACGAGCACGATCAACGCCGGCGTCATGAGCCACGGGATAGTGACGTCGGCGGACGGAATCAACTTCACGATCCACCACAGCATCGACACGAAGTACGCGAATCCCATCAAGAAGCCCGCACGAAAGGCTTCCTTTCGACTGGGACGGTAGCGCAGCACCGCGGTGAATATGGGCGCGAGCGCCAAGAACGACACCGGGCCCAGCGACGTCTCGGGAAAACACAGCGTCACCAGGAGACCGGACGCCAGTGAGGGAAGGATGAGGGGGAGCGGGGGGAGAATACCGCGCAGGAACTGCTTCATCGTGACACTCGCAACATACTTCCGCGAGTAGAATCTATCCGGACAGCTCGACTTCGCGGCCCGACGACGCGGATTCGTACATCGCGTCCACGATCCGCATCACGGGGACGGCGTCCTTGCCCGAGACCAGCGGTGTGCGCTGCTTGCGCACGCACTGGATGAAGTGGTCGATTTCCGCTTGGTAGCTGTCCTTGTAGAAGTTCTTCTGCTTGCCGAGCGCCGGCGTGACGTTGACCAAGACCCCTTGAATGGACTTGTGCACCTGCAGCGGGGTCAGCACGCCGGCTCCCTTGCTCCCGTACACCTGCAAGTAGACCACATCGCGCGGGTCGCGAAGGTTCCAGTTCACTTCCAGCATCAAGCACGCGCCGCCCGCGAAGCGGACCATCGCGACGCCGGAGTCTTCGACGCCGTCTTTGCCCTTGCGGCCGAACATGCTGCATGTGACACCGGTGGTTTTCTTGATGCCTCCGACCCACATCGCCAAGTCGATCAGCGGGGTTCCCAGATCGAGCAGCGCGCCGCCGCCCGCTTTTCCGCGCTCGGTGAACCACGCGCGGTCCTTCCAGTCGGTGGCGCGGCGGAGCCAGCCGGCTTTGATCACGTGCACGTCGCCCAGCTCGTTACCGATGATGAATTTTTGCAGCACCTGCGCGTCCTCGCGGAAACGGTTGTTCATCGCCACCATGAGAATGCGCCCGTGCTCCTCGGCGGTGTCGACCATCTTTTGCGCCTCGGTGGCGTTGCGCGCGAGCGGCTTCTCGCACATGACGTCGCGACCGGAGCGCAAGGCGGCGATGGCCATGGGGGCGTGGAGGTAGTTGGGGGTGCAGATGTCGATGGCGTCGACGTCGGCCTTCTTCAGCATCTCGGCGAAGTCTTCGTACCAGACCTTGAAGCCGGCTTGCTCTTTGATACGTCGCGCTTTGACGGGGTCTTCGTCGACGATCGCGACCAACTCGACGTCGGGGTTCGCGCGGTAGGCGGGAATGTGCGCGACTTGGGCCACGTGTCCGGCGCCCACGATCGCGATCTTGGTCTTGTCGGCCATCGCGGGCATGGTAGCGCAGGACGCTCCGAGTTGTCACGCCCTCTTCTCTTCCTTCGTCGACGCCTCCCTCTCGATCCCGTAGCGCTTGATCTTTTTCAATAGCCCCTGTCGCGACAACCCCAGCCGCCGCGCCGCGTGCGACTTGTTCCAGTTGGTTTGCGCGAGCGTGCGCTTCAGCAGATTCTCTTCCAAGTGCCCGACCGCACTCGCGAGCGGGGACTCGTGCAGAATCGCGACGTCGAGCGAGGTCTCAGCCGCCGCGCACACGATTCGCTCCGACAGCATCTCGGGGACGATCGCGCGCGGCGATCCGTGCAGCGCCGAGATGCGCTCCACTTCGTTCTCCAACTCGCGCACGTTCCCGGGCCACGGATAATTCGAAAGGATGCGTTCCGTCTCCGGGTGGATCTCCGGGCAATCGAGACTGCGCCGCTGGAAAAAATGCGCGATCAGGTCGATCACGTCCTCGCGCCGCTCGCGCAGCGATGGCACGCGCGCCTCCACCACGTTGATGCGATAGAAGAGGTCCTTGCGGAAGGTCAAATCGCCCACCATCTCCGCGAGGTTCGCGTTGGTGGCGGTGATCAAGCGTACGTCGACGCGCCGCACGCCGCCCTCGCCCATGCGCCGCATCTCTCCCTCCTGCAGCACGCGCAACAGCTTGGCTTGGATGTAGGGCGGGATCTCGCCGATTTCGTCCAGAAACAAGGTACCGCGCGAGGCTTGCTCGAACAGACCCGCGTGCGCGCGCACCGCACCCGTGAAGGCGCCGCGATCGTGACCGAAGAGCTCGCTTTCCAGAATTCCCGGCGCGAGTGCCGCGCAATTGACCGACACGAAGTCAGCACTCGCGCGCGGGCTGAAGCGGTGGAGATTGCGCGCGAGAACTTCCTTCCCCACACCGCTGTCGCCGGTGATGAGCACGCTGACGCTGGAGTCGGCGAGTGTGAGTACGAGGTCCCGCAGTCGTTGGGCCGCGGGCGACGAGCCGATAATGGGCGGGTCGAAACGATCGTGGGGCGATCTCACGGGTGCCACTAACGGCAAGCGAGGTGCCACGGATGGCGTCACGACGCCAACTTCACGTGAGCGCGCGACTTCGAGCGTTGCGGGAGGGCGCAAACAAAGAAACGGCGTGTCCCGCGGGGCTGTTCGCAGGATGGCCGCGTCGCACGCCTAGCTTGCAACCAATTCGATGCTTGCGGGGATTCTAGCGGTTCGTAAGTGCTGTCGCCAATTCGACAGCAATTCGTTTCAACGAGCGGGAGCTTCTTCGACCACGCCGTATGCGGTCACTGTCAACGGCGTGGACTTCTTGGGTCGCATCATCGAATCGGTGTCGAATGTGTCGCCGGCAAACCACACCCGCGCGCCCGCGTAATCGGAGAGTACACCGACGTGGTCGCCCTGAATCCAATATCGACTCCCCTTCTCCGTCGTGACGATGCACTGGCCGTCTTCCACTGTCACCACGCCGATGATGGGCACCTTGCCGTCGGGGAGCGGGAGCAATTCGTAGCGCGTGGCCGACAAACGCGCGAGGTTGTGATCGACGAACGGGAGCACGTCGCCTTCGACCGCGCAGCGCATGCCGGCGAGATTCTTGAGCTGCATCAACAACGCGGCCGATTTGGCGTCGAGCGTGATGGCCTCGGTGCTGTCGATCTCGAGCACCGGGGTGGTAATCGGCGTGCTGCCGCGCAGCGACAGCGTTCCTTCGATGCGGACGCGCTCGCCGGTCTTCACACTGTCGAGGCTCTGCACCGAGCGCACGCGCTTGCCGCCGCACCCCGATGCGGCGGCGAAGGCAAGCAATGCGGCGACGGTCGTAACGACACTTCCGATGCGGCGTGGGTCCATGGCGTCTACTGCACGCGAACGATCGCGTGACGAAGCGACACGCCCGGTATGCTTTCGACGAACGTGAATCGCGTGTCGAATCCCAGCGCCCCGTTGTAGAGGTACAGGTCAGCCGACGAGCGTCGCACATTGCCAACCGACTCGACACCGACCAGGCCGGTGGATGTCGAAACCGTGCCGTAGTCGGCGAGGTCGATCGAGGTAAAGTTGAAGCGCGGATCGGCCGTGATTCCTTGTCCGCTCAAGTACAACGCGGCAAAGAATTCGGACGCCAAGTCGTAGAAGTTTCTCCCCGTCACATTCTGAATGCACGATCGACCGCTGCAGCGACTCTGCACGATGTCTTTCAACATGTCGGGGTTCGCGGCGCCGTAGCGGTCAACCAAGAGCCGAAGGAACAAGTAGATGCCACCGCGCTGTTCCAGGTTCGCCGAGGCGTCTTCGAGCGAGACGCCGGCGGGATCCTGGAGATAGAGATTGGTGCGCCCCATGTTGGCGTCGTGGAAGCCGTTCAAATCCTCGGCCATGTGCGCCATGCCCTCCTCGAGCCACGTTTCCTGTCTCGTCCCGCCTTGGTTGAAGATGCGCTCCGAGAAGCTGATCATGTGCTCGTGCTCGTGGGCCGTGGTGCTGATGTTTTCGGCCGCCGTGAAGGCGATCGGAAATGGGTTGCCCCAGAACGCGGCCGGATCGGCGGCCAGGAGATAGAAAATCTCGGCTTGATTGGTCGTGCCGGCGGGCACTTGGGGCGGCGAATAGAGATCGATCGACAGGAAGAACCCCGCGATGAACCCGCCGCTGCCGCCCGGCGTCATCCGATTTACCACCGGCGTGATCAGGATGATGACCTTGGTGTTTCCGTCGATGTCGGAATAGTCGCCGAAGTGCGCAACGTTGGTGGCCTCGATAAAGTTGTCGAAAGTCTGCCCAAGCTGCTGGAAATGGATCTGATCGAAGTTGTTGGCCGGATTTGCGAGCGTGTCGACGTCGGCGTAGACCAGGCACTTGGTGCCGGTGTAGCGCAGGTCGGCCGAGATCAAATCGTAGTTCGCGGGATCGCTCACTAGGCCGCTGGGCGTGTTGAGAACGTAGAACGGTCGATAGGGCGGCGCCTCGCTCGCGGCCGGCGCTTCGCTCGGCAGTGCGGATCGCGACGGCACTCCCACGCGCTCCACCAGATCATACGCTTCCTCCCAGCGACGGGCGTCGAACGACTCGCGGATTCCAACTTTGCCTGCCGCCGCGCGCCGCGTCGGTCCGCGTTCGGCCTGTTGCGGCGTCGCGCTTGCCACCGTGTTGTCCGACCGAATCTCGTAGCCGTAGTCGTTGGCAAAGGGCGCGCTCGGGTTGGTTCCGTGCGGAATGACGAGATAACGCGTGGTCGCCGTCGGGTTGGGGAGCGAGAGCACGTTGCCTGTCCCGAGTCCGCCGAACACGAAGAAGTCCCCGATCCCACGCTCGACGGTCATGTCGGGCCCGGTGGCGGAGCCGCCCCCGCTCGACACGGTGATGGGGCCGCTGGTCGCGTCCTGGTCGACCACGACCTCGAGTTCGCTCGCGCTTCCCGCGAATGGTGTCGCGACGCCCAATGGATTCGTGAATCTCACTTGGTTGCCACTCGCCGGAGTCGAAAAATTCGCCCCGCTGATCACGAGCGTATCGCCGGGAGATATCTCGGTCGCGCTCACCCCGGTCACCGAAGGGGGATCGGGTTGCGGCTCGGCAGGATCGTCTTCGCTACACGCGAAGAGAGTGAGTAAGCCGACGGCGAGGGCCAGTTTCGAAAACTCGCGAAAGTACATTTTCTTCCCCAGTTGGTTGGATGGCACGGGTGGAGACGGGCCTGGGCCGGGACCGCCGATGCCGTAACGCTAATCCAATCTACCCCCTTACGGCAAGCCCGATTGCGCCCCTGCGGGCACGGGTCTTGCACGACGGGCGTGTTTACTCCTCTTACACGCTCAGGGTTTCCGACCGAGTGGTCACGCGATGCACGACGCATACGGCATTCTCGTAATCGAATCGAACGACTGGGACGCGGAGCAGCTCCGCGCGTCCTTGCGCACCGTCTCGAAGCCGGTCCGCATCCTCAAGTCGTCCGAGCTCGACGGCGAAAACGTGCACGTCGACGTCATCATCCTCGGCTTCACCGACGCGGTCTCTTTGGAGACCTCGCGCGCCACACTCGAAAAGGCTCGTTCGATCTCTCCCGGTGCGCAGGTCATCCTGTGCGTCCCGCGCGACACCCAGGACCTCGACCGCCGCGTCATGGAGCTCAAGGCGCGCGCATTCGTCTTGAAGCCGGTGGACGAAGAAACGTTTCGCTCGCTGATGGAGCAAACGCTGGCGTCGATCCACCTGCGCCGCGAGCGCCAGGAGCACACGCGCGCGACCAAGCGCTCCGCGAAAGTCGACGCGATCGTCGGGACCAGCCCGGTCATCAAGCGCGTGCTGGAGCTGATCGACCGCGTGGCCGAGAGCAATTCGACGTCGGTCTTGCTGCTGGGCGAGTCGGGGGTCGGAAAGAGTCTCTTCGCGCACACCATCCACGAGCGATCGCGCGCCGCGACGGGCCCCTTCATCGAGATCAATTGCGCCGCCCTCCCCACCAATTTGCTCGAGAGCGAGCTGTTCGGCTACGAACCGGGTGCGTTCACCGACGCGCGCGCGCAGAAGATCGGGTTGATCGAGCTGGCCGACGGCGGGACACTGTTCCTGGACGAAATCACCGAGATCGACCCGGTGACGCAGGCCAAGCTGCTCAAATTTCTCGACACCAAGCGCTTCCGCCGGCTGGGCGGCGATCGCGAGATCTCGGTGGAGACGCGCGTCATCGCCGCCAGCAACCGCGAGATCAAGGACGAAGTGCGCGTGGGCCGCTTTCGCGAGGACCTCTATTACCGCCTGAACGTGGTCGAGATTCGCATTCCCGCGCTGCGCGAGCGCCGCGAGGACGTCGAGACGATCGCGAATCACTATTTCGAGGCTTTCAAGAAGAAGTTCGGCAAACCGGAGTTGGTGATGGCACCGGCGGCGCGGACCATGATTCGCGACTACCCGTGGCCCGGGAACGTCCGCGAGCTGGTGAATGTATTGGAGCGCGCCGTGCTGTTGAGCAAGGACGACGCGATCGAGCCCCACCACTTGCCGATCGAGATGCCGGCCAGCGGGCGGCGCGCGGTGCTGCAGCGCCGCGAGGGCGGTCGCATCGAGATGGAGCTTCCCACCGGCACCGTGACGCTCGACGAGGTCGAGCGCGCGCTGATCGAGGCCACCCTCAAGCGCACGCGCGGCAACGTGTCGCGCGCGGCCGACTTGATGGGCACCAGCCGCGGTGCGCTCCGCAACAAACTCACGCGCTACAAGATCGACTCGCGCGCCTTCCACCGGCCTTCCTTCGCCCTCCAAGACTGATCTCGTTGCGCCTCCCGGGCGACGTTGCTAGTATCGCGGCATGGAATCCCAGCCGCGCATCGTGGTTCGCGACGCCGACCTACGCGACACCGCCGACATCGTCGAGTTCAACCGGCGCTTGGCGCTGGAATCCGAAGAGAAAGTACTCGATGCGGCCATTGTGACCGCGGGCGTGCGGCGCGGTTTCTCGCACCCCGAGTTGTGCCGCTACTTCGTGGCCGAGATCGACGGCAAGGTGGTCGGCACCACCATGGTCACACTCGAGCTGACCGATTGGCGCGACGGAGTCTTGTGGTGGTTGCAGAGCGTTTACGTCGAACCCGATTTTCGCCGCGCGGGTGTGTTTCGCGCCCTCTATCGCCACATCGCCGAGCGCGCGCGACACGACCAGGACGTGCGCGGGCTGCGCCTCTATGTCCACCACACCAACCAGCGCGCGATGAGAACCTACGAGGCGATGGGGATGGCGAAGGCGGACTACGAATTCTACGAACACGACTGGTCCGACGCCGTCCGTCGCCGTAACGAGGACTAGAGGGTGTCGGTCTCCACGGGTGGCGAAGCCGGGCGAAAACGCAGCGCCTCCTCATTGCTCTTCACCGCCGCGGGCGCGTGGTTCATCCTGGCCGGCATCGCAGTCAACACGTGGACGATCGAAATGGTCGCGCGCGCGGCACGCGCCCTGCTTCATCGCCCGTTCGTCGCGCCCGAAGTGTGGCGCATCCACGACGCACAGCACGCGTTTCTCTTGATCGGCGTCGCGCTGTGGAGTGCCGCGTGGGCCATGCGTCGCTTCCGCCCGCTCGATCGCTTCTTTCGCAAGCCCCTGCTCGAAAAGCTACTGCTCTCCATTTTCGTCATCGCCGTTCCGTTGCTGTGGCTCGAGGTTGGATTGCGCCCCTTTCGTCCCCAGCACGAAAAAACCACCGCGCTGTTCATGAAAGACGACCGCCTGGGGTGGAAGCTCCGGCCCGGTGCCGTCGACCGCTGGGGCGACGCCGAGGTGCGCGTGAACGAGCGCGGGTTTCGCGGGCCTGTGGTCGCATACCAAAAGCCGCCCGGGGTTGCGCGAATGGTCTACCTCGGCGATTCGGTGACGTTCGGCTATCGGGTGGAACGGTGGCAGGACACCTACCCCTTCGTCACGCAAGCGCGGCTCGATGCGACCGATTCACTGGCGGTGGAGACCGTCAACCTCGCGGTCGAAGGTTACTCGCAGTGGCAGCAAGGCATCGTGCTCGCCGACGAAGGCGATCGCTACCAACCCGACGTGGTCGTGGTCGGCTTCGTGCTCAACGACGTCACGGAGATGTTTTACCTGGCCCGCTTCGGCGGCAACGACGAAGGCTTCCAGCTCCGGCATTCGTACACGTCACGGTGGGATCGCTTACTGTCGAAGAGCGCTCTGGTGTATCAAATTCAGAACGTGGTTCTCGAAATGAAGGCGAGGCGAAGGCTCGGCGATGATCTTCGGCTCGGGGCCGTTCGCCAGCAGGCGCTCGACGTCGAAACATTAATGACGAAGCCCGATCAATCGAACGTGAAGATCGCGTGGGACATGGCACTGGCCGACTTGCAAGGCATCGTCGATCACTGTGCGGCCCGCGGCGTCTCCGTGCTGGTGGCGGCGTTCCCGTTCGCGGTGCAGCTGTCGGACCCCGAGGCGCTGTCCGCACCGCAGCGAACGCTCGAGGGGTACACCCGCGCGCGCGGGATCGACACCTACGACTTGCTGCCGCCGCTGGTCGAGCACATGCGCACGACCGGGGCGACGCGGGAGCAGCTGTTCATCGACCACGATCACTTGTCGATCGAAGGGCACCGAGTGGTGGCCGGCTTACTCGCGCCACGCCTCGCTGCTATACTCGAGGCCCGAAACGAGCGGAGGTAACGCGATGAAATGGAGCGGCAGGCGCGAGAGTGGAAACGTCGAAGATCGTCGCGGCCGGAGTGTCGGACGCATGGCCGTGGGCGGTGGATTGGGCACCATCGTCTTGATCGTGATCGCGGCGCTGTTCGGAGCCGACCCGCGCGACGTCATCAACCTCAATCCCCAGACGCAGCAAACCGGAGAGGAAGTCCCGGTCGATCCTGCCCAGGAACCGATGAAACAATTCGTGTCGGTGGTGCTCGCGGACACCGAGGAGATATGGGGCCAGATCTTCTCGCGCCAAGGTGCGACGTATCAGAAACCGTGGGTGGTGCTGTACGCGGGCCAAGTCGAATCAACTTGCGGGTACGCGACCGCCGCGTCGGGACCGTTCTACTGCCCGCCCGATCAGAAGGTGTACATCGACCTCTCGTTTTTCGACGAGCTGCAGTCGCGCTTCGGCGCCCCGGGCGACTTTGCGATCGCCTACGTGGTCGCGCACGAAGTCGGCCACCACGTCCAGAACATGATGGGCCTCACCGACAAAGTCCACGCCATGCAGGGACAGGTGAGCCAAGAGGAATACAACCGCATGTCGGTCCGGCTCGAGCTGCAGGCCGACTTTCTGGCCGGCGTGTGGGCGCACTACGCGCAGAACACACTCGACGTGGTCGAGCCGGGCGACTTCGAGGAAGCCATCGGCGCCGCGTCCGCGGTCGGCGACGATCGCATCCAGAAGCAATCGCAAGGCTATGTCGTCCCCGACGCATTCACCCACGGGACCTCGGCGCAGCGCATCGCGTGGTTCCGTCGCGGCTACGAGACCGGCGACCTCTCGCAGGGCGACACCTTCGGCGTCGACTACGAGGATTTGTAGTCGACGGGTCCTGTCTGCTGAATTATCGCGGGGGCAACAATTCGAAGCGAATCGTTCCCGCTTCAGTCCCGTCGCCGACGAAAGTAAACCCGCACTTTTCCAGAACGCGAATCGACGGGCGCAGCTCCGGCAGTGTGTGTGCGATCAGCCGCTTGACGTTGGCGTGCGCGAACGCCCACGCGGTCAAGCCGCGTACCGCTTCGGGCGCATAGCCCTGCCGCTGGTGGGTCTCGACGATGGAGTAGCCGACTTCCACCGTTCCGTCTTCGCTCGGCGCGCCGGTGAACCCGCCGTTGCCAATCACGATCGCGCGCGCACCCGGCCGCGAAAGAAGGAAGTACCACTTGGTCCATCCTTCATCGCTCGGATGGGCGCGCAAATAGTCCAGCACCCAATGCATCGAGCTTTCATCGCTCAAGGGCGGCGGCCAGTCGGGCGGCACATCGGCATCGAGCCGCGCAGCAAAATGTTCGCGGCCGTCGACCTCCGCGTGTTGCACGTCGAGCGTCACCGCCACCAAGATCAATCGAGAGGTCGGAACTGCAATGCGTCGATACGGCGACATGCTTTCAATCTCCGGCTAGCTTGTGAAGTGCGTCACGATGATTGTACACAATTCACTTGCTACGATACACCCTCCGTCGGACACTCATGCTGTCGGCTACTTGGCCGACACTGGTGCGTTCACGCGACGGCGTCGACACCTTCGATTGCGGTCGCGAAGGAGGGAGTTATGGAGTACTTGATTAGCTTGTTGAGCGGTGGTGTGGGCGGAAACATCGTTGGCGCGCTCATGAAGAATCGAAGCATGGGCCCCGTCCTGAACACCATCCTGGGAGCGCTCGGCGGCCTCGCCGGGGGACAGCTCGGCGGCGATGCACTGGGAGGAACCACTGCGGCCAACATTGGCGCCTCGGCCATCGGCGGAATTCTGCTGCCCCTGATCGCGAGCTTCTTCAAGAAGAAGTCGCCGGCCGCGTAACACGCGCTGCGTTGCGGTTGTTTTCGCGCGGCCCGTCGTTCGAAACGGCGGGCCGCTTTCTTTTCACCTAGAATCCAAATCCAACGTTCAGGTAAAACCGCCACTGCGGATCGTAATCCACCTCCGGTACGTCGAAGACCGGGTTGACGTACTGCGCGTCGTCGAGCGCGTAGGCACCCGCGACGTTGATCGCGGTCGGATACGAGTAGAACGATCCCATGTTGAAGCGAAGCTCTCCGCCGATGTTGGCGTAGTAGTCGCGACCGAGCGCCGGATCGTCGGTCGGCAGGTTTCCCGTGTTCCACGCGCTCGCCGCCTCGTAGAACACGCCACCGTACACGTCCTTGAAGGTCAGCCACGAAGCCTGCTTGTTGATGCGCCGCCAGATCGGGAAGCGATAGGTCGCGCTGGCCAGAGCGCCCTTGCGACCGCCGATCGCGTAGTAGGTGTATCCCCGAAGCCGGTCCATACCGCCCATGTAGACCCAGAAGAAATCGTCCACGTTCTTGTCGATGACCGAGCCCATGGCACGCAGCTGCAGAGTGTGCCGCCCCCAGGGAAGGGCGAGGAACTCGCGATAATCGACCGTGTACTGGCCGAACTTGTTCTCCGTGAAATCGGGGTTTACGCCGTACTCGAACTCGCCGCTCGTAAACAGGTCGTCCATCGCGTACATGACCTCGACCGTGAATTCGCGCCCCCCGCGCGGATTGATATCGCTGTCCACCGCACGCGCGATCGACTTGTAGTACCAGCGCGCGCGCGCGTCGTTGCCGATAAAGTATTTCCACCCGACTCCCTGCTCGGGCAGCCGCGGCGCGGTGGGGTCGTCGAGTGGGGTGTACTCGGGCTCGAGGAAAATGTTGTACTCGCTGTGGTTCCACCACACCGAGATGTCGTTGCGTTTGGTGAGGCTGTAGGGATCCGCGAACTCGAAGCGGAGGCCGAGGTCCGCCGACCACACGTCGTAGCGGTAGTCGATGTAGTAGTAGCGGTCGAACTCTTCCAGCGGAAATTGGTCCTCGTACTTCTGACGGACCTTGTAATACTGCATGAAGATCACGGGAAAGATCCGGCGCAGCTCGAAGTCGAACACCAGATCGAACTCGCCGTCGGTGCCGTACGAGCCGCCGAAGAAGAGGCTCTGGCGATTCAGAATCTCGTTGCTGGCGACGAACACGCCGAGCCGCGGCGTTCCATCCCAAATCACGAAGCGCGGAAAAAACTGAAAACCGGTGTAATCCCATTTGTAGGGGTTGCCCTGGAATTCGGGCGCCTGGACGCCGATGTCGGCGGTGGGCTCGAGGGGCACGTCTTCGCGCCCGCCCGCGAGCGGCACCAGCGACTCGATCGGTTGCGCGCCGCTTGCATCGGAGAAACCGGCGGCGGCCGCGGTCTTGAGATCGACGCACTCGTCGAACTCCCCCGCCCCGCGCGACGCGTACGCATCCGCGCTCAGCGTGGCGACCGGCTCCGCGCCCGGAGCAATGGTCATCGCGCGGTAGCCCTTCGCTGTGTACTCGGAGTAAACGAGAGTTCCATCGCGCGCGCGATCGGGCATGAACGCGCCGCCCACGACATTGGTCAGCTGTTCGACCTCGCGGGTGGCGGGGTCCATTCGATAAATATTGAAAATCCCGGTTCGATCGGACGCGAACAGAATGGCGCCGTCCGGTGTCCAGCGCGCGTCCCGCTCGTCGTTGGGAGATTGCAGCTCGTAGCGCAAGTCTCCCCCGTCGATCGTCATGGAGGCCAGCTCGCGCGTGCCGTACTTGAAGGTACCGAAGAGGATGCGGCTCCCGTCGGGCGAGTACTGGGGCGAGTAGATCTGCACGCCTGCCACGGCGGCGCGAATCTCGCGCTCGCCCGATCCGTCCGCGTTCAACGTGACCACACGATGCGCCCCGTCGCGACTGATGACGCACACGATCGTGCGACCGTCGGGGGACCACTGCGGCTCCGACGCGCGCAGCTTGTGGGTGAGTCGTTGCTCCTTCTTGGTGGCGAACGCGTAGGTATAGAGGTCGCTCAGCTCGGCGCCGTACACGTTGGCCTTGGTGTGCTTCGCGTACAGCAACATCGAGCCGTCGGGCGAAAACACCGCACGCGACGACACGCCGCCCTCGATCGATTCGAAATTCTTGCCGTCGCGATCGATAGTATAGAGCCCGGTGCCGGCGAAGTCGCTCCCCTCGTTGGACAGCAGCGCAACCTGCTTCCCGTCTGGGCTGAAGGACGGGTCCAGCGTCATAAATCCCGCGTCCGAGAGAATCTCCCCTTCGCGCGGGTTCGCGCGCACGTCGACCAGCGCGCGGTCGTAGCGCTCGCGCAACGATGCCTTCCAATCATCATAGAGGTCGTCGGCGCTCTTGCCGGTGACGTCCTTTAGCGCGCCGTCCATGGTGAGCCGGTACCACTTTCCCAGACGATCGCTGATACGCGCGAGACTCTCGGGCCCGTACGTGGCCGCGATGTAGCGCACGAAACTGTAGCCGTGGTCGTAGACCTGCTCGTTTTGCAGGCTCCTGTGACCGAGAAAACCCATTTCGTCGTAGGTCATCATTCGGTCTTCGGTCACGGCCGCGCGCAGAATCATGTCGCGGTGCGTATCCCAGCAATCGAGGTGCTTGGCCGGCGCTTGGTACTGTGCCACACCCTCGGCCCACCACGCCGGGATGACGGTGCCCGTGATCGGATACGACACGATCAAGTCGGGATAGCCGGTGATGACGTCGGGCCGCTTTTCGCTCTCGAAATCGACGGCCTGGAAATAGAGGGCAGGGATGCGCAACGGCATCTTCATCGCGGCCTGGATCGACACGATGTGTGTAAACTCGTGCGTGATGACGTTTCGCAACCACGGGGTCGTGCCGCGCAGATGAAACTCGAGATTGGTGGCCCAGATCTCGATCTTGGTGTCGTAGTAGTAGGCGGCGCCGTTGGCGTAGTCGTCGGTGTCGAGAATGATGATGTGGCAGCGCTTGGGCTGGTATCCGTACAGCGCCGTGATGGGCCCGTAGATCTCTTCGGCGATGCGCGCGGCCTCCCCGCCGGTCCATTCGGCGCCGGCGTGGAAGTGCACGTCGAAGTGTTCGGTGGTGATGGTCTTCCACTCCAGGCCGGGGTCGGTCGCGGCCTCCACCCGGGGTGCCACGGACCAGAAGACGAGTGACGCGGCGAGCGTAACGATGCGTGGGACACGACGTCGCAAGAGCATGGGCACCGTTGGAATTTCTACAAGGGGAGGGTTATTGCCTGCGCAACGTTTTCGGAGCTAACAATTTAGCCCGCACGGGCCGATCCTGTCAATTCTCCTTTTTTGTTTCCCGCGGGCGCGCCGGCTCGCGTTAAATAGTAATGACGAAACCCCGGACCCGTCTCTACACTGCCCGGTTGGAAGGAACAGCATGACGAACGAAAGCATCGTGGCACTCTTGATCGGCGCCATCGTGGGCGTCCTCGCGGGCTGGATCATCAGTCGATCGCGCAATTCGGCTGTGCGCGCCGAACGCGACGCCTCGATCACCGAGCTCAAGGTTCATGCGGCGCGGCTGGAGAGCGCACTCGAACAGGAGCGTGCATCCGAATCACGTTTGTCGAACGCGTTCAAGGCGCTCTCCGCCGATGCGCTCAGGAGCAGCAACGAGTCGTTTCTCGAGCTTGCGAAGGCGACCCTCGAGAAGTATCAAGACGCGGCCAAGTACGACCTCGACCAAAAGACGAAGTCGGTCGAAGAGTTCGTGAAGCCCCTCAAGGAATCGCTGTTGAAGGTCAACACCCAGATCGAGGAGATCGAGAAGACGCGGCGCCAGGACTACGGCTCATTGTCGCAGCACTTGATGGGCCTGCGCGCGGAGACGACGTCGCTCAACGCGGAGACGCAGAACCTGACCAACGCGCTGCGCACCCCGGTGGTTCGCGGGCGCTGGGGCGAGATTCAGCTGCGCAAGGTGGTCGAGCTGGCGGGCATGCTCGAGTACTGCGACTTCGTCGAGCAACCGGTGATCGACGGCGACGACGGCCGCCTTCGTCCGGATCTGGTCGTCAACCTTCCGGGCGGAAAGTGCGTGGTGGTCGATTCCAAGGTTCCGCTCGAATCGTTCCTCAAGGCACGGGAGGCCGCCGACCTAGAGGTCGCGCGCCTCCTTATGAAGGACCACGCGCGCCAAATTCGCGTCCACATCGGAAAGCTGCGCGCGAAGTCCTATTGGGATCAATTCGAATCGACGCCCGAGTTCGTCGTCATGTTTCTCCCCGGCGAGAATTTCTTTTCCGCGGCACTCGAGCATGAACCGGGCCTGATCGAAGAGGGTGTGAGCCAGAACGTCATCATCGCGACGCCGACCACGCTAATAGCACTCTTGCGCTCGGTGGCGTATGGGTGGAAGCAGGAGAAGATCGCGGACAGCGCGCAGGAGATCAAGGAACTGGGCACCCAACTTTACAACCGCATGCGCGTGCTCGCAGAGCACATCGCCAATGTCGGCAAAGGGCTCAGTAAGTCGGTAGGTGCGTACAACGAGGCGGTGGGATCGCTCGAGTCGAGCGTTCTTCCCGCCGCTCGCAAGTTTCCCGAGTTGGGTGTCACCGGGCGCCAGGAGATCCCACGCCTGGCAACGGTCGAGCGCAGCACGCGCGCGATCCAATCTCCCGAACTGACGCTATTCAAGATCCCGGATAATCGAAAGCCCGACGCCAACACGCGCGCGTAGCTAGCGCGCGAGGTATCCGCCGTCGATCGGGTAGTAGGCGCCCGTCACGAACGACGATTTGCCGGAGCTCAGCCAGAGCACCAGCTCGGCCACCTCTGCGGGCTCGCCGAGCCGTCCCATCGGGTGCAGCGACAGCAGGTTTTCCAACACGCGCGGGTCGTCTTCGAGCGGCTTGAGAAGTGGCGTGTGAATGAACCCCGGCCCGACCGCGTTCACTCGAATTTTCTTGGTCGCATACTCGAGGGCCGCGTTCTGCGACAACCCGACTACGCCGTGCTTGGCCGCGACGTACGCGCTCGCGTTTGCGAATCCGACTTGACCGAGGATCGAAGCCATGTTGACGATCGATCCGCCGCCGGTCTTCAGCATGGCGGGAATCTGGTACTTCATGCCGTAAAACACGCCGGATAGGTTGATCGCGATTACCTTCTCCCATCCTTCGATCGACAGCTCCGCGGTCGGTTTCTGTTCGCCGCTGATGCCAGCGTTGTTACAGGCGCAATCCAAGCGGTCATAGCGCTCCAGCGCTGCATTGACAGTACGCTCGCAATCGGCTGGCTTGGCGACGTTCGCCGCGACGAACATGGCCTCGCCGCCGGCCGCGCGAATTTCTGCAACCAACTGCTCCCCCGCGTCCTCTTTCAAATCGGACACCACGACGGCGGCTCCATCGCGCGCGAAAAGCTGCGCAATCGACTTTCCGATGCCGGACGACGCTCCGGTGACGATGGCTACTTTCCCTTTGAGTATCATTCCGCTACCTCTCTTCCGCGTCTTTTGGGCGCGAAGTATTCCTTCAAGAACTCCACGAAGCCGACCGCCGCGCGCGGGAGCGTTCGGTTCTTGCGCAAGTACAACGTCACGTCTTGGGTCATCATGAGCGGGGGAACGTCGAGGCGCACCAACTGCCCGCGACGAATCTCCGAAGCGACCGCTGCCTCGGGAAGAAATCCCAGCCCCATGCCCGCCATCACCATGTGCTTGATGGTGGCTGCGTTGGTGGATTCCACCACGTATTGGACGGTGATGGCCATGCGCTTGAAGAGCGCGTCGATCATCGCCCGCGTGTGCATACCTTCGTGGTATCCGACGAACGCGTGGGCTTCGAGATCACGGGGTTTGATGGTGTCCGCGCCGGCGAGTGGGTGTTCGGCCGGGGCGACGATGAAAAGCTTCTGGCGCGTGAGCGGCAAGGCGTTCAAGTCGGGGTACGAGCGCTCCCACGGCACCACCGCGAGGTCGGTCTTGCCCTGAATCAGCTGATCCATGACCCGTTCCGACTCGCGGAAGTCGATGTGGATGCGCACATCCGGATACTTGGCGCGATAGGCGGTGAGGATCTCGGGAAGGATGTAGATGCCGATGCTGTTGACGGTGCCCACACTGACCGCCCCCGCGAGCTGCCGGTCACTCTGTCGGAAGTCCGCGATCAGCTGGTCGACATCGGCGAAGACCCGCTCCGCGACCGCGAACGCGCGCTGCCCCGAATCGGTCAATACCACCCCGCCGCTTCGCCGGTCGAAGAGCCGCGAACCGAGCGCATTCTCCAGGGCCCGAATCTGGACGCTCAGCGCCGACTGCGAAACGAGGAGCTCGCGGGCCGCGCGCGTGAAGCTCCCGTGGCGGGCAACCTCGTAGAAGTAGTGGAGATGGTTCAGATTGATGGAAGCCATATCTTTAACTTATGACGCCAATATACATTTTCTATTTTACGAATATCAAGATCGAATCTATATTCCTCTCCGAAGCCGATACCGCGGGAATGAACATGCGGCAACCGTTCGGATGATTGTTGGGTTGAGGCGACCGGTATCGGCTTCAAAAGATTGATCCGCACAGCCAGCAAGGAAGAGGAAGCGGCGCGAACCTAGTCCCAAGTCCCAGAACGCGCCATTCTTCGGTCCCCACCAGAGGAAGGCAGCCAGTCGCAAGGCGGGCTGCCTTCCACATTTTTAACGACACGTCACATGAAGTCCGACCACGGGCTCCCGAAAACGGGAGCCCGTAATTTTTTGCAGTCCCCGCCGCGGGCGTAGCCGGACGACCCTATCCGACTCCATAACGCCAGAAGCGAATTCAAGTTTACTCGTTCACGCGGCCCGGCGTAGAGTTGCCCTCGGCCCCTCTCCCGCGCCGGAGGTCGCCCGTAAAGCTCCCAACTTATGCGATCTGTTTTCGTTCTCCTCGCCATTCCCGCTCTTGTCGTCGGCGCGCTAGCACTAGCGGGCCCCGCCCAAGACCTCCCTCGCGGCGAGGCCCCCCTTCGTCCCAACCCGATCCCCGAGATCAACGGGATGGTGTTCGTGCCGGCGGGCGAGTTCACGATGGGCAGCTCGTCGGAGCAGCTGCTCAAGATGGCCGAGGTCGACGAGTTCCCGCAGCGGCGCGTCTTCGTCGATGACTTCTATATCGATCTCCACGAAGTGACCAACGCCCAGTACAAGGTCTTCCTCGATTCGACGAAAGTCGAAGCGCCACCGAAATGGATCGACAACAGCTACGGCCTGGGTGAAGACGGACTCCCCGTGATCAGCATCACGTGGGAAGAAGCCACGGCCTATGCAAAGTGGGTCCACAAGCGTTTGCCGACCGAAGCGGAATGGGAGAAGGCCGCCCGCGGCGTCGATGGCCGCACCTTCCCCTGGGGCGATAGCTTCGACCGCGCGCTCGCGAACAATGGCGAGCAGCTGATGCCGATCATGAGCTACCCGGCCGGAATCAGCGTGTACGGGTGCTACGACATGGCGGGCAACGCGTCCGAATGGGTCGACGGCCGGTACGAGGCCTACCCGCGGGGACCGGATGATTTTCTCCCCCGCGGTGTGCCCGATCGCCACGAGATGTTTAGCAAAGAACGCCGCGTCTATCGCGGCGGCTCCTGGAACACCTTCTCCAAGTACCTGCGTTGCGCCAACCGTGAGCACACGTCGCCCGGGAAAAAGTGGATTTACGTCGGGTTTCGCTGCGCACAGGATCCGTCGTGGAAGCAGAAGTAGCCGGCGCTCACTGCCTCTTGCGCAATCGATTCTGGATCTGAATAGCTTCCGCGCGGTTGGGATCGATCGCCAGCGAGCGAGCGCACGCTTGGAGCCCCTTCTCGACTTCGCCACTCGCCTCGTACGCCGCCGCCAGGTGCATCCACAAAAGCGACATTTCCGGCACGGCCGCGGTAGCGCGCTCGAGCTCGACCACCGCCCGCTCCACCTCGCTCCTGGAAAGTCGCGCGCCTTCGAACGTCACCGGGTGGTACACGCGAAACGCGTGCGCGTCGAGCCAGGTTGAATCGACCGCCGCCTTCGCGACATAGACGAAGGCGGTTTCGTCGATGTGAACCAAGTCCCACGCGACGCGGTCCCGCATCAATCTCTCGTGCACATTGCGCATGCCCGCGTCCGGCGCCGCCGGGAGAATGAACGAGTCGAGCTGGTACTTCTTGATCGCGGCCCGCAAGCCCTCGTCGCTCGCCTGCGCCAACAGGAAGTCGCGATACAGCGAATAGCTAAAATTGCGCCCGTCGATGAACGTGCGCCGCTCGCCGTAGGCATCCCACATCATGTACGACCCGACCGCGATGGAATGGAACGGTCGCTGGGCCAGGTCGTTCTCCAGCGCGAACGCGATCGCGCGCTCCGGACGCCCGGTGGCGGCGTTTCGCGCCGCCGTGATGCGATCGCTCTCGATTGCGATCAGGATCAACGCCGCGCCGATCGCCCACGCGCCCGCGATCAGCTGCGCGCGCGGGAGGCGCTTGCGCTTCGCGAGCGATCGCAGCCACCCGTCGACGAGCGGCGATGTTTTCGCGAGCAACGCGATCATCGGCACCGCGATCAGCGCGAACTCGACCCGGAATCGGTGCGATTGGAGCGAGAGAACGGCGGTCGCGACCATCATCGCGACCGGAGCGAGCGCAAGCCGGCGCGCGTTCAGAATCATGACGAGCACCGCGAGCCCGAGGAGGACCTCGTAATAGGGGTGGAAGTTCCCGGACGCGATCGCGGGATCGAAGGGCGATCGCCACTCCAGCGTGAAGCGCGACAGAAGCTCGCGCTGTTGCGGGTCGAACGGCTGCAGCAGGAACGCGCGCGGGTTGGGATTCACCAGGCACGACAGCAGCAGCACACCCACGAGTGCAAACGCGCGCCGAAAGTCGCGCGCGTGAAGCGCGCGAAAGCCGGGTAGGTGCGGTGCCATCCATTCGCTGGCGAAGAACACCAGCGCGAGCGCCGGCCCCAAAAGAAAGCTCGAGTGGAACTGCACCCACAGGAGCTGCACCACCACCGGCCACACGAAGAACGACCTACCCCGTATCTCGTGCGAGCGGAGCAAGAATCCGATCAGCCAGGCGAGGAAGAGATACTCGAACAGCTGACCACGGTCGGTGAGCCGCGTGTGCGCGATGAAGAGCGCCAGAACGACGAGCGGTGATGCGACCGCCCACGAAACGCCCACGATTCGCAGCGAGCGGAGTGTGAGCGCCACCATCCCGCCGACCAACGCCAGACGCAGGACCGTCAGCGCCCCCATGCCGCCGGTCTGGTTGAGAAGGAAGTACGCGAGCGCAGTGAGCCAACTCTGCGGCGACCACGGGCTCCCCGCCACCGTGAACGTGAAGGGATCCTGGTAGATGAAGGCACCCGTCTCGACCATGCGGCGACCGGTCGCGAGCAACCAATACAAGTCGGGATTGGGAAACGGAAAAAAGACGAGCGCCATCGCGAACCCGATGACGAGTGTGGCCGCGAACAGCTCGGTTAGAGTCGATAGTCTGCGTTGCGTCATGGATGGTGTCCCGATGCGTACACGGTTGCCCGCGGTGTGAACCAGGGCGGACAACGCGGCCGGCGCGGTCCCGCCCCGCACGGGCGCGAGGGAACGCCGAACCGATTCGGACACAGTAGCTTACGAAGCCGGGCGCCGCAACCCCGGCCGCGGCATGCGGGTTGCCTTGTCGCCTTGGGCGGCGTCGTGGTTTTCGCCGCGACGAAGCAGTGAGCAAGCACCCTCGCGTCACGCTCGATCGATGACAATCCGCGACCGCGCGGGGAAAAAGGAGTGACTCCCGTGAAACGCAACCGATGGCAATTGAATCTCATCATGGCGACACTGGTCGCGACGTGGGCCTTCGTGGGCTGCGACAGCGCCACCGACACCGAGCCCACCGGCGACGTCGCCACGCGCGAACAGACCGTCGATCTCGACGACACCTACGGCGGCTACAACACCGCCGACGAAGCGCCGGCCTTCGGAGATCTCCAACTCGTCTCCGACAACGGCCCCGAAGGCGACGTCGCCTTCGAGGACGACATCGCGCCCACCGACGCCGACCGTCGTCAGCCGCGCCGCTACCTCATGATCACGTGGGGAAACCTGCGCGCCGATTCGTTGATCGACTCCTCGACCGACTGGACCGGCGGCTTGTGCGCAGAAAACGGTGTCTTGCGCGTGGTGCGTACCATCCGTTTCGAGCCGCGCGACTACCTGGTGCCCCGCACGTCGCGCGAATGCGTCGAGTGGGTCTCGCACACGCACCCCAGTTTCGACGGCATCATCGTGGCGCTGCACAAGACCACGAATTGCGATTCGTTGCTCGACCCGGCGGTAATCGATACCCTGTGCGACCGGCCGCCGCTCTCGATCACGTTCAAGACCGGACCGCTCACCGTCACCTTCACGCAAGACGAGCTGGCAGACTTGCACAAGGTGATTCGGGTCGACGACGCCGGCAACGCGGTCGCGTTCAACGTGATCACGCGCGAGCCGGGCGAGTGCGCGAGCGGATTCCTCGCCGGTCAGTGGAAGCCGTTGCATGATCGCAACGACAAGGGTGTGGAAGGTTTCTTCCGCGGCAAGTGGGTCAGCGAGAGCGGACTGCACATGGGTTACCTGCGCGGCGTGTACGGTGTCAACCGTCGCGACCAGCACGTCTTCTTCGGCAAGTGGATCGCCGAGACGGGACGCTTCCACGGCTTGCTGGCCGGAAACTATGGGTTACTCGAAGAAACCAACTCGGGTGCCAACGGCTGGTTCCAAGGCGTCTGGTTCTCGCGCCAGCTGCACACGATGGGTGGATTGCGGGGCGTGTGGGGAACGGGTGACGACGACAAAGAAGGCGGGTTCTTCCGCGGCATGTGGCGCGAGCGCTGCGCGACGCAATAGCGCGATCTCGGATACTCCCCAAGAGACGCCCTCGCGATGCACGAAATCGCGGGGGCGTCGCGCCTTCAGCGCAGCATCTTGAACGCGTGCGACCAGTCGTTGCGCAGAAAGCCGGGGATGCACCACAGGATGGCGAGCGGCTCGATGGCGCGCGCGGCTTCCACCGCCCCCATGTCCGACACTTCCCAGCCGAACTCTTCCAAAATGCCCGCCACGGTTTTCTTCGCGTCGGCGTCGTTGCCGCAAATGAACATGGTCGGCGGTCCGCCCTTCAACTTCGGGTCCACCATCAGGGCGCTCCCGACGCAGCTGAACGCCTTCACGAAGCGCGCGCCCGAGAACTCGCGCTGGAGGCGCTCCATCAGCGAGTCGTTGGGGGGCGTGAAATACTCGAGCACGCCGTTGGTCGGCGGTGTGTCTGCGATCGGGTTGGTGGTGTCGATGATGACCTTGCCCTCGATGGTGTCCTCGTCGGCGTCGCGCAACACGTCCGCGGCGGCCGCGCCCTTGACCGACAGTACGATGAGGTCGCCGAAACGAGCGGCGTCGCGGAAGCTCCCTACGTGCGCGTCCTTGTGCTTCGCAGCGAAGGCGGCCAGCTTCTTCGGGTCGCGCGTCCCCAGGGTCACCGAGTGATCGTGTTTCAGAAAGCCGGCTGCGAGCGCCTGTGCGACCTCGCCCGATCCCAAGATTCCGATTCTCATGATGGCTCCTCGCTGTTATCGCGGCGAGGGCGGCGCTTCGTTCGCACGCGCCTCGGCCGAGTCGGCCACTTCCAGCGCCTTGCCGACTACACTCGCGCCGGGAAGCGCGGAGGCGGCGATGGCGCTGTCACGTTGCGCCTGCGTGAGCGTGCGCGGCGGGTTCGACTCGCTCGACTTCTTCGAGCACGCCGCGAGAGTGCACGAAAGCACGAACAACGCCGCCCACGCACTTGCGCGGTTCATCACGAGCCGCGCTCCTTGTTCTTCCGCACCATCGGCAACACGATCGCCGCCACCACCGCTCCCGTCACGCCACCCACCGTGGCGCCCGACAATCCGACCAGGCGGCCGACGATCCCCACCACCACTCCCGTGACGATCCCGACCACGATCGCGGTCAGCAGAGTTTTTTTCATCTCGGGACTCATAGCCATCCTCCTCGAATTGGATTCAGAGTCGCAGCTCATAGTACACGAGCGGCGTGTTCCGGTACACGACGCGGCCCACTTCGCGATAGCCGCATTTGGCGTAGAACCCGCCCGCACCAGCCTCGGCGTCGTAGGCGTCCAAACGAATGGCGTCGGCCGGCCAACGGACCGCGGCCTCACGCGCCGCCTCCATACACGCACGACCGAGGCCGGTGCGCTGGAGCTTCGGGTCGACCGCCATGTTGAGCAAATACAACGGCCTCTTGCACGGGCTGAAGTACGAGACGTCGATGGCCCACGGCTTTTTGGTCTGGAGCACCAGGGTGGCGACCAGCTTGCCGCGCCGGTGCGCGACAAACACCCGCGATCGCTTCATGCCCGACAGCACGCCTCGCTCCGTCGTCTGTGAAGACCAGTGCCCCTTCCCGAATTCGCGCGTGAGCTCGTCCGCGACGTGGTTGCGAAGGCTGGCGATGGCGTTCGCGTCGCTCGCGTCGGCGACGAAGAGACGAACGCGCGTCTTGGTAGGCATGCCGTCAGTGATCGAGCTTCGCTTCGATGCGCTGGTCGGGGACGAGCCACATCATCGCCACCATGATATAGAGCGCGTCGGAGATCCATTGGTCGACGAAGGCGAGCGCGATCGCGGCCACGTACGCGACCACCGACAGCTTCCCCTTCCTGTCGCTTCCCATCGCCTGTGCGAGCAGTGAATCGGGACCGTGGAGGTTGACGATCTCGCGCGACAGAATCGTGTGGGCGATCGACGCCATCAGGAGTACCAGTCCGTACACTGCCGACGGCTCCGAGGCAAAGTGGTTCTCGCCCATCCAGCCGGTCGTGAACGGGATCAGGGACAGCCAGAACAGCAGGTGCATGTTGGCCCACAGGATCCTCCCGTTGACCTTGTGCACGGTGTGGAGCATGTGGTGGTGGTTGTTCCAGTAGATGGCGAGATAGACGAAGCTCAAGACATAGGTCAGGAACACGGGGAGCAGCGGTCGCAGGGCCTCGAAGGTCGAGCCGTGGGGCACTTTCAGCTCGAGGACCAGGATGGTCATGACGATGGCGAAGACGCCGTCGCTGAAGGATTCCAGTCGGTCCTTGGTCATCGCGGCAGTATAGGGGATCGAACCGATCCCGTCTCCCAACCATCCCGGCGACGCACCGCCGCCGAAATTCCCCTTGACGTTTCCGCCGGATGCATAATAATGCCTCCTAAGGAATAGTTATTCATGTCGAAACTTTCGCGGCAAAAAGTGATTCAGGACCTCGTCGACCAGAAGTCGGTGGCGAGCCAGGACGAGCTGCGCCTCCTCTTGGCGCGGCGCGGCCACGCCGTCACCCAGGCCACGCTGTCGCGCGACATCCACGAGCTCGGGCTGGTCAAGACGCCCGACGGCTACTCCTTTCTCCCCGACGACCGCGGCAAGGCCCACTTGGTCTCGGTCGAGCGCCTGGTGCGCGAGTTCGTCTTGGACGCCAAGGCGGCGCAGAACCTGGTCGTCATCCGGACCAGCGCCGGTAGTGCGCAGGGTGTAGCCGCGGCACTCGACGCGGAAAGCTGGCCCGAAGTGGTCGGCACCGTGGGCGGCGACGACACCATCCTCATCGTTTCTCCCGACACCAAACACGCCACCCTATTGGTGCGCCGTATCAGGGAGATCCTCAACTAGTGACCCCCACCGTGCAGCCCGCGGTGGTCGGCGCCACGGGCTACACCGGGGCCGAGCTTACCCGCCTGTTGTTGACGCACCCGCGCAGCCGCGTGCCGCTCTTGCTGCACGACCGCGAAGACGGCGCGCCGGGCGACTTCGCCGAGGTCTATCCGCAGTTTGCCCCAACGCGTGAACCTCTTCTACCCATCGAGCGCTTCTCGTGGGACCTCGTACGCGAACAAGGCGTCGACCTGTTGTTTCTGTGCACGCCGCACGACGTCTCGCGGCGGCTCGCTCCCCTCGCGATCGAGCGAGGCGTACGCGTCGTCGACTTGAGCGGCGCGTGGCGACTGAAAGACGCTGCCAACCGCGCCGTGTACGCCTTCGAGGATGAGAACCCGGAGACGGCTTCGCTCCTCGACGCGTCCGCGGCGTACGGGATTCCCGAGCTCAACGCAGAGAGCATCGCGGAGGCGCACCTGGTCGCGAACGCCGGCTGCTACGCGACGTCGGTGATCCTCGCCCTCGCGGCGTGGATCGACGGCGGCTTGCTCGACTTGGAGGCGGGTGTCATCTGCGACGCGAAGTCGGGTGTTTCCGGCGCGGGCAAGCAGGCGACGGCGCGCACCCAGTTCGTCGAGGTGAGTGATAACTTCTCTGCCTACAACGTGTTCGGGCATCGGCACGCGGGCGAGATCCGAGAGCAACTCGACCTGGACCCGAGCCAGTTCCAGTTCACGCCGCACCTGTTGCCCATTCCGCGCGGCATCTTGTCGACCATTTACGTCCGCGCCGCCCAAGGCACGCGCGCGCGCGACCTCGACGCGTGCTTGCGCGAGTTCTACGCGAAGGCACCGTTCGTTCGCGTGCACGGGAGCGCGCGGCTCCCGGAGATTCGCCATTCGCTCCACACCAACTTCTGCGACCTCGGCTTCGCCGTGGAGCCCGACGGCCATCGCGTGGTCTTGGTCTCGTGCCTCGACAATCTGGTCAAGGGCGCGGCGGGACAAGCGGTGCAGAACATGAACGTCATGCTGGGCTTCGACCAGCGCGAGGGGTTGCAGTGAAGCTCGTGTTGAAGATCGGGGGTGCGGCACTCGATGACGCGGCGGTCGTGCGGCGGTTCGCGCACGCCGTGGTCGATCTCGTACTCGGAGGCCATCGGGTGCTGGTCGTCCACGGCGGCGGGTCCGCGTTGAGCGCAACGCTGCGCGAGATGGGTCGCGAGACGCGCTTCGTCGACGGGCTTCGCGTCACCGACGCCGCCACCCGCGACGTCGCCGTGATGGTCCTCGCCGGCTTGGTTAACAAGAAGCTCGTGGCCGCGATCGGCGCGGCCGGCGCTCCGGCGCTCGGGTTGTGCGGCGGCGATCTGCGCGTGCTGCAAGCCAAGCGCAAGCGGACGCGCGCAGACCTGGGCTTAGTGGGCGATGTCACCGCGGTTGACGCGTCGTGGTTCGATCGATTGTGGTCGCACGGTGCGATTCCGGTGCTCGCGAGCGTCGCACTCGGGACCGACGGCGAGTACTACAACGTCAACGCCGACGAGGTTGCTTCGGCGTGTGCGGCTGCACTCCAAGCCGACGCGTTGGTGTTTCTGACCGACGTGCCGGGTGTGCGCGACGCGGATGGGTCCGTGCTGCGCTCGTTGGACATGACGCACATCCCGTCAATGGTCGAGCGTGCGATCGTAACCGGCGGAATGTTGCCCAAGTTGGAGGCGTGCAACCGCGCCCTCCGGCGCGGTGTGGGGCGAGTGCATATTCTTCCAGCCGCTCGGACGGACGACGTCCGCCTGTTGACCAATGGCGGCATCCAACACGGAACGGAGGTCGTCGCGCGATGAACGCGAATCTCGAAATGGTACGACAGCAGGAGTCGCAGCTCTTGGTGCCGATCTACGACCGCGTGCCCGTGCTCTTCGAGCGCGGCGAAGGCGTGCATCTGTTCGACAGCGAAGGACGCCGCTACGTGGACTTTCTCTCCGGTATCGGCGTCAACGCGCTCGGTCACGGACACCCGGCGATTCAGGCCGCCATCGCCACGCAGGCCGGCCGGCTGATCCACGTCTCGAACCTGTTCTTCCACGAGCACCAGGCGCGCCTGGCCGCCAAGCTGGCCGCGTTGTCGGGGCTCGATCGCGCGTTCTTCTGCAACAGCGGCACGGAGGCGTGGGAGTGCGCGCTGAAGCTCGCACGCGCCTACGCGCGCCACACGAACGCGAACGGCTCCAAACCCAAGTCGCGCTTGCTGGTCATGACGAACTCGTTTCATGGACGGACGCTCGGTTCGCTTTCGACGACGGGCAACAAGAAGTACCGCGCGCCCTTCGCGCCCATGCTGCCGGGTGTGACGTTCGTGCGATTCAACGACGTCGCCGACTTGGAATCCAAGTTCGACGGCTCGGTGTGCGCGGTCGGTCTCGAGACGATTCAAGGCGAAGGCGGCGTGAATCCTGTTTCGCGCGAGTTTCTCGCTCGGGCGCGTGCACTCACGAAAGACGCGGGCGCGCTGCTGATTCTCGATGAGATTCAGTGCGGTCTCGGTCGCACCGGGTCAATGTTCGCCTACCAGCGCTACGGCGTCGTCCCCGACGTCGTCACGATCGCCAAGCCGCTCGCGGCGGGTCTACCCCTCGGTGCTGTGCTGACCACGCATGAGGCCGCAGCCGCGTTTCGGCCCGGCATGCACGGGACCACCTTCGGCGGCGGACCGCTCGCTTGTGCGGCCGCGATTGCGTTCTTGGACGAGATCACGAAACCCGAGATACGCGAGCATGTGCGCACGATCGGCGACTACTTCCGCGACAAGTTGCTCGCGCTGAAATCGGATCACGACGTCGTCGTCGATGTGCGCGGAGAGGGACTTATGTTGGCCATGGAGCTCAAGTCCCCCGACCAAGCGAAATCCGTCGTCAATGCCGCGCTTTCGCGCGGCTTCATCATCAATCGCACGCACGACACCGTGCTGCGCTTCCTCCCGCCGTACATCATCCAGCGGGAGCACGTCGACGCGCTGGTCGGCGTTCTCGACGAATTGCTATCCGGAGGTAACGTCAATGCGTGACAAAGTGGTACTCGCCTACTCGGGCGGTCTCGACACGTCGATCATCATCCCGTGGCTCAAGGAGAACTATGACTGCGACGTGGTCGCGTTCGTGGGCGACGTCGGCCAGGGCGAAGATATGGACGCGGTGGCCGACAAGGCGTACGCGACCGGCGCCAGCAAGGTCGTCATCGAAGACCTGCGCGAGGAGTTTCTCGCCGACTACGTGTTCCCTGCCATTCGCGCGGGTGCCGTGTACGAGCACAAGTATCTCCTGGGCACCGCGCTCGCGCGGCCCGTGATCGCCCAGCGCCAGGCCGAGCTTGCGCTGCGCGAGGGGGCGACCGCGCTCGCGCACGGCTGCACCGGCAAGGGCAACGACCAGGTGCGCTTCGAGCTCACGTTTCGCGCCATTGCGCCGGAGCTGAAGATCATCGCGCCGTGGCGCGAGTGGGCGCTGGTCTCGCGCGAGGATTGTCTCGCGTACGCGGAGTCGCGCGGCATTCCGGTCGCACAGAGCCGCGAGAAGATCCACAGTCGCGATCGCAATCTATTGCACGTGAGCCATGAGGGCGGCGAATTGGAGGATCCCAACCACGCGCCGCTGGAAAGCACGTGGCAATGGACGTGCTCGCCGCGCGAAGCACCCGATCGCACGGAGGAAGTGGAGATCGGTTTCGAAGAAGGCATTCCGATTTCGGCAAACGGCGTGCGCTTGGGTCCCGTCGTGTTGATGGAGCTCTTGAACGAGATCGGCGCGCGCAACGCGGTCGGTCGCGTCGACATGGTGGAGAACCGCTTCGTCGGCATCAAGTCGCGCGGGTGTTACGAAACCCCGGGCGGCACACTCTTGCTCGCTGCCTATCGCGAGCTGGAAGCGCTGTGCCTCGACCGCGACCTTGCGCACTACAAGCAGCAGTTGGCACTCAAGTACGCGGAGCTGGTGTACTACGGCCAGTGGTTCACGCCGCTGCGCGAGTCCATCGACGCCTTCGTCGAGACGTCGCGGCGCGCGATCACGGGTTCGGTGACGCTGTCGCTCTACAAGGGCAACGTCGCCGTCGCCGGGCGCCGCTCGCCCAACTCGATGTACCGCACCGACGTCGCGAGCTTCACCATGAGCGAGGCGTACGACCAGAAAGACGCGGCGGGTTTCATTCGTATCGTGGGTTTGCAGACGCGCGCGCGCGCCGCGCAGCACGCGGAGGTCGTCGAATGAAGATGTGGTCTGGAAGATTCGACACGCCGGTCGAGGCGTCCTTCGATCGCTGGCAGCGGTCGTTTCCCTACGACCGTCGCTTGTTGCCGTACGAGGTCGCGTCCAGCAAGGCGCACGCGGAAGCACTCGCGGAAGCTGGCGTGTTGTCGGAGAAGGAGCTGGCGGCGATTCTCGGAGCGCTCGGCCGGCTGGTTTCGGAGGGCGTGCCCGCCGACAACGACCCGTCGATCGAAGATGTGCACCACTACGTGGAGAGCAGCGTCGCGCAGCAGATCTCCGATGTGGGGTTGAAGCTCCACACGGGTCGCAGTCGCAACGAATTGATCGCCACCGATCTTCGTCTCTACACGCGCGATTCCATCGATCACATTCACGCGGGTCTGAGCACGTTGATCGACGCCGTGGTCGCGCAGGCGGAGAAGGCGGGCACGGCCGCGATGCCGGCCTACACCCACATGCAGCGCGCCGAACCGGTGCTGGTCGCACACTGGCTGCTCGCATACGCGGAGATGTTTCTGCGCGACATCGATCGTTTGGAGTCGTGTCGCGAGCGTTTGAATGAATGCCCGCTCGGCTCGGGTGCGGTCGCGGGAACCATCGTTCCGGTCGACCGGCAGTCAATTGCGAGGAAGCTCGGCTTCGACGGGCCCACCGCGAATAGCATGGACGCCACCAGCGACCGTGATTTCGCGATCGAGTTCGTCCAGCACGCGTCGCTGCTCGCGGGTCACATGAGCCGTCTCGCGGAGGATCTGATCCTGTTCTCGTCGAACGAATACGGTTTCGTGCGTTTGCCGGATGCGTATTGCACCGGCAGCAGTGCCATGCCGCAGAAGAAGAATCCCGACGCGCTCGAGCTACTGCGCGCGCATTCGGCGCGCGTGCTCGGCAACGCCGTTACGTTGACCGCGACCGTGAAGGGATTGCCGCTGGCGTACAACAAGGATTTGCAAGAGACGCAAATGCCGCTCTTCGACACCGTCGGTCGGACACTCGCGACCCTCGAGGTCGCGAGCGCGTGCGTGCGCGGGCTCGAGGTCGATGTGCCGCGCATGCGCATCGCAGCGACGCGCGGCGGAATGAACGCGCTCGCCGCCGCCGCCTTCCTCGCCCGCCGCGGGGTTCCGTTTCGTCGCGCTCACGAGCTGGTGGGCAAAGCGGTCCAGCTTTCGCTCGCCAAGAAGTGCGAGCTGGAAGAGCTGACGCCCGACGACTTGCGGCGCTGCGAGATCGAAGTGCCGGTCGAAGACTTCCGCGCGGCACTGACGCTCGATGCGGTCCTGGCACTGCACGACGTCGAAGGCGGCACCGCGCCCGCGCGGGTGGCGGCCGCAATCGATAATGTTCGCGAGCGATTGGGCTCGATGCAGGAGACCACGAGTGAACGTTCGTAGTGCCATCCTCCCGGACGCCGACGGGATCCGGCAACTGATCGACGCGCACACCGGCGACGGAACGCTCTTGCCTCGCTCGCTCCCGGAGCTGTGCGAGAACATTCGCGACTTCGTGGTGGTGGAGAGCGACGGCGTCGTGGTCGGCTGCGGTGCCCTGCACCTCTACGGCGAGCACCTGGCCGAGATCCGCTCCATCGCGGTGTACCCCGACGCGCGCGGACACGGCGCGGGCAGGTTGCTCGTGAAAGCACTGCTGCGCGAGGCGGCCCGGCATCGCGCGACCTGCGTGTGTGTGTTCACGCGCATCCCGGAGTTCTTTGCACCATTCGGATTCGCCGTGACGCACGAGCCGCTTCCGGACAAGCTCTACAAGGACTGCCGGCGCTGCGCGCGTCGCCACGCGTGCGACGAGATCGCGATGATTCGCGGGCCTTTGCCGAAGATGGAGCTTCCCTCGACGCTGGCGCGCATTCGTCGCCCCATCGCATGGGCAGGTGGCGGGCGATGAGCCTGCACCTCCCACGCGGCTTTCTTTTCGCGTCGACGACCGCCGGTATCAAGCAGAGCGGCAACCCCGACGTCGCGTACGTCGAAGCTCCCGCGGGTGCGACCGCGGCCGCGATGTTCACCACCAATCGCGTGGTCGCGGCACCGGTGACGGTTGGTCGCGAGCACCTGCGCGCGTCGCGCGGACGTGTGCGTGCGCTGCTTGTTAATGCAGGCAATGCCAATTGCGCGACGGGCCCCGACGGTCTGGCGGCGGCGCGGCAATCGTGCGAGGCGTTGGCGTCGCTGCTCAGCTGCGACACGATCGGGGTAATTCCCTGTTCGACCGGCGTTATCGGTGTGCCGTTTCCGACTCCGAAACTGTTGGCGGCGCTCCCCAGACTTCTTACCGATCGCCGATCCGACGACAGCGCCGCCTATTCTGTCGCGCGCGCCATCATGACCACGGACACGCGCATGAAAACCGCATCCATGTCCCTCTCTATCGGCGGTCGCGACGTCCGCGTGCTCGCCATCGCGAAGGGCGCCGGGATGATCCATCCCAACATGGCGACACTGCTCGTTTATCTGTTCACCGATGTAAAGGCGACGCCGTCGCAATTGCGACGCGTCTTGCGCCGCGCGGTGGACGCATCCTTCAACCAAATAAGCATCGACGGCGATACTTCAACCAACGACACCGCGCTCCTGTTGGCAAGCGGTGCGTCCGAAGCATCCATGCAGACGCCCGCGGACGAGACCACGTTCGAGCGCGCGGTGTGTGATGTGTGCGTATCGTTGGCGGAGCAAGTGGTCGCGGACGGCGAAGGTGTGAAGCACACCGTCACGCTGCAGATCGACGGTGCTCCCTCGCGCGCGGCGGCCGATCGAATCGCGCGCACACTCGCGCACTCGCTGCTCGTGAAGACCGCGTGGGCGGGAGCGGATCCCAACTGGGGGCGATTACTCGCTGCGGTCGGTCGATCGGGAGTGAGCGTCGATCCGGAAGCGGTGGCGATATGGATCGGCGGGGAGAAAGTGTGCGACCGCGGCGCCGCCTTCCCCTTCGACGCTGGCGCCGTCCACCGGCGCATGAGCGAGCCGAGCTACGAGATTCGGGTGCAGGTCGGGCGCGGCGACGGCGTGGCCCGCATCCTAACTAGCGATTTGACAGCGGAATACGTCCGGATAAACGCCGACTACTCCACGTAGCCCCCCAAAAAAACTTCTCCAGACCATGTAAAACATGCTTGACATATGACAAGCATGCTTTACTATATGCACAGTAACCTTTACCTGATTGGGGGTCTAATCATGTCCGCTTCCACAAAAGACCGCGCTACGCTGGCCGCATTCATCGCGTGGATCGTCGTGTACTTCGCGTGCCGCTGGGTGCTCGACCACACCTCGCTACCCGACTGGGCTCGTATCGTCATCGCGCTTTCGCCCATCGTTCCATTCGTCGTTTTTCTCTTACTGGTAATCGCCAGTGTCCGATCGATGGACGAGCTCCATCGGCGCGTTCACCTGGAGGCACTCGCGTTCGCATTTCCGGCGTCCGTGGTAGTGCTCATGGTACTGGGACTTCTGCAGCTCGTGATTCCGTTCAATCAGCAGCGTTTCAATTTTCGGGACGCATGGCCGATTCTGTGGCTTCTCTATTTGGGGGGGGTGTCGTTCACGTGGAGACGCTACTCATGAAGAGCCGCCTGCGCGTCTTGCGCGCCGAGCGCACCTGGTCGCAAGCGGAGCTCGCTGAGCGATTGAACGTCTCGCGCCAGACCATCAACGCGCTCGAAACCGAGCGCTACGAACCCAGTCTCGGCCTCGCGTTCAAAATCGCGAAGTTGTTCGCGCTGAAAGTGGAGGAGATCTTCCAGCCCGATGAGTAGTCGCAAGAACGAACGGTCGGCGAAGGCGTGATGCGAGCGCAGCTACCGCGCCGATTTCACGCCTTCTGCCGCCTGTTCAATGAGCGCGACGACGGCGTCGGGTTGCGACACGTAGATGGCGTGGCTTCCCTTCACCTCGGTGACCGTCGCACCCGCCCGCTGGGACATCGAACGCTGTGCGGCAGGCGGAATCATTTTGTCCTCGGTTGCAACCAGGTACCAGCTCGGCTTCTTCTTCCACGCAGGTTCACTGATAGTGCCGCTCAGAGCCCCAACGCCCCAAGGAACCTGCGAGTCGGCCATGAATGCGGCCTTCTCTTCGTCCACGTCCGCTGCGAACGCGGCTGAGAACTTCGTCTTATCGAGGGACAGATAGCCGTCTTGCGGAGGGAGGATCGGCGGGACCGGCGCGCCCGGAGGTGCATCCTTGATGAGTGAGGCCACCGATTCGCCCTTGTCCGGAGCAAACGCAGAGATATAGACAAGCCCTGCGACCTTCGGATCGTTGCCGGCTTCGGTAATTACCGCGCCGCCGTACGAGTGACCGACCAGTATGGCCGGCCCGTCCTGCGCGGCCAGAACACGCTTCGTCGCAGCCACGTCGTCCTCCAACGAAATCGTCGGATTCTGAACGATGCTCACTTTGTAACCGTTTTTCTTCAAGGTCTTGTAGACGCTCTCCCAGCCGGCGCCGTCCACAAAGCCACCATGCACCAGAACGACGTTCTTCATGCTCGTACCTCCTGCTTGGTACTGGTCATTCGTATGTGCGGGTCGGTTCGCCTCGGAAGACGAACGCCCTCGTTCAGAAGTTAACGGGGACTCGCGGGGGCAGGCTGACGCCTCAATCGTGCGCAAGACTATGGAGGGGTCGACCAGCGGCCTGGTCCTCGGCGCGGATGGTAGCTCCGCGCCCGTCGCATCGTCAAGTGGCGGGCTGCGGTTGCGCCACGGAGGCTACAATTTCGGAGCGATCCGCTCGCGCGCTTCGGGAGACGTAATCACGGGGATGACCTCAAAATCCGTGAGGTCATCCCAGTTTGATGTCCATTCGTCCAACAAGCGACGGTCGTCGCACTCCATGACCTGCCAGCACATCGACATGTCGGTCGTGATCCAACTCGAGACGTACTTCACGCCGTCAGGCATTAATCGGCCTTGGTCGCGAAAGCGACGGTACACGGGAACGGGATCGCCGTTCTTGAATCGTTCGATAATCATGTAGAGCATCACCAACTCCGTCCCTTCCTCCGCGAGCGTGCCGGTCGACGCGGGCGCGAACCGCCTGAGGGAGACTTCGGAGCTTCGGGCGAGCGCGGAGCCGGCGAAGGCGAACGAGACGGCGCTTTCTCGCGGCGACGACGCCCACCGCTCGAACCACGGCCGGAGCCGGCACTCGGACGCCCACCATGTTGCGGACGCTTCGCGCGCGACTCGTCACGGCGTTCGCGACCGCTCAATTCGAGGCGACCTTCCGGTCGCGCCTTGTAGTCGAAGTCGGGGACGGTGATGCGCGGGAGGCGCTTGCCGAGCGCGCGCTCGATGCGGGTCATGTCGCCTTCTTCGGCGGGTGAGACGAAGGTGAATGCGTCGCCGGTCATCTCCGCGCGTGCGGTGCGGCCCACGCGATGGATGTAGTCCTCGGGCGCCTTCGGCACGTCGAAGTTGACCACGTGCCCCAGCTCCTGCACGTCGATGCCGCGCGCGGCGATGTCGGTCGCGACCAGGACTTGGTGCTTCCCGCTCTTGAATCCCGCCAGCGCTTGCGTGCGCTGACTCTGTGAGCGATTGCCGTGGATGCGCTCCGCACGCACACCCTGCTTCACGAGAAAGTCCGCGACGCGATTGGCGCGGTGCTTGGTGCGCGTGAACACGAGCGCGTCGTGGATGTCGCCACGATTGAGCAACGCGACCAACAGCGACGACTTCAACTCCTGCGCCACCGGATACACGGCCTGCGTGATGCCGACCGCGGGGGCACTGTGTCGCTGGAGATTGATGGTCGCGGGGTTTTTCAGCATTTCGCGCGTGAGCGCCGCGATCGGTGCCGGCATGGTCGCGCTGAAGAAGAACGTCTGACGTCGCGCGGGAATGTGACGCAGGATGCGCTTGATATCGGGCAAGAAACCCATGTCGAGCATGCGATCGGCCTCGTCGAGCACCAGGTACTCGAGGTGGTTCATCTTCGCGTAGCCGTATCGAAAGTGATCGAGCAATCGCCCCGGTGTGGCGACCATGACATCGACGCCGCTTCGGAACGCGTGTTCTTGCGGTCCAAAGCCAACGCCCCCGAACACCGACGCCCCCGAGATGGGCGTGTGGACCGCGAGGTCATTGAGATCCTCGAGGATCTGGGCGGCGAGCTCGCGCGTAGGCGTCAATACGAGCGCGCGCGTCACACCGCGCGGACGACCGATCAGGTGATGAATGATCGGGAGCAGAAATGCGGCCGTCTTGCCACTGCCCGTCATCGCGCACGCGAGCACGTCTTTTCCCGCCAGCGCGGGCGGAATCGCCTCCGACTGGATGGGTGTGGGCCTCGTGAATCCGAGGTCCTTGATACCTTTGAGAATATTGGGGTGGAGCTTGAATTGAGTGAATGGCATGCGCCATTCTAGCCTGCCGAAGCCGATACCGCCAGCGACATTACGAACGTCCTGCGGTGCCGACGAGTCTGCGCTTTTCCACCGCCGACATTCGCTTGATCTCGTGCTCGCGCACCAGCGCCGCTCCGCGCTCGCCGACCCGCTCGACGTACACCAACTCGACGGGTCTCCGCGTGCGCGTGTACTTTGCGCCCAAGCCGTCATTGTGCTTCGCGACGCGCGCCTGCGCGTCGATCGCTACCCCGGCGTACAACGAGTCGTCGGCGCAGCGCACGATGTAGACGAACCAATCGCCGGCCACGCGTCGACTACCCTCCCAGGAACTGCGTCATGTCCAACGCATAATGAACCGGCCACAGCCACGCGATGTCGGCGCTTCGCCACGCGGTCCCCAGCACGATCAAGCCCAACCCGAAGTCGCGCACGAGACCGAAGAGGTCCGCTGCCGCCACGCCTTGCGAAATCATCGCGGGGATGTGAGCAGCTGCAAACAACAGTGCGACTGCGACGATCGCCTTGCGCGGTCCCACCGCCGCCGCCAGGCGAACGAAAAGAATCGCGATGGCGAGATCTTCCAGCAGAACTTGCACCGCGAGATGCGCCTTCGTCGGCGTGAAGACGCCGCGCAGCGTTTCGCCGTACGACGGCGCTCCCGCTTCGAGGAGTGTGAACACGAATAGCACGATGAGCGCGAAGGCGACGCCGATCGCCAGTCGGAAGAAGAAAGCTCGCGGTTGCACCCACATGGTGGCGAATCCCTGTCGACGCAGAATCGGAACCGCGATGATGGGCGTGAAAATGACAATCTGGTTCAAGGCCTCGGCAAGCGTGTTCGACGGGCCCTCGAGCTCCAGCTTGATGCCAGCCGACCAAAGTTGACCGAGTCCCAACGTCCCGACCACACCCAAGAGGACGAGCAAGACTTCGCGCCACGGTTTCGCGAAGGTGGGACGCGGAGGATTTCGCCACAGCGGTACGATGCGGCTCGTCGCCCACCACAACCCGCAAGCAACCGTATACCCGACCGCGAGAAACAGAGAGTGCGACACGCTACACCATCCTCGTTTTCCAAGTCCCGCGCTTGAACAACCAGATCGCGACCAAGCCGGCGATCGACTCCGTGGCGACGATCGCCCAGTAGACCCCCGACTCGCCCGCGCCCCACTTCAACGCCAGAAGATACGCGAACGGAATCTCGAACAACCAGAAGCAAAAGAAGTTGATCTTGGTCGGCGTCATGGTGTCGCCGGCGCCGTTGAAGGCCTGGATCATCACCAATTCCCAGGCGTAGAACAAGTATCCGTACGACACGATACGCAGGCACTGCGCGCCGGCCACGACCACCGCGGGTTCCTGCGTGAAGATGCGAACCAGGAACGTGTTGAAGAAGATGTAGACCAACCCGACTACGGCCATGAACGCCATGGTGGCGAAGCCGGTGATCCACACCGACCGCTCCGCGCGCTCCGGCTGTTTCGCACCCAGGTTCTGGCCGACCAGCGTCGCGGCCGCGTTCGAAAGTCCCCACGCCGGCATGAAGGTAAAAATGATGATGCGCACCGCGATGGTGTAGCCCGCCAGCGCCTCGCTGCCGAATGTCGACATGATGCGCACGAGGCCGATCCAACTCGAGGTCGCGATGATGAACTGCCCGATGCCGCCCAGCGACACGCGCACCAGCCGCCACATCACTTCGGCGTGGACGTGCACGTGCGACGCCGCCACCTTGATGTGCTTGGCGCCGCGGAACAGGATGAAGAACTGCATGACGACGCCCACGCCGCGGCCGATGTTGGTCGCGATGGCGGCACCCTCGATGCCCATTGCCGGCAGCGGCCCCCAGCCCCGAATGAGCGCGGGATCCAGCACGATGTTGATGGCGTTCGCCACCGCGAGGACGCGCAAGGCGACGGCGGCATCGCCCGCGCCGCGGAAGATGGCGTTGATAATGAAGAGCAGCATGATGACGACGTTGCCGCCCAACATCCACTGCGTGTACTTGTAACCCTCGTTTATCGCCCAGGCGTCGGCGCCCATGAGGGCCAGGAGCTCTTTCGCGTAGACGATTCCGACCACCGAGAATGGAATCGACGCGACGGCGCCGACCAGGATCGCTTGGACGGCGGTATCCGCCGCCTCGCTGGTGTTCTTCTCGCCGATGCGCCTGGCCACCATCGCGGTGGTACCCATCGAGAATCCGATCCCCACCGCGTAGATGAGCGTCAGCATGGACTCGGTGAGGCCGACGGTAGCGACTGCGGAGGCGCCCAACGACGCCACGAAGTAGACGTCCACCACCGCGAAGATGGACTCCATCGACATCTCGAGCATCATGGGAACGGCAAGCAGGATCATCGCGCGCGAGATGCTCCCCTGCGTGTAATCCTGCTCGGTACCGCGAATGGCGTCGTAGAGGTCGCGGAATAGCTGGCGGGTTCGGGACATAGAAACGCGAGGCTAGCAGACCCAGCGGGGCGTTTTCCAGGCTGTCGTTACCTTTCCGCGTCGATTATAATTAAGGCCGCGGTGGTACCCCCGCTTTCAGCCCACCCGCGTTTCGTTTTCGACTAATAAGGGAGCATCCATGCAGGGCAAAACGATCCTCGGCGCGTTGATTTTGATCGCGATTCTCGGTGCAACCGCCTCGCAGTCGGCTCCCCCCGTTCCCGTCGACGAAAAGGACACCTCTGCGTTGTGCGCGGAATCCAAGGCCGCCTTGTCGATGCGCCCCACGCGCGAGCCCTTCTCCGCGGCCAGCACCAACATCGACATCACGTACTACCACCTGTTCCTAGACGTCGACTTCACCACCAACTCGCTCTCCGGTGTCGTTCGCGTCGAGGGAAAAGTGGTCGGTTCTCCCCTGTCCGTTCTGGCGCTGGACCTCAAGAGCAACATGATCGTGGATGCGGTGGCGCTCGCGGGCGGTGGTGCGCTCGCGTTCACCCGCCCGGGCGACGTGGTCAACATCACCATGCCGGCGCCGGTTCCCGTGGACGGTACCGTCGCGATCGACGTCACGTACCACGGAGCACCGCTCCAGACCGGCTTCGGGAGTTTCGTGTTCGGGACGCGCGCCGGCGATCGCTTCGCGTGGAGTTTGTCGGAGCCGTACGGCGCGCGCGATTGGTGGCCGTGCAAGGACCACCCGAGCGACAAGGCCGACTCGGTTCGCGTACAGGTCATGGTGCCGAATGCGTACCAGGTCGGGACACAGGGCGTGTTCGTGGGCGTGACGGGAGGCGGGCCCGGCAAGATTATCTGGGACTACAAATCGAACTATCCCATTTCGAGCTATCTCGTCTCGGTCGCCATCGGCGAGTACGTGGAGTGGGTCGACGTGTACAACCGCTCGCCGTTGTTGGCGGGGCTGTATGGGCCGCTCGCGATGCCGCTCAGACACCTGGTCTACAACGACGGGTCAATTACGCTTCCATTCGGTTGGTCAAACGTCACTGACGTGCTCGACGTATTCGAGGATTGGTTCGGACCCTATCCGTTCGCGAACGAGAAATACGGTCACTCGGAGACCACGTTCGGCGGCGGTATGGAGCACCAGACCATGACGTCGCTCGGGGGCACCGGAGTCGGATTGGTGGCGCACGAATTGGGTCACCAATGGTACGGCGACCAGATCTCTCCCAAGACGTGGCCGCACCTGTGGCTCAACGAGGGCTTCGCGACCTACTCGGAGCTCCTCTACTACGAGGCGCGCTCGGGCACCTACCCCGGACAGTTCGAGGGGCTACTGGCAGCGCGGTACAACTCCGCGATCAACGCCACGGGGACGTTGGTGCTTGAGGACACCACCAGCGTGTCCAACATGTTCGCATTCTCGCGCGTGTACGCGAAGGGCGCGGTCGTGCTGCACATGCTGCGTAACGTGATCGGCGACCTCGCATTCAAGAACACGATGCGCGCGTACTCCGCCGACCCGGCCGTGCAATACGGCGTCGCCAACACCGACGACTTCCATCGCGTGGCCGAAGGGGAATCGGGCATGGACCTTGATCAGTTCTTCAGCCAGTGGGTGACGGATGGTTACGGCATTCCGTTCTATCGCTCGTTCAGTTTTTGGCAGGCCGCACCCGGCGGCGGGTGGGACGTGTGGACGACGGTGGAACAATGGCAAACGGAACCGTACTCCAATATCGACGTATTCGAGATGCCGCTCGACATCGATGTGATAACGACCTCCGGCACCGAGCGCTTCCGCGTCCAGAACGACCAACGCCACCAGGTATTCGCGCTGCACGTGACGAACCAACCCACCGGGGTCGCGATCGACCCCGATTATTGGATCCTGCGTCCGTTCGAGATTTTCTCCGGCGTGGAAGACACGCCGTCGCTCCTCACCATCGCGTCGCTGGCCCCGAATCCCGCGAACGATCTCCTTCGCCTCGACTACTCGCTGGGGCGCGAGAGCCGCGTCGACGTGGAGGTATTCGACGTGGCGGGGCGTCGCGTGCTGTCGCAGCCCTCGGTCAGCGCGGCCGCGGGCGCGCGCGTCGAGTCGATCGACATCCGATCGCTGGCGGCGGGTGTGTATTTCTTGCGCCTCAAGTCGATCGACGGGGTGGCGACGCGCAAGTTCGTGGTCGTGAGATAGCGCACGCGTGAACGTCCATCTCGTCGACGGGACCTACGAGCTCTTTCGCCACTACTACGCGGTTCCCTCCCGCCTCGACGCCAACGGCGAGGAAGTGGGCGGGCTGGTGGGAGTGCTCAACACGGTCGCTTCGATGATCAAAGACGGCGCGACGCACATCGGTGTGGCCACCGATCACATCATCGAATCATTCCGCAACGATCTCTACCCCGGCTACAAAACCGGCGAAGGCATCGATCCCCCGCTATGGAGACAGTTCCATCCGCTCGAAGATGCGCTGCGCGCCTTCGGCGTGGTGGTGTGGGCCATGGTGGACCAGGAAGCCGACGACGCGCTGGCGGCGGCGGCTGTGAAGGCCGCATTGGACCCGCGCGTCGAGCGCGTCTTCGTTTGCACGCCCGACAAGGACCTCGCGCAGTGCGTGCGCGACGACAAGATCGTGCAGGTGGACCGGCGCAACCGGACCATTCGCAACGAAGCGGGTGTGCGGGAGAGATTCGGCGTGGGGCCGCTGTCGATCCCCGACTACCTGGCACTGGTGGGAGATTCGGCGGACGGGTTCCCGGGCGTTCCGGGCTGGGGAGAGAAGAGCGCCGCGGCACTACTCGCGCGATACGAACGTCTGGAAGCGATTCCGCGCGACGCGTCGAAGTGGGAGGTGTCGGTGCGGGGTGCTGCGAAGTTGGGTGCCTCGCTTCGCGACCACTGGGAGGACGCGCTGCTCTTTCGCACGCTGGCCACACTTCGCACCGACGCGGATGTGTTCAAGAAGGTCGACGAGTTGGAGTGGCGCGGACCGACGCCGGACTTTGCACCGTTGTGTGAGAAGTTGGGAGTTCCCGAGTTCGCACAGGCGTGGTCAACTCGATAGCGGCACGCGTATCTTCGTCACCAGCACCAGCGCCAACACATAGATCGCGCCCGCGATCAGCAGCATCACGCTGAAATTCCACACCATCGCACCCAGCACGGCGCACACCGAGCCGACCACGCTCGCGCACCCGTTGGCGGCCCAGGCCCAGGGCACGTGCTTGCCACCCGTGGCCGCGATGGCGCGAATGCCGAGCGGGAACGGAATGCCCATGAGGAACGCAACGGGTGCTATCAGCGCCACCGCGATCAGCAATCGCGCCGCGTGCGGCAAGCCGATCAGCTGCTGCAAGATGGTCGGCACCACGAACGCGAGCGCGATAATGGCAATTGGGAGCCAGTACAACACCGGCTTCGCCACCTCCGCGGTGGTGCCCCCGCGACGGTCCGACCACGCCGCTCCCAACCCCGAGAACAACAGAATCGCGAACAGCACCGCCGTCACGGAATAGGTCGGGTGGCCCAAGAACAGCGCGAAGCGCTGCATCAAGACCACTTCGACGATGATGAAAGCGAGTCCCAGGCACAGGAAGTAGACCAGCCACGTCCACCGCCGCTCGCGCGGGATCATGCGCCCCTTCTTCACCACCAACGGCACCGCAATCAGCACCGCGGACAAGACCAGCGAGATGACCAAGGCGCTCAAGAGTGCTATCTGTGCCACCGGGAGCGCCAGCGGCTCCAGGAATCCGGCGCCGCCGAACTGGCGCAGCGCGTCGAGCTTCACACTCTTCCACCGCGTCATCTGGAAGAAGAACGGGCTGTCGTCGCGCACCGGGTGCAGCGCGACATCGGCGTCCTTGTACAGCGCCACCGGGTCGGGGGCGGTGAGCAAATTGGTGTAGGCCGCGTTCGGTGCGGGCTGAACGGGGTCGTGCTCGATCGACCAGCCGGTCGCACCGACGAACTCGCGCACGCGTGCGACTTCGTCAGCGGTGAAGGCGGTTCTTTTTACCAATAGAAGCGCGCGAATCTTTTCGTGCACCACCATCACGTGTCGCGAGGGTTCTTCGATGCCGAGTTCCTCCAGACCCGCGCGCGCGAGTGCCACCAAGCGCGGCATCTCGTAGTACCAGCGCGTGATCGACAGCATACCGTCGTCGCTCAAGTGGGTGATGTACTCCGCGAACGCTTCGGTCGTGTAGAGGTAGTTCTCGGACAGACTGTACGCGCCCGAGACACTGGCCGCCCAGGTATCGATCAATGTGATCTGTATCACGTCGAAGCGATCGGGGCTGCGCGCGATGCAGCTGCGTCCTTCGTCCTGTACCAGACGCACGCGCGGGTCGCGGAAGACATGACCAACGAAATCGCCGTAACGGTTCGTCACCAGATCGATGATGATGGGGTTGATCTCGATCGCAGTCACCGACGACGCGCCCAGCGCGAGCGCGTTTTGCACGTCGACGCCGCCGCCCGACCCGATGATCGCGACCGTCCCGCCGCCGCGTAGCCGATAGCCGATGGTGCTGATGTCGCGCGCCGCGCGCGTCGAATCCTGCGGAGGTGTGACCGGCGTGGCCGCGGCCGCGTCGATGAAGATCATGGGATTGCCACCCGGCTTCTCGACCACGTCGATGCGCGAGAGCGCGTTCCACCGACTGACCACGTGGGTACCGCCGCGCTGATTCACTTCGGTCGTGACCGGCTTGGTCGAATCCATGCGAACATCGGGGAGGAGCGTCGGCATCACCAACAGCGGCGCGTGCACCAGGGCGGCGATCGCAAAGCCGCGCCGCATGCGCGGCGTGGGTGCCAAGCACGCCGCCGACACCAACCCCAGCGCCGACGACAGCGCGATGGCACCGCGCGCGCCCCCGGCCGGCAGCACGAAGAACACCAGCAGCACCCCGAGCGCCGCGCCGACCAGATCGAACGCGTACAGTCGTCCCGCCCGCGCGGGAAACGCGCGCAAGATCAACGCCACCGCGGCGCCGGAAAAGAAGAACGGCGCCATGATCAGGAGGTCGTAAACGAAAAAGTAGAACAGCTGCTTCGGCTCTTGCAGGATTCGAAACGGGGAGAACGGGATCGCGTTGGTCAAGAGATACGCGATCAGCGCGGAGATCGAAAAGCACGCCGGTGCGACCGCGCGATAGCGCTCCTCACGCGGCCCCGGCTTCAGAAACGAAAGTGCCACCCCGCTCGCGCCGATGCCGAACAGTGCCACCGACACCACCAGAAACGCGAAGTGGTACCAAATCGAGACCGAGAAGATGCGAACGAAAGTGACTTGGAACAGCAGTGTGGCCGCGGACACGGCGAAGATGCCTGCGTAGACGGAACGGGTGGGTTGGGCGGCGTGGGTCGGCATGCGTTCGTCGCAAGCCTACCCCACGCCGCCACGCGTTGACAGCATCAATCCGCGAGCGCGGTCTGCTTCTTCCTGATGCGCAGCAGCACGCCCAGCTTCCCGAGCATGCGCGCCGCCCAACTGGTCGTGTCCTCGGTCAACGTGGTCGCGGTCGGGAGCAAGATCAGCGTCAGGAACGTGGACAGGAACAACCCGCCCATGATCACCAGCGCCATCGAGTAGTAGTAGACGCCGCCCAGCGACGGTTTTTGCACCACCATCGGTGTCAGCGACACCAGTGTGGTCAACGCCGTCATGAGGACGGGGCGCAATCGCTCGCGGCAACCGCGCAACATCGCCTCGTGCCGCGGGAGACCTTCGTTGCGGTAATGATTCACGTGCGCGAGCATCACGATGCCGTTGTTGACCACGGTTCCAATCAGCAACAACAAGCCGACCGCCGCCGGCTGGTCGAAATCGGTTCCGGTCGCGTACAGGGTCCAGAAGGCACCCGCCAGCGCGAACGGCAGCGACAGCAGGAGCGTCCACGCCTGGCGCGCCGACTCGAACAGCGAGGCCATCACGGCGAAGATCAAGAGCAGCGCCAGATACAAGTTGGTCAGGAACTCCTGCGCGTTCTCTTTCCGTCTCTCTTCCCAGCGCCCGAAGGTCCACGAATACCCGTAGGGAAAGTCGAGCCCGTTCATCGCGGCGGTGACGAGCGGAATGTAGTCCTCGCGCGTCCCCTCTTCGAAGCGCGCGCCGACCCAAACACTGGTGAGCCGGTTGTCGCGGTTGATCCACTGCTCACCCGGCTTTTCCTCGAAGGTCGCCAGCGACGCGAGCGGAATCTTCTCGCCTTCCTCGGTCCAGATGGGCAGATTGCGCAGCTGCGAGACGGTTTCGGTTTTCTGCTCGTCCAGGGTCACGCGCATCTCGCGCTCGCCGTCGGGGGTGCGGAACCTCTGCAACCGCTGGCCCCGGAAAGTCAAACCGACCACGTCGGCCGGCTGTGTGGACTCGATGCCCATGCGAGACGCGAGCTCGCGATCCAAGTGGACGTGGATCTCTTGCTGGCGCTCTTCGCTCCCCGAGAAGGGATCGACCAAACCCGGGATGCCCTCGATACGCGCGCGCGCGTCGTCGGCCAGGCTCGCGAGCACTTCCGAATCCTCGCCCACCAATTGCAGCGCGACGCGCTTGCCGCGGTCCTGGCGCCAGAACTGGCCGTTCTCCTGGATTTCGACTTTGACGCCGGGGATCTCGGGCAGCATGCCCCGCATCTTCTCGCGCACCATCGCGATGTTCTCTTCGTTCGCTTCGCCTTCCTTCAGATAGATGCGCGTCATCGACCAGTCGTCGCTCCAAAAACTATAAATCGAGCGCGCCTTCAATTCTTCGCGATGCGGCTCGAGGAGCTTCTCGACCTGGTTCACGAGCTCTTCCTTGCGCTCCAGGCTGATGCTCTCACTAGGGTTGTAGTTGATTTGGACGAAGAGCTCGCTCTCGTTGGTGTCGAAATTCTTGTCGACCTTGCTGAACGGAATCCACGCCGATGCGAGTGCCGCCACCATCAGCACCGGTGTGAGCCAGCGATGCTTCAGATTGAAGATCAGCATGCGCTCGTAGATGGCTTCCGTCTTGAGCATCGACTTCGCCTTCGGCTTCGGCTTCGATTTGATGAACCACGACGTCGCCATCGGAATGAGCGTCTGGCTGATGAAGAGCGACACCAGAATGACCAGGCACACCGCGATCCCGAGCTCCTTCAAGTACACGTTCATCTCACTGGGCTTGTTGAAAATGAGCGGGAGGAACACGATGACAGAAGTCAGCGTTCCGGTGATAACGGCGATCGACACCTCGGCGGCCCCGCGCGAGGTGGCGGTCTTGGGGTCCTCGCCTTCCTCTTGGTGGCGGAAGATGTTCTCCATCACCACCACCGCGTTGTCGACCAGCATGCCGATGGCGACGATCAGGCCCAACAGCACGAGCGTGTTCATCGAGCCGCCGCGCGCCCACACGAAGCCGCACGCGACGATGAGAGAAAACGGAATGCACGCGACCGACACCAGTGTGGTGGACACGCGGCGCAGGAACGCGAACAACACGAACGCGGCCAAGATGGCGCCGAAGATACCGGTGAACATCAAATCGCGCAGCGTCTTCTTGATTTCGTCACCCTGGCTGAACCAAGTGAGAAAGTTGACCCCCTCCAGCTCGGGGTCCTTGTCCATCTCGGCGATGCGCGCTTGCACGGCGTCGCACACTTCCACCGTGTTGGCTTTCGATTCCTGCGCGATGGTGACGCCGATGGCGAAATCGCCGTCCAAGTGGCGGCCGTACTCCAGCGGCGGTTCCTCGTAGCGGACGTCGGCGATGTCTTTGAGGCGCAGGCCGTTGGAGGTAATGGGGAAATTCTGAATCGCGTCCAAGTTGTCGAAAGAGCCCACCATGCGCAGCGACCAGCGCGCATCGCCTTCCGTCACCTTGCCGAGCGATTGGTCGAAGTTGCTGCTGCGCAGCTTCCCGATTACTTCGCGCAAGTCGATGCCGTGGGTCTCGACCTTGGCGAGGTCGAGGTTGATGCGGACTTCGCGCGGGTTGACACCGTCCAAGCGCACGTGGGCAACGCCGGGGATGCGCTCGAGCGGCTTCACGATGCGGCGCTCCAAGAGGTCGTAGCTCTCCGAGAGGTCTTTTTTAGAAGAGAGCCGTCCTTCTATGATGGGCATATCGGACTCGCGCGCGTCCCAGTTGCTCGACACCATGATGTCACCGATGTCGTCCGGGAGGTCGCGGCGAATGCGGTCGATCTTCTCCCACACATCGGTGCGCGCGACCTTCATGTTCTGCGACCAATCGAATTCGAGGCCGATGGTGCCGCCCCCGTCGTTGATGTTCGACCACATGTTCCTCAAGCCGCTCACCGATCCGACCGCCTCTTCGACCGGACGTACCACCAGGCGCTCGACCTGGCCGGGCGACGCGTTCGGATACGGGAGCTGGACGAAGATCATGGGATTCTCGATGTCGGGCATGAACGCCAGCGGGAGACGGAAGAGGGCGACCAATCCCAACGCCACCAGGCTCACCAGGATCATGAGCATGGTCACGTGTCGCTTGATGGCAATTTCCGGGAGAGTCATGTCACACCTGCCTATTGCTTTGCGACTGCAGGCGCAACGGGCGCTTCCACCGTCACGCGCGAAGGAACCCACACGTAGATCGCGGGGATCACGATCAACGTGAGCAACGTGCACACCGAAAGTCCGAACAACACCGTGATGGCGAGCGGGGCGCGCAGCTCGGCACCCTCGCCCCACGCGATCGCCATCGGCAACAATCCGAGCACGGATGTAAGGGTCGTCATCAAGATCGGCCGCAGTCGAATGTGGCCGGCGCGAATGACCGCTTCGGTTTTTTCCAGTCCGGCGCGGCGCAGGCGATTGACGGCGTCGATCAACACGATGGCGTTGTTGACCACCACACCCACCAGGAGGATGACGCCGATCAACACCATCACCGAGATATCGGTACCGGTAACGAACAGGCCCAGCACGACGCCGATCACCGCGAGCGGCACCGAGAACAACACGATGAGGGGATGGATGAACGACTCGAAGGTCGCCGCCATCACGAGGTACACCAGAAAGATCGCGAGCAGCATGGCGAAGCGGAGGCTCCGGAAAGAGACCGCCATTTCCGCGTTCTGCCCGCCCAGCTCGGCGGTGATTCCCGACGGCGGCGGATTGTGCGCCAAGCTGGCCCGAATGTCGCCCACCACCGAGCCCAGGCTGCGGCCTTTCAGGTTTGCGCTCACCACCGCCGCGCGCTGCTGCTGCAAGCGATGGATTTCCGCCGGCCCCTCGTCCACGCGAACATCCGCGATCGATACCAAGCGAATGGGAGCGCCGTTGGCACCCGGGAGCACCAGGTTGCGCACGTCCTCGATCGACTCGCGGTCCGACTCCTGGTTGCGCACGCGCACGTCGATCTGACGGTCGGATTCTTTGAAGCGCGTGGGCACCGCGCCCTGCACGCGGTTTTGTAACGTACTCGACATGGTGCCGAGGTCGAGGTTCAACGCCGCCAGCTGGTCGCGATCGAAGACGACGTGGAGCTCGGGATTGCCCGCTTCCAGCGACGAGCGCACGTCGACCAGCCCGCGCACCGCGGAGAGCTCGCGCGACAGATCGAGCGAGTACTCGCGCAGCTCGCCCAAGTCTTCGCCGTACAAGATCACCTCGACCGGCGTCTTCACGCTGAAATACGAGGGTCGGCCGAACTTCGCGGTGACGTCGGGGATGGTGCCGAAGCGTTCGCGCAGGGTCTCGACGGCGGCCGCTTCCACGCGGTCGTCGGTCTTGTTCTTCAACACCACGTTGATCTGCCCGAAGTGCTCGCCCACCGTGTTGAGCGAAACTCCGCCCGCGACCAATCGGCTTCCGACGCGCGAGTAGCTTTGTTCGATGCGCGGGTCCTCGGAGGCGGCCGCTTCGAGATCCGTCATGACGCGGTCCGTGGCCGCCAGCGACGCGCCCTGCGGCAGGCTCACTTCGAAGAAGAACTCGCCTTCGGTCAGCTGCGGGATCAGTTCGCGCCCCAGGAGTGGAATCACCGCCAGCGACGCTGCGAAGAGCGCCAACGCCACCGCCACCGTGGTCTTCTTGCGACCGATCGCGCGCCGCACGAAGCTGTCGTAGGCGCGCGAGAAGCGGCCCAGCGACAGCGCGCCGTGCGCGTCTTCTTCGTCCATGGTGTCGGTGCTGACACCGGCGACGTCGACCTTGCGCACGCGCGCTCCTAGCGCCGACAGCATGGGAATCGCGGTCAGTCCCACCGCGAGGGCCGCGAACTGCCCGATGCTGACCGTCACCGCCTGGTCGCGGAAGAGCTGGCCCGCGATTCCTTCCACGAACACGATGGGGAGGAACACGGCCACGCTGGTGAGTGTCGACGCCGCGACCGCGGCCGCGACTTCGTCGGTGCCGTCGACCGCCGCGCGCGCGAGCGGGACGCCCTGTTTGCGCTTCCGATAGATCGATTCCAGCACCACGATCGAGTTGTCGAGCATCATACCGATGCTCAAGGAGAGTCCGCCCAGCGACATCACGTTGAGCGAGATACCGAGCTGATACATGAAGAGGAACGTCGCCACCACCGCGAGCGGGATGGTCATGGCGATGATCACGGTGCTGCGGAACTCGCGCAGGAACAAGTACAGCACCACGATGGAGAGAAGGCCGCCGATGACGGCCGAGCTCCGCACTTCGTTGATCGACTGCTCGATGAAATGCGATTGGTCGAACAGGATCGCGAGCTCGTCGCCCTCCGGCAGCTTCTCGTTCCACTGCTCGATGCGCTCGCGCAAGGCACGCGCCACGTTGACCGTGTTGGCGTCGCCTTCCTTGAAAGCGGCGATCTCCACGCATTCCTTGCCGTCGACGCGCGTGATCTCCTCGCGCTCCTTGGAGCCCATGCGCACGGTGGCGACGTCGCGCAGGCGCACGGCGGCACCATCGCGCTCGGCCACGATGACTTCGCCGATCTCTTCCACACTGTCGAACTCGTTCAGGGTGCGAATCAGGAACTGGGTGTCGGCGCCGCGCAACGAACCGCCCGGCAGATTCACGTTCGACACGCCGATGATGTTGCGCACGTCCGCGATCGGGATCCCGAGTGCGGCCAGGCGCTCCTGGTCGATGTCGATGTGGATCTCGTCCTCGAGGCCGCCTTTGACCTGCGCGGACGCCACCCCCTTGATGGTTTCGAGGTCGAGCTTGATCTTGCGGTCCGCGAGGTTGCGCATCTCGTTGAGCTCGCCGGTGCCGGAAAGTGCGATGCGCATGATGGGATCGAGCGAGGGGTCGAAGCGGAGCACGATTGGCTCTTCGGCTTCCGAGGGCAGGATCAACCGGTCGAGCTTCTCGCGCACCTCCATCGACAACAGATCCATGTCGGAATCCCAGTCGAACTCGAGTGTGACTTCGGAAACACCGGGGCGCGACACGGAGTGGATCGACTTCAAGCCGCGCAGCACGCCCACCGCTTCTTCGACCGGTCGCGTGACGAGGTTTTCCACTTCCTGGGGCGCGGTGTCGGGGAAGTCGGTTTGAACGGTGATGGAGGGATACGAGATGTCGGGAAAGAGCTCGAGCGGGAGTCGGTTGTAGCCCACCACGCCGAAGGCGGCGATCGCGAACGCCGTCATCACCACCGTGACGCGACGCCGAACCGCGAGTGCGATGAACCCGCGCATGCGCCTACGAGCCGCCGGGGCCGGCGCTGGTGTCCCCCGCCGCTTGCGCAGCGTTCTCGGGGTCCAAGACCTTGATGGCAGCGCCGTGCTTCAGCGAGCGCTGTCCCTTGACGACCACGCGGTCGCCGATGGTGACACCGTTCAGGATCTCCGCGTTCTGGTCGTCCTGGAAGCCGACCTCGACCACGCGCCGCTCGGCGGTGGTGTCGGCCTGCGAAACGTAGACGATCTGCTCGCCGCGATCGTTGACGACGGCGATCTTCGGCACCAGCGTCGAGTTGTTGCGCCGCTCGGTGACGATGCTGACTTGCGCGAAGTCGCCGGGGCGAACGCCGGCGGGATACTCGGTGATCTCGACCGTCACCTTGATGGTGCCGCTCGACGGATCGATGGTCGGGCTGACGAGCCGGATGCGCCCCCGAAGCTTGGTGCCGCTGCTTTCGAGCAAGAGGTCGACCGGCTGGTCGGGCTTGAGCTTGTTGAACTCCTTCGAAGGGACGTGCACGCGCGCGAGGAGCGGAGTGAAGTCGGACAGCACGAACAGCTGGGTTCCCACGTTGACGGTCTGCCCCGGGTCGACGTCGCGCGTCACGACGCGTCCCGCGAACGGTGCGGTGACGCGCGTGTAGGACAGGTTCAAGCGCGCCATCCCTTCGGCGGCCTTGGCGGCAGCGAGGTCGTTGGCGAGGGTCTCGTACTCCTCCGCCGAAACCATGTCCTGTTCGCGCATCTTGTTCATGCGCTCGACGCGCGTTTCGAGTTCCTTGCGATCCGCCTCCGCTTGCTCGAGGCGGAATCGATACTCGTCGTTGTCGATGAGGAGGAGCTCGGCGCCCTGCGCGACGTTGTCGCCCTCTTCGCACAGCAACCGCTCGACCACGCCCGTCACGCGGGCGAGGATCTCGGCCTCCTTGTCGGCCGCCAGCGTGGCGGTGGCCGTGTAGTAGCTGGCGATGGTACCGGTGGCCGCGGCCGCAACCGCAACCGGCACAGGGGGTTGTTTGGGGGCTCCGTTGCCCGGCGCTCCCCCCGCGGAGCCCTGGGCTTGTTCCGCGCCGCCGCCCTTATTGCAGGCGCCGAGGGCACTGGCCACGGCTAGGACGAAAGCGGGTGCGAGCCACGTACGACGAAACCGTCGGGTCGATTTCATACCGCGAACCTACTTTTAGTGAGGAAGCCACCCGCTGGACCGGGGTCAAGTGGGGATACCGGACCGTCCCAGATTCAGATCAGCCGGGCAGCGGACGCCCGGAGTGGACAGCCCATAATACGCTACAGAGGGAAACGGGTTTCAGGCGATCTTCGGACGGCCGGTCGCGTCAGCGGCCGATCGGGAAACCGACCCCGGCCATGAACGCCCACGCGCGGTTCTTGAGGTCCAGGTCCTCCCCGGTGTCCGAGAGGCCGTCATCGATGCTGGTCAGCCCCAGGTCGTAGCGACCGTCGAACACGAGAATCACCTCGCCGACTTCGAAACCCACCCCGGCTCCGAAAGCCAGTCCGAACTCGAAGTCCGCGATTTCGTCGCCGATGTCGCCGCTCACCTCGAAGCCCCCGAAATCGATCTCCGCGTCCGCGCCGACGTTGAACCCCAGCGTGGGCCCGGCGAAGGCGCTGATCGTCACCGTCTCCGACACCGGTGCTTGCCCGACGAGCAGAATCGGAAGCTCGAGGTAGGCGAACTTGAGCTCGCCTTCGATGTTGCCGTTTTCACCCGAGGCGCCCTTACCGAAGAAGAGGCCTTCGAAACGGAGCCCAAAGTTTCGCGACAAATCGGCTTGAGCGAAAAACCCGCCCGCGAAGGTCGTGCGCGATTCGGCGTCGTTCGCGTCGTCGCCGCCCACGGTCGCGATGCTCACCCCACCCTTGAAGCCGGTGGTCCACAGGGCGTCGGCGCCGGCGTGGGTCGCGCTCGCTGCGCCCCACGCGAGCATTGCCGCTGCGATTACGCTCGCTCGCATCTAGGGCGCGCCCGCGCCCAGCGGGAACTTGACGCCCAGCATGACGCCGACGCCGGCGTTCTTGGCGTCGACGTCTTCGACGATGCTGGTCGCCCCGATCGCGTAGCGGACGTCGGCGATGATTGAGAACGACGACAGGATGTACTCCAGGCCGCCCCCGAACGCCGCGCCGAATTCGAACGACTCCGCGCCTGCGACCTCTTCCGTCCCGTGTTCTTCGATCTCGGCTTCTGCCGTTGTGTTGAATCCGAACGTCGGGCCGGCCACGAGGTTCACCGCGAAGTTCTCGCCGGCGGGGAAACCGACCGTAAACAGCACGGGAAACTCGATGTAGTCGAGCTTGAAGACCGTGTTGTGGATGTCGCCGTCGTCGGTCGGGAATGGTCCTTCGGCGCCCTTTTGGACGTAGAGCCCGTCGATGCGAACGCCGAACCCTTCGGCGAAGTCCATCCCGAAGAAGGCCCCGCCGATGAATCCGTTGCGCGAGCCCAGCCCCTCCGCGTCGTTGCCCGTCATATCGGCGATGTTGACGCCGCCTTTGACACCGAAGTACTTCGTGCCCGCCTCGGCGTCGCCCAGCGAACCGACCAGCATCGCGGCGCACAACAAACCACCATAGACGTATCTCATTCCTACTCTCCTTTGTTGCAAGGTTGGCTAACTCTCAATGACATCCCCGCGCTAGTCTTCGAGCGCGTACTCGACGGTGGTCACGACACGGACCGTCTTGTCGAGTTGTGACTCTTCCATGACTCCCGGCGCGCGATCGCGCGGGAGAATCTGAAACACGCCTTGGCTCGCGGTTCGAATCGGCCCCAAGTCGCTTCCCGAATCCTTGGCGAATTGCTCCGCCGCTTCGCGGGCGCTGGCAGTCGCTTCGGCGATCATCTCGGGTTTGAGATCGTTGAGCTTGGTGAACAGATAGGTGGGTCCGCCACCATAGCCGCCCTGCGACGAGAACACGACCCCCGACTGCACGAGTGAACCGAGGTCTTGGCTCGCCTTTTGTACCAGAGTGGGATCTTGTACGCGCACCATGAGGGTCCCACCGATGATGTAGCGGCTGGTAACGGTGCCCTCGCCGCGATACGGGTTCGCGAGGACGTCGGTCACTTCGAACCCCTGCAGCTCCACCTGCGAGGCGTCGATCGAATGCTTGCCGAGAAACGCGACCACCGCCTGCTTGCTCTCGTCGAACTTCTGCTGCGCGCGCGCGAGGTTGTCGTCGGTGGAAGTAAAACGAAGCGGCCACAACGCCATGTTCGCGGTCGCATCCCGCTCGGACACACCTTTGACCGACACGTAGCGGTCGGCGGTCCGCCCGCGCACGAATCCGTTCCCAATGAACCACCCGGCCAAGACGACGCCGGCGGCGAAGATGATCGCGGCGAAGCGGGAAACCACGGCAGACCTCCTCCAAGACGCGGTTCGCGATGAGCCGACGAGCCTATCAGGCTGGGCGCCGATGGTCAACCCGGTGGAGCGTAATGGTTTGGTTGTGGCCGTGAGATTGCGCTTGGCACGGCGTGTGCCGAAGCCGAGGCATGGGAACCGTATCGACGGGATGGGTGCCTCCGCATTGTCCCAATCCCAATTGCCTCTACTTCAACACGTTGTCACCCAACTGGCCCTTCACGCGCAAGGGCTTCTATCAGCGCCAGCGACGGCCCCACCGTATCCAGCGGTTTACATGCTGCGCCTGTAAGCGTCACTTCAGTACCCAGACCTTCTCGACTTCTTACTGGCAGAAACGCCCCGACGTCATCGACCGCATCGTCTTGATGGTGGTCGGCTGCATGGGCAACCGACAAATCGCCCGCGCACTCGCCTGCAGTCCATCCACCGTCGCTCATCAGATCGCTCGACTCGGACGCCACTGCCTGCTCCTGCAGGCGCGCGAGCTCGCTCGCATTGCCGAACTCGACGAAATTGCCATCGACGGCTTCGAGACTTTTGAATGGAGTCAGTACTTCCCGTTCCACCACAACGTCGCGGTCGACGTCGCGTCGGGCTATTTCTTGTATCACACCGACAGCCCGCTGCGGCGCAAGGGGCGCATGACGGCCCAGCAGAAGGCACGCCGATTGGCCCTCGAGACGCGCCTCGCAAAGGCTCACCCGAGAGCCGTAGAGATGGGCGTGCGGGAACTGTTAGCCGATATTCTCCCCAAGCGGTGTTCCGTGACGCTTCGCAGTGACGACCACGCGGCTTACGCACGCGCCATTGCCTCTTTCGGCAGCGATATCACGCATCGCATCACGTCGTCGAGAGAGCGACGCGACGAGCGCAACCCGCTTTGGGAGATCAATCTGCTCGATCTGATGATCCGTCACAGCACCGCCGCGCATAAGCGCGAGACGATCGCGTGGGCGAAACGCCGTCAGGCCTCGATCGAGAAACTCACGATCTTCCAGGTGTGGCGAAACTATATCAAGCGGCGGCGCGAGAAGGGGAGCCGTGTGACGTCGGCGATGCTTTTGGGCCTCGCCAACCGGCCGTGGCAAGTGAGGGATCTGCTTGCCGGTCGTGTCTTCTATGAGAAGACCCGGCTGTCGGATCGGTGGCGGGACTACTATCGCCGAGCGGTGGAAACACGCGCGCTGGCGGTCAATCGGACGCATGAGCTTGTGTACGCGTTCTAGTCGGGTCCGCCCCGGCAGCGCACTCACCTTCAACCCCATTAGGCACAATCTCCCGGCCACAACCAGAGAATTACCGTGACGGCAAGCGCTTACGGGCTTGGGCGGCCTCGTCCCAGTGGCCCGTCGCTTCGAGGCATCGGATGTGGCCCTCGAGCGCGCGGACATTGGTCGGGTCCTGCTTCAAGACCATCTCGTACGCCTTGCCCGCTTCCGGAAAGCGGCCCGTCCGCTCGCAACAATCGGCGAACATGAAGCGCGCTTCGAAGGCACGCGGGTCGTCGGGCTGGATCTGTCCCAGCGCTTTGATCGCCTCCGAGCACTTGCCGCGCTTATGGAGGAGGCTCCCCAGCTTGAAGTAGATGTCTTGCGCGATGCCGGCGTAGTAGCGCGACGGCGCCCGCTCGAAGGCGGCGCGCGCGTGCAGCAGCTCCACCAGCGCGCCGTCCTCGTCGCCGCGTTCGTCCAGCGCACCGGCCAGCGTGTAGTGCGAGATCGCGATGTGCGCGGGGCGTCGCTCCAGGAACTCGTGGTAGCTCGCATTGACGACGGCGGCCAGCACGCCCACGAGAACCACCGTGGTCGCGAAAGTCTTCCATCGTCGGGCGCGAAGCGAGCTCGTGAGCTCCGCTAGCGTCCACGCGGCGAAGATGATCAGTACGGGGACCACGGGCAGGCGATAGCGCGCCACCACGAAGAACGCGATCACGCCGATCGCGTAACACAGCACGAACCCATACAGCAGCGAGAGCTCGCGCCGCCGCGGCCACAACCGAATCATGGCGGCGAGTGCGAGCGGCGAGACCAGCCAGAAGCCCGGCATCGGCACGCGGCCCAGCCCGAATCGATCCCAGAAGAAGTAGACGTACTTCTCGTTCGATCGCTCGGGTCCCTCCCAGAACATGTAAAGCTTCTTCAGCTGGAGTGCTGCAGCGTCGGCGGGATACGTGGTCACGTAGTCCAGCCCGCGCCCCGCGTAGAAGCGCGACGCCTGCGCGGCGGTGAGCGAGTCGCCCGCTTGCTGCGACGCGATTGCGAGCGCTTCCGCATCCCCACCCATCCACGGCGAGTCCGTCCCCGGAATCATGGCACTGCGCCCGTCGGATTGGGAGTTGTTGCCGATGTAGAAGTTGAGGCCGCCCGACCAGGTCACCGGAACGATCGCCTTCCCCGCGGCATAGTTTCGAATGGTCGCGGGGAGCAGCACGACGGCGCACGCGCCGACGACCCATAATGATGGTCGCAGCCACACGCGCGGCGTGCGCGGCGCGGTGGTTTCGCGGCCAGCCGCGAAGACGAATGGAATCGCGGGGAGCAACGCGAGAATGGTCGGACGCGCGAGGGCCGCAAGACCGATGCACGCGCCGGCCATCGCGAGTCGCCGCGCGGTCGGTAGTGCAACCGCGCGCGCGAGGAGCCACAACGAAAGCACGACCAGTGCTATGTAGATGGGCTCGATCAGCACTTCGCCTTCGAAATAAATGAGCGGCCAATACAGCGCGGCGACGAGCCCCGCCGTGAGGGCGACCGTGCGCGAGAAGTACTCGCGCGCGAGAAGCCACACCAACCCGCACGTGACGGCTCCGATGGCGTGATTCACGAGCACCAGCGCGGCGATGCCGCCGCCGGCTTTGTACACCAGCGCGAACAGGTACGGTACCAAAGGCCCGCGGAAGTAGACCGCACTGCCGGCGTCACCGGCCGCAATCGCCCTCGCCCACGCATCGATGTGCATGGAATCCATGATCAGGAAATCGAAGGCGGGATTGGTGCGCGAGTTGACGAAGAAATACGCGAGCCGCACCACCAGGGCGACCCCGGCCACGATCCAACCATCGCGCGAGTGCGGCAAACGAACGCGACTCATGGGCGCGAGTAATTGCCGTCGCGCGGGAAGACGGACGCGATGCCCTCGCACATCCATTCGTGCAAGAGTCCGTTGGTCGCGATGAGATGACCCGACTCGAGGTAGGTGTTCCCGCCGAAGAAGTCGGTCACGCGACCGCCGGCCTCTTCGATCAGCAGCACGCCGGCCGCGATGTCCCACGAAGAAAGTGTCAGCTCCCAGAAACCGTCCAGTCGTCCCGCGGCGACGTAGGCCAAGTCGAGTGCGGCCGCACCGCCGCGACGAACCCCGCGCGCCTGGTTGAAGAAATACGCGAACGACTTGAGATAGATGTCGAGCAGGTGGCGGGCGCGAAACGGAAACCCGGTGCCGAGCAAGATGCGGTTGTGGTCGCCGAGGCGGCTGGTGTGGATGGGGGCATCGTTGAGAAACGCGCCCTGCCCGCGAACGGCGTGGAACAGCTCGCGGTCGCGCGGCGCGTAGGTGACGGCCACCATCAGGCGCCCGTCGATCTCGAGCGCGAGCGTTACCGCGAACACCGGGTAGGCGTGGATGTAATTCGTGGTCCCGTCCAGCGGGTCGATGTACCAGCGGCGTCCGCGCGGGTTCTTCCCCGCGTTGATCTCGGGTGCCAAGCTTTCTTCGGCCACGATGTAGTCGTCGGGAAACGCGCGCCGAATTCCTTCGACGATGATTTTCTGGGACGCGTGATCGACCACGGTGACGAAGTCGTTGCTCCCCTTCTGGTCGACGTCGGCTTCGGCGACCTTCGCGTACGACTTCATCACGATCTCGCCGGCGGATTTCGCCACCGACTTCGCGACCTCCAACTCTTGCTTGAGGATGATGGGCACGGGACGGCTATTGTGCCAAATCGCGCGCCGGTTAGCGACCCTTTTGATCGCGCCGCTGGAAGCGACGGTCGATCATGTCGCGAAACACGCGCGCGGCCGGCGAAAGGGTATCGTCGCTGCGAAATACCATCCCGATCTCGCGCTCGAAGCGGACCGGGAGCGATATCGCCTTGAGCACCTTGCGGCCCAGCTCGGGTGCCACCACGGGGCGCGGCAGGATGCTGACGCCCAATCCCGCTTGGGTGAGGCGCTTCATCGCCTCCGGGCTCGAAATCTCCATGCGGGGTCGCAGCGCTTCGCCGTGGGCGGCGAAGACGGCGTCGATCATTCCGCGCGTGACCGCTCCCGCGGGATACGTGATCACATCCTGGCCCGCGAGGTCCTTGAGGGTGGCGTTGCGCTTCGACGCGAGCGGGTGGTCGGGGCGAGCGACCGGTACCAGCTCCTCACGATAGATCGGTTGCACGAGGAGTCCGCGCTCGTGGATGGGGAGGGTCGCGATGGCGATCTCGATGCGCCGCGCGCGCAACGCCTCCACCAAGCGGCGCGTTTCGGCGACCATGATCTCGATGCGAACGCCGGCGTATTTCTTGTGGAAGGTGCGATAGACGTCGGGGAGCACGTACACGCTGGCGGCGTCGGTGTTTCCCACCCGCAGCGTCCCGCTGACGAGCTCCTTCATACCCGACAGGTCGGCCTCGAGCGCTGCCAGCAGGCGAATCACTTCTTCGGCCCGTAGTGCCAGCATCTGGCCGGCTTCGGTCGGTATCAGCTGGCGCCCACGGCGCGTGAAGAGCTTCTGCCCGAGCTCCTCTTCGAGCTTCTTGAGCTGCAGGCTGACGGCGGGCTGGGTGACGAAGTGCTCGGCTGCGGCCGCCCCCACACTCCCCAGGCGGACGGTCGAGGCGAAGTATCGAAGCTGGCGGATTTCCATAAGCAATACTAATGTGACGGATTATCAATTTAAACTTTAGTTATGTCAACGGGTCCGCTAGCTTGGTGCGATCGACGGCGCCGCCAGGCGCACAAAGGGCCCGAAGCGGGCCGGGAGGAGATTCGATTACCATGGCCAATAAAGAGAACATTCGACCGGCCGCGGGCCGGGTGGGCGTCCTGCTTCCCGGGATGGGGGCGGTCGCGACGACGTTCATCGCAGGTGTGGAGGCAGTCAAGGCCGGCCTATCCAAGCCGATCGGTTCGCTGACCCAAATGGGCACCATTCGGCTGGGCAAGCGGACCGATAACCGCGTGCCGATGGTCAAAGACTTCGTGCCGATCGCGGATCTCCAGCAGCTCGTGTTCGCGGGCTGGGATCCGATTCCTGACAACGCGTATGAAGCCGCGCGCAAGGCGGGCGTTCTGGAAGAGAAGCTGGTCGAGGCGCTGCGCCCGAGACTGGAAGCCATCAAGCCCATGCCGGCCGTCTTCGACACGCGCTACGTGAAGAAGCTCGACGGCCCCAACGTGAAAAAGGGCAAACACTGGGCGGACCTCGCCGAGCAAATTCGCGCGGATATTCGGAAATTCAAAGACGAGAAGAAGCTCGATCGGTTGGTCATGATCTGGTGCGGCAGCACGGAGATCTATCTCGAGACCAAGCCGGTGCACCAATCTCTCAAAGCCTTCGAGGCGGGGCTCGCCGCCAACGACCCCGACATCTCGCCCAGCATGATTTACGCCTACGCCGCGCTCAAGGAGCGAGTGCCGTACGCGAACGGCGCCCCCAATCTGTCGGTCGACATACCGGCCATGGTGGAGCTCGCGCGCGAGATGCGGGTGCCGATCTGCGGCAAGGACTTCAAGACTGGCCAGACCATGCTGAAGACCGTGCTGGCGCCGATGTTCAAGGCGCGCATGCTCGGCGTCGCGGGCTGGTACTCGACCAACATCCTGGGTAATCGCGACGGCGAAGTACTCGACGATCCCGAGTCGTTCAAGACCAAGGAAGTGAGCAAGCTCGGCGTGCTGGAGCACATTCTGCAGCCGGAGCTAAACCCGGACCTGTACGGCAACATCTTCCACAAAGTGCGGATCAATTACTATCCGCCGCGCGGCGACAACAAAGAAGGCTGGGACAACATCGACATCTTCGGCTGGCTCGGCTACCCGATGCAGATCAAGGTCGACTTCCTGTGCCGCGACTCGATTTTGGCCGCACCGCTGGTGCTCGACCTGGCGCTGTTCCTCGATTTTGCTGAGCGCGCGGGCATGTCGGGCATCCAGGAGTGGCTCTCGTTCTACTTCAAGAGCCCGCAGACCGCACCCGGTCTTTATCCCGAGCACGATCTCTTCATCCAGTTGACGAAGCTCAAGAACAACCTGCGCCACGTGATGGGCGAGGAGCTCATTACCCACCTCGGGCAAGAGTATTACGAGTAGACTCCCGCCGTGCCGGTGATCGTCGTCGAACCGTGGGCGGACGCGCGGTGGGACGCCTACGTGGCGTCCCACCCGCGTGCCACCGTCTACCACACGTCGGTCTGGATCCGCCTCGTGTGCGAGATCGGCCGTTATCCTTCGATATGCCTGCTCTCCGAACGCGACGGTCGCGTGACCGGTGCCTTGCCGCTGGTCGCGGTCGACAGCCGACTCACCGGTCGCCGCATCTCGACGCTTCCTTTCTCCGATACGTGCTTCGCACTGGCCGACGACACCGAAACCGCGGCGGCCTTGCTCGAGGAAGCGCGTGCAATTCGATCACGCCGCGGAGTCTCGTTCTACGAGATGCGGGGAGCGCCCGTGCTTCGCGACGGATCAAACGTCGAGCCGGAGGGCTTTACGCGCAGCACGCATTTCGCCAACTACCTGCTCCCACTGCAGTCCGACGAGGACGCCTTGCTGCGTACGTTCGGCAAGAAGTCGGTCCGCTACATGATCAGCAAGGGGGATCGGGGAAGTCTCGAATTTCGAAGGGGGGGCGCTCGCGACGTGGACGCGTTTTACCGGCTGTACGTGCTGACGCGCCGCAGGCACGGAGTTCCGCCCCAGGCGAAACAGCTCTTCACGACCATGCTGGAACGGATGACGGAAGCGCCGCGTGCTTCGCTCTACATCGCTGAGCACGAGGGGGTGCCGGTCGCCGCTATTGTGACGGCGAGCTTCAACGGGACCACGTACTTGAAATACGAGGTGTCCGACGAGCGAGCCCGAGACTTGGCGCCAATCCACGCGTTGGTGTGGAGGACCATCCAGGACGCGATACGCTCCGGCGATCGCGAATACGACTTCGGCCGCACGGCCGCGGACAATCCCGGGTTGAACGAGTTCAAGCAGCGCTGGGGCACGATGCGGGTCGAACTCCCGTACTACTTCGAGCCGCCGCGCGAAGGTGTGAGCGTCGTGCGCAGCGATTCGCTCAAGTACCGCTTGTTCACTTCCGCGTTCCGGCGCATGCCGGAGTCGTGGTCGATTCGCATCGGCCGGCGCATTTTCCGTCACTTCGGCTAGCGCGCCGGCCGGCCGCTACGTTCTAGTCGCGGTACATCGCTTTCACACTGCCCCAGGTCGCGCTTTGGGTCGAAAGCGCGCAGCCCGCAATCGACAGCGTGAGATCCGTGATGTCGCCGAAATGCCCCGAGCTCGCGGTCGGATTGCACGCCGTGTCGTTGTAGGTCGGGTAGTCGGCCGGTGTCACGGCCGGGGTTTCGCCCAGCCAGGCGCCGTTGCCGATCGCCCACGTTACACAGCTCTGCGTATACCCCTGGAAATGGGCGCTCACGCTGTGGTCGCTGATCGAGCCTACCTTCACATCATCGGCGAACATGACGGTACGGATCTCGACGCAGGTGTCGATGGTGCCGGTGTACGACGGATCGCCGTTGCCCCACGGTGCGCCGCCGTCGAGGACGAGGAAGCCGCCGGCGTAGTCGATCTGATAAATGCGATGGCCGTTGCCGCCGGACACCGCGTCGACCAACAACAACACCGTGACAACTTGCGGGCACAGAATCTGCCAGTCGCCGCCAAGGGCCGACCCACTCCACGACTGCGCGTGCAGCACGTTGCCCGTGCTGAGGAAGCCGCCGCCGAGCCACGACGTCGCTTGCCGGCCTTCGTCGAAATCGCCGTCCACAGACCGGTACGTACCGTTGAGGGGGGGACCCGCGAAAGCGGGACATGCGATCGTGATAATCGTGATGATTAATATCACAGCCTTCATGACGGACCTCCTAAGCCCGGAGACTGCACTTCAATGGATACCAGGCGTTCTCCCACGAACGGAAAGCATCCGGAATTGGCAGACCGACAGTCTACGCCGTTTCGACACCAACTTCAACCCGAGACTGGGAGATCGTGGCGATCCGTCGTCGCGAACAAAAAAAGGGACCCCCGCGCCGAAGCGCGGGGATCCCATTACTGAAGGCGATTCGAGGAACGCGTTTGGTGCGAGAAACTACTCTCTGTAGAGAGACTTCACGCCACCCCACGTCTTGTTTTCCGTTCCCACCGCACAACCCGTAATCGACAGGGTCAGGTCGGTGATGTCGCCCCAATGTCCCGAGGCACCCGTCGGATTGCACGCCGCGTCGTTGTAGGTCGGGTAGTTGGCCGGCTTCACGCCCGGGCTCTCGCCCAGCCACGCACCGTTGCCGATCGCCCACGTCATACACGTCTGCGTGTACCCCTGCAGGTGCGCGCTGACCGCATGATCGCTGACGGAACCGACTTTCACGCCACCGGTGTACAACACCGTGCGAATCTCGGTGTAGGTATCGATTGCGCCCGTGTACGACGGATCGCCGTTGCCCCACGGACCGGCACCGCCGAGTTCGACGAAGCCGCCCGTGTAGTCGATCTGGTAGATGCGCTGGCCGTTGCCGCCGACCACGAGGTCGACGATCAACACCACGCTGACAACCTGCGGGCACAGAATCTTCCAGTCTCCGCCGAGGGCTACCCCGTTCCACGACTGCCCGTGCAGCACGTTGCCCGTGCTGAGGAAGCCGCCGCCGAGCCACGACGAGGCCTCACGGCCTTCGTCGAAGTCGCCATCCGAAGACTTGTACGTTCCGTTGATCGGCGGACCGGCATAAACCGACGCCGTGCCGACCATGAGAACGATGGTCAGAATCGAAATCAGAATCGCATTCCTCATGCTCTTCGTCCTCCTTAATGGTCGCGCGAGCCCATCAAACTCATGAACTCTGCGTTACGTCCCAAGCGCCCGGGCCGGTGTCGACATCAATGTCGTAGTCCCGGCACCGGAAGCTATCGTGTTCCGTTGACTAATCGCGATACAGCGCCTTGACGGCGCCCCAGGACTTCTGCTCGACCGCGATGGTCTCGCAGCCCTGGATCACGAACGTGATGGCATCCACATCGCCCCATTCGCCGTTGCCGGCCGTGGGCGCGCAAACGAACCAATCCCAGAACAAGGGAAAGGTCGCCGGAAGCGGTCCGTCGGCAACCGTGTCGCCGAGCTTCTCGATGTTCGTCACATCGAGGCTCATGCACTCCTGGTTGTAGCCCGTGAACGTCGCGCTCGCGTTGTGGTTACGAACCGTGCCGACTTCGATGAAGGCGGCATACGTTTCCGTGACGATCGCAACCCACGAGCTGATGTTCGCGAGATAGAACGGATCGGTTCCGCCCCACGGACCGGTGTTCGAAATCCAGCAGTAGCCGCCGGTGTAATTCACGCGCCAGATCTTCTGGCCATTTCCGGCGCCGTTCACGGTGTTGACCAGGAGCACCTTACCGGTGATCCACGGACAATACCAGTGCCACTCGGTACCGAGTGCGCCGTTCCACGACTGCTCGTTCAACGTGTTGTTCACAGAGAGCGGCCCAGTGGCCCAATACTCACTGTAACGCCCCGGCAGCATCGTCCCGCCAATGTCCGTCGACTTGTACGTGCCATTGTTGGGAGGTCCAGCCAGCACCGGAACGCTGACCAAGACGGAGAGAAGAATCACGATCACAGCCTTCATACTCCTCCTCCTTACCTCGTCCATAAAAGTGCTAAACACCGCATCGAACACCGATGCGGGAGGATTTCAATCTCACTGCGAGTAGCGCCTGTTCGGAGTCAGGATCGAAGAGGGACCATCGAGAGAGACTGTCGTTCTGTATAGGTACGCCCCCTGAATTGCGGCTCGCCTTTGCCGCCCTCTCGCGCGGCAAATCGCTAGTGGTGCACCCCATACGCACCCGGTCGCGCCGAGGAAATAGCGCACGGCCCGGGTGCATTACGTGTAGTGATGGGGAGTTTATCACGGGTTTTCGAACAGCGTCAAGGGGGGGTTTTTCGGAGTCAAAACTTGGCGATCTGGCCGATGTCGAACGCCGTGCCGGTAAATGGTTTAGCCGAAAACTGGTCAGAGACCTAGGGCGCCAACGCGTGCCGCAGCCGGCGCGAGCGATCGCTCGAAGGCGAGCAGGGCGCGTTTCATCTCGAGTCCCCCGCCGAACCCGACCAGCTTGCCGTTGGCACCGATGACCCGATGACACGGAATCACGATCGGGAGCGGATTCGCGCCGCAGGCCAAACCCACCGCGCGCGACGCGTTCGCACTCCCCAGCCACTCTCCGACCTGTCCGTACGACGCGGTCTCGCCGAACGGAATGCGCTCGAGCGCAGCCCACACTCGATTGCGAAACGGTGTCCCCTCGAGCACGCGCGGCAACTCGAAGCTCCGGCGATCGCCCTCGAAGTACTCGCGCAGCTGACTCGTGGCTTCGCACTCCAGAGACGCATCGAACCGCCAGCCTCGTTCGGCCTGCGCTTCCAGGTCCGCGCCGATGCCGACCTTGACCAGCCCGCGGCCTCCCCAGGCGACGAGAATCCTCCCGAACGGCGACGAAAGAAACGTGTATGCGACGGACATGGCTCCTCCTCCTCGGTTTCACCTATCGATAATGCGACGAGCGCGTCACCGCCACCGCAGACTGAACACCGAATTGGGAAAACTAAAAGAGCTGGAACAGCTTCTCGAGCGAGCGCGGCTCGCGATCCATGGTCATGCGCCGCTGCGACTCGAGCTTCTCTTCCATGGTCGGCAAGTTGGTGCGGTAGAAAACGCCGGTATAGAAACGGTCGTGGTTCAGTGCCAGCCGAAACGCCGCGTCGATGCTCGATGGATCGTGGTCGTCGGGAATCGGGGCCACGCGCTGCTTCATGAAGTCGAACGTGATCACTTGGTTGAAGGTCGGGCACGGCGAAACCAGGTGGACGATGGAGAATCCCTTGTGGGCGACGGCCTCTTGCAGGAGCTTCGCCACCTGCTTCACGTCGGAGGAGAACCCGCGCGCGATGAAGGTCACCCCGTACGACAAAAGCATGGGCAAAGGATCCAGCGGCGGGTCTTCGAGCCCGAACGGTGTCGTGCCCGACACCATCCCCATCGGCGACGTCGGCGAGACCTGTCCCTTGGTGAGGCCGTAGATTCCGTTGTCGATGATCATGTAGGTAATGTCGGCGTTGCGCCGCGCGGCGTGCGGAATGTGACCGCCGCCGATCGAGAAGCCGTCGCCGTCGCCGCCCACCACGAACACGTGCAATTTTGGATTCGCGGCTTTGACACCGATCGCGGTCGGGAGCGCGCGCCCGTGTGCGGTGTGGTACGCGTAGCTCCTGATGAAGTGCGAGAAGCGCCCCGAGCATCCGATCCCCGACACGATGCAGATGTCCTTGGGATCCAGCTGCATCGACGCCAGCGCCTGCGTGAACGCGGCCAGGTCGCCAAAGTCGCCGCACCCGGGACACCAGATCGGCTCGACGTCGTTCTTGTAGTCTTTCGCTTTGAAGGCGACCGCTTCGTTCATGCTCGAATGCTCCTTAGACGTGACTCTCGATCGCGGCCACGACATCGTCGGCCGTGAACGGTAGACCGGTGCACTGATTGACGCTCACGATCTCGGTTCCGTTGAGCGGGACGTTGGCGCGCAGGTGCTGCGCGAGCTGCGCGGTGTGATTCTCTTCCAGCACCACGATCTTCTTGAGGGGCTTCAAGAATCTTTCGATGGTGGCGACCGGCAGCGGGTTCAGCACCTTGGGGTGCAAGTGCGCCACGCGAGCGCCGTCGGCGCGTACGCGCTCGATCGCTTCGCGAATGGTTCCCTCGGTGGAGCCCCATCCGATGAGCCCGACGGTAGCGCCGGTGCCGTCGTCGAAAACACCGTCGCCTCCAGCGACCAATTCGCTCGCGAGCGTTTCCATTTTGCGAAAGCGCTTGTTCACCATGCGCTCGCGATTGGCCGGCGTATACGTCGCCAGTCCGTGCTCGTCGTGCTCCAGGCCGGTGGTGACGAACATACCGCCGGGTGTGCCCGGGGTTGCAATCGGCGAGACACCGCTCTCTGTGAGTTCGAAGCGCGCGTATTCGTCGATCGACTCCGCGTCCGGTCCCAGGCGCGCGTGCAAACGAATGCCGGCCAAATCGGGCGTGTCCATGGTCTTGGTGCGATAGCCCATCGACTGGTCGCTCAACAAGATCACGGGCATCTGGTAGCGCTCGGAGAGATTGAAGGCTCGAATCGCTTGGTGGAAACAATCCTCGATGCTGGTCGCGGCCAGCACGATGCGCGGGGCTTCGCCCGCGCTGCCGTGGATTGCGTACATGAGATCCGCTTGCTCGGTCTTGGTCGGCATGCCGGTACCGGGCCCGCTGCGCATGACGTCGACCACGACCACCGGAATCTCGGACATCGACGCCATGCCGATGAGCTCGCTCATGAGACACAGCCCCGGACCGGACGTGGCCGTCATCGCGCGCACGCCGGCGTACGACGCCCCCAGACACGACGCGATGGCGGCGATTTCATCTTCCGCCTGGACCACGTTCCCGCCGAACGCAGGCAGGTGCTTCATCATGAATTCGAGCACTTGCGTCGCCGGCGTGATGGGATATCCGGCCACGTACCGGCAGCCGCCCGCGATCGCACCCAGGCTCAGCGATTGGTTGCCCGACAGCACGACGCGCCCGGCCGCTTTGGACGGCACGGCGGGTCGGGCGAGCTTCAAGGCGGCCAGCCGCGCGTCGCCGTTCAACAACGAGAGCCCGGCCTCGAACGCCTTCAGGTTGGTGGCGACGACCTCGTCGCCCTTGCGCTTGAATTGCTTCGTGATGAGATTGCGCGCGTGCTGGGTGGGAATGTCGATGGCACCGATCAGCACCGCCAGCGCCACGATGTTCTTCGCGATGCGCGCGCCGGACTCCTTCATGGCGGTCTCGTGGAGTGGAATCTCGATGCGCGTGTGAGGAAAATCTTCGGGGACGGCGCAATGCTTGGGGTCGTACAGCAGAACGCTGCCCGGGGCCATGCGCTCCGACCACACGTCGAAGGCCTCTTGGTTGAAGGCCATGAGCACGTCGGCGTCGCGGCCGATGGAATGGAGCGGCGAGGTGCTCATGCGCACCTGCATCATCGCGAGGCCGCCCTTGATCTCGGCCGGGTAGGAACGAAACGTGAAGATATCGAGGCCCGAATCGACAGCGGCGCGGGTCAAGATTTCCGCGGTACTTATGACGCCCTCGCCACCTTCGCCGGCGACGCGGACGGTGATGTCGCTACGCGGCATGCTACTCCCACTGGCTCCGGTCGAAGAGGAGCCACGACCGCAGTATAACAGAGGGCCGATGCGTCCGCCAGCAAACCGAGGCTCGCGAACCCCATTGCACCCCCCCACCGAATCGACGACCATCGGCGCATGGGAGCTCCCCGCACGATCGCATGGCTCTTCGCGGTGACCTCACTGGCGTCGTCGTGTCGCAACGAAGCGAGCACAGCAAACGCGTCACGGCCAGCCTCCTACCACGACGCCGTGGTGGTGGACGTCTCGAAGATCGAGTTCGACGACGGCGACACCTTCCTGTATCGCGACGAACCCATTCGCGTGCTGGGGATCGACACCCCCGAAGTGGCCGAGCCGGACGTGGGCATCTTCGTCGATCAGCCGTATGGCCGCGCAGCCGCCGATTCCACGCTCGCGTTGATCACGCGCGCGCACAGCGTCGAGATCGCCTACGACGGTCGCGACAAGTACGACCGCCGCCTGGCGCACGTCTTCGTCGATGGAGATTTGCTGGCGGAGAGGTTACTGGAGATGGGGCTTGCGTACGAGAACGTGAGCCATTTCGGCGACAACGGATTTCCCGACCTCGCCGACCGCATCCTGCGCGCGGCGCACGACGGACCCAAGCCGCCTTTCGAGCCGCCGCACCAGTGGCGAAAGAAGCACCAGAAGAAAAAGAACGAGTAGCTACTGCTTGACGGGGATGAAGAGCTCCGCGCGCGTCTCGCCGCCGCGGCCGTCTCGAACGATGACGAACACCGGGTTACCGCCCACGCAGCAGCTGGTCGGCGTGTAGACCACGTCGCGTCCGCTACCCTCGACGGTTCCGGACCCGACCACCCATTCGTACGTGACCCGGTCGCCGTCGGGATCGGTCGCCGCGCACACCACCGGGCACGCGTCGAACCGATAGACTTCGTTCAAGCCGACGGTGATGGAGGTGACTTCGGGCGCCTGGTTCTCCGGTGACACGAGGTCGTTGCTGCAGCCCGCGAGGACCAAGAGCGACGCCACGATGGGTAGGGTGTGTCTCATAACGAGACTAACGATAGCGCGAACGGTTCGGATCGGCAAGGCTCTTGATTCATGAAAAAAGAGGCCGGGCGATATCGCCCGGCCTCGTCGCTTCAGCGCTTCCTCTATCAGACTTATCGCGGGAAGGCCTCGGGTGTCGACTCGGCCGCCACCGCCCCTTCGCGGAGCGCGGTCACCTGCCAATGGGTTGCGTCGGCCGGCAACGCCGACCGGTCCAGGGTCATGTGATCGTAACCGGTCACCGGGATGCGAAGGATCTCGGAGAGATCGTCCCGCAGCAGCACGACCTGGTACGCGTCGGCGTTGGGAACCGAATTCCAACGCAGCTCGACGGAGCCATCCGAAGACACGCGCGGTGCTTCCAGGGTCAGCACGATGCGCGGGTCGCCGCGGACTACCGTGCTTTCGGGTTTCTGGACCTGTTTGGTGACGGTAACTGCAACGACGACCATCACCGCGGCCGCGGCCGCGAGTCGAAAGGTCGGCATCTCGAACCAGCGGCCGCGCGACCTGCGGGGAGCACCCGCCACTTCGGCGCGCTCCACGCGCTCTTTGATGAAGGCGGCCAGGCGCGCGTCGGCGTCGCGGATGTCGGCGTTGGCGGGAGCATCGGCGCGGATGAATTCCCGATAGGCGACCTGCATCGCGCTGCATCGCGCGCACAACTCGACGTGCCGTCGCTTGGGGTCATCCGGACCGAGGGCGTCCAACGTCCCCAGCGCTTCCATGGGGATGCATCCGTCCATTGTTCTCCTCCTCCTTATGCCGCCAGCCGTCGGGCCCGTGCGTCATTGCGATTCCCAAGCGGCTCGCAGCTTGCGTCGCGCGCGCTGTAGCAATCCGCGCGCGCCCGACTTGTGATCCAAGTTCAACAGTGCCGTGATCTCGTCCACCGGCATCGACTCCGAGTACCGGAGCCAGAGCGCCTTGCGCTCGTCTTCGTCGAGAACGCGAGCCGCGAGATCCAACAAGCGCTGGCCTTGCAACTCCGTTTCGATGCGTTCGTCGAAGCCGCTCGCATCGTCCACGATCGAGTCGGGCTCGATGTCCTCGCGGCGCGAGTCGTTGCGTATCTCGTTCAAGCAACGGTTGCGCGCGATCACGAACAGCCAGGAAGAGAAGGCGGCGCGCCCTTCGAACTCGCCCAGTCGCTGGTACGCGGAGAGCAGCACGTCCTGCGCCATGTCGAGCGCCCGCTCGTGCTCGCCCACGTAGCGAAAACACCACACGTAGACCGGGCGCCGGTACCTGCGCAAGAGCTCACCGGCCGCCGCGCGACCCGCCGGGCTTCCTGCGTCTGCCCGCGCCTGCTCGATCAGGTCGCGGTCCGAGGTCCCGGCCCGGGGTTCGGTTCCTTCCCTCATAGAGTGAGACATGCCAAGCCCTCAGCGATCACACGGAGAATCACGCCTCTATTGTACCGCGCCCCCTCATTATTACCCAGGCCGCCACGCCCACGACGGTTAGCCCCGCGAGAATGAGCAGATAGCGCCGCCCCGGCGGTTGCCTGGCCAGGCGGACCGTGACATCGCCGTCGCCGATGGCGATAAACCCCGCCCAATAAAAAGGATGCGGTCGCTTGGACCGAATCTCGAGCTGGGCCGAGCGGAGTGCGGCGGGGACCGGCTTGCCGGCCTCGAGCTCGGCATAAAAGCGTTCCATGAGGTCGGCTGTCACCCGGTCGTCGACCTCCCATATGCTGGCCACGAGCGATCGCGAGCCGGCGGCGAAGAACGCGGCGGCGATACCGAGCACCCCCTCGCCCTGCGTCGCGCGCCCGAGTGCGGATTCGCACCCCGACAGCACCACCAGCCGCGCGTCGCTGTGCGCGGACGCGATTTGTCCGGCGCGGGCGTAGGGATCCCACGTGACATCGCCGCTCGTCACGGCGGACGCGGACGCAACGGTCGCGAGGTCTTCCGCGCCCGCACGTCGCGCCCCCGGTGGTTCGTCGCCGTGCGGACTCGCGGGTGCGATCAAGATGCCCGAGTGCCACGGCCGCTCGGAATCGACTCGCACGTGCGAAGCGACGTGCACGACGTCGTGGCGCGCGATGGCTTCGATGAACGCATCGCGGTCCTCGGCGCGCAGGCGGTCGACGTTTCGATAGCGCGCCGCCAGGCGAGTGATCTCGCGGCGCGCGCCTTGCAGCTCGCTCGCCTGCGACGCCACCGCCAGGATGGACGCCGACTCGCCCGCGTAGGGTCGCACGATGCGCCCGCGCTGGAGGCGCAACAGGGTCGCCGACGGTACCCGCACCACGTCGCGTCGCACCACCAACGGTTCGTCGTTGTCGTTCGGACACACCAGGGTTTCCACCGGCAGGGCCGCGAGCCAACCGTCGGTCGCGACGTAGACACGCGACGACGCGGCGACCTGGTCCGCGATTCCTCCCAAAAAGACCAAACCGAGTGAGCGCGCCGCAGCGCGCACATCGCCGGATTCGGCCGCATCGTCGGGTCGCTGCGCGAGCAAGCGATGGTATCGGCTCACTTGCTTCGCGACCACGGCGGCGTCTTCGATTCTCACGACTCGGAGGGACTGACTCGTGACGGCAAACAAGAGCACCTCGTCGCCCGCCAACGCGCAGTCGATCAGGACCTCGCCCTCGTGGATGGTGCTGGCCTGCATCTCGTTCGCGGTCGCGGGGCGGGAGAAACTCGGGTCGATGTGGAGCGCTCGCCGGGGGTCGGACACCCGCTCGAGCAGCGTGCGAGCTTTGACTTGCTGGACGAAGTCGAACAGGTTTCGCTCCCGCTCGGGGCGCGTCGCGCCGCGCGGCGCTTCGAGCAGCACCGTGCTCAATTCAAGCAGCGGCTCGGCCAGTGATACCCGGTCCGCTTCGCGCAGGTAGAAAGCGCTCGCGCGCGGGGCTCGCGCGACGTACATCGCGCGCGCGTGCTGGAACCACGTGTGGGCGGCTTCGATTTCTCCCGCCTCGCGCAGACAGCTCCCCAATTCCGTCGCGGCGACGATTCCCAGCGTCGAGTCCGAGCGCGCGCTGGCGTCTTCCCAGGCGGCGCGGGCGGCGCGGCCCGCGCGCGGAACGTCGCCTCCGGCGCGGAGGCAGCGCGCCCACATCACGAATCCGTTCGTTCGCCACGACGAGGGCGACACGCGTGCGAGGTCGACCAAGTGCGTGTCGAGCACGGCGATGGCGGCGCCGACGCTGTCCTGGGCGAGGAGTGCCTTCGCCAATCCGGTGGCCGCGGTCACGCGATCTTCGATGGAGCCGTGGATCGACAACGCGCTGCGAAAACATTGCGTCGCCCCGGCGTAGCGGCCTTGTGCAATGCGAACGCCGCCGAGATCGCACTTGAGGTTCAAAAAACCGGTGGCATCTCCCCAGCGCCGCGCGTGCTCGAGCCCGTCGACCAGCACCGACTCGGCGGCCGAGTAACTGCCCACGAGGACATTGATGTCGGCCACGTTGCCGGCGATGATCGCGAGATCGGGGGCGTTGGCGGCCTTCTTGAGGTCGAAGGCGCGGCGGAAGTATTTCTCACTCACGGCCAGGTCGCCGTACTCGTACTCCATGTTGGCGAGGTTGTTCCACACGTCGGATTCCTGGGTCTTGTCTCCGATCTCGCGCGAAAGCGGGAGCGCTTTTCGGTACACCTCCTTCGATTGGTCGATCTTTCCCTCGCGCTCGAGCACGCGCGCGAGACCGATCAGACTCATCAGCTCCTGCGGCGGTCGCTTCGCGTCGCGAAACGCGGCAATGGCGGCCTCGTACTCGCGGTGCGCGATGGCGAGGTCTTCGCGCAGGAGACTCACGTAGGCGACGAGCGCGTGTCCCCACCCTTCGCTGCGCCGGTTCCCGATCGCGATCGCCAGTGGAATCCGCTCCGCGTTGAGGCGCAGGGATTCGTCGAACTTTCCGTCCAGCATCGCGAAGAAGCTCTTCACGCCGACCACGTTGATCAGGCCCAGCGTGTCTCCCTCGGTGATCGCGATCGCGTGCGCGCGGTCGAAGTCCGCGCGACCGCCCGGCCAGGTGAGGAGCTGCCGCGCTCGCCCGCGTTGGTAAAGCATGCGCCCCACGCCCACGGAATCTCTCCGCGCGCGCGCGAGTGCTATCTGGCGCTGTGCAAAAGCGAGCAGCGAGTCGTTCGCCGCCGCGTCGAAGAGCGAATCGGCGTGGCGGTCGGCGGGTCCCGGGCTTCGGAGGGTGCGAGGAGGCGTCGCGGCGGAAACGACGATCGCCGCGACCAAGGCAATCAGGACAGCGGCGTGTCGCATGGGGGCTAGGGTTCGGTGTCCTCCTCCGCGCCACCCTAACGGAAGCAGCGTTTGGCGACTAGCAGAACCTAGCGCGTTACTCTTCTTGGGGATCGGGGCGACCCGTGACGACCTTGACGGTCGTGATGAGCTGCCCGGCGTGGCGGGTGGTGTGCTCGGCGGCGTGGAACAGAACGCCCAGGACGGTCGACGGCATCATCGATCGTCCGATGCGGCACTCGCGCGCGAGACCGGACTCCGGCGTGCACCTCAACTGTCGGAGCGCCCGCTCGACCGAAGTCCCGACCAGCTCGATCAAATCGTCGGCTCCGGCGTCGATCTCGCCGCTTTTTTCCAGCGCCAGCGCTGTGCGCTGCGAATCCGTAAGCACTTCGCCGCGGGCGTAGCTCATCAGGCGGTCCAACGCCTGCGCCATGTGAAATAGATGGAAGCCCGCCGACGCGGCTCCTCCGGGGCGCGTCCACAGGGCGTCGTCGGACAGCCCCTCGGCCGCGCGCGCGGCGTCCTCCTTAGCTTGAACGAGCGCGTGCGCGACCGGCATGAGCAGGGGCGGAATGCCATAGAGAGGCCCGCGAAGCCATACTTCGGTTTGGATCGTCATGATTGGGACAGCGGACGTGCTATCATCGTGGCGTCACGCTGGCCTTTCTAGTGTACTCACCTTGGCGCGAAAACCCACCGTCAATCGCGAGGTGCATGGCATGAAACAGGCGCTGGCCTTGAGTTTTGGCCTAATCTTTCTCGTTCCAGCCGCGTCGCGGGCCGATGTGATCCTGGTCAATTATGCGGACCTGTCGGGCCATTGCTCGCTGCAACTCCAGCTTCCCGGGCTGCTTTCGCTCTACGTCGTCCAGAGAGTGAACACCGGGTCGGTTGCTTCCGCTTGGCGGGTCGATGATCCCTCTGGCATGACACGCATCGGGGCATCGGTTCCCACGGGGTATCTCTCGATCGGCGATCCGTACACCGACGTCCAGGTCGCGTACGGGGGATGCATCATAGGCGATCACGTTCTCTTCAGTTTGCACTACTTCGTCAGCGCTGAGGACGCTGCACTGCCGTGTGCAGTGATTCGTATCTTGCCGGCGCCGACTTCGCCCATTCCCGGAGAGTTGGTCGTTGTCGATTGTGCCCAGCCTTCGGGTAACTTGGAAGCGGCGACGACGCGTCCATTCGTGATCAACGGGCCCAGCGATCCGGTTGAGTGCGAGTGCCCCCCTGTGGCCGCCGAATCGGCGACGTGGGGCAAGATTAAGAGCTTGTATCGCTAGCGGAGGCTCGCGATTCGATCCAGGGAATCGTTGGTCCAGTCGAGGACGGTCTCGATACCCGGAACGACACCGCTCGGTCCGAGACCCAGCCAGATGGTCGCAATCACCGAGACGAAGACGACCACGCGCACGCCCCAGTCGTCGAAGACGGGGGTCGCGTCGGCCTTGGGTTTGCGCATGTACATATAGACCACGACGCGCAGGTAGTAATAGAGGGAGAGGGCACTATTGAGCACACCGACCACCGCGAGCCACGTTAGGCCGCGATCGATAGCCGCACTGAAAATGTAGTACTTGCCGAAGAAGCCGCCCGTGGGCGGGATGCCCGCCATCGCGAACATGAAGAGCGCCATCGCGAACCCGAGCACGGGCCGGCGCAATCCCAACCCCGAGAAATCTTCCAGCTCGATGCCGCGCGAGTCCTCGCGATTCTCCATCGCCGAGATGAGCGCGAACGCGCCCAGGGTCATGAACGAGTACACGACCAAGTAGAACATGACACCCGACGCCGCCTTGGTGTCGTCGATGCCCAGCGCCGCCATACCGATCAGGATATAGCCCGCGTGCGCGATGCTCGAGTATGCGAGCATGCGCTTGACGTTGCGTTGCACCAGGGCCACCACGTTCCCCAACGTCATGGTGGCGACCGCCAGCACCACCACGATGTCCACCCACTGCGCGCGCGCCGGCATGAAGCTCATGTAGAACAATCGCAAGAAGGCCGCGAACGAGGCCGCCTTCACCGCACCCGCCATGTAGCCGGTCACCGGCGAGGGAGCACCTTGATACACGTCGGGCACCCACATGTGGAACGGCACCGCACTCACCTTGAACACGAAGCCGACCAGGATGAGAGCGATCGCGAACAGGAACGGCGGGTGATGGATGAGCTCGCGCGAGGTCGCCTCGACCACGATTCCCTTGAAATTGAGCGTCCCGCACAACCCGTAGAGAATCGACATGCCGTAGAGGAAAAACGCGATCGCGAAGGCGCCCAAGAGGAAGTACTTCAAGGCCGCTTCGTTGGCCAGAAAATCGCGGCGACGGAAGCCGATGATGACGTAGATCGCGAGGCTCATGAGCTCGATGCCGAGGAAGACCGACATAAGATCGTACGCGGTTACGAGGACGAACATGCCCGCGGTCGCGAGCAAGAGCAGCGCGTAGTATTCCCCGCGGTCGATGTTGAAGCGGCGCAAGTATCCCGACGAGACGACCACGGTCGCGAGTGACGAAAGGACGCACACGCCGGCGAAGAACAGCGCGAAGCGGTCGACGATCAGCATGCCGTTCAGCATCGGCCAGCCATCGGCGTTCCACAGCGAGGCGATGCTCCATAGCGCCGCCACGTGCACGAATCCTGCGAACCACGCCTGCGCGCGTGCGGTCCGGGTCGAGACCGCCGCCCACGCGAGCAGTACGCAAGCGCCGCCGGCCAGGATGAAGAGCGGCATCAAGAGCCGCGCGATTTCGCCCGTGAACTGCGGCATCACTTGGACCCCGTGTCGTTCATCGCCTGCTGCACGCTCGTCATCTGATCGACGAACTTCGTCACGGCGGGCTCCATGCGCTCGGTGAACGGCTTCGAGTAGATGCCCATCCAGAAGATCATGACCAAAATCGGAATGAACACCAGGACTTCGCGCGGGGAAAGGTCTTTCAGGCTGGCGTTGTGCTCGTTGGTGACCTCGCCGAAGAACACGCGCTGGAACATCCACAGCATGTAGATGGCACCCAGCACGACGCCGCTCGCGGCCAGTATTCCCCACCACGGGTTGGCCTGATATACACCGATCAAGATCAAGAACTCGTGCACGAAGCCGTTCAACGGCGGGAGTCCGATCGACGAAAGTGTCACGATCATGAACACGGTCGCATAGAAGGGCATCACCTTGGTGAGACCGCCGTATTCGGAGATCAAGCGCGTGTGGCGCCGCTCATAAATGACGCCGACCAGAAGGAACAGCGCGCCGGTCGAGATGCCATGGTTGATCATGCCCAGCATCGCGCCTTGCACGGCTTGCACGTTGAGCGCGAAGAGTCCCAGCATCACGAAGCCCAGGTGCGACACCGACGAGTACGCGACCAGCTTCTTCACGTCCTGCTGCACCATCGCGACACACGCGCCGTAGATGATCCCGATGATCGACAGCGCTGCTATATAAGGAATGGACCGAATCGCGGCCTCCGGGAACATCGGCATCGCGAAGCGAATGAAGCCGTAGGTCCCCATCTTGAGCAGCACGCCGGCCAGGATCACCGAGCCGGGCGTGGGCGCCTCGACGTGCGCGTCGGGGAGCCAGGTGTGGAACGGGAACATCGGCACCTTGATGGCGAACGCGAGCGCGAAGGCGAGGTACAGCAGCCATTGCTCCTGCGACGAAAACACCGTGCCGAGCAGCAGCGCCAAATCGAAGGTCAGCTCGCCGGTTTGCACGCGGTGCTGGTGCACGACGTACAGAATCGCCACCAGCATCAAGAGCGAGCCCACCATGGTGTAGATGAAGAACTTCACCGTGGCGTAGATCTTCCGCTCCCCGCCCCACACGCCGATCATGAAGTACATCGGGATCAGCATGGCTTCCCAGAAGACGTAGAAGAGGAATAGATCGAGTGCCACGAACGCGCCGATCATGGCCGTCTCCAGCACCAGCATGCAGACGAAGAACTCCTTCACCCGCTCTTCGATGGAGTTGAAGCACCCCAGGATCGTGATCGGGGTCAGGAACGTCACCAGCATGACGAGAAACAGGCTGATGCCGTCGATGCCGATCTTGTACGAGATACCGAGCGACGGGAGCCACGACGCGTTGACCGCCATCTGCATGTCGGCGTTGGTTTGGAAGGCGCCAACCAACTTGAGCGAGTAGACGAACACGCCGGTGGTCCACAACAGCGAGAACCAGCGGATCCAGCCGCGCGCGCGCGACGGCGTCAGCGCGATCGCGACCGCGCCGAACAGCGGAAGAAAGGTGACGAGCGAAAGCGTGTCCATTTAGCGCACCAGCTCGTAGACCAGGTACAAGAAACCGATCAGCATGAAGAACGCGTACGTGCGAACCACGCCCGATTGCATGAGTCGCATGCCGGCACCGATCAGTCGCGCGGAGATCCCGAGCCCGTTGACGATGCCTTCGATGATGCCGGAGTCGATGAAGCGGTACATGAGCTTGTCCGCGATCGCGTAGCCGGGGCGCACCAGGGTGCGCTCGTAGATCTCGTCGATGTAGAACTTGTTCGCGACCAGCGTGTAGACGGGCCCAAGAGCGCGCGCGATTCCGACCGCATCGGGCCCGCCGGAGCGAACGTACACGGTATGCGCGAAGAGAATGCCCATGATCGCGACCAGCACCGAGATGCCCATCAAGATCATTTCGAGGTCGGTGTTGTGCCCCTCGGTCGCGGCCGCGACGGCAACGTTGGTCACGTGCGCCGCTGCCATGCCCACGCCGATCTCGTGTCCGCCGACGTGACCCGCGAACACCGGCTCCAGCCAATGATGAATCGCGTTGTTACCGCCCAGCGCCGCAGGAACACCCAAGAAGCCGGCAAGCACCGCACCCGCGGCGAGGACCACCAGCGGCATCGTCATGATTGGCGGCGATTCGTGCAGGTGGTGTTTGGCTTCGTGCGAGACGTTGTCCTTGCCGTGGAAGGTGAGAAATACGGCGCGAAACACGTAGAAGGCCGTCATCCCTGCGGTCGCGAGCCCGACCATCCACAAGACGCGCGGCAGCCAATCGGGACCGATGTGCGCGTTGAACGTGCTCCAGAGTATTTCGTCCTTCGAGAAGAAGCCCGCGAGCGGTGGGATGCCGGCGATCGCTATGGCCGAGATCAGGAAGGTGAGCCACGTGATCTTCATGTGGTGCCGAAGCTGCCCCATCTTGAACAAGTCCTGCTCGCCGGAAAGCCCGTGGATCACCGATCCGGCACCGAGGAACAAGCACGCCTTGAAGAACGCGTGCGTCAAGAGATGGAAGATGCCGGCTGCGTACGCGCCCACCCCGACGGCGAGGAACATGTAGCCGAGCTGGCTCACGGTCGAATATGCGAGCACCTTCTTGATGTCGCGCTGCGCGAAGCCGATGGTGGCGGCGAAGATCGCGGTCGCGGCACCGATCACCGCGACCACGGTGGCTGCGGCCGGCGCCAAATCGTAGAGAAAGTTCAAGCGCGCGATCATGTACACGCCGGCTGTGACCATGGTGGCGGCGTGGATGAGAGCGCTGACCGGCGTCGGGCCGGCCATCGCGTCCGGCAACCATACGTAGAGCGGAATCTGCGCCGACTTGCCGCACGCACCGATGAACAAGAGGATGCACGCGGCCACACCGATCTTCGCGAAGGCCTCGTTGTGGACCAACGCCATCTCGCGCAGTGTGGGCACGTCGAGGGTCGCGTTGCCCAGCTGCATCGACGTCACGAACAGCATGAACATGCCGATCAAGAACGCGAAGTCGCCGATGCGATTGACGACGAACGCCTTCTTGCCGGCGGCCGCGTTGGCGAGGTCTTTGTACCAGAAACCGATCAAGAGGTACGAGCACAGCCCCACACCTTCCCAACCGACGAACAACAACGGGAGATTCTTCGCCATGACCAGCGTCAGCATGGCGAACATGAATAGGTTCAAGTACGAGAAGAAGCGCGCGAAGCCGCGGTCGCCGTGCATGTAACCGACCGAGTAGATATGAATGAGCGAGCCGATCCCGGTGACGATCAAGAGCATGATCATCGAGAGCGCGTCGACCCAGTACGCCCACTCGATACGAACCGGACCGGCAACTATCCACGTGAAAAGCGACTGTTCGAACAGACGTGCTTCGGGCGCCATCGACCGCATGGCGAGGAACAACTTCGCCGCGATGAAGAACGACAGCAAAGGCGCAGCGCAACCGATGAGCGCGACCAGGCGCTCGCTCGGTCCCTGCTCGCGCTTCGCGTACGCGAGAGCGAGCAGTCCATTGAGAGCGGCCCCCGCCAGGGGTGCGACCGGAATGAGCCACAGAAGTGAATTCATGCTACCGCGCGCGTCGCGAGATCCGGCCGGCCGGACCGCGAATCAGCAAATAGGGAACGACCGCAAGGACAGAGGCGACCACCAGCGCTTGCGCCGGGTGAATGGTACGAAACACGACGAACTGATAGATCACGTCGATGACCGACGCGATGACGAAGATCTTGCCAACGTCCTTCCATCCCTCTCGCAAGAGCTCACGCCGATGAGCGCGGTCGGTTAGAAGAGCCCACCCGTACGGCGGGCGGTTTTCCTTCCCGTCTCGCCGCCCCGCGCGGATGGCGAAGAAAATGGCCATCGCCGGCTGCAAAATCAGTCGCAGCTTGAATGGGCCCGCCGATCGGCCGAGAAGCTCCTGCCAAATATTCTGGTCGTCCATGTGAATCAGTCCCGCATTAGGGTTAGATCATCGGCTTGTACCGTGGTTCGATTCCGGAACAGCATCACCAGAATCGCCAGCCCGATGCCCGCTTCGGCGGCGGCCAGCGCCATGACGAAAAACGCCGCCACGTGCCCGTCCATGGTCCCGGTGCCGTAGCGCGAGAAGGCGATGAACGACAGATTGACCGCGTTCAACATGAGCTCGATCGACATCAGGATCACGAGCAGGTTGCGGCGAAACAGAACGCCGAACGCGCCGATGAAGAACAGGATGGCGCTCAGGTACAAGTATTGATGCAGCCCGATCATGTTAGATGATCCTCTTCGCCAGCAGCACCACGCCGACCACCGCGACCAAAAGAATCAGCGAGATCACTTCGAACGGATACACGAAGTCGGACAGCATCACGCGGCCCACCGACTCTATATTCCCGAAATCCGTCGTCATCTCCACGTTGGCGGGCACCACATCGCCGAAAACCTGGATGGCGCCGAACGCGCCCACCGCGCACAGCGTCGCCGTTAGTAGTAGGCGTATCCAGCCGACCGGTGCTTCTTGCAGCTCTTCTTTTTTCAGGTTGAGCAGCATGATGGTGAAGATGATCAGCACCATGATGGCACCCGCGTAGACCAGAATTTGCAGGATGAACAAGAACTCCGCGTGTAGCATCGCGAACAACGCGGCGAGCGAGCACAACGAGAGAATGAGCGCGAAGGCACCCGAGAGCGGATTCTTGAGGCTCACCATCAGCAAGCCGCCGACCACCGCAAGTGTGGCGAGAATATAGAAAAGGACGGCGTGCATCGGTTACCGGCCCATCCAGAGAATAACCAGGCCGGTGAGGAAGATGTTCACGAATGAAAGCGGAATCATCTTCTTCCACCCCAGGCGCATGAGTTGGTCGTAGCGGAAGCGTGGCAGCGACCACCGCACCCAGATGAACACCCAGCACCAGAAGATGGTCTTGAGTGCGAACGAGGTGATCTGCGCCACCGCGGCCACCGTGCGTGCGCCCCACTCCGGCATCGGACCCATCGAGAGCGTCTTCCACAAGAAGAACAGCATCGCGCCGCCGATCGCGATGTGCGCGACACCGAGGATGATTCCCTCTTTGTCGCGCAAATCGCCGAAGCCGCCGCCGTCCTTCATGCGTTTGGCCCAGAACAGCATCAGGGCGGCGAATGCGAGTGCCCCCACGCCGCCGACACTCAGCATCACCTTGAGCCAGGTGTCGGCAGTGGCGACGATGCGCTCGGTCGGAAAATACGGAACCTGCCAACCGCCGAAGAAGAGGGTCGTGATCATGGCCGACGAGAGCACGATAGCGACGTACTCGCCCATATAAAAGAGCGCGAAGCGCATGCCGCTGTACTCGACGTGGTAGCCCGCCACGATCTCCGATTCGCCTTCGGGCAAGTCGAACGGGTTGCGGTTGGTTTCCGCGAAGGCCGCCACGATGAAGAGGATCGCGCCCAGCGGCTGGACGAACAGTCCCCACTTGGGGAGGAAACCGAACAGCAGCTCGCCCTGGCCGCGCACGATCTCGTTCAACTGCGCGCTGCCGTAGACCATGAAGATGCCTACCAGCGCCAGACCCAGCGGAATCTCGTAGCTGATCATCTGCGCCGTGGAGCGAAGCCCGCCCATCAGCGCGAACTTGTTGTTCGACGACCAACCCGCGAGCACGATCCCGTACACGTTGAGGGACGTGATGGCGAGGATGAACAGGATGCCCGCATTGAGATCGGCGACCTGCATCGTGATGTCGCGGCCCGCGACTCGCAGCGTGTCGGCCCAGGGAATCACCGCGAACGCCGAGAGGATGAATGTGAATCCGAGCACGGGTGCAATCATGAAGTACGCGCGGTTGACGTGGGGCGGGATCATCATCTCCTTCATGAGGAGCTTCACCACGTCGGCGATGTTATGGATGAATCCCGCGAGTCGAATGCCGAGGATGGCGGCGCGATTGGGACCGGCGCGATCCTGGATAAATGCGGAGCCTTTGCGCTCGAACCAGATGAGAACCGGGAGCAGCGTCAGTGCGAAGCCCCAAATGAAGACGGCCTTGCCGCCGATGATGACGAAATCGAGCCAGTTCGGCACGTTACGACGCCCATGCGTGCGCGTTGGCACGCACTCCCGTCGACCCAAGCTTGGTGAGATTGACACCCGCGAACGCAGGCACGCTGTCTTGGATCGCCTTGCGGATCTGGGTGACGAACTCGTGCGGCTTGGTCCCGTTGAGCGACGCAATCAGGAGATCGACCACACGCCACTCGGTTTCACCTTTGGAATCGATGGTGGGCCGCAATTGCTGCACGTGGCCCTCGAAGTTGACCACGAGCCCGTCTTTCTCTGCGAAGGTGAGCCCCGGGATCACGAGGTCGGCGCGATCGGTGATCCAGCTCTTGCATCCCGACAACGCCACGATCTTTTTTGCGCGCGCGAGAATCGGCTCGAGCGCGGCGACGTCGGTATTGAAACCGACCGCCACCAGGACGCCGTCGCTTCCGAGAGCTTCTGTTATAGCAGAGGCTTCCGGTCCGGGCGAGGATGCCTGCAGGTTCACCACACGAATTCCGAGCATCTCGGCGCCCTTCGCGTTCGGGTGCTTGTCGGCGCGACGGAGCAGATTATCGTCGACGCCGTCCGGGATGTGGCGCGCGACGAAGATGGGCGCGTTCAAGCTTTCCTTCGCCAGTCGCTGAAAGAGGAACATCTCCTCGAGTGTCGCGGTCGCCGAAAGCAACACGACCGTCGTCTTCGCGCTCGGCTTGTCGATCGAGCCCGCGGGTTTGAAGCCCAGCGTGCTCCGCATCTCCGCGATCGCTTCCTGCAGTGAGCACTCGAACGTCTCGCCGCCCCGGCGCACGAACGGCCTCGCGAGCCGATCGACGTTCACGAACTTATAATTCAAACGGCCCTCGTCGCACGACCAGTATCCGTTCACATCCAGATTGGGGCGCGGACGCATGCGATAAATTTGGTCCTTCTTGGATTGAATCTGCATGCTGCACCCGCGCGCGCAGGTCGTGCACACCGAGTCGGTGTTCTTCAAAAACCACGTCGCCGAATCGAACCGGAAATCTTTCGCCGTGAGCGCACCGACCGGACACAGGTCGACGGTGTTGAGCGAGTACGGGCTGGTCACTTCTTTGCCGGGGAAGGTGGTGATGTAGGCCTCGTGACCGCGTCCCGCGATGTAGAGTTGTGCTTCACCGGCCACGTCGCGAAGGAACCGCACGCAGCGGTCGCACAAGACACAGCGCTCCTGGTCGAGGATCAGCGTCGGACCGATGTCTTTCGCTTTCTCTTTGCGAAAGCGCGTGAAGTCCTGGCGGCTGTTCTGGAGGTCGTGCTCCATGTAGTAGTCCTGGAGCGAGCACTCCCCCGCCTTGTCGCAAATCGGACAGTCGAGCGGGTGGTTCAAGAGCAGCATCTCTTCCACCGACGCGCGCGCCCGCTTGGCGACGTCACTATTGACGCTCACCACCATGCCTTCGGCGACCGTGGTCTTGCACGAGATGCCGAGCTTGTTGCCGCGGTCGCTCACGAACTCGACCTGGCACATGCGGCAATTGCCGTCGGGACCCAGGCCGGGGTGGTAGCAGAAATGCGGGATGTCGATGCCGTTCTCGCGGCAAACGTCGATCAACCACGCGCCTTCGGGCGCCTGGATCTTCTTCCCGTCGACGGTGATGGTCACCATTAGAGCGCTCTCGCTTCCAAGTTGATCCCGCCCGGGTGCAGCCTGCGTTCGGGCAGCCTTGATTTGTCGATGTAGGCTTCGAACTCGGAGCGGAACTTCTTGATGTAGCTCGCGGCGGGGATCGCGGCGCTATCAGCCAACACGCACACCGTGCGTCCCAGCATGTCGGGGCAAATCGATAGCATGAGATCGATGTCTTCCGGGCGGCCCTTGCCGTTGCGGATGCGATTGACGATTTCGTACAGCCAGTAGGTTCCCTCGCGACACGGCGGGCACTGGCCGCACGATTCGTGCGCGTAGAATCGCAAGACCACTTCCAGCGCTTTCACCACGTCGGTGTCTTCGTCGAACACCATGATGGCGCCCGAGCCAACCATCGCGCCGGTGGCGGCGATCGACTCGTAGTCGAGGTTCACGTTACGGGTTTCGTCGGCGGTGAGAATCGCGGAAGATGATCCCCCGGGAATGACCGCCTTCAACTTCTTGCCGTCCTTCACACCGCCCGTCGAATCTTCGATGAACTTCCACAGATTCACGCCGAAGGCGCCTTCGTAAACTCCCGGCCGCTCCACCATGCCGGAGATCGAAAACAGCATGGTGCCCTTGCTCTTCTCCGTGCCGATGGCAGCGTATGCGCCCGCCCCGTTTTCGAGAATCCACGGCAGCGCGGCGATGGTCTCCACATTGTTCACAACGGTCGGGCAACCGAACACGCCGACCACGGCGGGAAAAGGCGGCTTCGGTCGCGGCTGGCCCTTTTTCCCCTCGAGCGATTCGATCAAGCCCGTTTCATCGCCGCAGATGTACGCGCCCGCGCCGCGGTGGATCACGACGTCGATATCGGCGCCGGAGCCCTTGACGTTCTTGCCGAGATAACCTTCGCGATACGCTTCCCTCACCGCGGCGTCGAGCCGCACGAAGGGAAAGTCGTACTCGCCGCGGATGTAGACGTACGCGGTCTTGATGCCGACCGCGTAGCAGCAAATCACAATGCCTTCGATGATCGCGTGCGGGTCTCGCTCGAGGATCAAGCGGTCCTTGAACGTCCCCGGCTCGCCTTCGTCCGCGTTGACGCACAGATATTTCGGCTTGTCGGTGTTCTTGGGGATGAAGCTCCACTTCATGCCGGTCGGAAATCCCGCGCCGCCGCGACCGCGCAACCCCGAGCGCTTGACCTCTTCGATCACCTCGTCGGGTTTCATCTTGAAGAGCTTCTTCAAACTTCCGTAGCCGCCAAGGTCCAAGTAGCCTTGGAGCGTGTGGGCGTTCTTCTGATCGAAGCGGGCGCTGATGATCTTGTGGGACGCGCTCATGATTTCCCACACGCCGCACGAAGTTGGGTCCACGAGGTCCCAATGTCGACGACGCCCTCATACAAGAGCCTGTCGCCCAAGAGTTCCAGCATTCCATTTACGCCCGCGAAAGGAATCCAAGAATCGTCGCGGTGACGGAGAAACACGACAAAGGTGTCACCCTCGCCGAAATAACGGGGCACCGGAGCAGCCCAGTCTGGCAAGTGCCGTCTCGTCGGCATGCAAAACGTGACCGTGGAGTCGCAGTAGTCGCCCTTCAAGACTTCCGCGATCTCGAATGACCAACAAGTCGACTCCGACCCGTCCGCACCCAGAACCCCCCGTTCAACAGATCCGACGCTCCCCGCGACGACCAACTCCGCCTGACCGACAACCGCAAGCGGCGACATGGAACTTACGCGCCTCGTGATCTCCCGCAATGTCGCTGAACGATTCTCGACGTAAATGCGATACATTTTCGGATCGGGACGGGTCCAGTCATCCCCATCCTGAATGAACAACCCCGTGTAGTTTCGAAGCTGAAAACGAGCGGTCGCCGTGTTGTAGAAAACGGCCAAGATTACGTCGTTTCCAACAGCGTACGGTGTCGGGTTTGTCCCACGGTGGTACTGAAAAGCAGCAATAGCAATATGTGTATCTTTCCAAGTGCCCTTGATGACCTCATCAACCCGAACGGCCAAATTATCAACCACTACGCTGTGATCTTCGCCCGCCACAATGCCCCACTCACTGAATGACGACGACTCTTTGTCGATTCCTTCAATTTCACCGCGAATAATCAATGGCGCCCATAGGAGCGGATCGTTCCTTGAGCTGTTCGACGCGCCTTGGGTAGCTTGCAATAGGTCGGGTCGAACGCCCACCATGACCGCAAGGACCAACGCGACACCAAAGATCTTGCGCACGTGCTTCTGGAGCATGCTATTGATCTTCGCCCGCCGGATCGCCGCCGTGCTTGCACGCGTCGAGAATACGACCCAGTTTGTCGGTGGTGAGATTCTCCCAGTATCGATTGTCCATGCGCATCATCGGTGCGGTCCCGCACGACCCCAAGCATTCCACCAACTCGAAGCTGAACACACCGTCCGGTGTCTTGTCTCCGGGTCCGATGCCGAGCTTGCGCTCGATCAATTCCTGCATGTCTTCGTAGCCGCGCATCGCGCACGAGAGCGTGCGGCACAGTTGGATGTGGTGCTTCCCGGTCGGCTCGGTCTTGAACATCGTATAAAATTCGACCACCGCGAACACGCCGACCGCGGGTTGCTCCAGTCGCTTGGCGACGTACTCCATCGCTTCGACGGTGATGTAGCCTTCTTGCTCTTGTGCGAGCCACAAGGCCGGCAAGATGACGGCGCGCTTAGTGGGATACTTGGGCAGCAGATCCTGAAACTTCTGCTCGTTTTCCTTCGAGAACGCGAAGGCCCTTCCGCTCGGTGCGAGAGCTTGCGGTGCGTGCGACATACTAGCGGTCCAACTCGCCGGCGATGACGTTCAAGCCGCCCAAAATGGCGACGATGTCCGCCACCATGCCGCCTTCGACCAAAAACTTGAGCGCGTTCATGGTATAAAAGCACGGCGGCCGCACCTTGATGCGGTATGGGTGTCCGCTGCCATCCGAAATAATGTAGAAGCCGAGCTCGCCGTTGGGCGTCTCGGTGGCGTCGTAGATGCGCCCCGGCGGCGGTTGCACGCCGTCGATCACGAGCTTGAAATGGTTGATGAGTGCTTCCATCGACGTGTGGACCTTCTGCTTGGGCGGCAGTGTCACGCGCTTGTCGTCCACGTTGATGGGTCCGTCGGGCACGCGATCGATCATCTGATGGATGATTTTCAAGCTCTCATGCATCTCCTCGATGCGAACGATGATGCGGTCGTACACGTCGCCGTTGGAGCCGATGGGAATGTCGAACTCGAGGTCTTCGTAGCCGTAGTACGGCCGCACCTTGCGCAGATCGAGGTCGACGCCGGATGCGCGCAAGCACGGCCCCGTCCAACCGAAGTTGATCGCATTCTCGCCGCTGATCTGACCGACACCGCGCGTGCGATCCTGGAAGATGCGGTTCTTCGCCACCAGGCCGCGCACGTCCTTGATGGCGGACGGGATCTCCTTGATGGCGGCCTTCACGTTCTCGCGCCAGCCATCCGGCAGGTCCCACGCGAGACCGCCCACGCGCGTGTAGGTGTACGTGAGGCGCGCGCCCGTGAGCGCTTCCAGCACGTCGTTCAACTTGTCGCGCGCGTTGTAGAAGTACCAAAAGTTGGTGAGGGCACCAATGTCGACGATGTTGGTGCCGCAGCAGATCATGTGGTCCATGATGCGCTGGATCTCCATGATGATGACGCGAATCGCGATCGTGCGCGGCGGCACCTCGATCCCCATCATGCGCTCGACCGCCTTGCAGAAGGCGACGTTGTTGGTCAAGCCGCTGCAATAGTTCAAACGGTCGGTGTAGGGAATGATCTGGTTGTACTGCTTGATCTCGACGATTTTCTCGAAGCCGCGATGGAGGTAGCCGACGTCGACGCCCGCCTTCTCCACCGTCTCGCCATCGAGCTGTGCATAGACGCGAAAGGTCCCGTGGGTGGCGGGGTGCGTGGGACCGATGTTGATAAACATCGGCGTGGTGTTGATGTCGGGGAGCGTCAACCCCTCGTCGAAGTCGTCGCGCTTGGGATCGACGTCGCCGTCGAAGTCGCGCGCCGAGTATCGCGGCGGCGCTTCGCTGGGCACGAATTCCTTGATGTCGATCTTGTTCGCCATGTTCGCGCTAGCGCGGCTCGTTGAGCTCTTCGGTCATGTCGGAGGTGGTGGCACACCACTGGCCGCCCATGATGGGATAGTCCTTGCGCAACGGGTGCCCCACGAACTCGTGGTGCGTGAGTAATCTCTTCAAACAGGGATGCCCGACGAAGTTGAACCCGAACATCTCGAACGCCTCGCGCTCCGCCCAGTTGGCCGACTTCCACAGGTCGGTGGCGGTGGGGACATCCAGGTCGAGCTCGGAGATGGGAACTTCGAGGCGCACGCGCACGTCGTCGCCGATCGAATAGAGCATGTAGACCACTTCGAAGCGCTCGCGGAACTTGGGAAGATTCATGCAATCGACACCCGCGATGTCGAGCAGGAGGTCGAAGCGGTGCTCGTTTTTCAGGAACGCGAGTACGTCGTGAATGCCGGCTTTGTCGACGATCAGCGTGCAATCGTCGTACGAGCGGTCGACGTCGAGGATCTTCGCGCCGAAGCGATTCTTCAGCTCGGCGACGAGGGCGTCGTGCTTGGGAGTTTCTTGGGTGGCCACGTTGGTTTTCTTCGGCGATGGGAGCGCTAGCTGTCGCGGAACTTCTCCACCACTTCGTGCCGGCGATGAACGCCGCGCTTGGGCACCGGCTCCTTGTCGATGCGCTCCTGCAGCTTCATGACCGCGTGCAGGATCGCTTCGGGGCGCGGCGGACAGCCGGGAATGAACACGTCGACCGGAATGATTTGGTCGATGCCCTGCACCGTCGCGTAGTTGTCGTAGAAACCGCCCGAGCACGCGCACGCGCCCATCGAGATCACGTACTTGGGCTCCGCGATCTGGTCGTAGATCTTCTTCAGGACCGGCGCGAGCTTATAATTGATGGTGCCCGCCACCAGGATCATGTCCGACTGGCGCGGCGAAAAACGCACCAGCTCGGCACCAAAACGAGAAATGTCGAATTTGCTGGAGACCACACCCATGAACTCGATGGCGCAGCACGCGGTCCCGAACGGGAGCGGCCACAGCGAGTTCTTGCGGCCCCAACGGACGATTTCGTCGAGGCGGGTGGTGATCAAGCCGGTCTCGTTCTTGGTCTCGATGCCGACCAGGTAGCCGCTATTCCTTACTCCCATTCCAGCGCCCCCTTCTTCCATATATAGAAGAGGCCCAGGAGCAGAATGCCGAGGAAGATCGTCATCTCGATGAAGCCGAACAAGCCCAGCTCGCGGAACAGCACCGCCCAGGGAAAGATGAACACGGCCTCGATGTCGAAGATGATGAACAGAAGTGCGACCAAGAAGAAGCGCACCGAGAAGCGATGGCGCGTGTCACCCACCGACTCGATGCCGCTCTCGAAGGGTGTCATCTTGCGTGGGCTCGGCTGGCGCGGGCCCGTGAGCCCCGCGATCGCGAGCATGATGATAGGGATCATCACCGCGAGCAGGAACAGCACGATGACGGGCAAGTATTTGAGCGTGAGTTCCATGGTCGTCGGGGTTGTCTGGGAGGGTGGCTTTCCCAGGGCTTGTACCCTTATTCACAAAGACTTCCGCCATCAAGGTACTCCGAACCCGCGGGAGTGTCAACGCCGCCTTGGCGAGGGAGGAAACACGGGTGCGGCAACCGCGCGCTTGCATGATAGAGTGGTGCGCATGCGCGCGCGGAAGGAATCGCCGAAGCCTAGCAACGCAAAGCCGAGGAACAGGTTAGGCATCTTGGTGGGCTCGCCGGCGTTTCTCGCCCAGCTCTCTTCCCGGTTCGAGGGCTCCAAGTACCGGCCGCGCGTCTTCGCCGACTCCGAACAAGAGCAGGGCGACCGATGGGTCGCGGCTTTCTCGGAGCTCCTGCTCGAACCCGGGGACCGCGCCGTGATCATCGGCTCCGATTGCCCCGATGTTCCGCTTCCCTTTCTCAAGCGCGCGTTTCAGGTGCTCAAGCATCGCGACCTCGTGATCGGTCCGTCTTTCGAGGGCGGTTGCTACTTGATCGGTCTGCGTCGAAACGCGCCCGGTTTGTTTCGAAACATCCACTGGGGCTCGGCGACCGTGCTCGAAGAAATGCTGGATGCAATCGAGCGCGAGCGAATGACACTCGCGCTCGTTCCTCCCTGGCACCGCGTCCACGACGCGGAATCGCTTCGCGCCTTTGAAACGCTCAATCGCGCGCGACGAATGGCGGGAAAATAGTGTTCCCACTCAAAGACCACAATCCGACCCAGCGGCGTGCCTACGTGACGCTGTTGCTGGTCGCGATCAACGTGGTCGTGTTCGCGTACGAGTTCATGCTGGGCGATCGCATCGAAGGATTCGTCGCCGCGTGGGGCGCGATCCCCTACGAGATCACGCACTTCGAAGATCTCGTGGGTCCCGTAGACGGAGGTTTCGAGCACACGCCGGGTCCGTCGTTCATTCCGGCCACATTATTGTCGTCGATGTTCATGCACGGGAGTGTCATGCACTTGGCCGGCAACATGCTGTACCTGTGGATCTTCGGCAACAACGTCGAAGACTTGTTGGGGCACGTGAAGTACATCGTGTTCTACATCCTGTGCGGGTTACTGGCGGGCCTCGCGCACATCATGTTCAATCCCAATTCGACCATCCCGACGGTCGGTGCGAGCGGTGCAGTCGCCGGTGTGCTGGGCGCGTACATGGTGACCTACCCGCGCGCCCGCGTTCTCACGTTGGTGTTTCTCGGCATCTTCATCCGCATGATGGAAGTGCCGGCCGCCGTATTGTTGTTTCTGTGGTTCGTGATGCAATCGCTGCAAGGGTTCCTATCGCTGGGTGTGCGCGAGATGTCGGGCGGGGTGGCGTGGTTCGCGCACATCGGTGGATTCGTCGCGGGCGCGGTGCTGGCCTACGCCATGGCGGGCAGGACGATTCGGGAGATACGAGAGCGCTCGCGTTACGGGGACTAGGGTCTCGCCTCATTCGATTCATTCGACACAGTGGACGCCCGACGGGATCGCCCTCTCGATCGCATCGAGTTACCAGTACGTCACGTCGATCGTCTCGGACGCTGCCGGGGGTGCAATCATGACGTGGTACGACTTTCGAAGCAGCACCGTTGATATCTACGCGCAGCAGTCGGTCGATGTGGTAAAGTAACCACTAAACGCGAGAGCCTTCCGTATTGCGAGATCTCACCTGTTTCGACACGGGCCCGAACCCCTGGAGGCCGCCCCATGCGACACCCGCTCGCCCTTCTGATTCTCGTTGCTGGCATCTCCTTCCTACCTTTGAGCGCCCAGGCCCTGTGGCAGGTCGACGGCGTCGCCCTCTCCACCGCCGTGAACAGCCAGGACAATCCCAAGATTGTCTCGGACGGCGCGGGGGGAGCGATTGTCACGTGGACCGACCTTCGAAATGACACCTACGACATCTACGCCCAGCGGGTGAGCGCAACGGGAGCTCCGCTGTGGACGCCCGACGGCGTCGCCCTGTGTATCGCTGAGGGCGTCCAGCAATCTCCGACGATCATCTCGGATGGTGCAGGGGGCGCGATCGTCACGTGGTTCGACGCTCGAAGCGGCCCTAACCACATCTACGCCCAGCGGGTGAACGCGTCGGGAATTCCCCAATGGGCCACTGACGGAGTCGCACTTTGCACCGCCGCGAACGGCCAATTCTATCCGACGATCGTTTCCGACGGCGCGGGGGGAGCGATCGTTACGTGGGAAGACTATCGAATCGGCGCTCCCAATATTTACGCCCAGCGGGTGAGCGACTCCGGTTCCACCCAGTGGACAGCCGACGGGGTCGGGCTTTGCACCGCCGCGAACTACCAGATCACTCCGACGATTGTCTCGGATGACGCAGGGGGAGCGATCGTGACGTGGCAGGACTATCGAAGCAGCATTAGCTACGACATATACGCCCAGTGGGTGAACGCTTTGGGGGTTCCACAGTGGACGGTCAACGGGGTCACGCTTTGCAACGCCGCGAATGAGCAGGGCTATCCCACGATCGTCTCGGACGGCGCGGCGGGCGCGATCGTCACGTGGGAGGACGCTCGAACCAACCGCGACATCTACGCCCAGCGGGTAGACGCCTCGGGGACGACCCAGTGGACGGTCAATGGCGTCGCCCTGTGTGTCGCTGCGGACGTCCAGCAATCTCCGACGATTGTCTCGGATGACGCAGGGGGAGCGATCGTCACGTGGCACGACGCTCGGAACAGCCTCTACCCCGACATCTACGCCCAGCGGGTGAATGCATTGGGGGCTCCGCAGTGGCTAGGCGACGGGGTCGCGCTTTGCACCGTCGAGAACAGCCAGCTCTATCCGACGATCGTCTCGGACGGCGCGGGGGGAGCGATCGTTACGTGGCATGACGGTCGAAGCGGCACCCTCGACATCTACGCGCAGCACGTGAACGCCTCGGGGGGCCCGCAGTGGCTAGGTGACGGGGTCGCCCTTTGCACCGCCGTGAGCAACCAGTTCAAACCCACGATCGCTTCGGACGGCGCGGCGGGCGCGATCGTCACGTGGCACGACGCTCGGAACAGCCTCTACCCCGACATCTACGCCCAACACGTGAACGCGTCGGGAGAGGTTCCAACCGGCGTGTCGGGACCGACGCGCGGCCCGTCGTTGATCGTGAGTGATGTCTACCCCAGTCCGTTTACCGGCACGGCGTCGATGGATATCGAACTGACGTCGCCGTCTGCGGTTCGGATCGAAGTCTTCGATGTCGCGGGACGAAGGGTCCGAACGATGACGTTGAGCGACGCGGTCTCGCACCGCGTCGAATTCAACGGTCGCGATGACGCGAACCGCTTGCTCACCAGCGGCGTTTACTTCTGCCGCGTCAAAGCGTCGGGAGAGACCATCACGCGCAAGATGGTGATCGCGCGGTAGGCGGTCGACGTGGTCACCTTCGCAAGCGGTCGCGATACGGCTAGAGCGCGTCCTACATTCGCTTCGTCGGCCTAACGGCCGCCTAAATTCGCTGTGATAACAAGGTCGGCCTTTCGTCCTACCTGTTTGAGACGTTCCCGCTTCATCCGCGTCGTCAACCGGGAGGTACCGCCTTGCGATCGCAGCTTGCCAGCCTAATCCTCGTTCTCTCAGGCCTGCTCCCCGCAACCGCTCACGCCGCGTGGCCGCTCGACGGGGCCCCGTTATGCACCGCCACAGCCGGCCAGCATCTTCCCGCGATCGTCTCGGATGGCGCTGGGGGAACGATTGTCACCTGGTACGACCATCGAAACGGTAGCGCGGACATTTATGCGCAGCGCCTGGACGCGTTTGGGAACCCACTCTGGGCCGCGAACGGCGTCGCGCTCTGCGGCGCCGCGAATGACCAGATCGATCCGAAGATCGTCTCGGACAGCGCGGGGGGCGCGATCGTCACATGGCAAGACAATCGAGGCGGCGGCCCCCCCGACCGGTACGACATCTATGCCCAGCGTGTGAACGCCTCTGGAGTTTCCCAATGGCCGGCCAATGGGGTCGCACTTTGCATCAATGCGAGCTACCAGTACTACCCAGCAATCGTCTCGGACGGCGCGGGGGGCGCGATCGTCATGTGGGACGACTATCGAGGCGGCAACCCCATCATCCATGCACAGCGCGTAAACACCTCGGGGGCTCCGCAGTGGACCGTCGACGGAGTCGCCCTTGCAGCGGCCTCGAACTATCAGGTCCTTGCGGGGACCATCCCGGACGGCGCGGGCGGTGCGATCGCGACCTGGCGCGATTATCGAATGGGCAGCGGCAACACCGACGTATACGCGCGTCGGGTGAACGCATCCGGGGTTCCTCAGTGGACCGCCGATGGCACTGCGGTTTGCACATTCACCAATCATCAGGTCCAGGTGGCGATCGCCTCCGACGGCGCGGGGGGAGCGATAATCACTTGGACGGATTTCCGGAACGCGGGTATACCCGACATCTACGCGCAGCGCATGAGTGCGGCTGGGGCCGCGCTGTGGGCGGTCGACGGAGTCGCGCTCTGTACCGCTGCAGCAGACCAGGTGCTACCGGCGATCGTCTCGGACGGCGCGGGTGGGGCGATCGTTGCGTGGCAGGACTATCGCAACGGCGACCCCGACATCTACGCTCAGCGCGTGGACGCCGCGGGCGGCGCGCAGTGGCTTGTCGGAGGCGTCGCCCTATGCGTGGCCCCGGATTTCCAGCAGCGCCAGACCCTCGTGTCGGAGGGTGCGGGCGGCGCAATCGTGACCTGGGACGACTTCCGGAGTGGAGCAACGTACGATGCTTACGTGCAGCACGTGAGTGCCTCGGGGAATCCCTCTTGGACGGCCGACGGCATCGCCGTCTCAACCGCCGCGGGCAATCAGCAGTCTCCGGCGATCGTCGCGAACGGCACGGGAGGGGCGATCATCGCGTGGAACGACTCCCGCAAAGGCGACTACGACATCTATGCGCAGCGCATCGAGGGTCGCTACGGTGAGTATGGATTGCCTGAACCGACCATCGCTTCGGCGTCCGACAATCCTTCCGATCAAGGCGGACGGATCATCCTGCGTTGGAACGGCAGCGGGCGGGACCAATTCAACGACCCACTGATCGCGCAATACTCTGTCTGGCGCGCGACTGATTTCGTCGCAGCCAGCGCGGCGTCAAGTGCTGGTTCCGAAGCACGCGTCGCGTCGGATCCGCGAGAGATCGAGTCTGACTTTGCGGGCACCGCCATCTGGAAGAAGATGACGCCCTCCGGACCCGAGTACTGGGAGTGGATCGCGAACCAAAGTGCGACCTACCAGTCCACGTACAGCTTCACGGCAGCCACGCGACACGACTCGGTGGCAACGAATCCGGCGATCCATTACTTCAAAGTGATTTCGCACGAATCGACCTCCCCACAGACCCGCATGTGGGAGTCGGCCAGTGTCGGTGCGTACTCCGTCGATAACCTTGCGCCTGCAGCGCCGTTGTTACTGATCGCCCAGCGTGTGGGTTCCGACGTGCAGCTCAAATGGAACCGCGCCGTAGCTCCCGACCTTCGCGACTACTCGGTCTATCGCGCGACCTCGACCGGTGTCACTCCGGTGCCCATCAACTTCCTAGAAAGCTCCGAGGACACGATCGCGGTGGACGCGGGCGCACCCGCGACCACGCTCTACTACATCGTCACCGCGCACGACGTGCACGCCAACCAGAGCGCGCCATCGAACGAAGCCAGCGTGGGTGCGACGACCGGCGTCGGCAACACCCCGCCCATCACCGCCTTCACCGTGCTCGACAACATGCCGAATCCCTTCACCTCCACGACGACACTACGCGTCGGCCTCACCGAGGCGAGCGAGGTAGAGATCGATGTGTTCGACGTGGCGGGGCGACGGGTCCGAAGCGAACGCACGTCGACGCTGGCCGCAGGCTGGCGTGAGATCTCCTTCGACGCAAGGAACTCCGGAGGAAAGTCGCTCGCCAGCGGTGTCTACTTCTACCGCGTGAAGGCGGCGGGAGAGACAATCACGCGCAAAATGGTGATCGCTCGCTAGCGCGGTCGAACCCAGCCGGTTCGAGCGAGCTCGCTTTCCTTGGACGGCGCGGCGCGCTGCCACGCGCGAAACGCTTCCTTGAGTGTTTCCGAGTCCGGGGCGTACCCTCCGCCCAATGATCAGCTTCATCCCCGAGAAGATCGAAGCCTATGCCGAGGCGCACTCGACGCCCGAGCCCGCGCTTTTCGTCGAGCTGGCGGCGGCGACGCGCGCGCAGACGACGCAGCCGCAAATGATGGTCGGTCACCTACAGGGCATGCTGCTCAAGAATCTCGTTCGATTGAGCGGTGCCAAGCGCGTGCTCGAGATCGGGACCTTCACCGGATACAGTGCGCTCGCGATGGCGGAAGGATTGCCGGACGACGGCGTCCTCGTTACGTGCGACGTCGATCCCAAGGCGACCGGCATCGCGCGCTCGTTTTGGGACCGAAGCCCGCACGGGCGCAAGATCGCGCTCAAGCTCGCCCCCGCGCTCGACACCATCGCGACCCTGCAAGACGGCATCGACGTAGTCTTCATCGACGCGGACAAGAGGAACTACATTCGCTATTGGGACGCGTGCCTCCCCAAGGTACGCGCGGGCGGCGTGCTCCTCGCCGACAACGTGCTGTGGAGCGGCGCGGTGCTCGACCCGAAGACCGACGACGATCGCGCGCTGGCGGCCTTCAACGAGCACGTGATGCGTGACGCGCGCGTCGAATTGGTCATGCTGCCCATTCGCGACGGCATAACCCTTGCGGTAAAGCGTTAAGAGAGCACCAAACGCCCCGGAGGAAGGAGGAACCATGATCGTCGTCGCTATTCGGATCGTCCTGTTGGGTGCCTTCGTCGTGCTGCTCGCGTGCGGTATCGGGTTGTTCGTCATGTCCGGCGTCGCGCAAAGCCACGACGTGGTTCGCATTCCGGTGCCGAACAGCACCTTCGTCGGCGGCGCCGCGCCCACCTCGCACTACGCCGACGCGTACATCGCGCCCATGCGCTACTCCTCCTTCACCAACATCGAACGCGTCGCGCAGCAAGCGTTTCACCGGGGAGAAAAGGAAGTCTTCCGCGACGAGCGCGAGGTGGCCTACGAGGGAAAGACGCTGGGCCTGACCTACGTCGTTTCCTACATCCTCGCGAAGGAAACGTCGCCGCCCACGCTGACCGTAGCGACCACGGTCAACCTGGCCTCAAAGAGGAAGGGCCGTTTCTATTGGATGCTCGTGAAGCCGGTCCACCGCCACCTGATGCCCTATCTTCTGGACCGGATGGTGATCATGGCTCCCGATTAGCGCCTGTAAACCCACCGCCGCCCGGCTCGTTTGCAAATTTGCGCTGTAAGATGTATGGTCGAGCGCTTCCCTAGCAAACGGAGTGTTTTCCAACCCTATATGAAAAAACGACTTTCATTCCTGGCAGGGGTGTTCGCCGCCTGCCTCGCGGCAGCCGTTCCGTCCTTCGGACAGCTGGCCGACCCCTTCGGCGAGCCCGTCACGGCGACGGGTTACGTGTCGCTCTCCAATGTGCCCCAAGGCGGCTCCGCCCAACTCGCGATCGAGATCAAGATCACGAATCCATGGCACATCAACGCCAACCCGGCCTCCGAAGAATTCCTGGTGCCGACCGAGGTCGCACTCGAGCTGCCGGCCGGCGTCACCTTGCGCGGGATCGTCTACCCGCCCGGCACCGAGAAGAAGCTCGAGTTCGCGGAGGCGCCGCTTCGGCTGTACGAAGGGGTCACCTACGTGGGCGCTGTGATCGACATCGCGGACGACGTGCCGCTGGGCGAATCGATCATCAAGGCCACCATCACCTACCAAGCGTGCGACAACGAGAAATGTTTGCTGCCGCAGACCCTCGACGTGCCGGTCACACTCGTGATCTCGTCGCCCCACGACCCCGTCGATCTCGCGAGTCCGGATGTTTTCGACCGCATCGACTTCTCGCCGGTGCTCGGCAAGATGAACAACGGCGGCTCGCCACCAGACGAGAGCGGACAGGGCAACGTGCTCAAGGATGCCATCGCGAAGCGCGGCTGGTTGTTCGCGTTCGTGCTCGTGTTCCTGGGCGGCTTGGCGCTCAACCTGACGCCGTGCGTGTACCCGATGATCCCCATTACCGTGAGTTACTTCGGCGGACAGGCGAAGGGCCGCGGCGGTCGCACCGCGTTGCTCGCAACGCTGTACCTGCTGGGCATGGCGACCATGTACTCGCTGCTGGGGTTGATCGCAGCGCTCACCGGGAGTTTGTTCGGCTCGGCGTTGCAGAATCCGTTCGTGCTGGGAGTGATAGCACTGGTGATGGTGGGGTTGGCGCTGTCGATGTTCGGTGTGTACGAGATCCGCGTGCCGACGCGCCTCGCCGGGGTCGCGGGCACCGCCAAACAAGGAACGCTGGGCTCGTTCTTGATGGGACTCACAGTGGGGATCGTGGCGGCGCCGTGCATCGGCCCGTTCGTCCTGGGGCTGCTGACCTTCGTCGGTGAGACCGGCAATCCGGTGCTCGGCTTCACGCTGTTCTTCGTGCTGGCCATCGGGCTCGGGCTTCCGTTCGTCGTGCTCGCGATCGCGTCCGGCAACATCACGCGGCTTCCGAAGTCGGGCGAGTGGATGGAGTGGGTGCGCAAACTGTTCGGCATCGTGCTGCTCGCGATGGCGGTCTATTTCCTCCGTCCGGTCGTGGGCGACCGGCTCTATTACGCGCTTCTCGGAGCGGTGTTGGTGGTGGGCGGCGTCGGGCTCGGGTTTGTGACCAAAGTAAGAACGTCGTCGCTCTTTTTTAGTGGATTCCGGCGCTTCGTGGGTGTGGTAGCACCGTTGTACGGACTCTATCTGGTGCTCGCGCCGGGCAACATCCTTGGACGCCGCGCGGTGGCGGGGATCGATTGGCTTCCGTATGCGGAGACAGCACTCGCCCAGGCCGCGGAAGACGGCAAGCCGGTCGTGATCGACTTTTCGGCCGATTGGTGCCTGCCGTGCAAGGAGCTCGATCACCAGACGTTTAATCAGCCCGAAGTGGTCGACGCCGCCCGGGGCATCGTGCCGCTCAAAGCCGATCTCACCCACCACGGCTCTCCCGAAGTGCGGGCACTGCGCAAGAAGTTCGACATTCGCGGCGTGCCGACCATCGTCTTCATCGACGCGGCCGGGCGCGAGCGCGCCAATCTGCGCGCGGTCGAGTTCATCGACAAGACGGAATTCCTGTCCCGCTTGAGCAAGTTGACGAGCTAGCCCATGCGATTGGTGAGCTTCGGACCGGCCGGCGAAGAACGTCCCGGTGTCGTCGTGGACGACGACGTCCTCGACTTGCGCAGCGTTTCCGCGGAGCTCCCATCCACGGTGCGCGAGATTCTCGCGCGCGATCTCCTGGGCGAAGTGCGCGCCATGGTTGCGCGGGCGCACACGCTTCCCGCATCGGCGCGGAAACCGATTCGCTCCGTTCGTCTCGGTCCGGCCATCACGAATCCGTCCAAGATCATTTGTCTCGGTTTGAACTACGCCGACCATGCCGAGGAGCAAGGCAAACCGGCGCCGGACTCGCCCATGATGTTTCTCAAGGGACCCAACGCACTTTCCGGCGACGGCGACCCCGTCCCCTACCCGCGCGGCGTCGAGCAGTTCGACTATGAGGTGGAGCTCGCGTTCGTGATGGGCAAGCGCGCATGGTGCGTCGCGCAGGAGGATGCGTACCACTACGTCGCGGGCTACGCGGTGTTCATGGACTTGACCGCGCGCGACTTGCAAGCGCGCGAGAAGCAGTGGTTTCGCGCCAAGAGCACCGACGGAAGCGGGCCGCTGGGACCGTGGCTGGTGACGCGCGACGAGATTCCCGACCCGCACGCGCTCTCGATTTCGCTGGCTTTGAACGGCGACACCATGCAGTCGAGTCGCACCGACCGCATGACCTTCACGGTCGATTATCTGGTCCACTACATCTCGCAGACCGCGACCCTCCAGCCCGGCGACGTCATCGCGACCGGTACTCCGGCCGGCGTGGGCGTGTATCGCAATCCGCCGCGCTATCTGCAGCCGGGCGATCGATTGACCGCGAGCATCGAGAGCATCGGAACGCTCTCGTGTCGCATCGAGTGAGCGGCGACCGCGGCAACGACGCGCCCCGGGTTCGGGCGCGCATCCTGGTGGTCTCGCCGTGGGAGAGCGTGTGGTCGTTGGGCGGCGAGAGCAAGGCCGGCGTCTCCGACGACGATCGCTTCATCGACGGATTCACCCGCGCGGGTTACGAGCTCCACTTCCTCCGTCCGCGCCCATCGGAACCGCAGCACGACGACCCGCGCGTGCACACGCACTTCTATCCCAACTTTTTTCGTGCCACGCGTTCGCTACCGACCTGGCTCCGTCGTCCGCTGTGGCCGTGGTTGTTCGAAACGGTCGCGGCACCGCGCGCGTTCCGGCTTGCGCGCGAGCTCTGTCCCGACGTCGTAATCGGGCATTCGCACTACACCACGCGAACCACCAACCGGTGCCGGCGACGGCTGGGGATTCCGAGCGTAGTGAAGTTGTTCGGCGTCATGGACCTCGTGCACACGGAATGGTCGCGCGCCAAGTACGCGTTCAAGAACCTCGAGCAGATCGTGGCACTCGCCTACCCGCAAGACGCGTGGATCATCCTCGACGACGGCACGCGCGGCGGCGAGATTCTCCGCGCGCAAGGCATCCCGGCCGATCGAATCCACTTCCTGCCCAACGGTCTCGACGTCGAGTGGGCGGATGCGGCCATCGATCGCGCCGACGCGCGCGCGCGTTTGGGGCTCCCCGCTCACGGTCGCGTGGTCTTGTTTCTCGCCCGCTTGGTCGCATCCAAGCGCCCGCGCGATTTCATTCGAGCCGCGACGCGCGTGCTCTCCGGGCGTCGCGACGGCGTGGTCTTCGCGCTGGTTGGCGACGGCGACGAGCGCGCCGCCTGCGAGCGCGCCGCGCGTGAAGCGGGCCTCGCGGACCGCGTTCGTTTTCTGGGAACGGTACCGCACGACGAAGTCCCCCGCGTGATGGCGGCGTCGGACCTCTTCGTGTCGACCAGCACCCACACCAATCGCGCGCTGCCGACGTGCGAGGCCATGCTATGCGGCGTCCCGGTCGTGGTCTACGACACCGGCGACACGACCACCGTGGTTCGCGACGGCGAAGCGGGCCGTGTGGTCGCCGACGGCGACGTCGACGCCCTCGCCACCGCCATCGCACACCTCCTCGACGACGAAGCCGAGCGCCTACGATTGTCGGCCAACGCCCGCCGTGTGGCGCGCGAGAGCTTCACATCGTGGCCGAAGCGAATTCAGATGGAGATTGAGATTATCGAGAGACTACGGTCGGATGGGGGGCGGCGAAGAGGTTAGGCCGATGCTGATTAGACTTTCTCCGCCAGCAACTCCTGCACGGCGTTTTCCAGCTGTTTGCCGCGCAGCGACTTGTAGCGAATCTTCCCCTTCTTATCGACCAGGATGGTGGCCGGAATCGACTTGATGCCGTAGCTGACCGCGACGTCGTTGTTCCACCACTTGCCGTCGAAGTACTGCGGCCATTCGATCCCCTGGGTCGCGATGTACTTGTCGAGCTTGTCGCGCGATTGGTCGAGCGAGATGCCGACGATCTCGAAGCCCTTGCCGTGGTACTTGCTGTACACGCTTTTCACGTTCGGCATCTCGGCGATGCAGGGCCCGCACCACGTGGCCCAGAAGTCGATCAACAATACCTTGCCGCGAAACGCCGAGGGCGAGAGCTTCTCTCCCTTGATGCTCGTGACCTCGAAGGCGATGGGTTCCCCGCCGATGGCGAGCTTGCGCTCGGCGCCCAGGCCTTCCACGCTGGTCTGCACGTAGGCCGTGAGGCGCGGATTGACGTCGGCATAATCGCGAAGGAGCAGTTTGTATTCGCCGTCGGCCGCGTCGTACTTGCCCGTGTTCTTGTACGCTTCCGCCAGATAGAAGTGCGCGTACGCCAGTTTTTCGCGATCGCTCGAGTCGGCTCCCTTCACGAATTCAACCAGATATTTTTCCGCCTCCGCGAACTGCTGCATGCTCGACTTCATCGAGCCGAGTTGGAACGCGGCGTCGAGTGATTCCGGCGTGTTGGGATACTTGCTGCGGAACAGGTCGAGCTTGGCGGCGATGGCCTGGAAGACGCGCAGTTGCTCGTCCGGCGAGGCGTTAGCGACCTGCTTCGCCTGCGCCTCGATTTCCGCGTTGAGCTTGGCATAGACGTCCTCGGCGCTCGATCCGGAAGGAAGCGTGGCCTTGGAATCCGACACCTGCGCGGAGACTTGGACGCCCAGCGGCTTCGTTTCCTCGACCTGCATCTGCGCGGCCGCGGCGTCCGCGGCCGGCTCCTGCTTGGCGCTCAACAAAACCAGCGGTGTTGCCACCACGACTACCAGCGCCGCTCCGATCCACACTCGTCGATTCATTGGGTCTTGCTCCGTTACATCGAGCGCGCGGCAACCTGCACACGAATGGCCGGCTCCTGCGCGTCGGTGGTCTGAATGATCATTTCCGCCGTCTCGCTCTGCTGCGCGAGCTTCTTCAACGGCGGCGTGAAGGTCACCTCAACGCGATACTGCGAACCCTCCGCCACCGGTTGCACGGAGGCCGTGAAATTCGGGTTGCTCAACTTGACATCCTTGACCGCGAACTCACCGGTCGACTTGGACACAATAACCGCGCGCGTGACGGATTCTCCGGCACCGGCTCCCTCCGCGAATCTGACCGGACCGAAGTTCACCGCGGCCGGCGTCACCGAGATGTTGCCCTTGGTGATGACGTGCACCTGAATGGCCGTCTTCGGCGACAGTTTGCTGTTGGTGTGCAAATACAGGTTCCCGTACGTGATGAGTGTGGGCAGGAGCGGGTTCTTGTAAACGCTGACTTCGTACGTTCCCGCCTGGGACCCGGGCTTCACGTCATAAGTTATCTTGTCGTCGATGTTGGAGCTAGCGCGCAGGACCTTGAAGTCGAGCCCTTCCTCGTTGGACGAAATCGTCATCACTTTTTCGACGTGTTCGCCGTGGCGGCCGTGCAGATACACGGTCCCATCCGGATCGATGTTGAGAAACGGAATCTCGTGCCCGGAGACCGCGATGGTCATGGTCGGGTGTACGGGATCGTTGGAAGCCACGGTCGCGTTTTTGTTGAACTGATCGTGCACCTTTTCGCCGTCGAGGACGAACTCGATCTTCCCCTGCTTACCGGGCTGGATCAGCTTGTCGAAGTTGGTCACCGTGCAACCGCAACCGGGGCGGACGCTCTCGATGACGAGGTCCGCGTCGCCGCGGTTATGGACCATGAAGTCGTGGATGTACTGCTTCTGTTCGAACACGCGCCCGAAGTCGTGGCGCGTCTCCGGGATTTCGATCTTGGGCTGACCGCCCTGCGACCGGCTCGCTTCCGCGGCGCCGAGCGCCAATGCGGCCACACCGGCCAGTACCCACAAGCTTCGCTTCGAGACGTTACGCATGGTCTTCCTCACATCGCGCGCGCCACCAGGTGCACGCGCACCATCGGCTCGCGGGGATCGTTGGTATTGATGATGAGCTCGCCCGTCTCGCGCTGCGAAGGCGAACGTTTGAGCGGCGGTTGAAACGTGATTTCCACCTTGAACTGCTTGCCCGGTGTCACGGGCTCCACGGTGGCCTTGAAGTTGGGGTTGTCGACCTTGACGTCCTTGACGTCCAGTCCTTCGCCGGAATTCTTGATCACCATGACCGTGCGCGACACCGGATTCGCATCCTTGTCTTTGGCCGCGAAGGCCACGTTACCGAAGTTCACCGACGACGGGCTCACCGTGATGTTCCCCTTCGTCATGACTTGTACTTGCAGCTTCGACTCGGGAGCGTTGGTGCTGCTGGTCTTGATGGTGACGGTTCCGTACGAGGAGCTGATCGGCAGGTCGGTTTTCTTCTTGATCTTCAGCGTGTACTCGCCCTTGGTCGCGGTCGGCTTGTATTCGTAGGTGACCTTGTCGTCGATGTCGGAGGTGACGCCGACAATCTTGAAGTCGGGCAGCTTTTCATTCGACGAGATGGTCACTTCCTTCTCGATGACTTCATCGACGCGGCCCTGTAAATAGACCACGCCGTCGGGAACGATCTTCAAGAACGCCACCTTGTTGCCCGCGATGGTGAGTGTGAGCTCGGGATGCTCGGGGTCGTTGCTCAAGACCTGTGCGGTCTTCGCGAACTCGCCGTGCACGCGCGTGCCGTCCAGCACCAGCTCGATCTTGCCTTCCTGTCCGGGTGCTATCACCTTGTCGAAGTTGGCCACCGTGCAACCGCACCCGGGCTTCACTTCGGAAATCACCAGGTCCGCCTTGCCACGGTTCTTCACCGCGAAGCTGTACTCGAACTTCGGGCGTTCGAAGACCTCGCCGAAGTCCTGGCGCATTTTGGGAATCTCTATAATGGGTCGGGGGCCGGTCACCGCCGGCTTTTGGACCGGCTTGGGCTCCTGCTGGGCAACGACGGCCCCGGCGAGTGCAAATACGACGGCCAACGTTGCTAAAACCGCAACCATCCGCGTGTGCATGGTCACTCCTCGAAATTGTTTTGCTGCAATCGGTAAACGAGCCCGGGTGAATTCCACCCGTGGGGTTACGGACACCATATTATACGCTTCGACCGCGATCGGTTCCACGGCCTTTTGAGCAGGAATCGCGCCGCCGCGGCAACCGCCCGGTTGCGGAATCCGTTGACCCGTGATATCTTATGGCAGCGCGCGCCTCCGGGCGCGCTTTCCTAACGACCGAAATCGCACCGAACGAGTCCGTGATTATGCCGACCCTGCCATGTCGTCGATCCCACTGCGCCTCATTCGGCCCAACCAGGGGTCCGAAAACGAGTCGATCCTTTCCAAGATCGGCCGCACTCCGCTTTTCCGCCTAGAGCGAATCGACCGCGAATTCCCCAACGTCTCCATCTACGCCAAGGCCGAGTGGTTGAACCCCGGCGGCTCGGTCAAGGATCGCCCGGCGCTGCGTATGATTCTCGCCGCCGAGCAATCGGGGCGGCTTCGACCCGGACAGACGATTCTCGACGCGACCTCCGGTAACACCGGCATTGGCTACGCCATGATCGCCGCCGCGCGCGGGTACCGCGTCCACTTGACGCTCCCGGCCAATGCGAGCGAGGAGCGACTGCGAATTCTGCGCGCGTACGGAGCCGAGCTGACTCTCACCGACGCGTCGCTCGGGGTCGACGGTGCGATCGAGGCGGCGGAAGCGCTCTACGCGCGGTCGCCCGAGCGCTACTGCTACCTCGACCAGTACGACAACGACGACAACTGGCGCGCCCACTACAAAGGCACCGCGTGGGAGATCTGGAACCAGACCGCGGGGTGCGTGACGCATTTCGTCGCGGTGCTGGGAACCAGCGGGTCGTTCATGGGGACCGCGCGCCGGCTGCGCGAGCTGAACACGCGCATCGAGTGCGTCTCCGTGCAACCGGATTCTCCCTTTCACGGGCTCGAAGGAATGAAGCACATGGCGTCCGCGCGCGTGCCCGCGATCTATGATCCCGCGCTCGCCGACCGCAACCTCGAGGTCCGAACCGAAACCGCGTATCGCGCCGTCAAGCGATTGATCCGCGAAGAAGGGATGCTGGTCGGAATCTCGTCGGGTGCGGCGTTGGTCGCGTGCCTGGAAGTTGCGCAATCTTTACAAAAGAATCGCGCGGCGATGATCGTCACCATCTTCCCCGACAACGGCGAGAAATATCTCAACGAACGCTTTTGGGAAGAGGTGCCGGAATGATTCGCATTTCTCCCGAGTTGCTCCACGCCATTCGCGCCCACGCCGAGCGCGATTACCCCCGCGAGTGCTGCGGCGCGCTGTTGGGACGCGCGGGCTCGGGCCCCGCGCCGGGAGCGACCAAGTGGGTGCTGGCACTCGAGCCGGCGGGAAATCGCCGCGAAGCCGACGCCTCCACGCATCGCTTTCTCATTACCGCCGACGACTATCGAGCCATCGAGCGCGTCGCGCGCGAAAAATCGCTCGACGTGCTGGGCTTCTATCATTCGCATCCCGACCAACCCGCGCGCCCGTCGGAGTACGACCGCGAGCACGCGCTCCCCTCGTTCTCGTACGTGATCGTTTCCGTGCGCAGCGGGTGCGCCGACGGGCTGACCAGTTGGACGCTCGACGACGACCGCGGTGCATTTTCTTCGGAACCCATCGCGGAGATCGCCTCCGCAAGCAGGTGAGATCGATGGCCACGCAAATCATGATTCCGTCCGCGCTGCGCCGCTTCGTCGGCGCGCGCGATTCGGTCAACGTCGAAGCGACGACGGTCGGCGAGGCGCTCTCGCGCTTGGTCGCCGAGTACCGCGACCTCCAGAAGCACCTCTTCGACGAGAACGGCCGCTTGCGCAGCTTTGTGAACGTCTACGTCAACGACGAGGACGTGCGCTATTTGCAGAAAGACGACACGCGCTTGAAACCGGGAGACGTCGTGAGCATCGTGCCGTCGATCGCGGGCGGTTCGCCCAAACCGAACGTCTACGCGGTGGAAGGATTGTCGCCCGAGGAAGTGAAGCGCTACAGCCGCCACCTCATCATGCCCGAAGTCGCCATCGACGGTCAGCTGAAGCTCAAGGCCGCGAAGGTGCTCCTGATCGGGGCCGGCGGGCTGGGCGCTCCGGCGGGGCTGTATCTGACCGCGGCCGGAGTGGGCAGGATCGGTTTGGTGGACTTCGACGTCGTCGACTACACGAATCTGCAACGCCAGGTGACGTTCGGCACGCGCGACGTGGGGCGCACGAAGCTCGACGCCGCGCGCGAGCGCTTGAGCGATCTGAACCCCGAGGTCGAATTCGTCCTCCACGAGACGCGGCTCACCAGCGACAACGCGTTGGACATCATTCGCGACTATGATATCGTGGTCGACGGCACCGACAACTTCCCCACGCGCTATCTCGTGAACGATGCGTGCGTGTTGCTCGGGAAGCCGTACGTGTACGGCAGCATCTTCCGCTTCGAAGGCCAGAACACAGTCTTCGCGACCAAAGACGGGCCGTGCTACCGCTGCTTGTATCCGTCGCCGCCGCCGCCCGGTTTGGTGCCGAGCTGTGCCGAAGGCGGCGTGCTCGGGGTTCTCCCCGGCATCGTGGGCGCCATCCAGGCCAACGAAGCGATCAAGTGGATCCTCGGCATCGGCGATCTATTGAGCGGCCGGTTGCTGTTGTTCGACGCGCTCAAGATGAAGTTCCGCGAGCTCAAGCTGCGGAAGAATCCCGAGTGCCCGGTGTGCGGCGAGCACCGCACGCTGCACGAGCTGATCGACTACGACGAATTCTGCGGCATCCGCGGAGAAGAGGAGCAGTCCAAGGTGTCGGTTCCCGAAGTGGGCGTGAAAGAGTTGAAGCGTCGCCTGGACGCGGGCGAGGACGTCGTCGTCCTCGACGTGCGCGAGCCGCACGAGTACAAAATCTGCAACATCGGCGGCCTCTTGATTCCTTTGGGCGAGCTGGCCGCGCGCGTCCACGAGCTCGATTCGGCGCGGGACATCGTGGTGCACTGCCGCACCGGCGTTCGCTCGGCGCAGGCGGTGGAGTTCTTGCAAGACGCGGGCTTCGAGCGAGTGTGGAATCTCAAAGGCGGCATCCACGCCTGGTCGGATGAGATCGATGCGAGCTTGCCGAAGTACTAGCCCCCGGCAAGATAGACGATCGGCCCGCGGACAGGTGTGATCCGCGGGCCGATCCTTTTGAAGAGAGCTCCAAGGAAGATCTAGCGGTCTTCCCTCGACGGGTCGCGGCGCGGATCCTCGTCCGGATCGTGCGGACGCGTCGGATCCGACGGATCCGTGTCCGGGTTGCGCGGCGTTCCGCGCGACGGATCATTCGGATTCTGACCCGGCGTCCGCATCGGCTCGTTCGGATTGCCCGGCCTCTGCTCGTCCGCAGCCTCGATGTCAGTGTTTCTGGTTTCGTCCGTCATGACTCACTCCTTTAATTAGACGCCAATACTTCATAGGTTCATCACTGATGGGATGGTCGCGCATTCCCCATCATCTCGCTGTGAATCCCATCACACGAGCGCGCGCGTTGGGCGCAGCGCTCATAGGACCCAGAAGTGTGAAGGAAGTGACAGTGACGCTCCTTCGGTAACGAAGGAACGAGTCGAAAAGGAGAAGCTGGAGACGAACGGCCTACGAAGAAGCGGTCAGGCGCGGCGCATGATGAGGGCGCCCACCACAACCAAGAGCAGCGTAAGTAGAATCAGTCCTACTTCGGTCGCCGTGGGGATTACGCTTGCGGCAACGGGGAAACCGCTGACATTCAGGCAATTGTTCAGATTGAAGATGGACTGCTCGTTAATGAAAGACGGGTGTCCGGCGCTGGTGACGTTGGGATCGTGCCCGCCGTTGCGAGTCGCGAATCCCCAATTGAAGCACACGAGCCGATCGGCGGACCCGCCGCCCGAGCGGACGAGCCACGTTTCGAACCGGATATTGTTGTGGTTACCCGGGAAGTCGATCATCCACCAGTTGCCGCCGTCGAATATCCCGGGAAACCCATTACTGGTGCGATCGTCGTTGGTGTAATACGACGGATCGTTGTCGTCGCCCGGCGGAACGCCCGGGAGCGTCGAGCTTTCGTTGATTGTATCGATATGATCCGGAACGGACACGTCTTGCGGGCGATTGACAGCTTGCCACCAATTGAGGCGATAAATGTTGATGACATTCAAGTCGTTATTGGCGGGGTGAAACCGAACGTTGAGACCGCGGTTGCCCACCAGATTGAAGAGCTCGACACGACCTACGACCACGCCGTTCACGACTACGTTTTGGATCGCCGTCTGCGCCCACGCGAGGCTCCCGGGATTCACGAGCGAGGCCAGAACGAAGAGCACCCAAACCAGGGACATTGCCATGCTCACGGTGGCCGTGGCTCGAAGCAATCGGGTTCGGGAATTGCGTGGTGACACTGGTCTGCTCCTCAGTCGCTACTGAAACTTCCGCGTTCCCAGATTGAGCTTCCTGCCATCTCCGGTAGTGTAAAAGCGCGAATCGGCGGAAAAGCTCCCCAGAAAGAAGTCCTTGACCTCGGTTACCTGCTCGCGGTTCTCGAGGTCATACAGCTTCACCCAGTACAGCGTCTTTTCGAGAACAGGATTGGGATACTCCGCGTCCGACAACGGGTACCGATTACAGAACTGAACGGCAACATACTCGGACTCCGGCGAAAACAGGACTGCCGAAGGCCCGCCGTGCTGCGCGGACGCGATAATTCGCTCGCGAAAGCTCGGATACGATACGAGTACAAGGTCGTGGTCGCTCGTGTACGCGATCGCCGAGTTGCCTGACCGATCGAATGTGTAAATCCGCTTGTCCAGGTTGCGGATCTGCTTTCGAGATTTCAGGTCGAAGAACTGTGTGAAATCCTTTTGGGAAATGGCGAGCACGGTGCCGTTATTGAGGGCGAATACTTCGCGGACCACCCCGGCAGGACGTGTAATCTCGCCCACCGTACGGCCCGTGGACTCGTCGACCACGCGAACCACACGTTCTTCGATAACTGGCTTGAAGTTACTCTCCGCCGCCTGCAGCACCGTCACCGGCGAGTGCGACAGAAGAGCCACAGCAGTCACGCCGAGGAAGAGCGCAACGAGTTTCGATGGGTATGCCGCCCGTTCTTTCACCCGAACTCCTACAGTCTGTACTTCTGATTGGCGGCCCCACCGTGTGATGGCGAGGTGTTGTGGCTTGGCGAGGCCGTCGGGAATGTGGTTTCTAGAATGCGCCGGTAGTTTAGACGGACATACGCGCGAGTGTCAACACAAAAGTTGATTGTCGACGAGTTATCCACCGATAGGTTCCGCGGGGATTGCCGCTCAGTCATCTACGAAATCAACGCGAGTCATCTCCATTGTACCGGGAACTCCATAAGAGTCATACCATTTACCGGTAGCCGGTTCGGAGCCGACGGAACAAACATGCGCGTGGAGATGCCCATTCGGCAAGATGTCCAGGAATAGCACTTGGTCATCCTCGACAATCCCCAAAACGGTGTCGACGCGGTCCGGGAAACTCAGGGTTCCGATCACCCGCCTCCCAAAATGGGTTAGTTGCATTGTCGCGTGCGCGCCAGACTCTGCGTAGTCCACCGCCCACACGCTCTGGCCCGTCGAATCCCCCAAGAAATCTTGCGCGACGGCGAGCCCCGGATAATAGCGATAGCGCTCGCGGAGGCCCGGGCGGTGACTTAGTGTTTCGAGTCCTTCACCCCCGGCAAGAACGACGCGCGGGTTCGCAGTCCAAATTCGCTCGGCGACTTCGTTCCATTGGTCGATCGTGTTGTAACCCGTGGAGGGCGGCATTAGCAGCGTGTAGCGGCTGATGCTCGGTACACCGAAAATGTGAATCCAACCACTGCCGACATCAAGGCGTGTCACGGGTTCGTTGGGGCCGGCAAATCTCGCCAGGACGTCCGCCCCGCTCGAAGCGGATACTATCGAATCGGCTGCCGCGATGGCTCGGAACCGAGGTGATAGCGAACACCGGTCGATCCACAGCAGGGCCCCCAAAGTCGCCCAGATTAGCACGGCGGCGAATGCTGCGCGTCGGTACTGGGTCGATGTCGGCGCGCTCAGGAAGGCGAGCGGCGTTGCGAGTCCGAGCACACAACCGAATCCCGCAAAGGTGATGTGGGCCACGTCCGCTCTGGTCTGGCCAACAAAGAGTGGAGTCATCGCAGCGAGGGTGTATAGCGCAACGGCCACGTGCGCGCTGGGCGCCGAATCGATTCCTCCACGGGCAAAATAGTGTGCATCGACCACACCCTTCCAGATCGCGAACGCGGAACACCCTCCCGCGACGACCGGAACGCTGACCAACCAATAGAGGAACCATCTGGCGACGAGACGCGAGTGCCCGTCGAGTTGAGCCACGTGCGAAAAATAGACTCCAAGGTCGCCGGCGTACGGGACCTTGTTTACTGCGACGTAATTCCTAAACGGCCAGACCCAGCAATCGTAAATGTATTGCTTCCAACCGCCCGCAAGGACGATGGCGAGTAGCGCCACCGATGCGAACACGACCAACCCCGCCACGAACGCCCCCGCGATTTTCCAAGAGTGAGGCGTTGCAACATCCGGCACCCGCTTTCGACGTACCGCCTCCAGCGCGGCAGCACAAAGCAATGCCACCGTAACGGGTACGCCATAGCTCTGAACGGAAAGTACGCTTGCGCTCGAAAGCGCTCCGGCGGCAGCTGCTCTGAAAAGCGCGTGCCTGGCGTTTCGAGCCACCGACGCGGTGAAGTTGTCCAAAGCAAAAAGACCAAACGATGCAGCAATCCAATGGTGGTACGCCAAGGGCCAAATTGCGGTGACCGTGAGCGTCGAACCGACCGCCAGGCACGCCGCGACGATAACGGGCGTGTGCAGACGTCGCGCGATCCGGAAGAGAGCGGCGCTCGCAGCCGCTAGTAATAAGAAGTGAAGTCCACGCTCGACGGGGAGGCTTGTACCAAGCACCGCGAATGGAAGCGCGGATACCGCCATGGGAACCGGACCCACGAACGTGAAGAAGTCACGATACGGTACCTGACCGTGGGCCAAGCGAAATCCGTCGTGCAAGTAGGTCCCTTCATCAATCGAGTAACGCGCCTCCGAGTGGACTGAAAAGGGGACGGTGAGAGAAAGGAACGGCAGCAGACACCACAGCGAAACAGCGGCTACGGCGAGGCTCAAGGCACTTTCGCGCGAGAGTCGGCGTCGCGTCGTCATTGCGGTTCGGATGGTGGCAACTAACTGGGTCGCCGCGCCAAACAGGTGATCGATGTGCCCAACGGCAGGTTGGTTCGCTTCAACAGCGCCCTTTCGAAGTGGAGAACGCCCAAGAGGGTGGAATTGACCGCGCGGGCGGGGTGATACTCCGCTCGCGAATTCCACGGTCGTCCCACGACGTTCCCGACCTGTCGCGCGAACCAGATAGCGGGGAACAAGGTCGCGTTTGTGTACGAGATGCGCTCTATTCGAAAACCGCTATTCTCCAAAACGCGGCGAAGCCCAGCGCGACGATACCGCCGGTAGTGGTGGTTCGCGTCGTCTTTCTCGCTCCAGAGAGATTCGAACGCTGGAACATTGATGAGAACCGCACCTCCGGGGCGTAGCACGCGCCAGATCTCCCTTAGTCCAGCCATGTCGTCCTCGACGTGCTCGATTACGTCGAGAGCCGCCGCTATCTCGACGCACTCGGAAGTCAGCGGTATGTCCAACACACTACCCAGGAGCAACGGCGTTTCCTCATTGCGCCGGCGTGCATACAACAAAGCACGCTCGGAAACATCGATTCCACATACCGAGGCGCGGTTGCGAAACTCCTCGAGTACGATGCCCGTGCCGCAGCCGATATCGAGAAAACGCGGGCGAGCCCAGCGCTTGAATTCGGGTTCGACGAAGTCCAGGAAGATCCCCCGCATCCCGGCAAACCACCAGTGGGTGCGCTCGACTTGGTAGAACTCGTCGTAGAGATAGGACTCCATTGCGGCTCCGAAAACAGACGGGTGAGCACGTCTCGACAGCGGCCAATCGTAGTATAATGCGCGCTAAGCCAGCAAGAGAATGGAGATCAATGGCGCAGGAACCGGAAATCTCGATCGTAATCCCAGTATTCAACGAAGAAGACAATGTAGATCGTCTGCATACGTCGTTGGCGAACGTCATGTCGGGCGTCGCACGTCCGCACGAGATCATCTACGTCGACGACGGGAGTAGCGACAAGAGTTTCGAACGGCTTTGCGCCTTGGCCAATGCGAATGGACCATGCACGGTGGTAAGGTTTGGGAGAAACTACGGTCAGACCGCTGCGCTGGCTGCGGGCGTGCATCATGCCCGCGGGAAGATCATTGTGACAATGGACGCCGATCTTCAAAACGATCCGCGCGACATTCCCCGGTTGGTGGCCAAATTGAGCGAAGGCTACGACCTCGTTAGCGGGTGGCGAAAAGACCGGAGGGACCCTCTACACCGACGAGTCCCGTCGATCATCGCTAACCGACTCATTTCGTCGATCACGGGTGTGCACCTGCACGACTACGGCTGCATGATGAAAGCCTACCGAGGCGATGCGCTGCGTAGGGTAACGCTCTACGGCGATATGCATCGCTTCATCCCTGCCTACGCGGCGCGCGACGGCGCGCGCACGGCCGAGATCGTCGTGACACACCATCCAAGAACCGCGGGCAAGTCGAAGTATGGCCTTTCGAGAACCTTTATCGTGGTCCTCGACCTCCTCCTGGTCCGCTTCTTGTCAGGGTATGGGACAAAGCCCATCCACCTTTTCGGCGGACTGGGCTTACTTGCTTGCTTCGCCGGGATGGTAGCAGGTGGGATCACGCTGTACGAGAAGTACGCGATGGGCGTCTTCGTCCATCGCAACCCCCTCATCCTGCTCGCCGTGTTTTTGTTTCTTCTCGGTGTTCAGTTCATACTGATGGGGCTGCTGGCTGAGATTGAAATGCGTACCTACCACGAGTCCCAGAACAAGACCACCTACACCGTCGCTCAGGTCGTGCGTTCGGAGCAGATCGCCTAGCGCCATGTGTGGGATCGTTGGCTGCGTCAATTCCTCCACGGGCGCCGATCATGTGTTGGAGCGCATGACCCAGACACTCAAACACCGCGGCCCCGACGGCCACGGTTACTACACGAGTCCCGACCAGCGCGTCGCGTTCGGCCACCGGCGCCTGAGCGTTATCGATCTAGCCGGCGGCGCCCAGCCCATGAGCAATGAAGACGGAACGAAGTGGGTTGTCTTCAACGGCGAGGTCTACAATTTCGTGGAGCTGCGGGCCGAACTGCAGTTGCGGAACCATCGGTTTCGCACCCAGTCCGACACGGAAGTCGTCGTCCACGCCTACGAGGAATACGGCGAGGACTGCGTCAATCACTTCAACGGGATGTTTGCGTTTGCCATCTACGACGAGCGCCGCCAAAGACTCTTCCTGGCTCGAGATCGCTTTGGCAAGAAGCCTCTGTATTATTCGCACCACGGTCACGAGCTGCTGTTCGCATCAGAACTCAAGGCTCTGTTGTGCCACCCCACCATCGGTCGAGAACTGGATCATCGAGCGTTGCTCCAGTACTTGATCTTTGAATACGTGCCCAACCCCCGGAGCATTTTTCGCGATGTGCGCAAGCTGCCCCCCGCGCATTGGATGGACGTTGACGTTCGCACCGGAGAGGCGCGTTGCGTGAGATATTGGCACCTCGAGTTCCAACCCAAGCTCGACATCGATGAACGCGAAGCCGGCCAAGAGATTCTGCGTCTCCTCGGCGAATCGGTGCGTCGCCGATTGGTGAGCGATGTCCCGGTGGGAGTGCTCTTGAGCGGCGGTGTCGACTCTGGAATGGTGACCGCGTTCGCGTCGCAGTACGTCGGAGCGGATAAGCTCATGACTTTCAACATTGCGTTTCGTGAGCGCTCCTTTGACGAATCTCAATACGCCCGCGAGATCGCACAACATTTCGGCACGGAACACCATGAAGAAGAGTTCTCGGCGTCCAAGATGCTCGATGTTTTTTCTGATGTGCTGCCCGGCCTCGATGAGCCGTTCGCGGACGCGTCGCTGCTGCCGACCTTTCTGCTGTGCCGATTCGCGCGCAGTCACGTCACGGTCGCACTGGGAGGGGACGGATGCGACGAATTCATGGCCGGGTATCCGACGTTTGCCGCGGCCCGAATTGGAGAATGGTACCGGCGAGTACCGAAACCGCTACGCTGGGCCGCAGAACGCGCGGTCGATCACCTTCCCACATCGATGGAAAATTTCAGCCTCGATTTCAAGCTGCGTCAGTTCTTGCGTGGTTCGGACTACGACGATCCGACGCGCACGCAGTTCTGGCTGGGCTCTTTTCAGCCCCACGAGCTCAGGCGCTTGCTCAAGCCGGAGGTAATGGAGGCAGTTGGAACCTTCGACCCTCTCAACGGCCTGCACGCTCTTGCGGAATCCGACGGCGACGAAGCGTCGTGGCTTGACCGACTGGTTCGCTACTACGCCAACTTTTACCTTGCCGACGACATTCTTTTCAAAATAGATCGTGCCAGCATGGCCAACTCCTTGGAAGTTCGCTCTCCGTTTCTCGATCCGACTCTGGTGACGTTTCTCAACCAGCTCCCTGCGTCTTGCAAGATACGCGGACTCCGCGGCAAACATGCGCTGAAGAAGGCTATCGGTGGCATGCTCCCGCCGCGAATCGTCAGCCGCCCCAAGAAAGGCTTCGGCATTCCGATCGCGAGTTGGATAAACGGCGATCTCGCCGACACCGTCGACGAGGAGCTCTCTGCGCGCCGCCTCGAACGAACCGGGGTCTTCGAGCCGCGCTTCGTCCAATCGCTCCTTCGCGAACACCGATCAGGGATCAAGAACAACCGGAAGCTGTTGTGGACGACTCTGGTGTTTCAGCGGTGGGCGCAGTATCACTTGGGGAATGGATCATGAATATGGCACAAACCAACATGAGAAACGAAAGAAGATAGTAGTAGTTGCAGAATGACTGCTTTGCGGTGAGAAAAAACAACGCGAGAACCAAGAAGATACCAAACACGAGCCCCGCGACGCCCCGCTCGATTCGCGTCAACGCGAGATTCATTCCCGCCAGCAAGCACAACGGATTTATCCAATCGGGCATGGCAGCGCGGCGCGCGAACATCCAATAGGCGGAAAGCGACAATGCGTCTGCTCGGGGCGGAGCGCGCCAGGGCTCGACCAAATTTGCGACAAGTCCTTCTCTATTCCACAGGAGCCACGGAACATAGCTCAGCGTGTTTATCAGCACGAATGCGATAAACACCGGCAGGTAGTGCGGGAGAAACAGAATGAGTGGAAAAAGCAGGATTGTGTACTGCTTGAACGAAAAGAACGCTCCGAGACAGACGGCCGCGAGCCGGTTCCTCCGCCTCTCCGATAGAGCGACAAAGCCGGCGATCAACGCGGCGCCGAGGGGCTCGGTCCAGCCGTGTTCCAAGACAAACAGAACCGACGTATTCAGCCCCCACAGCAGCACGATCAGTTCGGGTATCGACCTGTCCGCGGTGCGGCGCGACGTCGACGACCAGAGAAACCACAGCACGAGCAACTCGAAGCAAACGTACGCCCATCGTACGTCGTGGAACAGGGCGTACGGCGGAACCACGGCGAGCAGCGTGAGTGGCGGATAATGAAACCCACTTCGATATCCGAGAACTTCATATACCTCTGGAGCAAAGATCTGCGTGTACTCGACGCTGTACGGATCGATGCCGGCAAGGACCGCAGCGGCGGCTTCCTGCTGGACAACCCACACGTCCTCGCCGGGGTTGGGGGAGGTTAGCGGTACAGCCAATCGCGTCCAAATCAAGATGGCGAGCACGAGCAGAGCGCGTGGCCGTCGCAACCATCCGGGACCGGCGCCCGGCAGTGAATAGGTCGCGGCCAGCGCTAGTAGTGCGCCGAGGGCCGTGCGGTACTTGATCGGCCACGACGGCTCGGTCGTATACGTCAGTGGGTTGTGATCGAACGCCACCGCGATCATGGCGGCCGAGAGCACGACAAGAACTAGACGAAGCCGTGCCGGCGCAGGGTCTCGCCCCGGAGCGACGGCAAGCACGGCGGGAAACATGCCTGCTACGCAGGCGAGAAGCACTAGCGCGAGCGCCGGAAGTTGGAAACGACCAAAAGAGATAATTTGCGAGCTCGCTACCAGTACGTAGCTGCCCAACAGTCCGATCAGCGCGGCGTTTCGTGGTATCAAGTTCGAACGTCTTCGCCGTCGCGCGAGGTGCGTCGTCTAGTTTGATGCGCCCACAGCAACAAGACAGGTATCCCGACCAGAGAGACCAAAGTCCCCATCCTATTGGGCGAGTATTCTAGCTGCAGCTCGTGGTGACCCGGTGGTACGAGCACGGTCAGTAGGCCGTTTGTCTCAGCAATCACGGCGTCTCCGCTTGCCCGCCACTCGGGTCGGTAGTTCTGGTTGATCACGATAGCATTGGGGACGTCCGTCTCTATCGAGTAGCGTAGAACGTTGGGGCTCCAGTAAGTCGCGCGCGCGCTGCCCTGGTTGGTGAGCCGATGTTGATCGCCGCCGTCGATCCAAATTCCCGCCGCGCGCGGAATCGGCGACTCCTCTAGCCCACGAACGCTCCCCTGGTTCGCGCGCGGATAGGCAAACATGCGCAGCGGATCCCCGCGACGCTGGACAAAGCTGTCCGATACGTCGTCGGTCGGGGGCGCCAGATGAAACGATTGCCGGAACTCGCCCCGGTTTGTAGCGATTGCGTCGCACGCGATCGCAAGCACCACGCCTAGCCCGACAAGATGCCGTGTCGCGTTGGCTCGGGGGCCGTCCCAGCGACGGGCACACGCGTCCAATAGCGACGAAAGTGCAAGTCCCGCGATCAAGGCGAAGAAAAACACGACGAGCAAGGTATACCGAGAAGGTACGCGAAGGTTTTCGAAGAGCGGAAGGCCGTGAAGCAACGCGAACGGAGAACCCGATCCCCAGCTGCCGAGGGTAAGCGCGATGAAGACCACCACTCCACTCCAAAGCATCTTCTTACGCGGAAATCTCATCTTACACCCAAGCACGAGAAGGGCAAGCGTCATCCACCCGATGTAATTGCCGTACTCGGGCCACTCGTAGGGATGTCCGACAACATCGCGATTTGCCTGGTGGCCGAGAAACACGTGCAGAATGTCCGCCGGGCTCAGTCGATCGCTGATGGCGACACCACGCGGGAATCTACTCACGTATTCAGCGACAGGGATCAATCGAGCGGCGGCCAACGAGAGCGTGAAGAGAACGAACAGGGCGAAACGACGCCAAATCGCTGACCGCTTCGTCCGCACAAACTCTGCAGCGGTAACAAGGAGGGTGAGCATGAACAGCCACGGCAGCGGATATATGCCCCAGTGCACCGCCACCCAGACGCCGAGCGCTACTGCGGGAACCATGAACCAGGGCGACTTCTCACTTCGTAATAGAAACAGTACAACGAAAGGAAACAGGCTGACCGCCGCAAAGCCCCAGTGCCCGCCCCCTACGTGCTGCGCAAACCACCCCGAACAACCATAGACGATCGCGCTCGCCGCTGCTGCCTGCGGTCGGCAGCCAAAGTAGCGCGCGAGCGCGTACATGCCGCTGCAACCGAGGAGCGCGAAACAAAGGACCCCCACCTTCAGGCCGAGAGCGGTTCCAAGTGAAGTTGTGAGCAGACTGGTCGGCGACAGAATGGTAGTTTGTGGGTTGGCCAAGTGCTCGGCGCCGCCGAAGTAGTATGGATTCCACAGCGGGAATTGGCGAAACTCGACGACGCTCTTGCGAGTTACTTCCTCGAGAAATGTGAAGTATCCCCAGTCCCGGGTGCTTCCCCAGGCGTGTGGCTCGTCGAACACGGGAGATACGAACCACGCACCAATGGACAAGACCAAAACTACGTACGCGATATCGGCGAGCTGATGGCGCGGGATTTGCCAGCGCGATGTGCCATTGGACTGCATCATCCTCACCTACGGAATACCCAGAACTCCATACCGACAAAATTGATCAAAGACGCGGCGGCAATCGCAATCAGATTCGCACCACGATAGTCCAGGGGGGTCCACCTCACCAGAACCAATAAGAGCACTACGTTCGCGACCAACGCACTTGCCCCCGTCACGGCGTGGTAGCGCAGACACCTCGTTGCCGCCACGCGGAACGAGCCTTGAAAGTCGTATCGCCACGTCCAAAAACTGTTTAGGAGAAAATTGCTTACGATTGAGGTCTCTACCGCGCACACGCTCGACACCCACAAGGGCAGCGCCGCTATCCCGTGGAGCAAGATTAGCATCCCCTCGTTCACAGCGACACCGCTGACACCCACCACCGCAAAGCGAATTATTCGCTTGTACGGAAAGCCTGGGGTCGCTTGCTGCACGGGTTTCGATGGCAAAGTACTACCCTGGTTGTCGTCGTGGGATATTGTCGATTCTGGTGTCGTGCGTCATCCACAATCGGCAGGACCAAATAAACAGGATGACAAGGATCGTGTTGCGCAGGAGCAGCGTCCAGACCGCTGTGCTCTCGAGACGCTCCAACTGGACTGCCTGCATCGGGAACACGGCCACGGTCATTGCCATGACGCCGAGCCAAAGTGCTCGCCAGCGCTGCGCGGGCCTCGCGACGACAATCAGCGCGCACGCCAAGGGCGCGGCCCAACCGATGTACTGTGGCAATAGCACGGAGCTAAGAAGCTGAAACAGCAGCAAGTGGACAACGATTCCAGTTGCAAGCCAAGCGACCCGCGCGGTCGACTCGCCCCCAGAGTCATGCCACCGAAATCTCCGAAACACGAAGAACCAAAAGCATGCGAGCAGTATTGCGCGGAGTAATAGGGATGCTTGTTGCATGCCGGGCGAGAGTTGAAGTCGAAGCGTGCCGGTACTTCCGTCTACCTGCTGCGCCGCACCCATGACATGCGCGACCAAGAATGGGCTGGCCGCAACCGATTCGACTTCGGTCCCATGCAGCCAGTGATATGTGAGAGGTGCGCTCAGCCCGGGCCCCAACCACGCGATCCCGACCGCCGCGACAAGAATCAATGTGCCGGCCGCGATTGCAAAGCGCGCAAGTGGGCCGCGCCACGACTTGCGGGATCGAACGTCGGCCAGCAGCCAAGGACCCCAGAGCACCCACGTGCCGGCGTTCATGCCGAAGCAGAATAACAAGACCACGTAGCCCCAGCCCATTCTGCCCCTCGCGCCGAGCAGGACCGCGACGAGGATGAGTGCCACCAGCACCCCGTCTACTCGGTCGAGGAGGAACGGAAACGAAATTGCGCCGATCCACACGTACATCCACTGTACGTTTCGAAGTACCCCGGGCTCGCTCGAAATAGAGCGCGCTACTCGGCCCAGCCCCACAAAAACGAACAAGTCGCACGCCACTAGGAGCGCTCGAAACGCCATGTCGTAGTCCATGAACCTGACGAAGGCTGGCAGTAGCATGGACGCCAGGGCAGCCGGCGGGTGGTCGAGCGGAAAATCGATATACGGGCGCTCGCCCGCGAACACCCTTGTCGCCACATCGCGATAAAATGGCACGTCGGAGCCGTGTCGGGTCGCGAGCAAGAATACGAGCAGGCGCGAGAACGCCCACACGAAAAGGAGTTCGATTTGAGACCGGGCCTCGTCCCTCTCGAGCGCAGCGGCCAACCCTACTGGCGCGCGGCGTTCCACTTCGAAGCGAGCTCATTCAGGGGGGGAAGTTGCCGAGATGAATTGCTCTTTTCAGTCTGGTGACCGAGGCAATGTTGCATCATGCCGACAGCTGCATCGTTGCGACCCAGGCTGGCGGACCTTTCGAGGTATGAGCGCGCCTTTTCGTTCTCACCAACCAAGTGAAGGGCGTATGCAATGGCAACCAGTGCGTCGTTGTTGTAGCGATCAACTTCGAGTACGTCTTCTAACAACTCGATCGCGTCGCGATAGAACTCCAGCCTCAGTAGCGCGTTAGCGAGCTCCACGCGGTACTTCAGGCTGGAATCAGACGACGGATCGTCCCGACTTTCCACGACACCGCGTACCACCGTTTCGTCGACTATGTTGTATCGGACAAGAAGGTCCGTGTGTTCGATCAGGGTCCGAATGTGCACTCCAAATTTCTCGTCGAATGCAATTCCTCGCTCGGCGAAAAATGCACGGGCTCTTTCGACGGTCTCCCGCGACTCATCGCCGTTACGGACGTACACCGATCCCTCGAGGTTGACGAGTAACGGTATCCAGCGGTCACGGGCATCGAGCGAGTCAGGCTGCACCGGTTTCATTGCCTTGCTTGCAAGCGCCACACTGGGAGACCGCGCGTCGGTCATTTGTGCCAATTGCTGTTCGCGCTGATGCGCAATTTCATTGGCCGTTTCGGGGCCCGGAAAGTAGATGTGTTCGGATGCAATCAAGATGTCCACGTCGTAGCGGTCGAGCAGATCGGCGTAGCCGGGATCCTTTTGCGAAATCGCTACGTGGTCCAAGAGCAAGTTCCTGTCCGCAAACGAATACAAGTCCGTACGCCCGTCGATGAACACCAGGCACTGCGGCCAAAGCCGATAGATCAAGTATCCGCCCCAATTGTAATCGTTGTAGAGCTTGCCCTCGGCGCCAACGTCTTCGAGGAAGTTGGCGATCCCTACCGGATAGCGGTCGCTGTCGATCGACTTGGTGAACGATATCCCTCGCATCAACATCATGTAGGTGCCACACATGATGGCTAGCACCATGAACGCCTGGAATACCATCTGCACGCCCGAAATCCGTTTCTCCCTATCATCGACAGTGTGGCGCTCGGGGCGTCCGATCGCGCGCGCAACCCAAAACAATGGTATGAAGAACAACCAACGGAAGCGTACCGCCGACGCTCCCTGGTAGATCGCAAGTAGCACGGCGAAGAGATCTGCCGGGGTTGGAAGTTGTCGCCTCGCGGCCAGAAATGGCATCGAAAAGAAGTACGCCATGGGAATGCCCAGGAAGAGGAACTGCCACGCCATGGCGATGTTGACCCACGGGAACTGCTGGGTAAGAAAAGAATGGAGAATTCCGCTCAGATACGTGAACGGGGAAAGCCACTCCATGATTCCCAACGGTCCCGGCAGAAACTCGCGCCCCTTGTACGCGTGCTCGTAAATGCCAATGCCCATCGGGGTAATGAGTACCGCGAGAGAGTAGACACCGATCAGCTGCAGGTCGCCGACCAGGCCATCCCGCGTCGTGCGCGCCCACTCGGGGATCGCGTTCCTCAACCTAGGCCAACTCATCACCAGGGCTTCGCCGGCGGTGTAGGCGAGAAGAAACATCAGGCCGAGCAGCGCCATACCGTGAAGATTGGCCCACAGACACGCGAGCGCGGCCGTGGCAAGCAACGTCTTGCGACTGGGCAAGCGAGACCGATCACGGTGCACAATGAAATCGAAGAAACCTATGAAGAGCGGCAGGGTGAAAATCTCAGGCCGTGTGTTTACTCGGCCCAGGACATCGGGAAAAACCAAAACCAATACAAAGATAACGGGAAGCGTAGCGATCGTAGCCTTGCGAAAGAACCTCCACAGCAAGAGCATTGCGGTGGCGGCCATGAGCGAGTTGAGTACACGGATCCCCACGAACCCGAACCAGTGATGTATGAAGTATAGGATTACTTGGCTCAGCCATTCGTGGGCATACACCCTCTCGCCCGCCGCGGTATGGGAGAAAACGTCGCCCGATGGAATCGAGTGGTGTGCCACGTAGTACTCGCCCGAGCGAATGTGCCACCACGTGTCGTTCGGATCGACGGATGTGGACGAGACAACGATCGCAAACAAGAGGAGAAACCACGTTGGTCCGTCGAATATTCGGAATGATGTGCGCATGCGCTTGGCGAAGCTCACCGGAAGCTGGACCGGCGCACTAGCCTACCACGCTCTGCTCAAGCTGGCCAGGTCGACAACCCGCCCCGGAACCCAAGGGCACAAACCGCGAGCCCGGAGTATACTACGACCTGTTCTATCAGACCGCGTGAGTATCGCGCGTAGTGCCGTAGAACCGGACGATCGGCCAACGCTATGAGCAAGAAACACAAAAGGACTTTTTCCACGAGAGCGCTTGTTGGGCGTACTAGGGCCACGCGAGACGATCCCGACCGCGCTCAACGAGACCGAGCCATCCTACGGTTCACTGCCACGACCATAGTCGGCGTGTCAGTTTTCTTCGCTCTAACGCGGATCCCTTTTCTGTCCATCCACGTCGTCTATCCCTATACCGAGTTCATCACGAGATGCAGTCGGCAGGCGCTGCGGATTCTCGGGCACGACGTTGGCGGTGAAGGATTGCTGATATCGGGTCCGAGCTTTAGTGTCTTGGTGCAAAACGTCTGCAACGGCTTGGAAGTGACTGGCATTTTCTTGGCGGCTACGCTTGCTTTTCCCACCACGTGGAGAACAAAACTCATCGGTGTAGCCCTGGGATACCCTGTCATATTCTTGTTCAATGTGGGACGCATTGCGGCGCTTTATCTTCTTGGGTTCCAAGTTCCCAACGTCTTCGAAACCGTCCATCGCTACTACGCACAAGCCTTGGTTATCATACTGACTCTGACGATTTGGGTTTTTTGGGTGATGACATTCACCGAACATGGCGTCAAAGCGCGGCATCGCGTTTCTACTTAGCATCGTACCGATCTTTCTGGCACTGCTTTGGCTGTGGCAGTCGCGAGGGTTGGACGTTTTCTATCACGCGAGGGTCGCGTCCCTAGTCAACCTCGTGTATCCACGCATCGATCCTTTTCACGTCGTGCGCGAAGCGAGCGTCGACAGCGACGAGTTCGTGATTCGGTTGTTGGCGAATGGGCGGCGAACGTCGATGTATGTCAACGCTCAAGATATCACGTGGAATCTGGCGATGATGGTCTCGCTCTATATCGCGTCCGCGACGTGGCATCGCAGGTTCTGGCTGTGGTTCGTTGGGTCCGTGGCGGCGTTGGTGGTGATTCACGTGGGCACGGTAATGACCATCGCGCACGAGGGATTGCTCACTAACCCTGAGATCGCGTCAGGCCTGCCACGTTCCGCTATGGGCGAATGGCTCGTCATTCACTATAACCGCTTCTATGAAGAACTCGGTGTTCACCTGTTGGTGATCGGCCTGTGGCTTCCGTATGTCATGACCCTCTTGCGGCCGCGGGTGGGCGCCGGGCGCGGCGAGGCCGTGCAACCGCACTGACCGGGTTTGCAGGCGCCAGCGATCTACTCCGTGTCGTTCGAATTGTCGGCGAGAAATACCAGGCGGCGGTCGATGTCGACCTGCGATTCGTGCAACGCGCGTACGATCGTGCGCACGTAGTGGCCGTCGGGGTCTTTGTCGGAGAGGTCGATGGACTCGCGCACCGCGCGGTCGCCTTCCTGGCGCACGATTTCGACCACGGGGCGATGGAGCAGCTTGGTGTCGCCGTTCTGCCGCGTCACGACACCGATCTCGCCCTGATCCAGCTCGACGATGGTCCCCACCGGATACAGGCCCATGGCGTGGATGAACACTTTCACGATGAACGGGTCGAAGATGTCGCCGCTGTTTTGCAGGATGAAAAGAAGCGCCTGGTCGGGTGTTATGGGCTCTTTCTGATAGATGCGCCACGCCGTCATGGCATCGTAGTAGTCGGCAATCGTAACGATGCGACTGAAGAGGCGCAGCTTCCAGCCGCCCGCGCGTTGCGGGTAGCCGTTGTCGTTGTAGTGTACGTGGTGCTGGACGGCGACGAACATCGAGTCGATCGCCTCGCGCAGAGCGTTGACGCGCGAGAGCTCCTTCACCCCGAAGAAGGTGTGGTACTTCATGAGCTCCCACTCCCGGCCGGTGAGCTTTCCGGTCGAATTCAAGATGGTCGACGGGATGTAGGTCTTGCCGATGTCGTGCATCAGCGCCGCGACACCCAGGCGCGCGACGTCCGCCTTGTCGAGCCGCATGCGGTCGCCGATCAGCATGGAAAGAATGCACACGTTGACGCAGTGCGCGAAGGTGTACGCGTCGAAGTTCTTGATGCTGGCCAAGCCCAGCAGCATCGACTCGTCGGTCTGGATGATGTCGACCATTTGCTGGGTGAGTCGCTTCGCTTTGCGGACCTGGAGGATCTGCTTCTCTTCCGCGGTGCGCAGCACGTTGCCCATCAGCGCCACGGTCCGGAAATAGACGCGGTTGCTCTCCTGGCGGACGTCGGTCCGCGCGCGCTTCACGTCGGTGAGCTGGGTGGCGCGCTCGACGTAGCGCGTGAGCGCGATATTCTCCACCTCGGCTGCCTTCAGGCGCTGTTCGATTTCCGGGAACGCGTTCTCGCCCGGCTCGACCTTCGCGAACTCGGAAAGAAACGAACCGATCTCCTTGGTCGATGTCAGCTGCCCGATCTCGACCGCCTCGACCTCGCGTTTCTTCATCTCGGCGACCCAGAACTCGAAGGGCCCGTAGTGCTGGGGCTCGACCGGAATGCGGTATTCGTTCAACAACAGGAAGTCGTTCGAGCTGCGAATGAAGATGCGCCCTTCGCGTTCCATGATGCGGCCGAGGGACTCCATCACTTCCAGCAGCACGCGCTGGGTGGCGCGGTTGTTGATATCGTACAGGCGCAGCGTCTTGCTGGCGGCGAACAAGCGAATGACGAGCGCTTCGCCGTTGAGCTTCAGGAACGCGCGATCTTCCGGCGAACGACCGTCGTCGTCGACGCCGGCGGTCATGGTCGCGTGGCCGGCCCCGATGTGGCCGCGATCGTCCATCATGTGCGCTCACCGCCCTTCGGGCTCTTTCCGGCCAGCGCGGCGGAGAGGTTGTCCTTCGCGCGCTGCGCGCGCATGCGCACCGCTTCGTGGCCGTCCTCGCACAGACGCGTCAACACGTCGATTGCGCTGCGGTCGCGCACGCGCTCGAGTGCTTTGATGGCGAGCATCTTGGAGTCGTTGCCCTTGCCGAGGTGGATGAGCTTTCGCTTCTCGAGCAGGGCGCGCAGTTGATCCACGGTGTGGGTGTCGCCCACCGAGCCGAGTGTTTTGAAGATCGCTTCCTGCTCGTCGGGCGCGCGCTCCGCCAAGTCCTTCGCGAACGCGATCTCGGACAGCTTCTCGCGCACTCGAGGCTCGTTGCGGGTGGCGAGGGCTTCCAATACGCGGAGTCGCACGCGCTTGTCGAGGTCCCCCAACGATTGCAGCAGCAGCTGGGTGGCGTCCTCGTCGTCGTCGGCCGCCACCATCCCCAGCATTTCGAGCTTCACGCGCGCGTCGGGGTAGAACACCAGCTCGCGCAGGCGCGGTGTCAGCGCTTTCACCTTGAGCGCCTTGGCCAGGTAGACCGCGTCGATCGCTTCCTCGGGATGATCGACGTCGAGCCGGTCGATGATGTCGACGATGTCTTGCGGTACGTCGCCCGCGATGGCGAGGATGGCGTCGCAGATGCGCTTGTGGAGCACGGGGCCGTCGGCGCGATGGAGTGTTTTCACGAGCGCGTCGAGCGCGGCGGTGCCGACCGCGGTCGCGTAGGCGACGCCGGCATCGGCGCGCGCATCGCCCGCAGCGCCTTCGAGGAAAGACGCCACCAAGTCGGGGTCGGCCAGACGGGAGAGCTCCTTGTCGCAGAATTTGCGCACCGCGTCCGTGAGGTCTTCGCGCGCGCGAAACTCCTTCACCAATCGCACGACGCGCTCGAGTGTCGCGGGGTTCCTTTCGTGCACGGCGAATTCGACCAGCCGCTCCACCACCGCGATCACGTCGCGCACCGCCGATGCGTCGACCAGCAGCGTGAAGCACAGAATCGCATCCGTGAACGCGGCCACGCCGTCTTCGTTGCGCTCGCGATCGAGCTCGGCGCGATACAGTGCGGTTTCCTCCCCGGTGACGTTGAAGCACGAGCGCAGCGTGCGTTGGTAGGACCCCTCACGCTCGGCAGCGTCGTCCTTGTGATGGTGCTGGGTAGCGAGACCGCGCAGGTAGGTGTCGATCGACCCCAAGGTCGCGGCCTGGTCGACCACCACGCGCCCCTTCTCCTCGAAGCTCGGAAGGTCGGGCAGCAATTCGGCGTGATCGCTGGTTTCGTCGGAGCGAACTTCGTCGCCCGCATCAGTGGCGCCGTCGCCGAACGTCTGCGCGAGATAGTCGTCGAGCACGCGGTGGCCGACGTGCTCGAAATTCGCGTTCCACAGACGCGTCACGATGTCTTCATCGCCGCCCAAGCTGTGCAGCTCGTCGGCCAGCATTTCGACCAGACGCTCGACTTCCTCGCCCACCGATTTGGGGCGAAAGGTGATCTCGCCGATACCGTCTTTGAACAAGAGGAAGGCGAGGCTTTCTTCGCGGCGGGGATTTTCGTAGACCACGTGGTCGCTCCAGCGAATGACGAACTGCTCGATGTCGAGCACCAGCTCGTCTTCGAACTCGAAGAAGCGGCGCATGGCGACACCGAGGTCGTGCCGGAATTGCTCCAGCCGCGGGTTGTTGGCGGCATAGATCTTCCGGCCGGCGACGAGCTTCGTCAGCGCCTTCAAGACCTGCTCGGCGGCGGAGACGTGCTCGGCCGGGGCTGGGGCCTCGACCGTGGCGTTAGATTTCATATCTTTCATGTCGAAACGGGGAAACCATGGTAGCGGAGCAACGGACATGCCATCTCCGGCCCCCGGTCAGGGCTAGCCGAAGCGGTCCGGTTCGTGCATACTCCGCCGATATTCTCTCGGCCCCGGGGGCCGTCGAAGCGCATGAAACTACTTCGTTTACATATACTTGCAGCGCTTTTGGCGATCGCACTCGCGGCCGTGGTCGAGCTGCGTGCAGAAAGCGCCGGGCCCGCCTTCACCGCAAGTCGCGACCTGACGGACGCCGAAGTGCGACAGGCCATGCATCGGGTATTCAATGCGCAAATCCGTGAAGCGATGGTCTGGACCGATTCCCTGGCTCCGATTTGCAAGGGCGAGCCGATGTACCACCTCGTGCGCGCGCGACTACAGCGCGAGCTGATTCCGGTCGATGACGAGCAAAAGGAAGTGGTGAAGGAGCTCGCCCAACCGCTCTATACCGAGCTCGACCGGGTGATCGCGACCTGCGACGCGCGCATCAAGGCCGGCGACACGGACCCCGAGCTGCGTTTGTACCGCGGCTGGGCGTGGATGTTTTCGTCGCACGTGCACACCTACGAGAAAAGCTTCTGGTCCGCGGGACGCGACGCGAAGAAGGGCAAAGAAGACCTCGAGTGGTACTTGCGACAGCAGCCGAGCGAACCGATCGCGTCGAGCTTGATGGGCGCGTTTCTGTACTTCGCCGACACGCTGCCGTCGGCATACCAGTTCGTCTCGAAGCTCTTGTTCCTCCCGTCGGGCGATCGCGATCGCGGACTGCAGATGATGGAGCTGGCGCAAGGCTACGACTCCATCCAAGAGACCGACAACGCGCTCATTCTGTATTCGGTCTACATCGGGTTCGAAGGCCGCTTCGAGGAAGGACTGGAAGGCTTCTCGTATTTGCGGCGATCGTTTCCGCGCCACGCGACGTTTGTGCGACCCGAAACGATCATGTATCCGCTCCTGCCGCGGCGCGGCTCCGCGGTGGGCGACAGCCTCGATGCGGCCATCGCGCGCTTGGGTCACATACCGCCCAACGAAACCGATCACACCACCTTTACCCTGATCCGCTTCCAGCGCGCATACGCGGATCGCATTTACAATCCGACGCGCGCGGTGCTGCGTTTGGAGCAGATGATCGAGGAAAATCCCGCGCACCCCGACTGGGTCCCGTCCTTCAGCGCGTTCGAGCTGGGCCGCATCATGGCACAGCACGGCGACGATGCGCATGCGATGGAGCTTTGGAAGCACGTGCTGGCCGACACGCGCACGAAGTATCTGCACGACGAAGCGAAGAAGATGCTTTCGGACCTCGACGATCCGCCCGCGCCGACGGGGCCCGGGCCGTCCGACGTCGAAGCGATCTATGGCAGCGACGTCGCCTCACGCGAGCGCGTACGCGCGTCGTTGGAAGCGGTGCAGAATCCCACCGTGGCGGATCAGTTCTACCTGGGAGAGGCGTGGCTGATGTCGGGCGACCAGAACAGGGCCCTCGACGCGTACACCGGAGTCGTCAACCCGAAGGCGTGCGCGTGGGATCACTGCTACCAGATGATCGCGAGCGCGCGCGCGGGCGAGATCCTCGCCAGTCGCGGCGAATACAAAGCGGCCGCCAAGCACTACCAGCGCGCGGGGTCGTTCTGGCACAAGGAGCTCTACTTCGACTGGTTGTTCGAGGCCCGCAAGCGCTACTTCGAACGCCTGGAAGAAGGCAAGGAAACGACGCCTCCCAATATGCTCACGAACAATCGGTGAGGCAAGCTAGGGAACTCTCGCCAGCGTCGCATTCCTCCGCATCCCTTCCGCCTTGCAGCGACGAATCGCGCTCCCCTTGGTCTGCTCGCGAAACTCGTCGTCGCTGATGGTCGATAGCTCGTCGAGCGTCATGTCGACCAGCGGGCTGCGATCGCCGCGGAAGAACACCAGCGACTCCGACGCCACTCGATTGAACGGACACACGCTCTGGCAGGTGTCGCAACCGTAGACGTCGATGCCGATCTTCGATGCCAACTGGGGATCGATCTCGCCGCGCTTCTCGATCGTGAGATAAGAAATGCACTTTCGCGCATCGAGGGCGAACGGGGTGTCGAGGGCACCCGTCGGGCACGCGTCGATGCAGCGCGTGCACTTGCCGCACAGCGTGGTGAGCGGCTCGTCCGGTTGCAGCTCGAGCGTCGTGAGAACCTCACCGAGGAAGATCCACGACCCGTAATCGGGTGAGATGACATTCGTGTTCTTCCCCAGCCACGCGATTCCCGAGCGCAGCGCAAGTGAGCGGTCCGACACGGGCTGGGTGTCGCAGCACGCGAGCGTGCCGGCGTCCGGAAACGCGAGATGCAGTCGACTCTCCAATTCTTCCAGCATGCGCGTCATGACGGCGTGGTAGTCGTCGCCGTGCACGTAGATCGAAAAACGCCCGTGTCCGTCGCTGCCGTCCATCTCTCGTTGCGAAAGCTCGACGTCCTGATAGTAGTTGAGTGCCACGCAAACCGCCGAGCGCGCGCCGGGGAGCAACGCGCTCGCATCTTCGCGCAACGGGCGATGGCGCTCGAGGTACACCATGTCGCCGTGCATGCCGGCGTCGAGCCAACGCGCGAACGCGTCGTTGGAGCGTGGATCGGGCTCGAGCGACGCGATGCCGACCAGCGAGAAGCCGACGTCGCGCGCGATATTCTTGACGATCTCTTCCTGCGAGAGTGACATCGAGTGGCCGCACATCGTGAACCTACCGGTTGCGACGGCGCTTGGGTGGCTTGCGCGGCGGTCGCTTCGGCGTCCTTCGGGGAGGTCTCGGGTTCTTCGGCGGCGCCGACGCCTCCGCCTTCTTGGCCTTGGCGTCCGGGGCTTCGGCGCCCCCGTCTTCCGCGTCCCGCAGGCGGTCGTGGAAGTGCCGCAAGCCGCGATCGACCAGATCGTGCATCGAGTTACGCTCGAAACCTTTGCGTGGAATCCACCGCCCCGCGCGCCGTCCGGTCAGCAATTCGAGTCCCTCATCGACACTGCGGATCGCGTAGACGTGAAACTTCCCTTTCTTGACTGCGTCGACCACGTCGCGACGCAGCATGAGCTCGTGCGTGTTGAGCGCGGGGATCATGACGCCTTGCTTGCCGGTCAGACCGCGTCGCGCACACACATCATAGAAGCCTTCGATCTTCTCGTTGACGCCGCCGACGGGTTGAATCTCGCCCTTCTGATTGATCGACCCCGTGACTCCGATGTCCTGGCGCAGCGGAACCGCCGCCAGACTCGATAGCAGCGCGTACATCTCGCTCGAGGACGCACTGTCGCCTTCGACATACGAATAGCCCTGCTCGAAACACAGACTCGCGGTGACCGTGATGGGCTTGTCTTGCGCGTACATGCGGCGCAGATAGCCTTCCATAATCAGCACGCCCTTGTTGTGGATGCGCCCACTCATGTCCGCTTCACGCTCGATGTTGATCACACCCGCGCGGCCCACCCCCGCTTCCGCGGTAATGCGGCTGGGGCGTGCGAACACATGATCGCCGGTGTCGTAGACTGCGACACCGTTGAGCTGTCCGATGCGCGCGCCCTTGGTGTCGATGAGAATCGAGCCGTCGTCGTACATCTCCTGCACTTTGTCTTCGACCAGGCTCACGCGCCGCACGCGCTCCGCTATCGCCTTGGCGACGTGCTGCGCGCGGACTACCTTGGCGCCGTTCTGCGATGCCCAGTGCGCGGATTCTTGAACTAGATCGCCGATCTCGCTGAATCGGGTGGTCAATCGATCGCGACGCCCCGCCAGCCGCGTGGCCTCTTCGATAATGGAAGCGCACGCGCTGCGATGGAACGCCGGCAGCTTCTCCACCCGCGTCAGCATGCGAATGAACCGGCAATAGCGCTTTTGATTGGCCAGCGTGTTGGGCATCACGGTATCGAAATCCGCCTTCACCTTGAACACGCTGCGAAAATCTTCGTCGTAGTCCCACAGCATCTGGTGCATCCAGGATTCGCCGATCAAGACGATCTTGATGTCGAGCTCGATCGGTTCCGGCTTGATCGACGCGATCGGCATCAAGAGGAGGGAGTCGAAGCCGCGGATGGTGAGCCTCTGGCTCTTCAGCGCCCGCTTGAGCGCCACCCACACCATCGGTTCCTCGAACACGTCGACCATGTTCATGATGAGGTAGCCGCCGTTGGCGCGCAGCAGCGACCCGCTGCGGATCGAGGTGTGGTCCAACGAGTGGTCGCCGTCGACGCCCACGTAGCGCTCGATGGCGCCGAACAGGTTGACGTAGGTGGGCGAGGTCTCGATGACGACGGGGGCCTCGCGACGCCTCGTGTTGTCCACCAGCACGTTGACCTCGAAGGGCACAAACTCCCTGCGCTTCTTCTCGAGCTCGCCCTTGGATACGAGGAACATGGGCAATCGACCGAGCACGTATTCGCGCAGTCCCGCCACGAAACGCGCAAACTTGATCGAGTCCAGATCCCCAACGATCTTCTTGAACTCTTCGTCGATGAGGGGTGCGACGTGCTGGCGCTCGAGCTCGGCCGTGCGGTGATCGAGGCGGCGCGCCAACTCGCGCGAGCCAAGGAGATAGTCGTCGAGTTTGCGCGAAAGATCGGGATAATACGATTGCAGCCTGTCGTACTCGGCTTTCGCCAACTTTCGTTGAACGAGGAGGCTCGTCAATCGCTCGACCGGCGTCGGCTGCCCGCCGATGAGCGGCACGATCTCGGGTCTCGCACCACCCTCGGTCTCGATTTGCACCAGAGAGAAGCCCTTCCGTGCCACTTCCTTCTCGAGACGCTGCAGCATTTCGTCGCGGCGCTGTCGCACCTCGTCCGCCACCTTCGCCTGCTGGCGCTTGAAGCGCTCGCTCTGAAGCGCGGTCGGAATCAAATCGACGATGGCATGAAGGAGCTCCTTCAGTGCGTTGCGCAACCTCGCCGCTTCACCGGCGGGGATCATGAGACAAACCGGCGTGTCTTCGGTCGAAAAGTTGTAGACGTAGCAGATGTCGACCAAATCGTCGCGAGCGCGGTCCATGTCTTCGAGCATGTAGCGAACGGCGGTGAGCTTGCCGGTACCGGTGAGGCCGGAGACGAAGATGTTGTAGCCCGCGCCGCGAATGGCGAGCCCCAGACGAATCGCATCCAGCGCGCGGTCCTGGCCGATGATGTTCTGTTTGAACGCGAGCTCGTCGGTGGTCTCGAAACCGAGGCGAGTGGCGTCGCACTCCCAACGCAGATCCTTCGGCTTGAGCTCGGGGTGAGCACGCCGAGTTGTCGCGCGACGGGCCATGTAGGGAGTCTAATCCAATGCGAACTGTTTGCGCCAGTCGACGTCGTCTTGGAACGGCTTCTGGTCCGGCTTGTACATGACGAAGCGGTCCAGCACCAGGACGTCCATGTTGGTGCGCATGAAGCACACGTACGCCTCATGCGGCGTGCACACGATGGGCTCGCCGCGCACGTTGAACGAAGTGTTGATAATGACCGGACAGCCCGTCTTCTCGTCGAAGCGCTTGATGAGCTTGTGATAGCGCGGGAGTGAATTCTCGTCCACGGTCTGGATGCGCGCCGAGTTGTCGACGTGGGTCACCGACGGGATGGTGCGCTTGCCTTCCTTCACATCGGCGACCAGTAGCATGTACGGGCTCGGCACGTCGAGCTCGAACCATTCGCTGCACTTCTCCTCCAGCACCGAGGGCGCGAAGGGCCGGAAGCTTTCGCGGAACTTGATCTTCAAGTTGACCACGCTCTTGTTCTCGGGGTTACGCGCGTCCGCGATGATGGAGCGCGCGCCCAGCGCACGGGGGCCGAACTCCATGCGGCCCTGGAACCACCCGATGGTTTTCTGGTCGACCATGGCCTGCACGGTGGCGTCGATCATCTCGTCCTCGGAGAACTCCTTGTGCACGATTCCGTTCGCTTGCAAGTACTCGCGAATCTCGTCGGCGCTGTACTCGGGGCCGAAGTACGCGTGCGTCATCTCCCACTTGCGCTCGTTCTTGAGCACCGTGTGGTGGATGTAGGTCGCGACACCCACCGCTCCACCCGCGTCGCCCGCGGCGGGCTGGATGAAGACGTCTTTGTACGGCGTTTCTTTGATGACGCGGCCGTTGGCGACGCAATTGAGCGCGACACCGCCCGCCATGCACAAGTTCTTGCTGCCCGTGAGCTGGTACGCGTGGCGCACCATGCGCAGGACGATCTCCTCGGTGACTTTTTGCACGCTCATCGCCACGTCTTTGTGGAACTGCTCCAGCTTCGATTCGGGCTCGCGCTTGGGCTGGCCGAACAGCTTTTCGAACTTGCCGTTGGTCATCTCGAGCCCGTAGTCGTACGCGAAGTACTTCATGTTCATCTTGAACGAACCGTCTTCGGTGTACGAAATCGTCTCCATCACCTTGTCGACGTAGCGCGGCTCTCCGTACGGTGCCAGGCCCATCACCTTGTACTCGGCGCTGTTGACCTTGAAACCGAGGTAGTAGGTGTACGCGCTATAAAGGAGACCGAGCGAATGCGGGAAACGGATCTCCTTCAAGATCTGGATGTCGTTGCCCTCTCCCTTGCAGATGGTCGACGTCGCCCACTCGCCCACTCCGTCCACCGTGACGATGGCCGACTCTTGGTAGGGAGACACGAGGAACGCGCTCGCCGCGTGCGACAGGTGGTGCTCGATCATCAATACTTCGCCCTCGAAGCCGAGCTCTTTCTTGATGAGCTGCGGAATCCATAGCTTCTTGCGAAGCCACAAGGGCGTCGACTTGATAAAGGACGGGAACGACCGCGGCCAAGTGGCGAGATAGGTGGTCAGGATGCGCTCGAACTTGATCAGCGGCTTGTCGTAGAAGCCGACGTAGTTCACCTGTTCGATGGTGATGCCGGCCTGCTTCAGGCAGTACTTGATGGCTTGGGTGGGAAAGTCCTGGTCGTGGCGGATGCGCGTGAAGCGCTCCTCTTGTGCGGCCGCGACGATCTCGCCGTCTTTCAAGAGACACGCGGCCGAATCGTGGTAGTAGCAAGAGATGCCGATGATGTACGTGCTGTTTCCCATTAGAACTGCCGGCGAACGGATTCGAGCGTCGCCTGCACCGGCTCGTGGTCGTGGTAGTACGATTGCACGCGGGTCATTCGCCGCTCGAGCAAGTCCTTGCGCCCGATCTTGGTAATGATGGACGCCACCGCAAGGATCACGAAGTAGCTGACCGTGAGCAGAATGCGGGTGTTGATGATGCCCAGGACGTGGGCAAACTTTTTCCAACCTCGCCATAGGAGCGAGAAGAATCTCTTCATAAGAGTCCTAGCAACCTCTGTATAAGGAGCCGGCGTCCGGCGGTCTGTTAGGATCGGGACATAACCGCGGAGGACTACTCGAACCGTGCCGCTAGCGGCGATAACGGGATAAGATCGCGCAAAAGAATAACATGGGCCGACGGCGGAGGTCAATGAGACAGCCGGCGCCGCCCACCCGCCGAGGTTCGGCCTACTTCAGCAAGACGAGTTTGTTGCGAAAAACGCCGTCCGGGGTGACGACTCGCTGAAAATATACGCCGCTCGCCACCGGCGAGCCCGCATCGTCGTTTCCAGCCCACACGCGCGCGTGCGCGCCGGCGTCGAGCGGGCCCGAATGGACACGGTGCACGCGCCGGCCGCCGACGTCGAAGATATCCCACTGCACAGGGCCGCCGACGCGCAACTCGAGGTGCAGCGTCGTTACGGGGTTGAACGGATTGGGGACCGCGACACGCAACGCCGTCCGTGTCACCGACGTCGGGTCCACGCCGGTCGCAGCGTCGATGAGTTTCAACTTCCCGTCCGACCACTCGCCCGTCGTCGACCCGCCATCACTGACAGCCACGTAGAACCAGTACGTGTCGATCGAGAGATACGCCGTGTTGACGACGTGAAATCCAAGACTCGCGTCCACATTGAGACCGGTGGGAAGAAGGATCTCGCTGCCGTCGAAGACGGGCGACGTGTTGGCGTACACGGTGGCCCACGTCGGCCCTCCCTCCGGGTCGGTTGCGTTCCATGTGACGGTGAAGGTCTCCGCGCCGTGGATGCGAAAGTGCGTTCCCGCGGAGGGCTGGATCACGTCGATCGACGGCGCCTGGTTGGCCGGGGGATTGATGGTGAGCGAATACGACGCGGCCGTGAGCTCCGTGGCCGGGCGGGCGAGTACGAAGTACCAACCGGCCGGCCTCCCGGTGAGGTCGATCTGCTCAAATGAGCCGTTGGTCTCCGACGAGGCGATGGTCGCGCCCGACGCATCCAACAGGTACAGACTAAGGTTGGCGACCGCGTTGTCGAAGTCGATGCGAACGAAGTCGGCGGACGTGCCGGTCGCGGTAGCGTAGAAGCGGAAATAGTCGACATCGTTCGCGACGTGGAACGTGAGACCCGCCAGCGTGCGTTGCGGGTCGCAGGGCCCGAGGTTGGGGCTATTGGGCGCGCCGACGGTGCGCGCGGCGACCGCGGAGAACGAATTGTTGGCTTCGTACGGGTCGGGATTGATCGACCCGCCACCGCCGATGGTGAACTTGATCCGCTCCGCATTGTTGTTTTCATCCCGCTCGAGGAAGGCATCGCTCGGGTCCGCGTACGACTCCAGCCAGTACGTCCCGGCCGGGACGCTGGTGATGTCGATGTTCTGCCCGGCGAGCGTCTTGTCGTAAATATCCAACCATCCGACCGACAGTCCCTGCACCGTCGAACTACAGGAGAAGAACTGCCCGGAAGGGTTGTAGTTGGGGAGCGTTGGATCGTAGATGCCGAGGTCGAGAATGCAGAAGCTGGTTTTCTGTCCCTTGACGACGATATCGCCCACACCGTCGTCGGGGAGCACTTGCCGCACGCGGTACTCGCACCAGTCCTCCACGTGGATGTGGTTGTGACCCGGGTGGAAGATGAATTGCCCCGCTGTCCGATCGATGAATCCCCCGCCCGAAAAGTAGATGCGCTGAATAATGTTCTCCGTGCCGTCTCCGTTGTCGACGCCGGTACCGTACACGTACAGCTTTCCGTCGCCCACATTGGGCGTGGCGTTGGAAAAACGGATGAAGGTCTTGGGCGGCACACCGGTGGTGAAGATCTGGTTGTCGTAGAGATCGTCCTGCCGAATGATGATGTCGGGGAGCAGCGCCGGATTCAACGACGGGTCCACCACCGTGGTGTCGATATTGATCGTGAACTCCCCGCCGGTGGCACCCGCACCTTCGACCACGATGTAGTAATCCCCCGCAGCAAGAAAGGCGGATGCGATACGCGACTGGCCGTCGGCGCACGCGGGATCGTCGTCGTTGCAGTACACCGACGAGAGAGCATCCGAGTAGACGGCGATGCGGGTGTCGAGCCCCGATGGCGTGCACGTGGTCCACGCTTCGAGCAGCACCGTGGTATCGAGCGAGACGCTGTACCAGCGGTCGGGCGCCGCACCCCCCGGGCCGAGCTCGCAATCGATTTGAACGTCGTCGCACGTGTCGACGGTGGTGTTGGTCTCGGTGAACGGGATGGAGGTGACGATGGTCGCGTTGTCCGCATCGGATCCGCCCTCGCACGGCGGGACCCACGTGACGTTGAGCATGTACGGACCCTCCTGGCCCGCGTACCCGTCGACGACGATGTAATAGCGACCGGGCGCGACGGCGAGGTTGGAAATCCGCGACCGGTAGTACGGCGAGCCACACGCCGGATCGTCGTCGTTGCACGCGATCAGCGTCAACGCGCTGTCGAACACGGCCAGACGCGTGTCGTAGCCTCCCAGTCCGCACGTGGTCCACGTTTCGAGGACCGCGGGCGTCGTTAGTTGAAGCCGGTACCATCCGTCCTCGGCCGTGTCGGAACCGCCGGAGCCGCACGCGCCCAGGAAGGCGTCGTTGCCCTTGCCGTTGGTGTTCCCGGAATCGAAGTACGGGTTCGATGTGATGAGCGTCGCCGTCGCACTCGTGGCCCCGCCGTCCGCGAGCACGGACGACGACGAAAGGACGCTTGCTAGGAGCGAGAGTAGAATGAGTGAACGCATGCGCATGGTTGGTCTCGCGTTGCGGGCCTCATTATACACGCGCACGCCGTGCGCGCGATGGTCTACTTCGACCAGCGGACGATGCGCACACCATCGGAGTTGGCGTACATCTCGTAGAGCTCGGGACCCGCGGGGGTGTCGGCGAGCTCGTACTTGCGCTCCATCACGGGCGCTTTGAAGGGTTGCCACGCGCGATTCGGCCGCGGTGCGACGCCCACGCGGTCGCCGGCGCCGTTGTAGACCACGACCGCCCAGTCCGCCCCGCCCGCGCTCTGCATCACTGCGAATCCGTCGCCCGTTTCCGTGACCGCCGCGATGACCCCCGCCTCCGGCAATCGCCGCGCGACTTTCCCCTGCTCGTCGAGCAAAAGAATCGCGCCCACGTTGTCGTCGGTGCGCACCATGCGGTCACCGCCCCAGCCGTAGCGCGGTTTCTTCCCGATCTCGCCGCCGGCCACTTCGAAGCTCATCTGTCGAATGGTGTCGAAGATCCACACCGTCGCACCGTTCGGGTGCAGACAGAACGCATCCGTGCCGCGCGCGGGAGCCTTGCCGGGAGGAACCAACGGGGTCGTGTCGATGGTGCGAACGTCGGTGCAGGCGCCGGTCGTGAGATCGAAAACGGCCAGACGCATCGACGCCGGAATCTCTTTCGAGTTGGCCGGCAAATCATCAACCAGCACGAAGAGCCGGTTCTCCTCGATCGCGATGTCGCGCGCGCGCACCGTGTCGGCGCCGGCGCCCTTGAGGACTAAGGGAATGGCGCGCTCGAAAACGCCGGTGGCACTGTAAAGCTTCACGTCCTTCTTGATGCGGTCGTGGACGGCGATGTGGTTGCTACTCGCCGCGAAGCAGCTCACGAGTCGCGTCGTCTTCTTGCTCGACTCGATGCCGGCGTAACCGAATTGATCGGGCCCCTTTCCGAACCCCCCGCGCACGATGGGCTTCTCGGTCCAATTGGCGGCGAGCGCGGGGCTGACGAGGAACGTGAGGAGCAAGACGCCGATGATGTGAGCGCGAATCATGAGGCCTCCGTGAAGTCGGTCCCGAGGGGAATAGTACGGTCGAAACGCAGATCTGCCAATGTTAGACTTTGCCTCCGCCGTCCCTGAAGAGGCGCTCGCGTCGCGAGCGGCGTCTATTTGGTACGAATCGAAGCCGGGAAGGAAACGCGGTCGCGGAAGATGGCGCTGCTCAAGTAAGCGGCGTGTGCCGCTGGCGGTAGGCCTTCACACCGGCGAAGCCGACCAGGCGCTGGAGCTCTTCGTCCCATAGTCGGAAAGAGAGCGACTTGAGGCTCGAGCGTAACGTGATGTTCTGCACGTTCTGGAAGATCGCATTCTCTTTGTAGCATTTCTCGAGGTAGTAGTTCGGAATCTTGGGGCTCAAATGATGGATGTGGTGGTAACCGATGCTGCCCGTGATCCATTGAAGGACCCGCGGTAGCTTGTAGAACGAGCTCCCGTCCACTGCGCCGGTCGCAAAATCCCACTCTTCGTGACGCGCCCACTGCACGCCTTCGAACTGGTGTTGCACGTAGAAAAGCCACACCCCCACAACCCCGGCCAGGAACATGGTCGGTAATTGAATCAGGACATACGCCTTCCAACCGATGGTCAAACACATGACGAGGGCGATGGCGAGTATGAGCAAGTTGGTCTGGTGAATGCTCCAGTGCTCGCGTTTGGTCATGGACCGGCGCGCGAAACGCTGCAGCACCATGAACTGGAGCAACGGTCCGATGGTCAGCATCAGCCAGGGGCTCCGATGGAGTCGGTATCGCAGCCGCTGCAGTCGCGGAGCCTGCAAGTATTCCTCCACGGTCATGGTCCAGATGTCCCCGATGCCCCGATGATCGAGGTCGCCGCCCGACGCGTGATGGACGGCGTGTTCGTGGCGCCACTGGTCGTAGGGGGTGAACACGAGCAGTGCCGTGATGGTGCCCGTTATCGTGTTCGCTCGGCGCGAGCGGAAAAAGGCGCCGTGACCACAATCGTGCGAGATGATGAACGAGCGAATCAGGAAGCCGGAAGCGATGGGAATCAGCGCAAGCGTCAGCCAGTACGAGATCTCCAGCGACCGGACCATCAGGTACCAGGTCAGGAGATACGGGCCCAGCGTAGTCACGATCTGCCAGGCGCTTCGCCCATGATGGGGCTGGCGGTACTTGGCGACGGCGTGTAACCAGGCTGGTTTAATGGAGTTAATGATAGTGCTCCTCGACGTCATGGTGCCTTCAATATACCTGGCCGGCCATCGATGGGTCAAAGCAATACTCCTGCCATCTCCGGAGGTGGCGCGCTCTTTGCAGCCTCCTCGCCGGCTCCATCGCCAGGAGGCGGTCATGCTGCACACGCGGTCGGTAACTACAATTCTTATTGCGGGTTTGCTGGCATTCGGGTGCGCCAAGCGCACCCTCGTGCAAGTGCCCGCGCGCGTCGATCTGCACGAGCTCGGAACCATCGGCATCGTCGAGTTCGCTTCCGGGAGCGAAGGAAAGCTCGCGGCCTTCTCCACCCAGAGGTTCATTGAAGCGCTGCAGGAATCGCAGCCCGGCGTCCACGTGCTCGAGCTCGGAAAAATTCCGGAGCTGCCTGGCGGCTCCGTCGATCATGCCGCGATTCGTGCGATCGGTGAGAAATACGACGTCGACGCGCTCATCGTGGGCAACCTGAAGGTCGAAGAAGTGCGGCCGAACGTCGACGTGGTCAGCATGGTGAAATCGATGAGTGTGAGCGCGGACGTCGACGCGGCGCTGACCGCGCGCCTGTTCGAAACCGGTCGCGGCGCCACGGTGTGGACCCGCTCGACGCGAGCCACGCGCACGGTGGCGCACGTCGGGATGGGTGGCGGCAAGGTAGTTTTCGACGCACGTGATCCGAAGGGCGCCTACGGCGAGCTCGTCGATTGCCTCGTCAACGAAGTCACCGACGACTTCCGTGTCTCCTACGTGCGGCAGTAGTCCTTCGCGAAAAATGGCGCGGCTCAAGTAGTCGCGGCAGCAATTCCACGCCGCTCTTCGCGCACCCGGACGATGGCCGACGCTACCAGGTAGAGCGCAAGGAGCGTCAGCGCGAGGGACGCCATCGCGTTCAAGAACGCGATGTCGACGCCGTTCGCCGCGCGGAGATTCGCGATCAGCAGCTTCCCCAACGACCACAGCGTGATCGTCAGCACGAACAGCATCGGGACCAGCGTGAACGCGATGCGCTGCCGGGCCTGGTGCAGCCACACCGTGATCACCAGCAGCGACAGTGCTGCCAGCAGCTGATTCGACGCGCCGAACAGGGTCCAGAACTTCAACCACGTTCCCTTCTCCCCGAAGGCCAGGAAGTAGCACGGGATCGCGACCGTCGCCAGTGTCGCGACGAACGCCCCCGCGCGCCCGCGCCACCCGAATAGCTCCTGCAGCAAGTAACGCCCCAGTCGCATCGACACGTCGAGCGTGTCGAACACGAAGGTGGAAAACGCCATGGCGCCGAAGGTCACCGCGAACGCGAGCTTGTCTTGGCCGATCACCAGGGTCAGGAATTGTCCGATGCCGTTGCCGTAGATGGTCCCGGGCGCCAGACCTTGAGTCGCAGAAGGTGCCGCGATCATGATGGTGGTGAGCGCGATCAAGGCCACGAATCCTTCCGCCAGCATCGCGCCGTAGCCGATCGGCCGCATGTGCGACTCTTTCTCGATCTGCTTGCACGTCGTCCCCGAGCACACCAAGCCGTGGAATCCCGAGCACGCGCCGCAGGCGATGGTCACGAAGAGGAACGGGAACAACGTGCCGGTCATGCCGCCTACGTCCCAGCCCTTGAACGCGGGCTGCTGCACCGAGTAACCGCCGAAGAGCAGTCCGATCACGCCCACGAGCAGCGCGCTGTACAGCACGAATCCGCCCAAGTAACCGCGCGGCTGCAACAGCGCCCACACCGGTATCACGCTCGCGAGAGCACAGTACCCAAGGATGAGAACGCCCCACGTCTTGTGGTCGAGCACCAACGCGTGCGATAGATGCGTCCCGAGCCACGCGACCACGAACGTCGCGGGCACGAAGATCACCGTCGCGAGCCACAGCGGAGGCTTCAAGAATCGTTGTACGAGGCCGAGGATCACCGACAGCGCGAGGTACATGACACTCGCGGCCGCGACCGCGCCGCCCGGGTTGAACGCGACGCTTCCCTGTTGCAACTCCTCGGTACCGACGACGAAGGTCGCCGCCGTGATGTCGGCGAAGGCGACGATGACGTAGATCAACGCGATCCAGATGAACCCCATGAGAGCTCGCCCCGCGCGCGTACCCAGGTGCTCGCGCGCGATGTCGGCGATCGAGCGCGCGCCGTGGCGCACGCTCGCTGCCAAGGTCGAGAAGTCGTGCACCGCGCCGATCAACACCACGCCCAAGCTGATCCATATCAAGCACGGCAGCCACCCGAACGCCTGACAGGCGAGGATCGGTCCGGCAATTGGGCCCGCGGCCGCGATGGCGGAGAAATGCTGCGCGAACAGATAGAACGGTCGCGTGGGGACGAAGTCGACGCCGTCGGCGTGGGTGTGTGCGGGCGTCTGGCGCGCGTCATCGAGCGAAAATTGTCGCGCCACCCAACGGCCGTAGAGGCGGTACGCGCTCACCAACAATACGATGAACGCGAGCGCGAGAACGGTGAGGTTCATGTCGGCGAGGTTACGCGCGCGGCGACGGCGAGCTTCGTGCGCCCATCGCGAATCCGCCCGCGAGCGCGGCCAACATACCCGCAGCGATCATCGCGAGCCCAATGGCTGCGCGCGCGTTCGCTTCCGACGCGAGGGTAAAGAGCTCCGACGGCCCCGCGTCGTGCGGAATCACGAATAACCCGACTCCCGCGAGCAAGAACCCGAACGCCACCACGCGCTGCATGGCGGTCGGTTTCTCCGGCCGCCCATGCGTGCGACCGACGGCACTGTGGTTGTATCCGAACGCGTAGTAGATCGACATGCCGAGCACCAACCAGCCGATGAATCTCCACCACGATGCCGGCGGCAAGTGAATCATCAAGAACACACACGACAAGACGCCGAGTATGGGAAAGAGATACGGGCCCAAGGGCACGCGAAACGGTCGCTCGCGCTCGGGCTCTTGGATGCGCAGCACGGTGACGCCGATGCACACCAAGACGAACGCGAACAGCGTCCCGATGTTGGTCAGTTCCACGACTTCGTTGATGTTGGCCACCGAGGCGAGCAGTGCTACGAACACGCCGGTGACAATGGTGGTCTTGTACGGTGTGCGGAAGCGGGGGTGAACGGTGGCCGCCCACTTGGGAAGAAGACCGTCGCGCGCCATCGAGAAGAAGATGCGCGGCTGACCGAGCTGGAACACGATCAACACCGATGTGGTCGCGAACACCGCACCCAGCGCAATGACCAACGTGGGCCACATCATCCCGCGCGCCGAGAACGCGGTGGCCAGCGGCTCCGCGGTGCCGAGCTGCGTCCACGGCAACATACCCGTCAGCACGGCGGCAACCGCCACATAGATAATCGTGCACACCACCAAACTGGTAATGATCGCGATCGGCATGTCGCGCTTGGGATTCTTTGCTTCCTCGGCAGCAGTCGACACGGCGTCGAAGCCGATGTACGCGAAGAAGATGATGGCGGCGGCGGAGAAGATGCCCAAGGTCCCGTTGGGCGCGAACGGTCGCCAGTTCTCCGGCTCGACGAAGAACGCGCCGAAAATGATGAAGAAGCCGATGATGGCGAGCTTCAGGATCACCATCGAGGCGTTGAACCACGCACTCTCGCGAATGCCGATGACCAGGATGGCCGTAATCACACCCACGATCGCGAAAGCGGGAAAATTGAGAATGACAGGGATGCCGAGCAGGCGCGGCGCGTGCTCGAATGCGGCCGCGCCCCGTAGCGTTGCATCGCCCAGGGTCGCGTCGGTGCCTGCGCCGATTGCCGTCGCCACGCTCGCCGCCGCCTGCGACGCGCTGCGATAATCGATGCCGAGCCAGTCGGGAATTCCCAGACCCACGACGCGCAACAATTCCTGAAAGTATCCCGACCACGAAATGGCGACCGCGACGTTCCCCACCGCGTACTCGATGATGAGATCCCAGCCGATGATCCACGCGATGATCTCGCCGAGGGTGACATACGCATAGGTGTACGCGGAACCGGAGATGGGCACCATCGACGCGAACTCCGCATAGCAGAGCGCCGCGAATCCGCATGTGACGGCGGTCAGGACGAACGAGAGGATGAGTGCGGGACCCGCGCCGGGATGCGAAGCGCCGCCCGCGGCGGCGGTTCCGACCGTCGAGAAGATCCCGGCACCGATGATGGCGCCAATACCGAGAAACGTGAGCTGAACCGGACCGAGGTGGCGCTTGAGCGCGTCGTGACCGTCGGCGGTCTCGAGGATGCGCGCGATATTCTTGGTTCGAAGGACGTCTTTGAGCAAATCGACCTCCGCAAGTTTCCGGGGAGTCTACCCCGCGCCATACAAAGTCCCACAATGGTTTTGTTCGCGAGCGGTGTGCGGTGAGGCGCGTTGCTGTAAATAGCCTCTGGGCTTCAAGTTGTGGTGCTACGGCGATGCGCCGGCCGCTAACAGCAGGTTGCAGACGGGATCATTTTGCGGCTTGCTTGAGCAGCGCCGCAAAGGCGCGCTTGTCGATTTCGGAGGGAGCGCGAACTTTTGTATGCCGCACGTACTTGCCCTTACCTTCCAGTAGACCGTTCGGATCCTTCAACGACGCTCCGTTGAAAAATCCGAACTGTACGTGCCCTTTGTCGGAGTAAACGTATGCGACCGGCCCACTGCTCCCCACCCAGCACCCGTTCCCCCACTTCACGGCTTCGGCCAGTCCGGGCTCGACCTCCTTCACGAACTTTCGGAGCGCACGAATGATGGCCTGATTCTTAGGACTCTGGTCCTTCAGGTACGCGTCGAAGCTTGGATATGACTTCATTTTTTTCATATCAGCTTCGCCTGTACCTACGACTCATGCTGACGAAGTATGTCCTCGATCTCGGCTATCGTGAAGGTATTCAGCTGCATGATCTTCGCTTGGAGCCGCGGGAACGGCGGAAGAATCCCGCGCGCCTCGTCCTTACTATCAACGTCCACCAGCATCCATGCCTTGTGCACTCCGTCCTTGCATCCCCAATGTGCACCGGCCAGGAAGTGGGATCCACTCTTTAGAAAGACATCCACGACCCGCGCACACGCCACCTTGTTCGCGTCGTGCGGTACCTCGATTAGGAACTTTGCCGTCATATTGTCTCCTCTTAGTGCAGCCGAGAACCTGATCGCGCTGCCGACAAATTGCTCACTCGATAACCGCCGCCGTCAGCCGGTGCGCACATGAAAAGGACAAAACCAGCGAAGACGAGCAGGATCCAATCTGTGGATCCGAAATAATCAGCCGCAAATGGCGAAACGAAAACCAAAAGAAAGCCCGCCAGAAAGCCATAGTATCCCACCTTTGATACGGGATACCGTTCAGCTGTCCAACCCCAGCGAATTCCATTTCGAGATTGTGGCCGCGCCGCCATGACGACGAATACTCCGATCATCAACACAAAGAGAATCAGTTTCATCGGAGACTCCCTCCTCGCTGAAGAACCAGTCGTACTGCTGCGTCCCGGAGTCTCTTGAAATCAAAGCTCGTATTCTCCAACGGTATTCACCTTTCTTACGTCGATTCGTCTTCGATCTCACCATGCACGTACCTTCGAGCGGCGGCCAGCTGCTAACTCAAGTTAGGCTGTCACGTCGCCCAACCACTCCACGCTAAGAACGTCTCGGAACGGTATCGTGATGCCACGCCCACTAAACCCCATGTTGCACTCCTGGTTCAGAGGCTGTCCGCGCAATTTTGCAGTTGCATACACCAGTGCGCAGCCGACTGTCCCTCTCATGTGTTCTGAAGATCTAAACTGAACGATCGCGGGCGTCGATCTTTGACGGTAGGCCTCGTGCAGTTCATCGCCAATATGAGGGATCGCGCTACATAGATTTGAGACGTACTCGGGCGCTCTCATGTAGGGGTAGATCGGTAGATCTCCCGGATGGAGAATTACTTCTCTGACTAGGAACCCATGTGGGCCATCATCTGCGGTCGGCAGCGACTCCTTCCACGCGAGTTGCGGCGACCACATTCGTGAGACGAGCCGTGGCCACTGAGTCTCCGTGCACAACCCCAGTTCGAGAGCTAGCGCTTGTAGGCACTCCATGATACGTGGTCTCATGGCGGGCGTCGGAAGCAGGCCATCTACGAAGTTCGTGTCCTTCGGGATCCGTGTAGCATGGAACCAAACGACCGATGACAGTGATTCTGGTAGGTTCTCGGAGCGGATGTCGTCGCTGTCATCAAGGAGTCGATCGCGAAGCTGCGCGGGCCTCACTGACAGAACTCGCGCCGCGGTTTCGACGGTGGATTGAAGAGTAGCACAATTCAATTCGCTCATTGCTCATGTGCACCTACGTTAGCCTCGCACCAGCACCACTGTAAGAGCTCTCTCTCAGTAAAAGACAAGTGGAGTTCTTAACTCCTCGTCAGCGAGCGGTTCGCTTACCTTTCGTCGTAAACTGCCAGGCAGTCTTGTTGCCATACTTCCCCGGAACTTGCTCTAACAGGCCTTTGTCGCGAAGACGATAGAACACTTCCTTCATTGAATTCTCTGACTTGATACCGGACAGGTCGCGGCCGATCGAATTCGTAATCTCGTCATGAGTCTTGAGATACTCGATCACGAGCTGTTCTGGTGAACCAAGGCTCTCATGACGAATAATGACAAGAAAAGAGTTTTCGCGCTCTTCGAGAATCGGGGGCTTCAGTCGGAGCTTTTCCATCGCCTCGAACGCCGTGTTTAGCCCTTCTCCCACGTCCTTATTAGGTGGATCGGGAAAGCGATTGATCAGACGCACCATCTTCGGATTTCGTGCGAACTGCTCGCGTAACAGGTTCTCGCTTGTAATATGCCCAGGGAGACGCCCGGGGCTTTCGATTTCGACCCGGTTGTCAAAAATGCGGACTTGAACATCCGCGGCGATGCTGTAATCGCGATGAAGCACGGCGTTAGTGATAATCTCGTGGAGAGTCTCGTGCGGATATGCGATCTTTTCCATACCGGTCGGGCCAAGCTTCTCGATTCCCTCAATTATGTCCTTAGTGCGACGCACAGCCTCGTAGATAAGATCGTATGCGGGTCCTTCAATCGTAGTTGGATCACCAACCAAGTAATCGCGCTCGCCGTCCTCCGCCTTCGTTCTGTACCTGAAGAGCTTCACCGCTGAGCGCTTCGGCAGGACAGGCTGAGGCTCATCCGAGAATAGAAGGACGCCAGCCACTGTTGGCCGACCTTTCGCCAGAAGGCGCTGCTTTTGAAGCCAAACCTCGGGCTCGGCTGACGGCACGACGCGAATTAGGAAATCGATAACGACGGTAGAGTTAGTGATCTCGGAGCTCTCGATATCGAGTACCTCGTCCTCGAACGAGCTGAGTCCTTTATCGTACTTCAAACGCTGAAGGGCATCGTCCTCCTCCACAGGAAGCTTTTGCGCGCCGCGCCGTATGTAGGCGACGCCGTTGGACGCGAAAACAATCTCGCGGGTTTTCTGAACTGTGAGGTGGAGGACGGTGCCCTTTACGTCTTCTGCACGCAGGAATTCAGCCTCGTAATGATTGCCGAGGGGCGACATGCCTTCAATTACCTGCAACAAAGCATTAGCCGCCTCCTGGTTCACAAACCCCCGCCAGATGCGTTCAACCCCTTTCTTGCGTACAACTTCTTCGATGCCGATGTATATCTCCCCACCGCTGGTATTAGCGAAGGCGGAAACTGTCTTCCCCAGACTCCCGGGTGATATCGCCGTGGATTTCACATCTAAGAAGTGGGTTTCCTCCAGAGCAAGCAACTCCTCGACCTGATCACCGGATATGCCTACCACTGCTACATTCATTGCAAACACGCACCGCTCGCGCTGACCACCACCGTCTACGGCACCTCTCCAGGTGCTTCAGCTTCTCCGGGAGATAAGAATCGATCACGTAGTTGAGGCCGCGCTTCGCGAGCGCTTGCTGCTCGGCGCGGACACCCATGCCGAGAGCTGGTTGATCGCATCCTGGCCAGAGAGTTTGATGCATCGCAAGTGTACGACGTTCGCTGGACGTGCCACTAGCTTGTTTTCGATCAAGCAACCAAGGTCCTACTGTCGTGCTCGAAGCGATCCAGTAGCTCGGTCGAACTGCTGGTAGAAGATTGGAAGGCCCAATCGGGCCCTGAGGTTGTCCAGAAAACGGGCTGCGTCCTTGGTAAGCTTGTTCGGTGACACAATTACCAAGCTAATAGCCCGCGCCTGATCCGGCCAATATCCGTAGTCGATGAGCTGTCCCAGTGCCTCACGGATACATTCGCGTACAGATAGGCTCGTTTTCAACTCGTAGAAAGTGAAGCCCGTGCGCTCCTTGACAACGATATCAACACTCCCGCTTCCGCAGGTGTTCTCCGTTCCGACTGCGTTGGCTCCTTTTTCAGCAACTAGCTGCTCAAAGATCGCCGTTTGCATCTCGTTGTGTAGAAGCATGGCGACTTTCGACCTTCGTGAAGGGGAAATAGGTGTCTCACCCTCCTTCTTCGGTTTATGTCCTGGTGAAAAAACAAAATGCCCGCTCGGTATTGTCTCGGGTGGGGCCACTTCGACAAACGGATCAGGCGGAGAACCGTTGATCCATTTGGAGAACTGCTCGGCCTCAATCCCCAACGCGTCGTTTAGGCCGACCCGCAGGCATTCATCGACCAAGTCCCCTCGACCGCTCCAGCCAGCCGCCAGAAGTTTGAGTCGCAGCAACTCCCGAGCAAGCGGGGCGAGTTGAGTATTCAGAAAAAGCCTACGAAGATCGAACGCGACAAAGTCGGTGGTTTGCTCGACCGCAAATCCGAGCTGGTCGATGATGTGTGCAAAGTTTGTGTATGCCTTGCCTGACAGCACATGATCGCGAACTACGCGTCCGAACATGGGCCCTTCGACTGCAGCAGTCATCGCCTCTATGAGCTTGCCATGACTGAAAACAATGGCAAGAAAGACTAGGTTTTCAATCTCATCATCGCCGAGCTCTCTAACGGCGTTCCAGATCGCGGGTGGTTCACCTCGAGCATTGACGCTTAGATTTTTCTCCGCCTGTGCGCGATCGATGTTTATTGATTGGTACTTGTCGCGTGTCTGGTCGAGTACGTTCTCTGCAGGAAACGCCTTAAGCAGCTCGGCTATTTTGTGAGCACCGTGCTTGGTCAGGGAGACTGTTAGTTGGCCCAAGTCCGTCACTTGCTGCTCCGGAGAAAAACGTGGTGGTTTCGAAGAGATGTGCTACAGTGCCCGCCAGCAGGTTCTAGGGTGGCTAAACGATTCTAGGGCAAAGGATGCAACAGGTGTCAAGTCGCAGATTGCCAGCGGACGACTTTCGGCGCGAGGTCAGCGGAGAGTTCGGCACCGTGCTGGCGGATCCACCGTGGAGGTTTCAGAACAAGACAGGCAAGATTGCGCCTGAACACAAACGGCTTCGACGGTATGACACGCTATCGCTGGAAGAGATAAAGAGCATTCCGGTCGGGAGCATCGCCGCAGAGAAGAGTCATCTGTATCTCTGGGTTCCCAACGCTCTCTTGGCCGATGGTTTGGAGGTTCTCAAGGCCTGGGGATTCACCTACAAAACGAACCTAGTTTGGTTCAAAACGCGCAAGGACGGTGGCCCCGATGGGCGCGGAGTCGGATTCTATTTCAGGAATGTAACCGAATTGGTGCTTTTTGGCGTCAAGGGGAGCTTGCGAACCGGCGCTCGCGGGCGGAGCCAGGTGAACTTGTTGTCGTCTATGAAGCGAGAGCATTCTCGTAAGCCCGACGAACTCTACGAGATCATAGAAACGTGCAGTCCTGGGCCGTATCTGGAGTTGTTTGCGCGAGGCTCGCGGTCGAAGTGGGCCACGTGGGGCAATGAATCCGATGACTACAAGATAACTTGGCCGACGTACAACAACCACTCCCAGAGCGAAGTGCGAAGACAGCTTGTACTCTCATCAGCGGCCAAGAAGGCCCGAACGCGTTAGGTCAACAGCTCAACTCCGGCGGGAGCGGTCCGACATGGCCGTGCCATCCCTTTTTCACGCGACATACGCCATCGCTTTCATTAGAACCTCGTTTGCCTGCTCGAAGTTGCTGCGCTGGTCCTTCATCTCATAGGCCCATTTCTCTCCGTGAAATAGGTTGTTCCTTAATCGGTACACGACTATCAGCAGTGCGGCCACTGAATCAGCGGATTGGTTGTTTGTCCCCTCAAGCACTCCACGAACAAGCGAGGGGTAATCGCGAGATCGGAGCTTGAGTCGCGCAAACGCAATCGTTTCGTGGCCGCCGCTAGAGTAGCGCTCACGAAAGTAGAGCAGACTCGCAGCAAAATCTGACGGACGTATCCGCCCTTGAGCTTCCCACTCACCAGCCAATCGCCGAATTGCTTGAGCCGAGGCTCGCGCTTGGAGAGCTTTTGCCTCGAAGAAGCTCCATAGTAAGGCAAATTGGAGAATACAGCTCCGATCCTCAGTAGTCAGGTCGCGAAAGCCCGGCGCGTTCCGTTCAAGCCACTCCATCGCGTTCAACGTGCAAGACTGCATCTATTGGACGGCACCTGCTACGGCAAGAACCTCTCCGGGTGCTTGAGCTTCTCGGGGAGGTACGAATCGATCACGTAGTTCAAGCCGTGCTTGGCGAGCGCTTGCTGCTCCGCACGAACGCCCATGCCGACCAGCTGGTTGATCGCGTCCTGCCAGGCTTTGTGGTGCAGAAAGAAGGGGTCGGTCTTTAGAGCGTCCTTCGCGCGCTTGATGTCGACGTCCTTGAGCGGGTGGGTCGGGAGTTTGTACTGCACGATGTCCTGGGGCGTGATGCCGAGGAAGCGCGCCTGCGGGACGCAGAAGAATTCGTTGAGATGCGCCGCGTTGCCGCTTCCCACCTTCAGCGTGCGATAAATATTACTGATCCCGTAGGGATCGCCGTCGACGAACACGTAGACGGGGATTTTCTTCTCGTCCGACAAGCGACGCACGAAGCGACGGCACGCGCGCGTGGGAACGCCCCCCATCGAGACCAGAATGCAGTTGGCACTCTTCCAATAGTTGTGCTTCACGAGGCGCTGGAACATGCCGGCGGTCTCGATCACGAGGATGAACTTGGCGTCGGTCTCGAACTCGAGGCTCTCGACGCTGATCGGAATCGAGTACGCCCCGCTCCCGAATTTGGTGCAATCGATGCGGAGCGGCTTGCCGGTGTCGCGGTCCTTGTCGATGATGATGAGCTTCCCCGCGATCTCGCCTCCCTTTTCCTCGGGGATGAAACCCAGCTGCTCGCGATTCAATCCGAACAGCGCCTCGACGTCGTCCATGACGGTGTCGCTCTCGGGCTGCTCGTCGAAGCGCGCGTCGTCCCAGTTCTTGGAGACGTAGTAGGCCTCTCGCTTGGTGGCGATGTCGTCGGTGTCGACGAGCTGCTTCGAGAGCGCCATCATGCGGAGTGTTTGCGCGAACGTCTTCACCGTGTTCACGGTCAGCGTGCGTTCCTTCATCTTCCCCTTCATCTCGAGGAAACCCACCTTGGGTTGGTAACGCACGTTGGTGAGCGCGCGCAGCGGGAACTTCATGGCGGGCTTCTTGCGCTCGAGGATCGCGTTTTTCACCCGCGAGGCTTCGCCCTTGATCTTTTTGGCAACGTCTGTGGATGACATGGTGAAAACACTAGGTCGGCGGGCCCGAATCTCGCAACGGCTTTTTCGCCCAAACGGGAACAGAAAACGGGTGACAAGGTCCCGGGGGGCTCGCGTAGGATTCCGACGATCGCGTTTCTCGCCACCAGCCCGGAAGGAGAATCACGTCGATGACTCCGATCACAGCACTCCTGGTCGCACTCAGCGCCACCGCAGTCGGCTTTGTGGCCGCGTGGAAGCGAGCGGTTCGCTCGCTTCGCCGCGACCCCGCGACACACGCGATCCCGTCCGGCGATGCGACGCGGCCGGGTTGGATTCACCTGGGCATCGGCGCGGTGACGAACTTCTTCGACACGCTGGGGATCGGCTCGTTCGCGACCACCACCACCGTGTACCGCCTGCGCAAGCTCGTCGCCGACGAGCTCATTCCGGGCACGCTGAACGTCGGGCATACGCTGCCCACCATCGCGCAAGCATTGATCTACACCACCATCATCGAAGTCGACATGCTCACGCTGATCGCGATGATCGTGGCGTCGGTCGCGGGAGCTTGGCTCGGTGCCGGCATCGTGTCGCGCTGGTCGCGCCGACGGGTGCGCATCGGAATGGGGTGTGCGCTGCTCGCGGCCGCGATTCTCATGTGCATGACGCAGCTGGGGCTTTTTCCCGCCGGCGGCGATACGCTGGGGATTCGCGACACGCGGCTCGCGATCGGTCTGGCGGGAAATTTCGCGCTCGGGGCACTCATGACCCTCGGCATCGGCCTCTATGCGCCGTGCATGATCCTGGTGAGTCTCCTAGGAATGAACCCGCGCGCCGCGTTCCCCATCATGATGGGGTCGTGCGCGTTTCTGATGCCGGTGGGAAGCCTGCGCTTCATCCGCGAGCGCAAGTACAGCCTGCGCGCCGCGATCGGACTCGCGATCGGCGGTGTGCCCGGTGTGCTGCTCGCCGCCTTCATCGTGAAATCACTGCCCCTGGAAGTGGTGCGCTGGCTCGTGATCGTGGTGGTGGTCTACGCGGCGATCGGATTGATCTACGCGGGTCTCAAGCAGCGCGACGACATGCCGGGTGTGGCGAAGAAAATCTAGCGGACTCTAAAGCTTCCGGCTTTTTTCCAGCGTGTCCTCGAGTGTCTCGACCACTTTCTTCTTCTCGGCTTCCGAGATACCGAGGATCTCCTGCAGCGCGATCCCGATGTGCGGGATGTATTTCTCGATGTAGGAGCGCTTCTTCTCCTCGTCGCGCTCGCGCTGGCCGCGTCGGATGTAGGCGCCCACCCGACGACCGCACTCCTGCATCGCGAGCTTCAATTCCTTGATGATGTCGTCGTAGTGCGCCACCGCTTCCTTGCTCTCCGACGTGTACGGCACCCACACGCTCGCGATCTGGGCCAGGATGATCATGGGCCCGCTCGGCAGCGCACCGCGGCTCTGCTCGATACCGTACGACTTCCACGCCGTGCTCATCACCGCGTGCGTGATGGCGCACGCGCTCTGCTGATAGATCAAGGGCGCCCGATTCGCAAAGCGATACAGCTGCACGATCTCGTCGGCTGCCATCTCGCCCCCGCCGTATGCGATCGCCACCTCGACCTGGAACGGATTGCCGCGGTACACCGTGGGCGGTCGCGACGCCGCGGTGTAGAAGTCGGCTTTGATCTCGCGCTGCAGGCTCTTGATTAGCAACTCTTCGCCCACCACCGACAAGCAGTCGGTGGGCGGTCGCATGATCTTGACCTTGGGGAACGCTTTGACGATCGCTTCCGCCTGATCGCGTGAAATCCTCCCGGGTTTCGTGGAAGGCGACACGCCGGCGACTTGCAGCACTTCCTGCGCAATCTTGGGGCTCATGCGCGAGAACTCGTTGGAAAGAAAAGCGGCCACGTTGCGCGCGTGCGAGGTCTGCATCATCTCGATCAAGACCCCGAGCTCGACGCCGTGCGGGTGGGGCTTGATGGCGATGGTGGGCGGCGGGAGTTGGTTGCTCAAGCGCGCGTAGTGGACGGGGTCGGACTTGGGCGCGATGAAGCGAATGTCGGCGTGCGGATTCGCGAGTGCGACCTGGTGCAGATACTGATCGACCGAGCGCTTGCCCTTTTGATAGATCGCCTCGAGCTCCATCTCGATGCGCGTCCCGTGCGGGCGCTCCCACTGGACCTCGCCGTCGTCCAGCACGATGGGCGCGTTCTTTTTGGTGTCGATCTGCAGCTCGTACAGGTGCGCCTTGCTCTTGGCACCGATGCGGGTCGTGATCTTGACGCTCTTGCCGGTGGTGAGCTGCGAGTACATGACAGCCGCCGAGATGCCGATGCCCTGTTGGCCGCGCGACTGCCGCAGCTCGTGAAACTTGGATCCGTAGAGGAGCTTTCCGAAGATCTTCGGCACTTGCGCCTTCACGATTCCGGGGCCGGAATCTTCCACCACCAGTTTGTAGCGATCCTCGGAGAGCTCGTGGATCTCGACCAGGATGTCAGGCGCGAGCCCCGCTTCTTCGCACGCGTCGAGCGAATTGTCCACCGCTTCTTTGACCGCGGTGAGTATCGCGCGCGTGGGGCTGTCGAAGCCCAGCATGTGGCGGTTCTTGGCGAAGAATTCGCTGACCGAAATCTCGCGCTGCTTTTGCGCGATGGTTTCGGCGGAGGAATAGGACGCTTTGGATGCGGAGTTGCGGCGCGCGCGCGGCGGCTCCGGGGTCGTTTCGATCTCCGGTTCCGCGACGGCGGTCGCCTGCGCTTTCGAAATCTTTTTCGACGCGGGCTTCAGCGATTCTTCGCCGAACAGTGGCAGCGTCTCCGGCTCGCCGGCGCGACGGCTCTTGGAATCGCGCGCGGACGCGGCATCTTTTCGGCGCGGCGCTTTCTTGGGTTTCGATTTCTTGGCGGCTTTCGCCACACGCTACCTCCGGTTCGAGCGATACCGACGCCCCTCGGGGCCCGGAATGAATTCGGGCGGATGGTAGAAGGAGGACGAGACCGGCGACAAGAAGAATTCGAGGGCGCGTTACTGGAGCAGCGCGCGGGATTCGATTTGATCATAGAGGGCGTCGGCAATGAGGCGATGGCCTTCGGCATTCGGGTGTCCGTCGCGGGGCTCGACGCTGACCCACAGCGGCTTTATGTCCGTCCAACCTTCCTGGTACATGCGGGTCTGAAGGAATCCGTAGCATTCGAGGACGTCGAATCCGCCTTGCTCCCAAAGCGTGATGAGGGGCGCGTGCAGCGAGCGATAGTGCCGGCTCGCTTTGAAGTTGCCGGGTCGCACCCACATGTCATACACGACCACGATGGCCGGAATCCCCTTCTCGCGGCATAGCCGGCACATCTCGGAGAGTGCAACCATGTGACGGTCCCAATCGGAACCGGTGGCGATGTAACCATCCACGCGCCGATTGATCCGCAGCTTCGGTCCCGTGTACATCTTTCGCATCACGTAACGAATCAATTCGGAATGGAGCGGGTTGGCCCCGTAGTTCTCGGGCATGGGCGGGCGCGGGTGGCCGAGCAGGGGCGCAGGATCGTTGTGATCGTACCCCAGGACGACCAAGTCCGGCTCGAACGCGAAGCCGCGCGTGCGCAGCATCTCGAGCTCTTGCTCGCTGTTGTATCCGCTGACGGCGAGATTGATCACTTGAACTTCGGAGTGACCGGAATCCGAATACAGTGCTTCAAGGCGACGCAGAAAGGTGTCGCGCTCGCTGACGCCGAGACCGAACGCGCCCGAGTCGCCGATGCTCACGATGCGTTTGACGCCGGCGGGTTTCTCTTGCGGGTACTCGGGCCCGCGATAACCGGCCGCGTTGACTTCGAAGTTGCCCGGTACCAGCTCGTAGTAGAGCCGCGGATTGTCGCTCAACTTTGCGAAGCTGCCGATGTCGAGTTGGGCGGGCTGAACCGCATTCAGCTCGGGAAGAAACGCAGGCGGCAACACGCGCACCACGACCTCTCCCAGCAAGCCCGCAAGGACAAGCGAAAACGTAACCAGAACTGCTGTCAAACGCCGAGCCTTTGCTTTGCCGGGGTTGCGGGCGCGAATGGCCCTGATTCTGGTCTTGCTGGGGATTCGGAATCTTTCGACGATTTCTATGTCGGGGGCGTCGTCCACCGTCTCCTCCGAATTCGGGCGAAGTCGGAAATACTTCGTACCCCGATTCTAGGCGAGCGGTTAACGGTCGAACAGTGGGAAAATTATGGATTTGTTAGCGGGCCAACAACTCTAGTTCAAGTAAGCTCTCGGTATTCGGCAAGATAGCTCTGTCGCTCTTTCTCCCACCGCAGCGCCTCGTATTTCGCGTCGCTTCTCTCGACTCGTTGCGCCAACTCTTCCGGATGGGAAGCGGCCCAGCGCAACTTCTCCGCCAGATCGGCGTCGTCGCCGGGCGCGAAGAAAACCAGTGCCTGTTCGTCGAGATACGCCGCCACCGAATCGAGCCTCGACGCGATCACGGGCTTCCCGAGCGCGATGTACTCGTACATCTTGTTGGTGTGGACCAGCACCGAGTACGGGCTCTCCTTTACCGCCACCACGCACACGTCCGCGAGCAGGATTTCCTCGATCATTTGTTCGAACGGCACGAAGCCCAGGTGGTGGACACGGTCGCCCACCTGTAGTTGTTGGGCGAGACGCTGCACATTCCCGAGATAGTCGCCCGCGCCCATGAACCGAAACTGGATGCCCGGCACGTGCTCTCTTGCGCGCGCCACCGCGCGCACGATGGTGTCGAATCCGTAGCGCTCCTCGATCGCCCCGTGGGTCAACACGCGAAACACGCCGCGCGCGCCCTCCTCGGCCTTGATCGCATCGAGGCGCGCGCGCAACTGCTGGTAGCGCTCGCGTCTAAATAGACGGCCGTCGGGGACGTTGACCACCACCGTAATCTTGTCCGCATCCGCTCCCCGCCGCACATAATTGTCGCGCATCTGGTCGGTGACGGTGAGCGCGCGGTCGGCGAAACGAATCGCCGACTGTTCGACGCGCGTCGCCGTCCATACGAAGAAGCGCGTGTACCACTGGTCCGGAAACATGGTTCGAAACAATTCCGGAATGGGCTCGTGCAAGTGCAGCACGACTCTCGCTCCCGTGAACTTCGGGTACAGCGCCGCGAACACCAGATAATCGGGCATGGTGTTGACTTGGACGGCGACGAAGCGGTGGCGACGGTGCAGACGCGCCAACTTCCACGACGCGAGCGCAAAAAACGCGTTGTACTCCCACAGGTAGCGCAGGATCTTGCCGCGCCGATGCCCGACCGGCAATCGGTACACCTCGACTCCTTCGATTGCCTCGCGCGGTTTCTCGCCGGGACCACGCAAACAGATGACGTGCACGGCGAAGCCGGCGTCGCGAAGGGCCTCTGCTTCGCGTTTGACGTTGAGCTCGAACGGGTAGAAGGAGTGGCGCACGATGGCGACGGCAGGGCGCTCGCTCATCGGCGGTGGTCCTCGACCACTTTCCGGTACAGCGCCACCAGCGTCCGGGCGGTATTCTCCAGCGAGTACGTCTCCACCGCATCGCGCCCCGCGACGCGCCGAGAAGATCGAAGGGTCGTATTCAAGGTATCCGCGATTCGCGCCGGGTCGGGCGCGACGATGGCGCACCCCGCCACACCCGCGAGCATCACGCTCGCGTCGCCGACGTCGGTGGAAACGACCGGCACGTTGCAGGCCAGCGCTTCCCGTATCACCACCGGCGACGCTTCGAAGGCCGAGGTCAGCAGCACGGCTTCGCTCGCGTTCATGTACAGCGGCACGTCCTCGTGCGGCACATTATTGAGCGCGATCAATTCGACGTCGTGCATTTCGGACCACCGCTCGCGCAGCACCTCCACCGCGCGCTGGGCGAGATGGTACCGCTTCTCCACCCGCGACGGTACCGCCGGAAACAGCACGTAGCGCTTCTCGTTCGACAGCCCCAACCGTCGCTTGGCTGCGGCCGTGTCCATGGGAACGAAGAGATCCAGGTCGACTCCGGCCGGAAGGCAGAGCGCATCGGGGCGGCCCAGCGGTGCGCGCAAGTGCTCGGCCACCACCACCAATGCGTCCACCCGGCGCGCGACGAACTGCTTCATTCGTTTCGAGTACGCCACGTACTTGATCGGCTGCTCGCGGAGCGCGTCGGCGGTGCCGCCGGTGATCTCGCCCTCATGAAACGTCCACACGACGGGGACCGCGCGCTGCCGCGTGGCGACGAGCCCGCAGAACGAGTGGTGCACGTGGACCACGTCGTAGCGCTTGCCACGCAGTCGTAAAAAAAACCCTCCCCACATCTTCGCGTACTCGAGCTTGTTGGCGCGGCCGTTCACGAAGTACACGTCGACGTCCACGCCCGCCCGCCCGAGCGCCTCGGTCTCGTCTTTGACGAAGGACCCGTAGAACGGAAGCGCTTGGGTGGGAAACATGTTGGTAAAAACGAGCACGCGCATGGTGTGATTCACGCCGACTGTTCGCGGCTGCTCGCCGGCGGCGACGCGGTTTCGCGCAGCGGGTTCATCTGCCCCGGATTCGATCGCAGCAGCCAATTGATCAGGGTCCCGTAACGCGCGTAGAAGGCCTCGAGCGACGTGCGCGCGATGGAACTCTGCGTCTCCTCCGCGCTCGCGCTGGCCGGCATGACTTCGAGGCGGTGCGAGGTCGCAATCTCGAGCAACATGGTGCGCCCCGCTTCCAGGTGCGCGGTGCCGCCCTCTTCCGGCTTGCGGCGCAGCGCCTCCGCCGGGTCGACGTCGAGCACGAACGCGGCGCGCGGCCGCGGCACCAGTGCGCGCAGGATGTTCAACGCGAGCGGCGGTTGCGCGGGGTTGGTGCCGGTGAAGAGCGCGTAGTCGACCAACGCGTCGTAGATGTATCGGTCGCAAATGGTGACGTGGCCGGTGAGCACGAAGGCGCGCGCCTTGAACACGTAGGGCCACGCCAGGTCGAGCGCGTAAACGACGCTGAACACCCAGCGCGCGATTGGGTGTCGAAGACGACGCTGTCGCTCTTCGAAGCGTGCCGCCTCTCCGCGCGAAGCGGCCCCGTGCGCGCGCGCCGCCTCGGCGACCGCTTGGGGCGTGGGGGCATCATCTGGTGACGAAGACGAGAGCACCGACTTGCCCGCGCGCAGCACGGTCCCCACTCCCTTCGACGAGGCGCCGCGTGCCCAAATGCACCGGACACGAAGGTCGCAGGTTGCAAACGCAGCCCGCAGGCGTTCCACCTGCAGCGTCTTTCCGGAGCCGTCGACACCGCTGATCGCCACCAACAACCCCGGTTGGCTGCGAATGTGAAGCTTCCAGCGAACCGCCCACAGCAGCGTGTCGAACACGTCGAGCCATTTGCGCGGATCGGTCCGTCGCCGGTCGCGTAAAACCTTTCGGTAGTACACGACCTTGGTCGGTCGAAACGGAAGCTGCGCGGGGAGGTAGCGCTCGAGATATCGCACGTAGGGCAAGAGCCGCACGCGAACGGTGGCGTAGCGCCGGGGTGCGCGCCCCAATTCGGCCTGCTGGTCGGGACTCATGAACGCTTCGTCGAACAGCTGCTTCCAGGCTTCCTCGAACACGTGCAACGCGCCCCAGAATCCTTCCTCCCAGCCGCGACCGCGCGCGTGCGCGGCCGGCTCGGCGAGCGCGCAATCCATCGATCGAAGCGCGTGTGCGGTGAGAATCAGATTCCCGAGCGAGAGCGCCTTGTCCTCGTAGAACCAATGGGCCAGCGTGATCAGAAGCGCTTCCGACGGACCCGGGATCAAGACGTCGGGGTCGTCGGGAGCGCGCCGTCCGTGGGTCCAAATCGGCGCGTTGTCGAGAAACGGGACCCCCCAACCCACGACTTCGTGCAAATGGAACGCGAAGCTCGATCCGTCCCCCACGAAGCGGCGAAACAGGAATTTCTTGGGCTCTTCGACGTTGAGAAGCTCCACGTACTCGAGTGCGGTGAGCACCGCGCGCGCGATCGGCGCGCGGCCGTCGGGAATCAACACGTCCAGGTTCGACGATTGGTAGTGAAACGACGGCGCTGCGCCCACCGACTTGAACAGCATGGCATCGACGCGGTGCTCCGCCAAGCGGACGCGGATGCGTTCGAACTCGTCGCGCTGGGTGCGAAAGCGATCGACGTCGCGCCTCACGAACTCCGCCAGCGGCGTGATATCGAGGATCGCTCCATAGCGCGCGATGATGGGGAGGAAGGAGACCTTCTGTTGCTCCAGGAGCCGGCCCGCGTGGTGGAGCGTCATCGAATCGTGGCGCGACAAATCCTCGACATGATACGGGCTTGCGATGCGGGCCGCGATGCGAAGCAGCGTACGACGGTCGGTTTGGGTGGCGGTCGCTACGTTCACGACGCACGCGCTCCCGGCGCGTCGCACAGGCGCGAGACGATGCGGTCCGCGATCGCCCGCCAGCTGTAATGGCCCAGGTCGCGAACCGCGCGGCGCGCATCCCCGCGCAGCGACTCGGCGGCCGATACGAGTGCCTCGTCGTGGTCGAAGTAGTGCACGTCGGGGCCCGGCGGCAGCACGTCGCGAAGCCCTCCGAACGCGCGCGCCAACACCGGCAAGCCGCTGGCCAGTGCTTCCAAGACCGACAGCGGGATCTCGACGCAACCCTCGCTGTCGATGGTGGGAAACACGTAGGCGTCCGCCAGACGGTAGAACTCGTGCACCGGGACCACCTCACGAATCACGCGCACGCCGGCCGACTCGAGATCGCGGCGCAGCGGCGCGTCCTCGGGCGTGCTCGTGCTGGCGATCACGATCACGTGAGCATTCGGCAGTGCGACGAGCTTCGCCAGCGCGCGAAGATTGCGTTTCTCGCTCAAGTGTCCCACGTGGAGGAATACGAACGCGTCTTCCGGAATCGATCGAGCGCGCCGCAGCGCGCCGCGTTCTCCCTCGCCCGCGGAACGAAAAGTCGCCGCGTCGACCCCCATGGGGAGCAATTCGGCGGCCAGCGAAAGGTCGCACGCGTGCAGGAGCGACGCGTAGGAGGGGACGAAGACGACATCGGGTGCGGTCGCTTGCAGGATGGTGCGCGAGCGCATGGGGTGGCGACGAGGAATCAGCGCCACCATGCCGATGCGCGCGGACGGCCAGTGCCGGCGCAGGACGAACGTGCGCACGAAGCTCCCCAACGTCGACGACGGCGAGGGAACGTACACGATCGCGTCGGGACGAAACGAATTCACTTCGCGCCGCAGCGCGGGCGAGATGAAGGTCCTAGTTCCCGGCACGTCTCGAATCGCGAGGGCGCTTTCACCGGGCCGGGAGCCGTTGCGCGACGCGGCCGCTCCGCCGCGGTCCACGTTGATCGCGAGCACCGCGTGGTCGGACGTCAACGCGGACGCGATCGAGAACGCGAACTTCTTGATTCCTTCATCCCAGGGCTCGACGAGGTCTTCGGAAACGATGAGGATGCGGCGCGTCATCGCTATTGGCCGTGAAACCGATGCATGAAGTCCCAAATGGTGAGCGCGTCGATGTCTCCGGTGACGGACAAGGCACTCTTGCATCCTTCCGGCCACACGCCGAAGCGGACCAGCGGCTTGTTCGATTCGTCGATCACGCGGCGGCAGGCGTCGATAGCGGCGTAGTGGTCGCGTTCGACGCGCCCGAGGTGCACCGCGTAGCCGTCCGCGCGCTCACCCACTTCGACGATGTAGCCCAAGTCGGCCAAGGCGGCGAGCGCTTCGCGGCTCGATCCCGGTGCCACTCCCACGCACGGTCGGGCGCTCGCCTCCACCACGAACACGGCGGGTGAAAACAATCGCTCGGAGCCGTTCGCGCGCACGATCATCTTGGTTCCTGCGCAGGCGCTCGGCTCGACGCGGAAGCGATCGCCTTCGCGCACGAACTGCGCGCGGTTGCGCGCCTTGGCATCCCACCACTGGGCAATCTCGTCCAAGGTCGCGATCCAAACCTTGGGGTTCTTCGACCGCGCCTCGGCCAGCAGTCCGCGCAGCGCGTCTGCGAAGAAGTCGATGCGCTCCGGGTGCAGCTGGAGCGTGAACAGCTCGCCGCGCGCGTAGCTCTGGTCGAGAATCCGTCGCCACATATCACCCAAGTAGCGCGCGTCGTGGATGTACATGCGATCGAGCGGTATCTCGTCGTCGGGCAGCGAGACCGGAATTTCGATAAATCCCTCGCGTCGAAACGGGAGGACGCGAAACTCTCTTACGGCCACGGGGCGATAGAACGCTAGGCCGCGCTCCATTCCTTCCTTCTGCTGCGGCGTCATCGACGAGGTGTCGAGGGCGTCCCACCACACGGTTTGGTTGGAGCTGTACCGGAATTGGAACTCGCCCACCACGCGCATGGTGTCTTGGTTCCAGTGGAGGTAGGGCGCGCGAAAGCCCGTGAACGGCACCGAGCACGAGCGGAACAACTCCACCGCGCGACCCATGTGGGTTCGCTGGGCCTCGAGATCGAGTGCGGCGAGGTCGATGTGCGACCACGCGTGCACCGCCAGTTCGGCGCCGCGATCGATCAATCGGTGCGCGAACGATGGATTGCGGCTCATCGGCAGCGCGGTGATGGGGAACGTCGGGCGAATGGCGTACTGGTCGAGAATATCCATGAAGCGCTCGAAGCGTCCGCCCATGCGCTCGGGATTAGGCCCGAAGCGGGTCGCGATCTGGACGCTGCGACGCACCAGATTGCCCGCGCCGCGATGACCGAATACGAACTTGAGGACGTTCATCGCGAGGTGGTCACCTCGCGGGGCGAATGAGCCATCAGCTCTTCGAAGAAGCGCATACGATTCTCGCACATCGACTCGACGCGAAAGCGGGCCTCGACGATCGCGTGCCCGCGTTGTCCCAGGTCGCGGCGAAGCGACGCATCGTCGCACACGCGCGCTATTGCACGCTCCAGGGAGGCGATGTCGTTGGGCGGCACCAAGAGCCCGCTCCGATCCGGTTCGACCATCTCGGGGACACCGCCGACGTGCGTCGCCACCACTGGGAGGCCGGTCGCCATCGCCTCCAGGATCACGGTGGGGAGCGCCTCGGTACGCGACGCGAGCACGAGCGCGTCGGCCGCGCGCAGCAACCCGTCGACGTCGTCGCGCAACCCCAAGAACGAAACGCGATCGGCGATGCCCAATGCGCGCGCTTGCGTCTCGAGCGACACCCGATCCGGCCCCTCTCCGATCAGCACCAATCGTACGCGCGCTCGCGCGTGCATCACCGAAGCAGCCGCGCGCAGCAAGTCATCCACGCCCTTGATGGGCTTCAAGGATCCCACCGCCATCAGCACCACCGCGTCGTCGGAGAGGCCCAGCGCGCGTCGCGCCGCGGAGCGCTCGGCGGCCGACGCCGGTCGAAACACCGCCGTGTCGACCCCGTTGTAGATGACGCGCACCGTCTCCTCGCGCAGGCCCTCGACCTCGACCAGATGCCGCTTTTGTATTTCTGCTACCGCGATGTGGCCGTCCATTCTGCGCAGGAGCGGCCGCAAATACGGCCGCACCACCGAACCGCGCGCGTCCACGCCCAGGGCGTGGAACGAAACCACCACGCGTTCCACCAGGGATCGAAGCTTGGCCATGAAGGAGAAGATCACGGTGTTGGGATGCGCGAATGTTTCCACGATCTGAATTCTCTCGGCCCGGATCACACTCTCCAACTCCCGAAACGCCAGCGCGTCGAAGCGATGGTGGAGCAAGTTGTCGTAAAACGGAACCCCCATGGAGACGATCTTTTCCTTGAAATAGCCGCCGGGGCGAAGACAGCACACGGCGATTCGAAAACGGTCCCGGTCCGCGCGCGCAATGAACTCGTAGAGCAGCTTCTCCTTGCCCCCCATCTCCAGCTCGGTATCGAGAATCAAGAGGCGTCGCGGCACGTCAACTCCGGACGAAAAACACACATCGAAGTATCGGAGGTACTGCGGAATTCCACAAATGACCGGGGAGGCGCGGTGCTATACGCTGCGTGTGACAACGCCCGCACCCATGGCAGAGGTGTCCGTCGATTGACGCAGCTCCTCGAAGAATTCGACGTACTGCGGGCCTAGAACCTGCGGCGAGTACCGCTCCCGCACGAGGGCCAGCGCCCGGCCGCGGATTCCACGCAGCCGAGCTACGTCGTCCAACATGGTCTGAATCGTGTCCGCCATTTCTTCGATGCTGCTGCACACCGCTCCTACGTCTGCACCTTGAATGATCCCATCGATGTCGCGGAACGTAACCACGGGCAATCCGTGGTTCCAGGCTTCGAGAAACGCGTTGGGAAACCCCTCCACGGAAGACGTATTGACCAGCAGGGCCGCTCGCCGCAAAACCCGATCAACGTCTTCGCGCCCCAATCGTCCGAGCATCTCGACGTTATGCAGCCGCTTGGCACCGGCGCGGGTTTCGGCCTCCAGGTCGCCGCCGTCGCCGATCAATTGAAAACGCCTATGGGGTATCCGCCTGGCAAGCTCCAGGAAAAGCCCGGGGCGTTTGATCTTCCACATCCCGCCGATCCATACCACCGCGCCTCCTTGAGAATCGGCTGCGTCCTCGATGGGCCAGATTCCGGTCGGGATCACGCGCATTGGCCTGTCGAAGCGCTTCTGGGCCGCGGTCCTCTGAACCTCGTTCTGGACCACGAAACCATCGCAGGCGTTGAGCCCGTAACCGAACAGCAACTTGTCGCGCATGCCGTGAACACCCACCGGGTGCGGCGAAAAATCGGCGTCGCTGCCGGCGCCGTAGACGAACACCTTGCCGGCTCGCCGGCAGTACCTCGCCGTGAGCCCCGTGACCATGCCGGGGCAGTGTTGGAAGTACACCTCCGCATTCGCCCGCTCGAGTGCGCTCATGACTCCCGTCCACCGGGGATGGAAAAACCGCAAACCCCTCACACCTTGAGAAGAGTCGAAGGCATTGTGCGCGGGAAATGGAATGACGTCCGGCTGCGGAAGGTTGGAAACGACCATGCTCACGTGCTGACCGCACGCGGCCAGCGCCCTGCCCACGAAGTTGGCTTGGACTTCAGCGCCACCGAACTGGCCTCCACCGAAAAGCGGGACGATGTTGAGCGAAACGATACAGACCTTCATACTGCCTGGGCCTTCAAGTTTGCTATTTTAGCACGTGGCGATATCTGCTATAAACACAAAACCTTAGCTTGGTTTCGCGTACCTTGTTGATGCGTTCGACTCGCTACATCCCGCGTGCCCCCCTCTTGGTCGCCCTCGCGACCGGCCTCTATGCGTTCGTGCCCATGCTTCCCGGCCGGTTCGCGGGCCCCTTCGGGATCGCGATCGTCATTCTGATGTGCGTCCTCGTGCCCGGCGTCGCGGTATCGCGCGCCGCGCGCCTTCGCACCGACGATCCGCTGGAAGCCGCCGCGCACGCGTGCGCGAACGGACTCATCTTCCTGCTCATGTGCGCGTTCGTGTGGGTGCTAACCGGTGCGACCCTCGACGCGTTCCGGTTGGCGCTCCCGGCCACCATCATCGCGTTGTGGACGCTCGCTCCCACGCGCGACGCGACCCGCGTCGATCCGCTTCGCAACCCCATCCGGCCGCGCGACCGTCGTTTCTTGGTCGCGATCGCGCTCTTGATCGCAATGGCGTCCCTGGGCGTCCTCGTGGCCGGTCCGCCCCTGCAGATCACGAACGACACCATCGACCACGCCGGCTACGTGGCCGAGATCGCACGCACCGGAGAGCCTTTCCCGACCACCGCGATCTACTGGAATCCGGGTGAGGACGGCAAAGACTTTCGAAAGGCCCTCCTGCACACCGTCTACGGATTCACGGCGCGCCACACGGGCGCCGCGCCCATCGACGTGCTCACGGCGTATGGCGCGTTTCTCCTGGCCGTGATGGGACTGGTGGTGTACACGACGGCGCGCGCGCTTTTCAAACGCCACCGACTGCCGGCGGTGCTTGCGGTCGTCATCTTTCTCATCGGAACCGACTGGGGCATCGGAAACCAGCTGGTGCGGGCGGCGTTCTATCCCAATCGCTTCGGCGCCGCGTTCCTGCTGCTATTCATCATGGCCGCGATGGAGTACGTCCACCGAGGTCCGGCCACCGCACTCCGGTGGTGCGCGGCGTACGCGTTCGCGGCCACCGCGGTGCACGTTCAGTACGCAGTAATGGTACCGGCGGCCGCGGCCGTTTTGGTGCTCTGGCGCTCGTGCTCGTCGGCCGCGACCTGGGGCGAACACCTCGCGCGCACACTGCGGGTCGTGTTCGCGGCCGTGGCGGGTGTTTTGCCGTTCGCACTCTATCGCTACCTCACCGCCTATCGCACCAACCCGCTCCACGAGCAAGTGCAGAGTGCGGTGTTCATCACCGACCGCTGGTTCATCGTGGATCCCGCGCGCTTGTGGCAGACCTTCGGGGTGGTCGGCGTCGCCTCACTGGTGTGCATCGGCCCCTTGTGGCGCAAGCGGCGTGACATCCCGGGCGTGGGATACGCCACCGCTGCGTTCATCACCCTGTTGGTGGTGCAGTTGGTGCCGTTCGTCCTCACACCCCTCTATTCCGTTCTCAAGTACCTCGTGTTCCGATTGGACGTGATAGTCCCGTTCTACCTACTCCCCGCCTACTTCATCGCCACGCGACCGCGCGGTGCGCGACTCGCGATGTTGGTGGTGCTGGTCGCGATGGCGATGGTGGTGGTTCCGCTGTTCCGCAAGTCCGCCTTCTCTCCCTCGGTTCTGTCCGCGGAGCGAGTGCACGGGCCCGACCGCTGGGCGCGCGGGCTGGTCCAGCTGGCGGGCGCGCTGCCGCGCGGTTCCATCGTCGCGAGCGACCCGGTGACGTCGTACCTCATGTCCGCATTCACACCCTATTACGTGGTGTGCACGCTGGACCAACACGCGCCCCCGAATGACTTGCACATCGAGCAGCGGATGGCGGCCGCGCGCGACATCGTGAGCCCGTTCACCACCGCGCGCGAAAAGGAGTTGCTGATTCAACGCCACAATGTGTCGCACGTGGTCGTCAACGAGACCATTCCCGAGAATCTCATCCTCAACTACTGGACGCTGGAGCCCGGTGCGGCGCAGGACTCCGAGGAGACGTTTCGTTCGCTGCGCTACGAGTTCGAAACCATCCCCCTCTCGGACGGGCTCACCGCGTTTCGCTGGAAGCACGACGAGCGCTTGAGCACGCTCCCGCGACCGGTCCCGCGACCGGTGGTCGCGATGCTGCCGACCCACGCGCAGCGGATGGGCGTGCGCTCCGGCGAAGCGGTGCTCGAGGGTGTGGTCATCCACGGGGCGCGCATCCTCCCGGCGGGCGGAGAGCTGGTGCTCGATCTGTATTGGTCGCGCGATCGCGACCTTCCCCCCGGCACCTACGTGGTGACGATTCGTTTCGATCGCAAGGACCTGGCGCTGCCGTTCGACGGGCGTCCGTTTCCCAAGGTCACGCGCAAGCTGGTCGAACGGTGGAAGGGGGTGCGCTATCGCTTTCGCGCCGATCACATGATTCACGGCGGGCTATTCGCACCCGACGCGTGGAAGCTGGGCGACATCGTCGAGGACGACGTGCGTATCGCCGTCCCGAGCGACATCGCCCCCGGGCGCTATCGCGTGCAAGCCCGGATGCTGCGCGTCGCTAACCAGCCGAATCACGAGTGGCGCGATTACTTCTATGACGACGACACCTACACCGGGGTCGAAATCGGCGAAGTGACGATTCGCAAGTGGTGATACGCTGCGCGAATGCGCAGCGCCTTGCGTTGACGAGGCTACGCGCGTTACAATTCGTTGACAATGCCTGCCCTTCCTTCCAAGGAACTCGAAGTATTCCCGAATCCGCATCCGGACCGCGATTACCTGATCTCATTCGAGTGTCCGGAATTCACCTGCCTGTGCCCCCGCACCGGCCAGCCCGACTTCGCGACCATTCGCATTCGCTACGTCCCCGACCAGCGCTGCGTCGAGCTGAAATCGTTGAAGCTGTATCTGTGGTCCTTTCGCAACGAGGGCGCCTTCCACGAGGCGGTGACGAACCGGATTCTCGACGACATCGTCGCGGCGACGAAGCCGCGCTTCATCGAAGTGGTGGGAGACTTCTTCGTGCGGGGCGGAATCCACACCGTGGTCACGGTGCGACGGGGCGAGTCGAAGGCGGCGGAGTGATACCGTCGCAGGCGGGTTGGCCGGGGTTTGCACGAAAAGACCCGGTGCACTAGGGCGCGAGCAGCAAGCGCAGATTCCGCGAAAAAAAGATCGCGCGAATGATATTTTGCTCTTGACGCACTTTCTGTGACCTCGCGTTCCGTTACGTAAGTCTTCGACAAGAATCGCTTCTTGGCGGCTCCGGTTCGCGACTGCGAGCACAGATTTCGATCGGCGTGAGTCCACGGTGCTGCGAAAGAAAAGTCTTTTCCTGTTGCAATTGAGGATCGACAAAACCACGGTCGTATATTGAGCGCACAGCGCTCCTTCCGCGCTGCTGAGAGAAATGGCTTCGCTAAGGAGGAACGCGCATGTCAAACCGTCTGTCCGCTCTGAATGACAACGAGCTGCTAGCTCGCCTCGGGGAACTTCGCCGCCGCGAGCGCGAAACCACCATCGAGATTCTTCAGCATCTCAATAAGGTCGAACGGCGCAAGCTACACTTGAGACTCGGCTACTCGTCGATGTTCACCTACTGCACCGGCCACCTTCGGTACTCGGAATCGGCCGCCGGGCGTCGCGTGCAAGCGGCGCGGTGTGTCGCGAAGTTTCCACAGGTCACCGCCTTCCTGCAGCGCGGCGATGTAAGTCTTTCGACGCTGGGATTGATCGCCAACCTGCTTACCGACCAGTCGGTCGATGGACTTCTAGAGCGAATCCGCGGGAAGAGCCAACGCGACGTCGAGGCGATCGCCTCCACATTTCGGCCCCCGATTCGACTCCGCGATCGTGTTCGGCGGGTGAACGTCTCAGCGCCCGTGGCCTTCGTCCCGCTGACAATTCCTTCTCCCTCGTCACCGACACGACCATTAGCGCCGCTGCCCGCACTCGTGAATCTCGGTACAAACTCCCGCTGCGGGAGTGAAGAGTCACCCAGCGACGTCGAGAGCGTGCCGAAGCTCTACATCCAGTTTCTGGCCGACGAGGAGTTCATGCGTGCGTACCACGAAGCGTGTGCTCTGCTCTCGAACCGAATCCCGAAGCTATCGTTCGCATCCGTGTTTGGCACGGTGCTCAAGGAGTTCATTGCCCGCAACAATCCAAGAGCGAGGAAGGCACGACGCGAAAGTCGGGAAATGCGGATGCGTAGGAAGACGCCGCTTTCAAGCGATCGGCCTCGAGGTGAGGATATGATTAGGTTGTATCGAGAGCCTTCGCGACGCGGGGACGGGATTGACGCGACGCAGTAAACGCCGCCACATGGAGTCGCCGGAGGGCGCAACGCGCACGGGTGGGCGATTTTTTGGGTACCGGGAGGAATCCACACCGTGGTCACGGTGCGACGGGGGGAATCGAAAGCGACTGATTAGCGCTAATCTACTCGTTTGCGAATTGCCTCAGATCCTTCTCGAGCCCCGACACGTTATGACCGGAAGGTACGTTCAAATTCTCGAACAGATCATTCCCGCTAACCTTAAACGCGGACCGTCTTGCCGCTGTCGGTACATACGCGTCGCCACTCTTCATGAGAAAGAGATACCACGAAGTTCCGATATCTAGATCGAATGGAAGCATCAGCCTCCACTCTTCCTCGGTTCCGACCGTTCCCTCGGCCTTCAATTGGATGTTCCCGGTCTGCGATCCCTTGAACACTTTGTCGGTTCGTACCAAGTAGGCCCGATAACTATTTCCTGGTTCGCCCACATCCTCCCCGGTTAAGATGGTTCCTCGAATGACAAGGTCGGATTCTCGCGTCATTGTCGGCACGCTGACGCTCCCCACGCGATCCTCAATTTCTCTCTGAGTGATCGGACTACCCCACCCCGTCTCACTCAGTCTCGACCAACCGTCGTTCGACCTTGCAAAAACGCCGTGCATCAGATAAGCGCTATCGCGTAGCGGATTGCACAGTCCCATTGCAAGAAGTTCTGCCCCTGGAGTCACGCGTTGATTGAAGATGATTTCTCCTTGATTCGTCTGCGGTTGCCGCGCATACAAGACTATTTCCGCCCCGTCGACTCTTCCGCGAAGAACCTGTTTGACGGATAAAGTGATCTTCGCCACACGCACGGGCTCGGCCTCATACCGACGAAGAGCGGGTGAGTACCATTCATCAGCAGGAATTGTTTCGTAAGCAATATTCGCGACGATCCCGCGTATGACTAGGTCGTCCCACCGAAGGCAGTCGTCGGCGATCCGCGACGAAGGGCCGTGCCCTGATTCGGACATCACGGGAATGACCAACGCAAACGAGAAAAACACAGAATAGAAAAGTGTGCGCATTTTCGATTTATCGGCTGGTCCGCCAGCGATCCCCTAATCAATCCTTCTTGTCGGGCTCTTTTCCCTTCACCATCGGGACGAAGCGTACCGCGGTGATCACGCGCTTGGTGATTTCGCCGCCCTTCTTTTCGATCAGTAATAGTTCCTGAAACGCGGTGCCGACCGGCACCACCATGCGGCCGCCTTCGGCCAGTTGTTCGACCAGCGCTTTCGGTATTTCCGGCGGCGCGGCTGTGACCACGATGGCGTCGAAGGGGGCTTTCTCGGGCCAGCCCTTGTAACCGTCGCCGACGCGCACGGTGACGTTGTCGTAGCCGAGATTCTTCAAGCGCTGCGCGGCTTCGCGACCGAGATCTTCCACGATCTCGATCGAATAGACCTCTTTCACGAGGCGCGAGAGCACCGCGGCCTGGTAGCCGGAGCCGGTTCCGATCTCGAGCACGCGATCGCTCGCCTTCGGCTCGATCGACTCCGTCATGAGCGCCACGATGTAAGGCTGCGAAATGGTCTGTCCGTGCCCGATCGGCAGCGGATGGTCTTCGTAGGCGGAGGTGATTTCGTCGGGAGGCACGAACAGGTGACGCTTCACGTCGCGGAGAGCTTGCAGCACGCGCGGATCGTTGATTCCGCGATGCTCGATCTGGCGGTCGATCATTCGTTCGCGCTGATCGTCCATGTCGTGTTGGTTCTGCGCAACAACGGTGCACGCGAATAATATCGCGCACGCCCACACGCCCCGGCCCACATGCGCGCGCGAGCGCATCGTCTCAGAGCTCGCCGGTGTCCGACGCGTTGGCGGCACGGGGTCCGTCACCCTCGATCGAGAAGCGTGCGCGCACGTCGCGAATCGACAGCCGCATGGCGTCGAACTGCTCGCCGTCGGGCGAGCCCGGCGAGTACGGGTTCGACTGCGGGAGCTGTGCGATGTACACCCACGCGTCGAGCGATTCGATCACGGTCCCGATGGGCGGTCCGGCCTCGGCCTCGATGCGCGTCCATTGGTCGCGCGTGAGCACGACGATTCGGCACAACGACGCTTCCAGGTGACCCGGCTGCTCCGGCTGGTAGTGTAGCGCCACCCAATGCGCCGCGCCCGCTTGTTCTTCGGCCGCGTCGTTGCCCGATTTGCGCTCGACGCGATACCGGTCCCGCGGCCAGGCCGAGGGCGGGTCGAAACGAACGCCGGCCTCCGGTATCGCGACCGGCTCCCCGCTGGCCACGACGTCAGGCTGCGAGCGATCGGCCGCGCGATCCTCCTGCGACGCGTCGCGTTTCGAGCACGCACCCAGCGTGAGAGACGTAACACACAGGCCGATGAGGACGATACGCATGGAGCACCTTCGCGTTGCGCGCGGACCGACGCGTTGCGGCAACGCGAAGGACCGCTTATCTTGCCACTATGATAATGCACCTCCCTCGCTTCACCAATAGCTGGACTTCGCCAGCCGTGATATTGGCGGCATTCCTACTGATGACCACCGCCTGCGGCGACGAGGGCAACCTGGTGAATCCCGACGACCGGCTCTGCAACGGCGAGACCGGTGTCGGCCTCCTTATAGAAGGAAGGGCCTCGCCGTTCGAGTTCTGCGTCGACGACCCCGACGTCTCCGTGGTCCTGACCTCGGAGAACCGCTACGACGTGAGCGCCCAAGTTTCCAACTCCGAGGGCGATTTCGTCGTCCGTATGGTGTTCACCGTGCGCGCCTTCCCGGCCACGCTCCGCGTCACGGAGAACCTTTCCGAGGCCGTCGCGGACCCGGACGCGGTGTGGCTCTACTACCAGGAGATCCCCGCTGGCGGCGACCCCATCGAATCGTTTGCCATCAACGGCGGATCCTTCACGCTTTCTTTCGTGGATGAAGACGTGGCCACCGGACTCATAGAGAACGTGACGCTCGGTATGCGCGACTTCGCGACCGGCGACCCGGTCGACACGCGCGTGTTTTCCGACGGCATGTTCTCGATCTCGACCAAGGACCCCACGGCCGTGGTGCCGGTTGCCGCCGCGCGTTGACGAACCGCCGCGAGCGCGCTAGTCTGTCGCCGTGGGCGTCTTCATCGACATCGATTTCTCCGCCATCTCCGGAACCACCCGCTCGCTCATCATCGCGGGCGGCATCGTTCTGGTTGCCAGCGTCATTGGCTTGATCGTCGAGCGCGTCTTGGTCGCCGGCCTGCGCCGGTTAGCCGCTTCCACCAGCGTCAAGTTCGACGACATCATCGTGTCCTCGCTTCGCGGCGTCGCACGCTGGGGCTTCTTTCTGGCCGGCGTGTTCGCGGCACTCCCGGTGCTGCCCATTCCGCTGAGCTACGCGGACGAGATCAAGACCGCGGGCCGACTGGTCGTGCTGGTGTTCGCCACCGTCGTCGTCGGCCGCTTCGCGAGCGGTGTGGCGGCGCACTATGCGCACCGGCTGTTTCCTTCGTCGGTCAGCATCGCCAAGATCATCGTCAACGCGATTGTGATGATGTTCGGGCTCTTGATCGTGTTCCAGACCATGGGCATCAAGATCACGCCCATCTTGACCGCGCTCGGTGTGGGCGGCATCGCGGTCGCCCTCGCGCTCCAAGACACGCTGGCGAACTTCTTCGCGGGGTTGCAGATACTGGCGTCCAAGCAAATCAACATCGGCGACTACATCCTCCTCGATGACGGCCAGGAAGGCTTCGTCAACGATATCGGCTGGCGCAGCGCCACTTTGAAAATGCTCAACAACAACATCGTCATCGTCCCCAACACCAAGCTGGCGGAGGCCATCGTCACCAACTTCTCGCTCCAGGAACGCGAGTTCGCCGTGCGCACCACACTCGGCGTCGGGTACGACAGCGATCTAGAGCAGGTGGAACGGGTGACGATCGAGGTAGCGCGCGACGTGGTGAAACGCGTCGAAGGTGCGGTGAAGGACTTCGAGCCCTTGGTGCGCTTCGCTTCATTCGGAGACTCGGCCATCACGTTCCACGTGATCGTGCGCTACCACGACTACGGCGCGCAGGTGCTTGCCCAGCACGAGTTCATCAAAGCGCTCCACAAACGCTTCCAAGAGGAAGGCATCGAGATCCCGTATCCGGTCCGCACCGTGGTCATGCGCGCGACCAAGGCCGAGTAGCACTACTCGCGCGTCGGCAGCACGCGGCGCAATCCTTCCGGCGGCGGCGTGCGCAGCACCTCGGGGCGCTGGAGCACGAGCACCTCGTAGTCTTCTTTCAAACGCGCGATGTATGGCGCAAGATTGCCGTACACCCAGATACTCGGCGGCCCATCGCGCGCGGTCACCGCGACCATCTCGCTTCCATCCGGGCTCCATGACGGCATGCCGTCGCCCGAGCGCGAATGGGTCAAGAGCAGCGCGCGCCCGTCCTGGGTGTCGATGAGATAGAGGTGCGCGGAACCCCAGTCGAACGCCTCGACCACCACCATGCTCTCGTCGGGGCTCCACGACGCGGCCGAGATGACGCCGCGCGGTTCGAACACGCCCACCCCTTCGCGCGTGGCGATATTCCAAATGATCAGCCGCCCCTCCAGATCCACCCACGCGATGCGAGTCCCCGACGGCGAAACACTCGCCAGGTCCGCGACCGCCTTCGCCAGCGAGACTCGCTTGGGTTCTCGCGCGCCCCGCGTCAGCTCCCATGTGGCCGGGGTGCCGTCGCGGTCGCTGCAAAAAACGAACGATGCCGTGGCGCGCGAGAACGACGGGCTCCACTCGTGCGACGCGGTGTCGACGATGCGTGTGCTTTGCCCGCTGCGAACATCGAGCGACACGAGCGCGAAGTTGCCGTCGACCAGGGCGGTGTACACGACCTTTCTGCCGTCCGGAGACCACGCGATGGGATCGCGCTCCTGCGTGGTGCGCGCGAGTTCGCGGGGATGGTCTCCGTCGCGATCGATGACGAAGACCGCCGCCGCTCGCTCCGGCAGCACGCGCCGAAATGCAATCCGGCTCCCGTCGGGCGACCACGCCGGAGACATGTCGCCGATCTCCGGTTGCGTGAGTCTGCGCATAGACAGCGAATCGGCGGCACCGGTTCGTTCGTACACGAACTCCCCCGTCGTCTCGCGCACGATCTGCCGGTAGCGCAGCTCGCCCCGCACGGCGGCGTCGTCGAACACGAGCGGGCGCAGAATGGGACGCAACCGATTGACGGTCTTCTCGTGCACCACGAGGTAGCGCGCGCGCTGCGAAAGATACGCGATGGTTTCGTCGTAGGGCGCGGCCGGGATCTCGACGTAGCGCGCCCCCGCGTAGAAGGCAAAGTACGGCTTGCGGTCGGCCGCCGCGTCCCCCGGCTCGATGCGCGACGCGAACTTCCGCGCCACGTCACGCGTGCTTTCGTATTCCGATTCGACGCCGGACGAAAACACCGCGCGGTTGATCCACGGCGATGCCGCGGCCAGCGCGGCGAGTGCCAACACGAACGCGGTGCGCACGCGGGGCGATCGAATCGCGTCGACGACGAGTATGGCGTAGAACACCAGCGGCGCCAGGTACGGCACCAACCATCGTGTTTGACCACGCGCTTCCGCGAAAAACGGAATGAACAGGAGCGGGATCAACGCGACGGCGACGAACCCGCGATGCGCCACTACCCCGACCACGCCCAGCGCCGGCACGAAGTGCATCAGGTTCCGCGACAGACCGACCGTTTCTTCCCGCATCACCTCGGCGTAAGAGACGCTTCGATCGAAGCCGGGCCGGCCGCGTTCGAAGGAAGCTTCGAGGCGCTCCTTGCCCTCGTATTCGATCGACTTCTCGCGCATTTGCCACGGCATCGTCATCGATTGAAACGCGCCCGCGCGCGACAGCCAGGTGAAGCGACCGTGCGTGATCGACAGGGCCGCGACACTCGCGCCGTACACGAGCACGAAGCAGAGGGCGAAGGCCGCGATTGCGCGCGGTGATGCGCCGGTTCGCCGGCGCGCCCCACGATAGATCGCGACCACGCCCAAGGCACCCGCGATTGCGATCGCTTCCGGGCGCGTGGCGGCCGCCATCCCGATCGACAAGCCGGAAGCCCACGGCCTTCGATCGAAGTGAAGGAGTGAGAGCAAGACCCAGAAGGTGTACGCGGACTCCGAGACCGTGAGAACGGAGACGCGCATGAACAGCGGTGTGATCGCGAACACGAGCGCCGCCAAGAGCGAGAGCGAGCGCCGCATGTGACGCCGGCACAGCGCCTCGAAAACAAGCACGGAGCCGACCGACGCCAACAGGGAGACCAGCGCTCCCGCCAGCACGCCGTCGCGCACCACGGCCAGCACGGGTGCTATCAGGAGCGGGTAGCCGATGGGAAACGATCCGCCGCCCAGCGAGCCGGCGAGCAGCGACTTGGCCTGATTGATGTAATAGGTGCCGTCGTAGGAAACGAAGTCGGCGCGAACGAGGAGCGGGAGACGAACCGCGAGGGTCAGGACGGCGAGGGCGACGCCAATCGTGCGATCGGACGGGTCGCGGAGCCGGCGCAACGGCTACTTCTTTCCCGTCACCTTGCGCACCAGCCATTGCACGGGGTCGTACTTGCGGTCGATGACGCGTTCCTTGAGCGGAATGATGGCGTTGTCGGTGATGTGAATGTCTTCGGGACACACGTGCGTGCAGCACTTCGTGATGTTACAAAGAAACACGCCCGCCTCTTTATCGAGAAACTCGGTGCGGTCGGCGGTGTCCATCGGATGCATCTCGAGGCCCGCCACGCGCACGAAAAAGCGCGGGCCCGCGAAGCGATCGTACGCCTCGTGGTTGCGAAGGATGTGGCACACGTTCTGACACAGGAAGCATTCGATGCACTTGCGGAACTCTTGCACGCGATCGACGTCTTCTTGGTAGTAGGTGAAGTCCGCGTCTTTCGCGGGCGTGAAGGGAGTGATGCGCTTGTTGACCTCGTAGTTCCATTTGACGTCGGTCACGAGGTCCTTGACGTGAGGAAAGCTCTTGATCGGATGCACGGTGACGGGCTGCGAGGTGTCGAGGTCGTCGAGGCGCGTCTTGCACATCAAGCGCGGCTTGCCATTGACCTCGGCGCTGCACGATCCGCACTTGGCCGCCTTGCAGTTCCAACGGACGGAAAGGTCGGGCGCTTGCTTGGCCTGGATGTTGAGGACCGCGTCGAGCACCACCCACCCGGTTTCGGCGTCGACGGCATAGTCCACTTCCTTGAGCTGACCGCCCTCGCCGCGCAACACGCGGAACGTGACTTTCTTACCTGTCTCCATTCGGCTCATCGCAATAACTTCCTCCGTCTTACGACCCGGCGTCGACGATCGCCTTCAGATCAGCCGGCATTTGCGGCTTCTGGATCAGCCCGATGTCGAGCTTGCCGTCGACCGTTTTCGCGCAGCTATTGACGGTTTCCCAGTAGCCGCCGCTGTCCGTCTTCGGGAAATCGAGGCGCGTGTGCGCGCCCCGGGACTCTTCGCGCTGCAACGCCGCGCGTGCGACGACTTCCGCGATCTGGAGCATGTTGACCATGTCCCAATACAGGTGCCAGCCGGGGTTGAACATACGCGAGCCTTCCACGCGCGCGCCGCGAAGCTTTTCGTTCATGCTCGGGAGCGAAGCGATCGCTTTCTTCAAGTCGTCGCCCGTGCGCATGATGCCAACGTAGTCCTGCATGAGATCCTGCAGCTCGAAGTGGAGGTCATAGGGCGTGTGCGACGCGCGCGACTCGAAGGGCCGCAGCAGCTCGCTCTGTGCGCGCTTGGTCTGCGCCTCGTCGAAGCCGACGCGACCGTTGTTGTCGCGCGCGAAGTGCGCGGCACCCTCGCCCGCGCGCTTGCCGAACACCAGCAGATCGGAGAGCGAATTGCCGCCCAGGCGATTGCCGCCGTGCATCCCGCCCGAGCACTCGCCGCACGCGAACAATCCCGGCACGGTCGCGGCCGCGCTCTCGGGAACCACGCGAATGCCGCCCATGACGTAGTGCATGGTCGGCCCGACTTCCATCGGCGCGGTCGTGATGTCGACGTCCGCCAGGTCCTTGAACTGGTGGTACATGCTGGGGAGCTTCTTCTTGATGTACTCCGCGTCACGATGCGTGATGTCGAGCCACACGCCGCCGTGCGGTGTACCGCGACCTTCCTTGACTTCGGTGTAGATCGCCTTCGAGACCTGGTCGCGCGTCGACAGCTCCATGCGCTTGGCGTCGTAGCGCTCCATGAAGCGCTCGTTTTTCGAATTGCGCAGGATACCGCCTTCGCCGCGCACCGCTTCGGTGACGAGAATTCCCTTCACACCCGGCGGCCACACCATCCCGGTGGGATGGAACTGCACGAACTCCATGTCGATCAGCTCGGCGCCCGCGCGCAACGCGAGCGCGTGCCCGTCGGCGGTGTACTCCCACGAGTTCGAGGTGACGCGGAACATCTTCCCGATGCCGCCCGTCGCCATCACGACTGCCTTGGCCTTGAACACGACGAACTTGCCGGTCTCGCGCCAGTAACCGAAGGCGCCGACGACGCGGCCGTCGTCTTTCAAGAGCTCGACGATGGTGCACTCCATGAACACGTCGATGCCGGCATGCACGCCCTTGTCCTGCAGGGTGCGAATCATCTCGAGGCCGGTGCGGTCGCCGACGTGCGCGAGGCGCTTGTAGGTGTGTCCGCCGAACGCGCGCTGGTTGATCTTCCCTTCCGGCGTGCGATCGAACACCGCGCCCCATCGCTCCAATTCCAATGCTCGCTCCGGCGATTCTTGCGCGTGCAGTTGCTGCATGCGCCAGTTGCCCATGTACTTCCCGCCCAGCACCGTGTCGCGGAAGTGGGTCTGCCAGTTGTCGGATTTGTCGACGTTGGCGAGGGCCGCGGCCATGCCGCCTTCGGCCATGACGGTGTGCGCTTTGCCGAGGAGCGACTTGCACACCAGCGCGGTCTTGGCACCCATCGCGGAGGACTCGATGGCGGCGCGCAGCCCCGCGCCGCCCGCCCCGATGACGATCACGTCGTATTCTTGGGTTTGGTATTCGGCCATGCTAATGGATCACGCGCAGCGGCGTGCTCCACGTGTTGGGATCGGTGATGACGCCGTTCGCGACCAAACGAATGTAGATGTCGGCGATCGCAACCGAGAACAGGCTCATCCACGCCCACTTCTTGTGGTCCTCGTTCCAGGTCGACACCTTGTCAAAAGCACCCTTCTGGGTGCGCGCGCACGAGAAGCAATCGAGCCGCCCGCCCACGATGTGGCGCAGCGAGTGACACGAGAAGCTGTACATCATCAGAAGAAACGCGTTGGCGGTGAGAATGATCGAGCCCAGGCCGATGCCCCACTCGCCGTCGTAACGGAACGACTTGATGGCGCCGACCCACAGGAACACGTTCAATGCGAGCGCGGGAATCAAGAACCAGCGATGGAGATTCATGATCGTGAACGGAAACTTCGACTCGCCGCGGTAGTTCTTGCTGGTGTAACCGGTGACCGAGCACGCAGGCGGATTCATGAAGAACGCCTTGTAGTACGCGCCGCGATAGTAGTAACAGGTGGCGCGAAACCCGAGCGGCGCCCACAAGATCAGGATGGCGGGAGAGAACGGCCACCAGCTCGGCTTGAGCAGCGGCTCGTAGAAGGGCGAGAGGTACGGACCCACTTCGAACTTGGTTTGCAGCAGCACCGCGGAGATAGTCGAATACAATCCGAACAGGGTGAGGATGCCGGCGACGAGCGCGGGCTCGACCCACCACTTGTCCTTGCGCAGTGTCGCGAAGAAGCCCTGCTTGCCGAGTGTCACCGGATGCGACATGGAGTCCTCCCGATGTCCGCGTGGCGAATCACGAAGTGGTCTCGATTGGCGATGGCTGGGTTGGTGTGAACACTGCGAACGTGCGGCGGCCGTTCATTCGCAGTGTGCCACAAGAAAAAAAGCCGGGCAAGGGATATTCAGGGTGGCTTAACCCTATGTGGCTAATTGGTTTAGTTTCTTTCGTCAACGGTCCCCTTGACGTGGTACACTGCGGTGTTGTGAAATTTTTCTACATCGACTTGTAAGCGTTGCTCCGTACTTGCCGACAGACGGAAATCGTTGTCGGTTCTCCGTGTACATGCTCGATTCACCGAATCAAGGAGGAGTCTTTATGAAACAGGTACTCTGTACCATCGCGATGCTCATCATCGCGACCGCCGCGTTCGCGGGTCAAGAGTTGACGCCGCAACAGGCGATGGAAAAAGCCATGAATTGCCCGGTGTGCGCCGCCTGGGGAGTGGATCCGGCGCTCGGACCCACACTGCGTTACGATATCGCTCCCACCAAGACCGGTTTCATCGAAGTGTTCCAGACCTCGAACGAGGCCATGAAGCCCGCCTTCGAGAAGGCCGAGGCCGACTGCGAAAAGCGCGCGGCCGGAATCGCCACCATGAGCGCGGACGAGAAGGCGAAGTTGTGCCCGTTCTGCGTCGCGCACATGACGCTGGATCGTAAGGACCTGACTTTCGAGAAGGCCAATATCTCTCTCGGTGTGGTCAACGTCGGTTCGTCGACGACGCCCGACGGCATCAAGGCGCTGCACGAGTACGCCGCGGCGTGCAAGAAGCAGTCGGACCTGATGCACCAGGCTTCGATCGAAATGCAGAAGGGCCAGGTTCAGAAGGCCAAGATGTAGTCTCGCGCGAAGGCGCGGAGATTTGAACGAAACGCCCCGGCGATCGCAAGATCGTCGGGGCGTTTTTTACGCCTGTCTTCGAACCTGCCCGTGGGGAGAGCGACGTTCGTCGCCTAAGGTAGTGCCCGCTCCTCGTCTCGCGTGAGATAAATGACACGCAAATCGGGAACGTCAGCGGTCGCTCTTGCACCTTCCGAGTCATACACGGTCACTGTAATATTCCGCAGGGTTACATCGACCTGCGCGATGAACGTCTCTGTCGGTGCAGGTAATGTTGGGGGATTCACTCGAAACAAGTCGAAGAGCTCATCCTGAGCGCAAGTGAGCTCCGTCGGAGAGAACGTCGGAGACGCTTTATCCAGCTGCAGAAGCACGGGGCAATCAAAACAGAAGTCAGCATCGGTTACCAGCAGACCCGGCGTTTCGTAAAGCCCGCCCGTGGAGTGGTACATCGGCACGTTGTCGATGCCAGGAAACGAGGCTGGTAGCGCCGAGTCGATGTCGAGCGTATCATTGTCCACGAACGACGGTGCGTGGTCGCAAAAGTCGGGTGGAGAAGTCGACAGGTCCGGCCGCGCAATGATGCCGTTCAGATCGATCGATCCGATGTCGAGGAACACGGCGGAGATATCTTCGAGGCCGTTCCCGTCTGCGACCAATACGTACCACCCACTCAGTGAAAAATACGTTTGTGTCGTCGCTCCCGGATAGTCGGGACCAACCAGTACAATCGACGGTGCCACGTTCTCGTCCTCCAGGGTCGCGTTCACGACCACGTCCTCTCCGTCCTCCTCGCACGCGGACTGCGATAAAACGCCGATTACACCGAAAGACAAAAGCAATAGCCACACCGCTCGGGTAGCCATCTCGTCCTCCTTGGCTCCCGAAGCCAATCGGGAACCGTCTGGGTTTAATGCAGAACCCGACGCGGATTCGCTCGCGGATCACGAACCTGGGCCCGATTCCACGAGTCCGTTGGCATTCTATGGATGGCAGCGCGTTGAGTGCCGGTGCGGGGCAGGGTGAAAGAAACCGCGCCTGGTATCGGTCGTCGTTTTGTTAACGGTGGCGGTAGGCTACCATGCGTCGGCGAGGGGTGTCAAGTAGTCACCAACCATCTTTCCGTGTTTCGCGCGCGGCTCCGTGAGGCGAGAAGCGCGAAGCAAAAGCATTTCTACGTCGCGGTTAGAGTAAACGCGGCTTCTGTCTTGAGGACTCGCGCCAAAGCGCGAAGCGTTTCAATGACAACGCCCCGGCGATCGAGAGACCGCCGGGGCGTTTTCTTGCAGCAAAAGTGTGCGATTAGTTCGCGCCGCCACCGTGCTGATGGAGCTTCTCGAGCACTTGATCCATCGAAAAGCTGCCGGGCTTTTGTCGCGGTGGAAAATCGAGATAGGTCGCGAGGTGTTTCGCCACGTAAGCTTGCGCCGGGATGAGCGCGTAGGCGTGTTCGACGCGCCAGCGAACATAGTCTCCGGCGTCTGACTGCGCGCGCTCGAATGGGTCGGCCTTGAGATCCATGAGCTTCGGGAAGCGCAACACGACCAGCGGATCTTGCCACACGTCGAGACCTTCGGAGCGCTGTTCCAGGAACGCGAGCTTCCAGCGTTCGTAGCGCAGGCCGGCAAGATTGCCATCGTCGGTCCAGTAGAAGTATTCGAGGCGTTTTGACGGGCCCGTGCCCCCCAGCAATTCGCGCTGGTCGTAGCCGTCCAGGTGCACCTTGAAGCTCTTCCCCGCGGCTTTGTAGCCGGTGAGCAGTTTCTGCGCCACGTTTGCCTCGCCCGCGGCTGCAACGAGTGTGGGCACGAAGTCCTCGTGCGACGTGATTTCGTTGATCTCCGTCCCGGGCTTGACCACGCCGGGCCAGCGCACGATGCAGGGCACGCGGTAGCCGCCTTCCCAGTTGGTATTCTTCTCGCCCTTGAACGGCGTCGTGCCGCCATCGGGCCAGGAAAACACCTCGGCGCCGTTGTCGGTCGTCCACACGACGATGGTGTTGTCGGCAATACCCAGGTCGTCGAGCTTCTTCAAGAGCTGACCCACCATGCCGTCCAACTCGGTCATGCCGTCGGCCACCAAACCCAGGCCGGTCTTGCCCTTCGACTCCGGCTTGAGGTGAGTGTAGATGTGCATGCGCGTCGAATTGAACCAACAGAAGAACGGCTTCCCGGCTTTGTGCTGTCGGTCGATGAAATCGATCGCGGCGTTGAGAAATTCCTCGTCGACCGTTTCCATCCGCTTCTTGGTCAGCGGGCCGGTGTCATCGATGGTCTGCTTGCCGACGCGGCCAAAGCGCGCGTCGGTTGTGGCGTCGTCCTTGTCACTCGCCTTGCACTTGAGTACGCCGCGCGGACCGAATTTGGCGCGGAACTCGGGATTCTTCGGGTAGTCTTCATTCTCTGGCTCTTCCTCGGCGTTGAGGTGGTAGAGGTTGCCGAAGAACTCGTCGAATCCGTGCACGGTTGGCAGGAATTCATTGCGATCGCCGAGGTGATTCTTTCCGAATTGACCGGTCGCGTACCCTTGAGGTTTGAGCAATTCGGCGAGCGTCGGATCTTTGTCGGAGAGACCTTCTTTGGCGCCCGGCAGGCCGACCTTCAGCAAGCCGGTGCGAAAACACGACTGCCCGGTGATGAACGCCGCGCGTCCCGCCGTGCAGGACTGCTGCGCGTAGTGGTCGGTGAAGATCGCACCTTCCTTGGCGAGGCGGTCGATGTTGGGCGTGCGATAGCCCATCATGCCGCGACTGTAGGCGCTGACGTTCCAGTAGCCGATGTCGTCGCCGAAGATGACGAGAATGTTGGGTTTCTTCTGCTGCGCGTGCGCGGTCGTGCACGTGAAGCAAGCCAGGAGCACGAGGACACGGAACACTCGAATCATGTCAGCCCCCCGTCTTAGAAGTGAGTTACTTTCTCTTGTTTGGATCAAGTTATCACGTTGCGAAGACCCTGCACAGCCTGCTCGATCTGCCCATCCGACAAGTACGGCGCAGGGCCGAAACGCAAGACGTCGGCGCGATAATCGGTGAACACGCCTAGCGAGTGGAGTTTCTTGCAGAGGTCCCCCGCCCGCGGCGAGCGCAGGACCAGAAACCCGGCGATCCCGTCCAACGAGACTGATCGATCACGCGCGATGACCTTGGGATCCAGATCGAGCGCGTCGAAACGTTCGATGAGTAACCCGACTTGGTGCTGGCTCACTTCGCGCAGCAATGAAGGCGTCAATTCGTGCTTCTCGAAGAATTCGAAGACG